>WNFA01006085.1_pt1 | contig 10111 bp, 15 predicted proteins | sample 5400481 | NCBI WGS metagenome assembly WNFA01 (sample SAMN13153340, study PRJNA577476) | soil metagenome | isolation source: 120 cm saprolite under Douglas fir tree site 2 hole 1 replicate 2 | place: USA:California | collected 2015-04-18 | reverse complement strand
CTTCTTCAGGGCGGCGAGGTACTGACCCTGCCGTTTGCGGGCGGCGCGGGCTCGCGCCGTCATCGTGAACTTGCGCTTGGGCCGCTTCGCGGGGGCCGCTCGATGGTCCACCGGGCGACCCGCTGCCTTGGCGGCCGCGTGCCCTGCCTTGAGCGTCGCCAGTTCGCGTTCGAGCGCCGCGATACGAGCCGGTCGCTCCTCAGCGAGGCGCCGGACCTCTGCGAGTGAGGTCTTGCCCTCCTGGATCAGCCGACCGACCGCGTAGGCGAGGTCAACGGCGGGAATCTTGCCAAGCTCGGTCGTTCGCGGCATTCGAACCTCCCCTCCGCCGTCGATACCAGGACACGCGCTCCCGGGCAACGTTTTCCGTGGCGAGCGCCAGCCCTACCCGTCCCCCGAGACGTGCTCGCACACAAGCCTGAACCCTCGGGTTCGCCGAATCACCTGCCCTCGCGCCACGACGACGGCGCAGCGACAGCGGAACTCCACGAGGTAGACCTCCTGATCGGCGGGACCCGAGCAGCATGAGGTCCGCGATCCCAAAGTCGAACATCAGCGGCCGATCTCTTTCCTCTCGCGCATCCCATGGAGTAGGAGTGATCGCCTGTCCAGTGACGGGCTGTCGAATCTCGACCATGGAGGGTACGGAAAAGTGGCGCATCGCAGACCACCCGTCGAGGTTTCGGAAGACTATTACGCGATCTTCGCGTCCACCCGGTCAAGGCAGCCGGAGCACCACCTCATGCGAGCGGTGTTGGCACACGCGATCCGTGCCGCCCAAGATGATGCCAAGGGAAGCCGGGCTCTTCAGGAGCGCGGGGAAGCGATTGCCTGGGTCGTGAACGAGGACCGATCCCGCCTGTTCAGCTTCGAGAGTGTCTGCGAGACGCTCGGCATCAACGCGAAGTGGCTGCGGGCGAAGCTGCTAGCCCGGCCGCAACTAGGGGTAATGCCGCTTCCGAACGCGGACCCCTGAGAAGGAAGCACGTTTCATGGCGCTTGAGCCGGGTGGAATCGTCGTGTGGATCGTCGTCGGATTAGTCGCGGGCTGGCTCACCGGCAAGGTGGTGCGCGGTGGCGGGTACGGCGTCTTCCGCGACATCATCCTCGGCATCGTCGGGGCGTTCATCGGCGGATTCGTGATGAGTCTATTCGGCGTCCAGGGCCAAGCTGGCTTCATGAGCAGCACGATGATCGCGTTTGTCGGCGCGGTCATCTTGGTTGCGGTGGTCCGGGCTCTCGGCATCTGAGAGCCTCCTGGCCCGCCCGCCTGACCCGTCACTCTCGCCGTGCCAAAATCCCCGCACGGGTCTTCTACGCATCGGTGGCGGTCATCTCGTGGTCAGTCCCAACCCGCGCCCTTGATGCGCGCCGACAATCGACCCATGGTGGCACACCATGGCCCGCGCCGCCCAATCCCGCCACGTCCGCTTCGCTTCCCGTGCTTGACGGCGGGACGAGCGTGACGGACTATCCGGCCTCCGCCATCCTCGCCACGCAGCGGCCAGCGACAAGTCACGTCGTGGTGTAGGCGGCGCGCCCGGAGCAGATACGCCGAACGGCGAGGGGCCCGGTCTCATCAACTGCTGCCTATGGGCACGGCACCACGCTCGCGCACTGGTCGAAGCCGAGATTGATCGCGGAGAGCGCGGTGTCGATATCGCTTCGGGTGATCGGGGGACCCGTGAACGCGCTCGGATCGCGCAGCGCCTGATCGGCCATCACCAGGAGATCGGCCGCGGTCAGGACGCCGTTCGCGATCGCAGGATTGGTAGCGAACGTACCCCGGGTGGTGCACAGCCGCGTCGGCAGGACGAAGCTGCCGAGCCCGGGCGGCGTGGCCCCGATCGCGGAGAGCGCGACGGCCAGTTTCGCGACGATGGTGTGGCCGGTCAGCGTGCCCCCGCCTTGACCCCCGGAGCTCCCGTTCCCCGACGGGTTGAAGTCCAGGATGGGCGGCGTGCTGCAGGCGTCGATTACCATGTCACCGCCGCAGGCACTGAGCCCCGTGCACAGGGCGGCGGCGGTTCCTCCCGTGGGCAGGAAGCAGATGAGCGAGGTTTGGTCCTTCACGGTGAGGGCGAGATCACCCGGCGCACCCACCGTCACTGGCAAGACCGACGGGTGGAGCGTGATCACGCCGCTCGGGCCGTTGGCGAAGCCGCCGGGGTTCCCGACGGAGCCGGGTGACATGGTGCAGAAGTTCCCGGGCGGTATCGTCGAGGTGGTGGAGGCCAATGTCGTCGTGCTCGAGGTCGGCGTGCTTGAGGTCGTGGTGCTCGACATCGCCGTGGTGGAGGTCGCGGTGCTCGAGGTGGTCGTGCTCGAGCTCGTTGGCGCCGGCTCGGTCGTCGTCGTGGTGGTCGATGTCGACCCGCCGAGCGTGCTCGACGAGCTCGACGACGACGAGGTGGTCGACGTGGATTGGGCGGCGGTGGACGATGTGCTCGACGTGGAGGCGGTGCTCGTCGTGGGCGCCGCCGTGGTCGAACTCGTGGATGTTACAGTGGTGAGCGTGTTCTGCGCAAACATGGGACGCTTGTCGCTGCCGATCAGTTTGGCGAGGAAGCGGCCCCGGCCGAAGAAGCTCTTGCCGAACCGGATCATCGCATTGGGAGCGAACAGGTCGATCGCCGCGGTCGCGTTGCGACCAAAGCGAATGAACAAGCCACCGACGTTGACCGTGACCACGAAGGCGTCGCTGACAGGACCGAAGACCGATGCGTCTCCGATCCGCAGATTGCCCTGGACGTTGATGATCGCGGGCCCGTCCACGATCACCTTCGCGACCTGTGCGACATCGAGGCTGGCGAACTCGTAGTCGCCGCCCGTCAGCTCGAGTCTCGCTGCCTTCCGCAACCGGACCGCCCCGTACGCACCGGCTGGCAGAGTCAGGCTCTGCCGCGACAGCACCTCGACCGGAGTGCCCCCGGGAGAGAAAACGGGCAGGCTCGGCAGGGGCAGGATCACCGGCAGCGGGGAGAAGGGGGTCGGCCCCGAGCAGCGGATGGCAATCTGGCTCGGCGACGATCTCAGCGTATTGGTGAACAGGTCGCACACGCTGCTACCCGTGAGGACCCGCGCCTGGTCGCCGACCAGCTGCGTGCCGTCCGCCATGAAGGCGTGCTTTCCCAGCTGCACCACAGCGTCCGCGTCGTTCGCGCCGACGTTCCCGGCGCTGATGAACGCCTCATTGCCGAGTCTTGCCCCGTCGATACCGAGGACGACGTAGTCGTCGACATCGCGCGAAGGATCGGCGCCCAGGGCCGCGGTGCACACCAGGAGCGTGAGCACCGCGGGCGGGAGGCGGCTCATGGCACGTCGATCCGTAAGGCGGCGCGGTGGGCGGTGTCAAGATTTTTGTGGGAATCCTCTATGCCTGCTTGCAAGGTCGACGGTGTCACCTTTTCCTGTCGGCTCGCCTCGATGCGGGTCACGTGACCGGCACGTTCCCGTTCAAACGAAGACGGATGTCGTGCGAGCTAGACGTTTCCTGCGTCCGCGCCGCCCTCCGAACGCTGTAGCGGGCGAGTCGAGAGCGAGCGCCTACTCCGATCCGATGTTGCGTGCGCCGAGTTCGAGGAACCGGCCCGCCACCTCAGCCGGCGTCTCTCGAACAGGGAGCGCCCGCGTTCCGCTGAGCACGATCAGGGCTCCGTACTTGGCTCCGACCGGAGCCGCGTCCACATGAAGGATGTCCTTCTTGAAGACCACCACGAGGTCGCCAGCCTCGGCGTCTACGAAGACCGCCATGTGAAGACACCTCCCGCCACGTGTCCCGATGCAGAGCAACGGGCTGCGAGAGACATCGGCCATCTCGTCCCGCCGCTTGAGGTCCCGAGAGCGCGGCGCGCCGCACAAATCAGGTATTGAGGCTTGGGAAGGGGACCCATGCACAGGAGGATGTGACCGGAAGCAACAGCTTCTACGCGAATGGTGGGGCGTCACCGACAGAGAGACCCTGCTCACGGCCTTGGGATGGATCGACGAGGAGGGGCACCGCAGGGAGTTCGACCGGGTGGCCCGCTACGTGGCGACACTCAACCCCGAGGAATTCGGGAAGGTCCGCGATTCGCTGAAGGACAACGCCCGAGCGCGACAAGAGTTCGAAGTCGCCCTCGCTCATCATGCGAGGCTCGGCGACAGGAGTCTGGTCGGGTGGGACTACAGCCGCTACATCACGTTGTGCCGCTGGGGCTACCTGGTGGGCTACCTCACCGAGGACGAGGCGTGGGACCGGATCATGCCGGCGGCACGCAGAATCCAGGCGACCTTCGATTCGTGGAAAGACCTCGGAGAGAATTACCTCATTGGAAGGGAGTTCTGGTCCCAAGAGGAGACAGAGCGGAACGGCCTGCTGTACCGGCAGGTGTATCAGCACCTGCTCGATGATCCCGCCAGCCCGTGGAACCGTTGCGTCTGGGACCTGGACCTGACCGGGAAGGGCGGCTCATTCATATCTCCACCGTCGACACCGAAGAACATGACGAGAAGCGCGTGATCGATCACCTTGGCGCGGCTGGCGGATTCAGAGAGCGCCATGATGTGTGCCGTGCCACCTCGCCGACCGTGACAAGTGGGTGCGATGAGTTCACGACTGAGCGAGTGAAACTCAACCACAAACGGTGGCACAAGACCCGCTGCAGGGATTCTGGTACAAGGCGAAGCCCGCGAGCTGGAGAACGAGAGAGAAGGACGACAGCGCGCCCCACCCTGAGCGTTCGAGGTATGCCCGGATGTTGTGGATCGTGGAGCCCGTGACCCCGGCAGCGTATCGTCCCGCCTGATCGACCGCGGCCCCCGGGCGCGCGGGGGGAAGGAGGCGGCGCCCATGCTGAAGGTCATCGGCGACGAGGCGGTGGAGGACGCGGTGGACGGGCGATCCCTGCTCGACGAGATCGCCCGTGAGGGCGCACGCCGGATGCTTATGGCGGCCTTGGAGACCGAGGTCGCCGCGTACCTGGAGGCGCACCGCGACGAACGCGACGCCGAGGGCCACGCCTTGGTCGTCCGCAACGGCAAGGGCCGCACCCGGAAGGTGACGATCGGTTCCGGGACCATTCCGGTGAGCGCGCCCCGCGTGAACGACCGGCGGACCGATCAGGACGGCGAGCGCCGACGGTTCACGAGCCGCATCCTGCCGCCGTACATGCGCCGTTCCCCGAAGGTGGCCGAGGTCCTGCCCGTGCTCTATCTGCGGGGGCTGTCGACGGGCGACTTCCGCGAGGCGCTGGCGGCGCTGCTCGGGGATGATGCCGCCGGGTTGTCGGCCACCAACATCGCCCGGCTGACCAACGAGTGGGAGACCGAGTACCGGGCGTTCCAGAAGCGGAGCCTCGCCGGCCGCGACTACGTCTACGTCTGGGTCGATGGCGTCCACTTCAACGTCCGGCTGGAGGATGACCGCCTCTGCACGCTCGTGATGATCGGCGTGCGACCCGACGGGACGAAGGAGCTGATCACGGTCGAGGACGGCTACCGGGAGAGCGCCGAGAGCTGGAAGACCGTGCTGCGCGATCTGAAACGTCGGGGCATGCGCCCGCCCGGTGTCGCCGTGGGCGATGGTGCCCTCGGCTTCTGGGCGGCGGTGCGGGACGTGTGGCCGAAGACGCGCGAGCAGCGGGACTGGTTCCACAAGCTCGGCAACATTCTCGACAAGCTCCCGAAGCGGTTGCAGCCGCGCGTGAAGGCCGCCCTGCACGAGGTGATGTACGCCGAGACCCGCGAGCAGGCGCGCGAGGCCGTGACGCGGTTCGCCACCGAGTACGGGGCCAAGTACCCGAAGGCCGTCACGACCCTGGAGAAGGACGCCGACGTGCTCCTCACGTTCTTCGACTTTCCCGCCGAGCACTGGAAGCACTTGCGGACCTCGAACGTGATCGAGTCCCCGTTCGCGACGGTGCGGCTCCGCCAGCGCGTGACGAAGGGCGCGGGCTCCCGCACGAAGGCGCTCTTGATGGCCTACAAGCTCCTCGACATGGCGCAAGGCCGGTGGCGGCGGCTCGACGGCGCGCACCTCCTGCCGCTCGTCCGCGCCGGCATCGTCTTCGTGGACGGCGCCCAGCTGGAGGGGAAGGTTACCAAGCCGAGGGCGAGAGCGGCATAGCCGCGGATGTCCACGGCCTGGCGCTTGCCGACGCGTCGTTACTGAGCGGTCCAGCCGCCGTCGACCGGCAGCGCAACGCCGGTGACCGCGCGGCTGCCTGGCCCGCAGAAGAACACTGCAGCGTCGCCGATCTCTTCAGGCGTCGCAAAGCGCAGGTTGGGCTGCTTCTTGCCGACCAGATCGCGTTTCGCCTGCTCGACCGTGATGCCTGCGTGCGCCGCGCGCTCGTCGATCTGCTTCTGCACCAGCGGCGTGAGCACCCAGCCGGGCAGATGGCGTTGCAGGTGATATCAGCTTCCGCGTTCTCCAGCGCCACCACCTTGGTAAGGCCAAGGATGCCGTGCTTGGCGGCGACGTAGGCGCTTTTCTCTTTCGAGGCCACCAGGCCGTGGGCGGATGCGATGTTGATGATGCGGCCGTAGCCGCGGCTCTTCATTCCCGGCAGCACGGCGCGGATAGCGTAGAACGCGCCCGACAGGTTGATCGCGATTACCGCGTTCCATTTGTCGATCGGGAAGGTTTCCACCGGCGAAACGAACTGGATGCCCGCGTTATTGACGAGAATGTCCAAGCGCCCCAGCTGACTTTGCGCGGAGGCCACCATCCCCGCGGCTTCCTCGGCCTTCCCAATGTCCGCGGATGCGAATGCGACGCGCACGCCGAACTCCTTCGCCAGCCCGCTCCTCAGCTTCTCGATCTCCACGGCGTCGCCAAAACCATTCAGCATGAGGTCTGCACCCGCGGCCGCCAGCCGGCGCGCGATGCCCAAGCCGATGCCGCTGGTCGAGCCGGTGACGAGCGCTACTTTGCCTTTCAGCATGACAGGCCCGCGTGTTCCCTTGTCCCCAACGGCTGGCCGCTCACCTCATGATGACGGAAGCGTTGATAGCGTCGCGAAGCGCGACCAGCCCCCCCCGGGCGGCGGACTCGCTTGATCTCGGCGGGCGCCTTCTCGGGATCGGGATGTGGATGGAGAACCATCTGCGAAAACATCATGTCGAAGCTGTCGTCTTCGAAGGGGAGGTCGATCGCGACCTCGTGTGGCGGGCTAAATCACCGATCCACACCTTTTGACAATACCTCCGGTGGCAGCGATGCACTAGGAGACTCGGCATGATCTCGTTAGGCCGATAGGCGGGCGCGGAGGAGACATGGAAATGCAAGTGGGCATCAGGGAAGCGAAGTCCAAAGACCTACTGCTGCTGGCACGGCTCTTCGACTCATACCGGGAGTTCTACGGCCAGGCCAGCGATCTCGCAGGGGCAGAACGCTTCTTGCGTGATCGCTTCTCCAAGAATGACTCCCACGTTTTTGTCGCGTTTCGCCACTCCTCTCCTGATCGCCTGCTCGGCTTCGTGCAGCTCTACCCTTCCTACTCATCGGTGTTGATGCGACGCATCCTCATCCTCAGTGACCTGTTCGTCGAGCCAGCCGCCCGGCGAGGCGGCGTTGGGCGTGCCCTCATCGAGACGGTACATGAATTTGCGAGGGAGAAAGGCGCCGCCCGAGTTTCCCTCGACACGGCGGTGAGCAACGCTACGGCTCAGAGCTTGTACGAATCGCTCGGCTACCAACGCGATTTGTCCTTCGTTTACTATCACTGGCAGGTCACCACAACAGTCGAAACTCTCACCAGGGATCCCCTCGGGAATCCCCCGGACTCGGAACGAGGCTCGCGAGATCACCAGGACTAGGCGAGACTAGGCGACACTTGACTATCCGGTTGTTTCAGCTGAGCCCAACATCCGGTCCCGTGAGACATCCGAGCGCGGGGCGTAGCCACGCCTTCCAGATCGGCAGCGCCTTCACGGCAGCATCGTAGACCCGCGCGAGCCGTGTGTACGCGCGGTCGAACGACGTGGTGAACACCTCTCGATCCTGCGGCTCCTCTGAGTACCTCGGCATCCGGTCACAACACGCGCACGAGGTGAGGACGGTTCGGTTCCGCATCTCGCCTGTTGGTCCTGCCTTCGCTCGCGCTACCCGACCGCACGGCGGGTACATGCCACGTGCTCTGCACCGAGGCGAGCGTAGGAAGCTCGACACGGCTCGGCGGGGCGCCACCATGGTGTCTCCAGAGCTACACTCTTGGAGACGGCTGACCACCGCCGGCGGCGGGCGCGACCCGGCTGCGCTTTTCGGGGTGCAGACGAGCCGGGTCTGAGAAACACCCCACAGGCGGATCGTACTCATCGCCCGACACGACCCGCTCTCCGAGTTGGCGGTTTCGTTGACAAGCTGACCGTTCCGAGCCAGGGAAGGTCCATGCCACACGATGATGCTCTGCTCGTACTCAACCATCTTCGGGACGTCATTCCGCCGGTCGTTGCCAACTTCGATGCTCGCTACGAGTCCGACCTGCGACAACTCGGTGAATGGCTGGCGCCATCGTACAGTATCCTGGGGGAGTACGCTCGTGGGGACCACCATGACGAGCCGCTGTCAACGTGCGTCAAGCTTCTCTGGAACGCGGTCGATACCGTCATGGCGGCGACCGAACTTCTTCGGAGTGGACGGACGCTCCAGCCGCCGATTCTCCTGCGAACGGTCGTCATCATGCTCGCGACGGCACTCCACCTCCGCCTCCATCCCGAAGACCTCCCTACGTTCGAGACTGGGGTGCTGGAGGACAAGGTAGTGCTGGCGACCGCCAAGCGAGTCGTCACCCCCTTTGGGCGGCTCTATGGCCTTCTGAGTGACGACTTCGTTCATGTGGGCCTCGCGCATCGGATGCTCCATGTGAGGGAACAACACGACACGAAGAGTGAACTCGTCGCCTTCAACCTGACCTGCATTCGCCACGTGACCTGGCTGGCATACGTCACGACTGAAGCCATCTTCGTGCATTCGCTGAAGGCGCCACGCTACTGGAAGCCGGTCAGCGAGACGGGCGTAGACTATGCACCCTCACCGGAGGAAACCCGACGAATGAATGCCTGGCTGGCACTTCCGCCCGAAGCTGCACCGAAGACCTCCCCATCAACAACGTAGAAGAAGCCCGCCATTCGGCTTCTCCGCGTGAACTGCTACCCTTCCGATGGGCGGCCGGGAGGTGAAGGGGGTTTGCCGCTCACGGCCTGAAATAGCCCCAGGCGATTCGGGAGTTTAGGCGAGCGATTCGGCGTGCCGCCCTTCTGCGCGTCGTAGCAGTCCACGGTGCCGTTCGCGTTGGGAGCGCAGTGAAGATGAGCGAGCAGGATCATGGCAGAGAGCATACTATCCTCGCGTTCTCGCCGGAGCCGATCTCGATCTGGCGCCGCGACGTGCGTGGTCGGGACCGGCGCCATCATTCAGCTTCCGCTTCACATCGCCCACGATGTGCTTCCGCAGCGCGGCCATGCCGGTCACGTAGTCCGCGTATGCTTCGTCCATGATGCGAAGGATGCGTTGCCAGTCTGCGCCCGTCTTGGTCGTCGTCTTCCCTTCGCCTTGCCAACCACTCACGCGCCTCATCGGTACATGGTGTTACCAGCTCCGCAGGTCGGCCAATCGTATCCGCCGGTCGGAAATCAGGCGGATGCTCACCGTAGCCCCGAACTCATCGTGGATCACCACCTCGGTCTGATGTTCCTCTCCGGGTACATCATGCAGGGTGATGCTCTCGATCCTCGGGAGGAAGACGTGCAGGTCGGTGAACCTGGGGTAATCCGCCATTAGGCATCGGGAGGAGCGATCACCAGCGTGCCGCCCTGGACCGCGAACCAGACCCCGCCGAACGGCGTGGGGCGGTACGGGGAGAAGTGAGTCAGGGGGGCGATGGCGACCAGGCGATCAGGGCGACGGCGATCCGGCACGAGCAGGTAGCGGCGCCCACTCGGGCTGTGCAGTACGAAATGGACTGGAACGAGGTGCGCATGGGGCTGCTTGACCCTCTCGACCCGATACGTGGTCCTCCCGAAGCTGATCGTGTTCAACATCGGCGCCACAGCCTCACACCGCTACGGTACAAAGTTGATCTGAGGCTCGCCCTCTGGAGAGAACCCGACGAGGGCTAGGTACTGGTCG
>WNFA01006084.1_pt1 | contig 10111 bp, 5 predicted proteins | sample 5400481 | NCBI WGS metagenome assembly WNFA01 (sample SAMN13153340, study PRJNA577476) | soil metagenome | isolation source: 120 cm saprolite under Douglas fir tree site 2 hole 1 replicate 2 | place: USA:California | collected 2015-04-18 | reverse complement strand
GCCTTCCGTCTTCAAGAAGCTGAAGGCGCTCTACGATGTCGGTCTTGGCTATATCCGCCTGGGTCAACCTGCCACAACGCTCTCTGGTGGTGAGGCACACCGTGTCAAGCTGGCGCGGGAACTCGCCCGGCCCGCAACGGGCCGCACAATGTATATCCTGGATGAGCCCACAACTGGGCTGCACTTTGCCGATATTGAGCGGCTCTTGCAGGTGTTGGAGCGCCTGGTAGATGCGGGGAACTCGATCATCGTCATCGAGCATAACATGGAAGTAGTGAAGAGCGCCGATTGGATTATCGATTTAGGGCCAGGAGCAGGCGACGCCGGAGGTCAGGTGATTGCTCAGGGGACACCAGAAGACGTCGCAGAGAACGGGCAGTCATTGACCGGTTACTACCTCAAGCCTATGTTCCTTGAGGACGCGGTGAGAGCATATGCTCGTCAGCCGAGCGAGATCGCGGCGTAACCCACTACTTATCATATGTCAAAAGTCCTCCGGAGTGCCCAGCACTCCTGCCTCCTTCTTAAAAGCGCCATTAAAGGATGTTACTCTCAAGTAATTGAGACGTTGATTTCTGGGACGAGTTTTTGAGACATGAGAAAATAGCGTTTAAGTGGGAAGGTTGTAAATCACCGTAGTAAGTGGTTAGGTTTTCATCACGCTTGTTGTCACCCTCTCATGGGAAAACTATTTCCCGCTGGTATTCGGGCGGCTTCACCCTGGTTCAAAGGCTCCCTTTTGGGTGTGCCTCACCCGCAGGTAGAAGGACAGAAGACGAGGAAAGGCCTAAAATGGGGAGAGAAAATGGGCGCGTCAAGAGCGTCAGCAACGTCAGCACCAACTACTGAACAGCGTTGGACATTGCTTACTCCCCATTTTATCGATTTCCCGTTGTTTCTTCAGGAGGAGGACAACACTCTTGGTTGTTAGAGTGGGAGGAAAGCTGATGATGGATGCAGAGCGTTTTACTCTTCCTCCTCGTGCTGTGCATGCCCGTGATGAAGTGCTTGCTCGAAACACTGTTGTGCCTGTGGCTCGACGCGTGAGCGCAAGGCAACAAATTGCTCTTGACCAATTTTCTGATGCAGAGTAATAATCCATTTCTCGACCTGGTGTTGATGAGGACTCGAAACCTCCTCGAAGCAGTGTCTCGCAAGAAGGAAGGCCGCCATGGCGAGGTCATAGTGGTGCAGACGAAATGCCACAGCACCGATGTTCCATTGCGTCACGCCTTCATCTCCACGATCTCCTACCTCTCGTAGAATAACCCAGGCTTGCTGGTAGTATTCAAGGGCTTGCTGCTGCTTGCCCAGTCTATGGTAGACATTCCCAATGGTGTTGAGTGTGATACCTTCTTTCTTGCGATCGTCCGCCTCTCGATGGATGCCCAAGGCTTGCTGGTAGAACTCCAGGGCCTGTTGCTGCTTGCCCAGGGCAGTGTAGACTCCTCCGATGTGGGTAAGTACAGTACTTTCTTCGTAGCGATCACCCTCCTCTCGGGAGATGCTCAGGGCTTGCTGGTAGAACTCCAGGGCCTGCTGCTGCTTGCCTTGGGCAGCATAGATTCCTCCGATGTGGGTCAGCGTGGTACCTCCGCCAGCACCTACCTCTCGCTTGATACTCAAGGCTTGTTGATAGTATTCCAGGGCTTGTTGCTGCTTGCCCAGGTTATCGTATACCAACCCGATGTTGGTAAGTGCAGTGCTTTCTTTGTAGCGATCGCCCTCTTCTCGCTGGATACTCAAGGCTTGCTGGTAGTACTCCAGAGCTTGTTGCTGCTTGTCCAGGGCAGCGTAGGCATTCCCGATGGTGTTGAGTGTGGTACCTTCGCTCGCACGAGCGCCTACCTCTCGGTATATGCTCAGGGCTTGCTGGTAGTATGTAAGGGCTTGCTGCTGGTCGCCCAGGTTATCGTAAACACCCCCGATGGTGTTGAGTGTGGTACCTTCGCTCGCACGAGCGCCTACCTCTCGATATATGCTCAGGGCTTGCTGGTAGTATGTAAGGGCTTGCTGCTGGTCGCCCAGGTCATCGTGGACACTCCCGATGTAGGTCAGCGTGTTGCCTTCCTCTTGGCGATCACCCTCTTCTCGGGAGATGCTCAGGGCTTGCTGGTAGTACTCCAGAGCCTGCTGCTGCTTGCCTTGGGCAGCATAGATTCCTCCGATGTGGGTCAGCGTGGTACCTCCGCCAGCACCTACCTCTCGCTTGATACTCAAGGCTTGCTGGTAGTACTCCAGGGCCTGCTGCTGCTTGCCCAGGTTATCGTATACCAACCCGATGTTGGTAAGTGCAGTGCTTTCTCCGTAGCGATCACCCTCTTCTCGGAAGATGCTCAAGGCTTGCTGGTAGTACTCCAGAGCCTGCTGCTGCTTGCCTAGACTTATAGAAGCATCTCCAAGAACCAGATAGATCGTGGTGGCCTGCTCTGGTTCTGGCTGCCACTCGGTTTGAGGGAGGAACCACTGACAGAGATCCAATAACACAATGTTTCCTCCCCACAGCGAGAGATCAGAAAAAAGGTTTTCTTGCTCAATGAGCGCATAGGCTTCTTGCCACTTCGCCGCTTGCGTGTACTGCCAGATGGTCTCAATGAACCCTTGGATATCGGTGATCCGTCGTCGCTGTTCACGGGGAAGGGCGCTCGTCTGTGCTTGTTCGAGATAATAGTGAGCCGCCATCGCATGAGCCGTACGCAGCGCCTGCTGATTGGCTTGCTGATCAGCTTCCACAAAATGCGTTTGCACATACCTAGCGACCACCGTATGCACCTGGTAGCATCCGTTTCCTGCAGGCTGGATCATCTGCTGGACGAGTAGGGATCTCAAGCTCAAAAGGATCTGCTGGGAGGATGATCCCGGAAGGAAAGGCCTGAGTGCTGCGACGGGAACTGCCGTCCGGTAGACTGAGAAAGCACGAAGGACGGCCTGTTGCTCTTCTCTGAGGTGGCGAAAAACGGCATCCAGCAGATTCGTGGCAATATCCCCGATCCACAGGGTTGGCTCAGCGAGGAGGTCAGCTAAGGGGAGCCCATAGAGCTGGATGAGGGCCATCAACAAGACTAACGAGAGTGGGTGACCATCGCAGAAGGTCACCGCCTTGTGCATATCCGCTTCGAGGGCTTGAATCCCTCGTGAACGGAACAGAGCCAGACCTTCCTGCTGGGTCAATCCATCAAGAGCAGAGTCGTGCAAGCACGTGGGAGGAGCCTCACGCGTGCCCCTGGGGAAAGGGCGGCTCGTCAGCAGCAGACGCGCATTCGATTTCCAGGGACGGCTGTTGAGGGCATCGATCAATTCACCTACCCCCGGTTGCGTGGGGAGGGCACGGCCTGTGGCCCAATCGAGCAGGTTCTCAAATTGATCCAGGACGATCAGTCGTGGCAAGGCCAGCGTATCGAGCAAGGTGAAAAGCGCCTCAACCTGCCCTGTTGGTGAGAGGTTATCTAGGACCGTCAAGGGTTTGTCCAGTCGCTGGAAAATGGTACCGATCACATCAGCAACGGTCGCCGCCTGGTCAATGCTCAACCAGAGTGGCGGTGCCTGAAAGAAGCGCGTTCCTGTTGACGGTGGGGTCTGCGCGTATCGGAAGAGTAGAGCCGCAAGCGTCGATTTGCCTACGCCTCCGATCCCGGTCAAGGCCAATGCGTTCATCCCAGGCTGCGTCAGCTTCGTGTAGATGGCTTCGACCAGTTGCATCCGTTGCTGAATCGTGCTCTGTTCGGTTGGAGGGGGTACCCCAGCAATGCCTCGGTAGGAAAACGCGGGAGTTGCCGAAGGGATATTATAGACAACTCCGATACTCTGGATCTTCTCGATGCGGATGTCACGGCCAGCTGATACTCCCTCAAGCATCACCGCTGCAGGCACCTGGGAGCTTTGCGCTGCAGGGTCTACACTTTTTTTGGCGGCGTATCTTCTCCGCTCTCAGCGGTCACGTCGCTGAACCTGATGTCACCCTTAATATCTAGTCCCCTGGCCTTCACTCCAGTCGCATGGCTGCCCTTGGCCAGGATCCGCTCTGCAGTCAGCGAAGCCCCTTTGATATCTTCCAGGTCTAAACCTACGGCCTTAGGTGTATCCGAAGCATGGGCCTGGATAGCGTCGAGGAGGGCTTTTGCCTCGCGCAGTAATTCCTCATCCTGTCGGGCGTCAGTTTTCTCCAGGTCCTCCTTGACGACCGCTTGCCGTGACTTGGAGGCAGGGTCAGTCTCCAGCATGGTGACATCGACGTGTCCATACTTGCGCTGGATGAGTCCCTTGATACCAGCATAGACATCTTTGACGGCTTGTTCGGCCATCGGCTTGAGTGCCGCGGCTGCCCCAGCGACCAATGCAGTGACAATGATGCTGATGGGATCCATGCACATTCTCCTTCGCGACAGTCTGTCGTCGTGCCAGTGATGGGGTTCAAGTAGTCACAGAACGCATGATAAATCAAATCTTTCCCACTGTTCTCTCCCGCTAAGTATACCCGAGTTGAGATACTTTGCCAAGCGGAAGGTGTCATTGATTGTGAAGAATAGACTGCCACTAGTTCTGGTGAATGACATGGGAAGGTACTGCTCGCTTGCTGAGTCCAAGAAAATGGCCGTTTTCTCGGACAATCAGAAAGGGAGAAAAGAGCCTGGTACAAGAAAGAGGGAAACCTGGCTCCTATAACCAGGCGTGATGTCGGTTCTATTGAACCTCCCAAGGAAGGAAGTGAGCACAGAGAAAAGAAGTGAGCCTCATATAATGGCTCTCGCTCGTTTCAAAAACGGTGAGAAAGAGATTCATCTTTCAGTCGGGCGAGGTTCGGCTCGCTGCTGGGAGGGTCCCGATGACTAGGAAATGCCCCAGGCTGTTGTGGTAAAATAGGAGTGTTGCCTGGGTGATTCACCTGTGCAAGAAGACGATGGGAGGCCATCATGGGAGAAAGCATAGAAATTTTCTTCTCCTACGCTCATGAAGATGAAATACTACGAGATGAATTAGCAAAGCAATTGCGAAATTTGGAGCGACAGGGATTCATTACAGTATGGCACGACCGCAATATCAGTGCAGGAACGGAGTGGGCAAGTGAGATTGATGCTCGCCTGAATACAGCTCAGATTATTCTTCTGCTGATTAGCCCAGACTTCATGAACTCGGACTATTGCTATAGCGGTGAGATGAAACGAGCCCTGGAAAGGCACGCTAGAGGAGAAGCTCGCGTTATTCCAATTCTACTTCGTCCGGTTCTTTGGAAAGACACCCCCTTCAGTACACTCCAAGTTTTACCCAGGAATGGCGACCCTGCCACCAACTGGCACAATCGGGATGAAGCATTCTTCGAGATTGCAACAGAGATTCGAAGCGTTATTGTGGAATTAACGGTCGCCCATAAAGCTATTCCGCGGGGTATGGACGAACGTCCTCTTGTCTTTCTGGCCTACTCGCGTGCCGACAGCGAGCCAGTCGCACGCTTAAGAACTGGTCTTCAAGCCCTGGGCGTCAATATTTGGATTGATCGAGAAGGACTCCAGCCAGGTACACTCGACTGGGAAGAAGCCGTGCGCGAGGCGATCCGAGCAGCACAAGCAGTGTTACTCATCGCTTCCTCTAATGCACGAAGCTCCCGCTACGTCAAGGACGAACTGCGCATTGCCGAGATGTATCAACGTCCAGTGTATCCCATCTGGGTTGCAGGAGTGCAGTGGATGGAGGCCATACCTCTCGGCTGGGGCGGGATGCAATATATCGATGCCCGCGAAGCACGCTTTCAAGCAGCCCTATCTGAAATTGTGGCCGTGCTCGGTACGTTACCCAGTGAGGCTCCATTAGTGTCTTCCAAGGATCTAGGTGTGGACTTCGAGCTACGCAATCCATACAAAGGCTTGCGTGCGTTCACCGGTACAGACGCCTCTGTCTTCTTCGGACGGGACCAGTTCATTGCTGAACTCATTCAGGCGCTCAAAGCATCTCTCGTCTCAGATGAGCAGAGCACCCGACTGTTGGCGGTCATCGGGCCTAGTGGATCGGGCAAATCGAGCGTGGTCATGGCTGGTCTCCTCCCAAGCCTTCAGGCTGGTAAGCTGCCCGGTAGCCACGAGTGGGTGTACCTGGAGTCCATTATGCCAGACAATGATCCCATCGAATCCCTCATGCAGACGCTTGCGAAGAAACTGGATGATAAAAGCTTGAAAATGATTCGGGAAGATCTCGAAGATGACTCAGCACTTGGCCTCCATCGCCTTGCTAGCAACGTAGCAAGGTTGCCAAACAAGAAAGTCGTACTCTTCATTGACCAGTTCGAGGAGCTATTTACCCGGAAAATTACTGAAGACAGGAGGCGACACTTTATAGACCTGCTAGTGACGGCTATTACCAAACCACAGGGACAGGCCCTGGTCATTCTGACACTGCGCGCTGATTTCTACGATCGGCTTACACGCTACCCTGAACTGGCTTTGCTCATCAAAAACCATCATCAACTGGTGCTACCGATGAATATGAAAGAACTGCGTGCGGTGATCGAACAACCTGCCTCGCTGCCCGATGTACAACTGACCTTTGAGAGCGACATAGTTGGTGACCTACTCTTTGAGGCACAGGGACAGGTTGGTGCCTTGCCGCTCTTAGAGTTCACGCTAGACCAGCTCTTCCACCAGCGCGATGGTCACTGGCTCACTCGCAAGGCCTACCAGCAGATTGGTGGAGTGAAGGGAGCTTTGGCAAAGCATGCCGAGGATACCTACGCCACTCTTCCCTCCGACCGGCATCGTGCACTGGCACGCGCTTTATTCCTGCGCCTGATCGACCTAGGGGTTACCGAGCAGGACACCACCCGCCGCCGTGCTGTGCTCTCGGAACTCATCTTAGATGATCCTATTCAGACCCGCCTGCTGCAAGAAACCGCTGATACCTTCATTGCAGCACATCTCCTGACGACGAATGAAATCTCCGGAATGGTCACCATTGAAGTGAGTCATGAGGCGTTGATCCAGGAGTGGAGACGTCTGGCAGAGTGGCTGCGAGAGGCACGTGAGGATATTCGCTTGCAAAACGACATCAGCGAGGATGCTGCGGAGTGGGAGCGGCGCGGCATGCCCAGGGACCGGCTGTATCGTGGTTCTCAGCTCAAGGAAGCGAGCGCGTGGGTCAAGCGCAATGTGCCGAATAGGCGAGAGGTGACATTCCTCCAGGCAAGTACACGCCGTCGTGTCCTGTCTACGCTGAGCGTAGTCGTGGTAGTGTTGCTGCTCCTTTCCACAACAGGGTTGGCAAGCTGGTTTCTGTTGCATCCATCAGTCGAGCATCCACCAGTCGATCCGACAAGGGTGACGACATCTAACGATGATGGAGTAGGATCCCTTCGCTGGGCTATTATCACAGCCAAAGCTGGAAGTACGATCACATTTGATACTTCTTCTTTGAGGAAGAGCGTGATCTTTCTGACAAGCAACGATCTCACCTTCACCAAGAACATGATCATCCGAGGTCCGGGTGCACAATCCCTTGCTATCAGCGGGGGCAAGAGCGGCCATATTGTCCGTGTGCTCCCCGGCTTTACCGTTGCTATCTTCAACCTTAATTTCATCAACACTGACACCGGCCAGGCCGGCGTCGCCTTTATCAAGAATGAAGGGACGTTAACGCTCACCAACTGCATCGTGTCGGGAAACAGGTCATCGGTATTTGGCGGCGGCATCTTCAATACTAATGGAGGCCACCTTACCCTTCTCAACAGCACCGTTTCGAGGAACAGCGCTCGACACGGTGGTGGTATCTACAATGACAGTATGAGCAACCTCACTCTTATTCACAGCACAATTTCTGAGAACATAGCATCAGGTGAGGGCGGTGGCATCTATGATTATGAGGATCGCAACCACCAGTCCATTATTATCTCATGCACCATTCGTGGTAACACTGCGCAGGATGGCGGAGGCATCTTTGTTGATAGCATCTACCCTGTAGAGGCGAGAGATACCCATATTACAGGAAACCATGCCCCTACCCACCCAGACATTGCAGGCAGAATTATCTCGAGTCAGTGATCGCAGCGTCGAGAAGTCCTATGCTAGTCGGTTCAATTTTTTTTGCAATGATCTTGTATACACGTTTGGCCGGCAGGGCAGGGAGGACAGTTTTTTACTGAGAGAAGAATCCGTACATAATTAGGATCCCTGCTCAACTCCTGTATGTTATAGAGCGAATACAGCATGTCAAGCATATTCCAACTTTCGGCAATCTGCCCGTTATCAATTCGATCTATGCTGACTCCCCTCGCTGGTATTTTCCGGTTGATCTCTTTGACGAAAGGTTGAACCCTTAGATTGAGAGCGATATCCCATTCTATGCGAGTCACTACCTGGGAGTCCTGACTTGTCTGTTGCTCAATGCCAACGCTTATACTAGAGAAGCGCTCAAAATAGAATTTAACAACTGCTTTGAGCGCTTCTCGCCCTAGCAAATCCCCTTGCGGAATGTGCACAACATAGTCTTCAGCAGTGAGCTGATCTATGATAGCCAAACTCCCCTGATTCCATAGTTCATCAAGAAAGTCAGCAACGAGGCGTGCATTATCTTCTCCTGGCATGGAACGCTCCTTTTCGTTTCGAGAGGACTCGATTACTACGTTTGATAGATAAACGCTTACAAGCAATTTTTTTAGGTCGGCTTGTAACGATGCATAGTACTCCATTTGTCAAATGCGACAGCAACAAAAATACGGGGAAGGCGATACAAGCTGGCTCTACAGCACGCTTCCTTCTTCGCTACATTTGAGGGACAGAGCACTTAAGCACCAGAGGTTTATCCCTCCGCTCATTGTTTGGCGACGATCTTGTGTGTTTCCTCCCTGGCCTCACCAAACCACCGTTTTCTCAGAAAACGAGAAATGGTGAAAATAGTGTGATTTTACCCATAAAATCCGATGAAACCACCCTTAATACCATCACCCTCTCTCCAGCCTCAGCTTATCAGAAACCTCCCCCAACAACTCATTAATCCTCCCCATCGTCTCATCCGGCACCTGCGATACCGGGCCAAGCTCCACACGCAGGCGAAATTGCAAGTTCAAACCAACAGCCGTCTTCGTAAGCTCTCCAATAGTGTCGCTCAGATTCTGAATCTCCTCTATCCCTAAAGGCGCCTCAGCCACCAGCATCCCCGACGCCGTAGCTAGCGCTCTACCATCATGCACCGCTGATTGCGGCGCAACAACTTGCACTTGCTGCACCGCCTGTTCTCGCGGCAGGCATATCTTAACCATCCTGGCACCAGCATAATCGCAGGGCCATGAACCAGATTCACGCTCTAAAAACCTTGCGCGGAAAGCACCATCAATGGCATCACGAACCGTGACCCACGGCAGCATCTTCCCCACCTTCGTCGAAAGCGCATTAGCAATCTCCAATGCCGTAGTTGTCTCTCCGCCCCATGCCTCTCGCAGGGTCTGGGGAAGAACATCCCTGGCAGGAATGGGCTGTGGTGGACCTTGTAAGTACGCCCCATCGCCCAGTACTCCCGCCGGCAAATCCTCCGCAAAGAAACTGCCTCGACCCGAGATGAGCCATAGCCGCCTCTCCTTCACCGCCACCTGAATTGCTGCATCCACTACGCCGCGTTCAGCCCTGGGGATAGTGATAGTCTCCTCGTATCCATCTCTCTGCACCCGCACGATGCGGCCAGAGAAGTAGTCGTACAGATCTTTCAATGGGAGCTCATTCGTCTGCCATAGTTCCGGCAATACACCCGGTACAAGCAGCGATGGCGACAATGTTGTGAGTGTGGCTGCTTCAGGCAGCACTACCTCTAATCCTGCATCCTTCAGTGCGATCTGATCCGGCTGTTCGCGCCAGAACGTTCTGAAGGAGTGGTCAGGGCGTGAGAGGCGAAAGACAAACAGGCCATCACGGCAGCCATCCAACAAGGTATCCTGTATTGCCTGACGATTAAGCATCTTTGGCAGTTGCGAGAATTGGGCAAATGCCTCGACCAGGTCTTTCATTCTGTGCGCCGTCTCCCCTTCTCGCCACAGATCATACGGGCCACCCGGCAGCAATGCCTCGGCGCTGACGGCGGTTTCCTGTATTCTCGCTTGTTTGTCTAGCTTGATCGTATTGAAGAGCGGGTCATCGCCGAC
>WNFA01006083.1_pt1 | contig 10112 bp, 8 predicted proteins | sample 5400481 | NCBI WGS metagenome assembly WNFA01 (sample SAMN13153340, study PRJNA577476) | soil metagenome | isolation source: 120 cm saprolite under Douglas fir tree site 2 hole 1 replicate 2 | place: USA:California | collected 2015-04-18 | reverse complement strand
CGCGCATGTTCGCGACGGCGACATCATCACGCTCGACGCCGAGAAGGGCACCCTCGACGTCAAGCTCACCAAGGCCGAGATCGAGGCGCGCGCCAAGGCGTGGAAGCCGCGCAAGCCCAATTTCACGTCGGGATATTTATGGAAATACGCCCAGCAGGTGGGGCCGGCGCGCGAAGGCGCGGTGACCCATCCCGGCGGGGCGGCCGAGAAGGCGTGCTATGCGGACATCTAATGTGATCGTGAGCATCGGCTTGCTCGGCCTCGCCTTCGGCCTGTCGCCGTCGGCGGTGAGCTTCGACGGCACCCGTACACCCGAAGGGGCAACGGTTTCCGTGCCGCTGCCGGGCGCAGGCTCCAATTCGGCTGCGGGGAGCAACCACCTCGGCAACGCAACGCCGCTCGCGGCCGTGCCGGTCGCGCCGTCGGTCGCGCCACTGACCATGCCGCCGCGCTCGGTGATGCCGCTGACGCCGCTGGAGGCGTTGCGCTCCGGCACCCAACTGCTGCGCCAAGGCAAGACCGACCAGGCGGTGATGGAGCTCGACTACGCCGCCGAGCAGGGCGTTCCCGGCGCCATCTGGAAGCTCGGCCGGATGTACGCGGACGGCGACGGCGTCAAAGCAGACAAGGCGCGCGCCTACGAGTATTTCCGCCGCCTCACCACCATGCACGGCGACGACAGCGCCAGCGCTCCCAACACGCGGTTCGTGGCCAACGCCTTCGTGACGCTGGGACTTTACCATCTCGACGGCATTCCCGGAACGCTCAAGGCCGATCCCAATGTCGCGCGCGAAATGTTCCGCTACGCCGCCTCGTATTTCGCCGACCCCGAAGCCCAGTATTACCTCGGACGGCTCTACCTCGTTGGAAAAGGCGCGCCCAAGGACGCCATCCAGGCGGCGCGGTGGTTGCGGCTGTCTGCCAACAAGGGCGATCACCGGGCGCAGGCTCTGCTCGGCAGCATGCTGTTCAAGGGCGAGGACGTTTCGCGCCAAGCCGCGCTCGGGCTGTTCTGGCTGATCGTCGCCAAGGACGCCGCCAGGCCGGATGAGGCCTGGATCACCGACATGTACACGACCGCGGTCGCCCAGGCCAACGAAAGCGAGCGAGCAATGGCGCGCAAGTACTTGGAAGATTGGATGAAAAATCGCCGGGAATGAGAGTCTGTGGCGCTCGTGCCACACTTTCCGGAAATCTGCTTTTGAAACCTGCAAGCTGATGGACCGCCGTTGGGGGCGCGCGTATCTGTTCGTGCCAATGCGGAAAGCGTCTAGTTGAGGCTAGGAATGAAGAAATCGCTGTGCGCAAGCACGGCGGCGTTAGCATTGGTTCTGGCGTCGGCGATGCTGGCGCCGGCGTTCGGTGCTGACCTCAGTATTGCGCCGATCTACAAAGCACCCGCTGCGAGCTGGGCGGGCTCCTACGTGGGCATAGCGGGCGGTGGCGCGTGGGGCAGCGCGCTGCTGCGCAACACTACGACCGGCGCCGACCAAGCACCGCGTCTCAATTTAAGCGGCGGCATCATCGGCCTGACCTCAGGCTTCAATTTCCAGAACGGCAATTGGCTGCTGGGTTTCGAGAGCGACATCTCGGCTGCGAACAGGAAGGCGAGCGCGTTCGAATTTCCACCCAACGCCGCCTTCAGCAACGAGGTCAAGGAACAGTGGCTTTCGACCTTCCGCGGGCGCGTCGGCTATGCGCGGGATAACTGGCTCCTCTACGCCACCGCCGGCGGCGCGCTCGCCAACGTCGCGAACAGCATCGTCGCTCCCGCCGGCACCATCTCGGACCAGCAGTGGCATTGGGGCTGGACCGCGGGCGGCGGCGTCGAGGTCAAGCTCAGTCAGGACTGGTCGGCGAAGGTTGAATATCTCTACGTGGGATTGCAGGACAAATCCTATTTCACCCCGACGCCGAACCCGGCATTTCCCAGCAATCAACGTCTGCACCTCGACGACCACATCGTTCGCGTCGGGGTGAACTACAAGCTGCCGTGGAATATCCTGGACAGCTTCTTCAAGCACTGAGTTCGAGGTCCGCCCAAACCGGAACGTGATCCGACGGCTTTTCCCAGCCGCGCACGTGCTTGTCGACTCCGGCGGCGATGAGCCGATCGGCGGCCTGCGGCGACAGCAGCAAATGATCGATTCGGATGCCGTCGTTCTTCTGCCAGGCGCCGGCTTGGTAGTCCCAGAACGTGTAAGGGCCCGGCCCCTCGCTTCCGGCCCGGATCGCGTCGGTCAATCCGAGATGATAAAGGGCGCGGAATTTCTGCCGCGTGCGCGGCAGAAACAGCGCGTCTCCGCGCCAGCGGTCGGGGTGGCGGGCGTCGACCTCGGTCGGAATGACGTTGAAGTCGCCACCAAGGACGAGCGGCTCTTCCAGCTGCAGCCGTTCGCGCGCGTAGTGAACAAGACGGTCCATCCAGCTGATTTTGTAGGAATATTTATCGGTGTCCGGCGGGTTGCCATTGGGTAGATAGACGGACGCGATGCGCAGCGCCCCCTGCGCGGTCGACACCGCCGCTTCCATAAACCTGGCGTGACTGTCGGCCTCGTCACCGGGGAGCCGCGCGGTTACGTCCTCAAGGGGAAATTTGGACAGCAGCGCGACGCCGTTGAAGGTCTTCTGCCCGTGCACTGCGACATTGTAGCCGAGCGCCTCGAAGGGCTCCCGCGGGAAGGCATCGTCCACGCATTTGGTCTCTTGCAGGCAGACGATGTCGGGCCGCCGCTCGGAGAGCCAGGCGGTCAAGTTGTCTATCCTCTGCTTGATGGAATTAACGTTCCAGGTGGCGATGCGCATCGGCGAAGATGGGTGTGGAGCGCTGCGATTTCAACTCGACCTGACGAGGGGGACGCGGCCCCGGGATATGGGGGTTGTTTGCAAGGTTACGCCGTTTTTACGACGGTAAGCACCTAGGGATATGTTAGAAGGTTCTTCTCGCATAATGACGCATAACAAAAAGAATCGTTATGAGCGGGGCACCTGGAAAGAGAGGAGGCCCCTGGTGGGTCGCTAAAAGGCCTGCGCGGCACGGCAATGAAGAAGCGGACGTTGGTGGCGGGGGCGGTGGTGGTACTTGTCGCGGCGGGCGCGATCGTCGTAGCGACGCGCGGAGGTTTGTGGTCGGGCGGCGCGGTTGCGCAGGCGACGCGCCAGAACGCCCCCCGCGCGGTCCCGGTCGAAGTCGTAACCGCAATCAAGAAGGTCGTTCCGGTCCGCCTCGAAGTGTTGGGATCCGTCACCCCGATCGCCAGCGTCGTGGTCAAGTCGCGGGTGGACAGCGAGATCACCGGCGTGCACTTCCGCGACGGTGCGCTGGTGCGCGAAGGCGACCTCCTGTTCACGCTCGATAGCCGCACGCTCGAGGCCCAGGTCAGGCAGGTGGAGGGCTTGCTCGCCGGCGCCAAGGCCAATCTCGAGCAGGCCGAGCGCGATGTCGCGCGCTATACCGAGCTGCTCGCCAAGAACGCGACCACCCTGGTGACGCTGCAGAACGCGCGCACGCAAACGAATATCTTTCGGTCTTCAGTCGATTCGAATACCGCGCAACTCGAAAACCTCAACGTCCAGCTCAGCTACTGCAACATCCGGGCGCCGATTACCGGGCGTGCCAGCATGGTGCCGTTCAAGGTCGGCAACTTTGTGCGCGCCGGGGACGCCACGCTGGCGACCATCATCCAGACCGCGCCGGTCTACGTGACGTTTTCGCTTCCACAGGGCAATCTGCCGGATCTGCGCCAAGCGCTCGCCAACGAGAGTGCCACCATCGAGGCGATCATTCCGGGTGAGCCGCGCCGTGCCAACGGCCAGGTCACGATGATCGAGAACAGCGTGGACGCGCCGACGGGCACGGTACCCGTTCGCGCCACCATGCCGAACACCGACGAGTTGCTGTGGCCGGGCACGTTGGTGATCGTGCAACTGACGTTCCGCGAGGAAGCAGCGGTCACGGTGCCGTCGACCGCTATCCAGCTCAGCCAGACCGGGTCCTATGTATTCGTCGTCAAAGAGGAGGTGGCGATCGTCCAGCCGGTCGAAGTCGCGCGCGTCCTCGGCAGCGAATCGGTCCTCACCAGCGGCCTCGAGGGTGGCGAAACCGTCGTCGTCAACGGCCAGCTCTTGCTTTCCAACGGGACAAAGGTTGCCATACGCGCGCCGAAGGTCGGATCATAGCCCATGACGCTGTCGGAGACCTGCATCCGCCGTCCAGTGCTCACCACGCTGGTCACCGCGTCGATCATCGTGTTGGGCATCTTCGCCTACCGGCTGCTGGCGGTGGCGGCGCTGCCGACCGTCGACTTTCCGACCATCAGCATCCAGGGGCAATTGCCGGGTGCAAGCGCGGAAACCATGGCGGCATCGGTGGCGGCGCCGATCGAGCGCCAGCTGTCCACCATCGCCGGCATCACCTCGCTCACCTCCTCGTCGTCGCTCGGCCTCACATCGATCACGATCCAGTTCGATCTCAACCGCAACATCGACGGCGCCGCGCTCGACGTGCAGACGGCGCTGACGGTCGCGGCGAAAAAGTTGCCGGTGGAAATGACCATCCCGCCAAGCTTTCGGAAGGTCAATCCGGGTGATTTCCCGGTCATGTATATCAGCTTGGTCTCGGCGACCTTGCCGTTGTCGGTGGTCGACGAATACGGCGAGATCACGCTCGCACAACAGATTTCGCAGCTTCCCGGTATCGCCCAGGTGCTGGTGTTCGGCGCGCAGAAATTTGCCGTGCGGGTGCAGGTCGATCCGGTGGCCGCCGCCGCGCGCAACATCTCGCTCGACGACATCCGCACCGTGGTCGCCAAGACCAATTCCAACACCCCGGTCGGAACGCTCAACGGTCCCAAGCAGAGCGTGACGCTGACGGCGTCGTCCGCCATGACCAAGGCGGAGGAGTACCGCAAGGTCGTCGTCGCCTATCGCAACGGAGCGCCGGTTTACCTCGATCAGGTGGCGCGCGTCATCGACAGCGTCGAGAACGACAAGATCGCGAGTTGGTTCAACAATGACCGCGCCATCGTGCTGGCGATCCAGCGCCAGCCGGACGCGAATACCGTGGCCGTGGTGGATTCGGTGCGCGCGCGCTTGCCGCAATACCGCGCCTCGATACCGCCGTCGATCCGCATGGAAGTGCTGATGGATCGCTCGGTTTCGATCCGCGCCTCGGTGGTGGATGTGCAGGAGACGCTGCTCATCGCGATTTGCCTGGTCGTTCTGGTGATCTTCCTGTTCCTGCGTTCGGTCTCCGCCACCCTCATTCCCGCGCTCGCCGTGCCGGTATCGCTGATCGGCACTTGCGCGGCGATGTACGTATTCGGGTTTTCGATCAACAACATGACGCTGCTGGCGCTGACGCTCTCCGTCGGCTTCGTAGTCGACGACGCCATCGTCATGCTGGAAAACATCGTGCGCCACGTGGAGGGCGGAATGCGGCCGTTCGAGGCGGCGCTCAAGGGCGCGCGCGAGATCGGCTTCACCATCATTTCGATCACCTTCTCGCTGATCGCCGTGTTCATCCCGGTGCTGCTGATGGGCGGCATGGTCGGCCGGGTGTTTCGCGAATTCGCGGTGTCGATCGCGGTTGCGATCGTGGTCTCGGGTTTCGTTTCGCTGACGCTCACGCCGATGCTGTGCGCCCGCGTCTTGCACGCCCACCACGAGGGCGACAAACAGAACATCGTGCTGCGCATGTTCGAGGCGATGTTCAAGTCATGGCTGCGTGCCTACGAATGGTCGCTCGATCTGGTGCTCCGGTACAAAGCCGTGACGCTGGTGGTGACGATCGCGACGCTCGCCGTTTCGGTTTGGCTCTACATCATCATTCCGAAAGGCTTCTTCCCCACTGAGGACACCGGCTTTATCTCCGCCTCGACCGAAGGCTCGTCGGATATTTCGTTCCAGGGGATGGTCGATCTGCAGCGGCAGGTCGCGGAAATCATCCGCGCCGATCCCGCGGTCGATTACGTCAATTCCACTGTGGGCGCCGGCGGGCCGAACCCGACGCTCAATATCGGACGCATGTTCATCGCGCTCAAGCCGAGGAAGGAGCGCGGGGAAAATTCCACGGCTGTGATCCAGCGTCTGCGCCACACCGCCAACGTCGTTCCCGGCATGGCGGTGTATTTCCAGAACGTCCAGAACATCAACATCACCGGCCGCATCTCCAAGAGCGAATACCAGTACACGCTGCAGTCCAGCGACACCCAGCTCTTGTACGAGATAGCGCCCAAGTTGCGCGACAAGATTGCCGAGATCGATGGGCTGCGCGACGTCACCACCGACCTCTACATCAAGGCCCCGCAGATGACGGTCGAGATCGATCGCGAAAAGGCGGGCGTCTACGGTATCACCATCGACCAGATCCGTCAGGAGCTGTTCAACGCCTTCGGCGCGCGCCAAGTCGCGACCATCTACACGCCGACCAACGATTATCAGGTCATCCTCGAGAGCCAACCGCGGTTTCAAGCGGACGCTTCGCAGCTGCAGAACATCTTCGTGAAGACCAACGTGGCCGGTGGCGCCGGTGCCGGCACCGGGCCCGGGGCCGGCGTGAACGGAAACGGCATCCCGTCCGGGACGTCGATCCCGCTCTCGGCGGTTACCCGGGTGGTGTCCGCGGTCGGGCCAATGCAGGTCAATCACCAGGGCAATCAGCCCGCGGTGACGATCTCGTTCAACCTCGCGCCCGGCTATTCGCTCGGGCAGGCGGTCGACGCCATCAAGGACATCGAGCGCGAATCCCGCCTACCGATTACCGTCAGCACCGGCTTCCAAGGCTCGGCGCAGGTGTTCCAGGACTCGCTCAGAGGGCAGGGCGTGCTGGTCCTGGCCGCGGTCTTCGCCGCCTATGTGGTGCTCGGCGTTCTCTACGAGAGCTTCATTCATCCGATCACTATCATTTCCGGCTTGCCCTCCGCCGGCGTCGGCGCGCTGCTGGTGCTGATGATGTTCAACATGGACCTCTCGGTCATCGCCATGATCGGCATCGTCATGCTGGTCGGCATCGTGAAGAAGAACGCCATCATGATGATCGACTTCGCGATCGAGCGGCGGCGCGTGGGCATGGGCGCGCAGGCCGCAATCCGCGAGGCTGCGCTTCTGCGCTTCCGGCCGATCATGATGACGACGTTCGCGGCGATCTTCGGCACGCTGCCGATCGCACTCGGCACCGGGGCCGGGGCCGAAATGCGTCAGCCGCTCGGCGTCGCCGTGGTCGGCGGACTTCTGCTCTCGCAGCTGCTGACGCTTTTCATCACGCCGGTCATCTATATCTATCTCGACCGCATCGACCGCATGCTCAAGTACCGGCTCGAGCCGCAGCTGCGGGAGGTGCCGGAACACGCCGAGCGCCCGACTGTCGTCGCCGCCGAGTGATTTTGAACAGCGACCCCGGCGCCTCTTGGATGGCGCGGCCTTTGCTTCCTTCCTGCCATCGGCAGGCGAGGAGGGAATGCTGCATGCCGCGCTGGTCGCTTGTGATCTCGGCCTTGCTGCTCGGTTGGGGCAGCGAGGCGGTCGCACAGACTTGGCCGAGCAAGCCGGTCCGCGCGATCGTCGCTTTTGCCGCCGGCAGCGCGACCGACGTCATCCCGCGCGTCGTCTTCGAGCCATTGTCGGCGCAGCTCGGGCAACCGATCGTGGTCGAGAACCGCGGCGGCGGCGGAACGACGATCGCTGGCGGCATGGTCGCCAAGGCGGAGCCTGACGGCTATACGCTGCTAGCCACCTCCTCGGCACATACCTTGGTGCCCACGGTTTATCCGAATGCGTCGTACGATACCGCCGCCGATTTCGCGGCGGTGGTCTCGCTCGGAACGAGTCCGAACGTGTTGGTGGTCTCGCCATCGAAGGGTTTCAAGACGGCGCACGATCTGGTCGCCGCCGCCAAGGCGAGGCCTGGCTCCTTCAATTTTGCCTCGGCGGGCGTGGGGACCGCCACCCATCTAAGTGCCGAGCGCTTTCGCATGGCCGCCGGTTTTGATGCCGTGCATATTCCATTTCGGGGCGGTGCCGAAGCGCTCGCCGAGGTCCTTTCGGGACGAGCCGAGTTCTATTTCTGTCCGCTCGGCACAGCGCTGCCGCAGGTCCGCGAAGGCAAGCTTGTAGCCCTCGCGGTAAGCAGCCCGAAACGCGCCGCGCTGTTGCCCGACGTGCCGAGCGTGCTCGAGCTATTTCCCAATTCCGATTATCCGTTCTGGATTGGTGCGTTCATGCCGGTAAAGACGCCGCGCGATATTATCGAGAAGTTCCATCGCGAAGCGGTGAAGACGATGCAATCCGCGAACGTCAAGGAGCGTTTGGAAACGCTGGGCATGGAGCCGATGCCGCTGACGCCGGCCGAGTTCGATGCGCATGTACGGGCGGAAATCGGCACGACCGGTGCGCTCGCCAGGGCGGCGGGACTAAAGCCAACTCAATGATCAGAGCGAGAAGCTGGTCCCGCAGCCGCAGGACGCCGTCGCCTGCGGGTTGTTGATCCGAAACGAGGCGCCAATCAGGTCATCGACGAAATCGATCTCGGAACCGGCCAGATAGCCGACCGAAACCTGATCGATCAGCACCGTCGCGCCGTCGCGCCGGATCACCACATCGTCGGCGGCCTGGGCACGGTCCATGTCGAACTTGTACTGGAAACCGGAGCAGCCGCCGCCCTCCACGCTCACGCGCAGCATGGTGCCTGGCGGCTCGCGGCCTAAAATCTCGCCGATCCGGCGCGCCGCCCGTTCGGTGACCGTAATGTCGTCCATCCGCATACCAATGATTGCCAGCGGGCCTGACCGATAGTTAAGTGCGCGCGGGGCTTTGGTCAATTGGCGGTCGGGCATGGCGGTCGAAGCGGCGCTTGCGCGCGCCCCCTATGCGTCCGCTCCGGGCAGGAGCCGCGGCCGGCTCCACCCGGAGCCCGTGAGCGCGACCCGCAACGCCTTCCGCCGCGATTGCGACCGCATCATCCATGCGACCGCCTTCCGGCGGCTCGCGCACAAGACCCAGGTCTTCGTCTTTCACGAAGGCGACCACTTTCGCACCCGTTTGACCCATACGCTCGAGGTTGCCCAGATCGCGCGCTCGCTCGCTCGCGCGCTCGGGCTCGACGAGGATCTGGCCGAGGCGCTGGCGCTCGCCCACGACCTCGGCCATCCCCCCTTCGGCCACGCCGGCGAGCGCGCGCTCGATCGCTGCCTCGCCGCCTGCGGCGGCTTCGATCACAATGCGCAGACGCTGCGCGTGGTGACCGCGCTCGAGAAGCGCTATCCCACTTTCGACGGATTGAACCTGTCCTGGGAGACGCTCGAAGGGCTGGTCAAGCACAATGGCCCGCTCACGCTTGCCGACGGCAGCCCGATCGGGCCTTATCGCGAGCGCGGGCTGCCGCACGCCATCGCGCTCCATGGCCGGACGCAGGACCTGGAGCTATGGAGCTTTGCCAGCGCCGAGGCCCAGATCGCCGCCATCGCCGACGATATCGCCTACGACGCCCACGACATCGATGACGGGTTGCGCGCCGGCCTGTTCGCGGTCGAGGATCTCGCCGAAGTTCCGCTCATCCGCGACATTCTGCGCCAAATCCGCAACCAGCATCCGACGCTCGATCCGTCGCGGCTGGTGCATGAACTAGTGCGCCGGCTCATCACGCAGATGATCGAGGACGTCATGGCGGAAACCGGCGCTCGCCTGCGGGCACTGGCGCCGCGCTCGGCCGACGACGTGCGTCACGCCGCGCATCCGGTCGGCGCCTTCTCGTCCGCCATGGCCGAGGCCGACCGCGCCATCAAGGGCTTTCTCTATCCGCGGATGTATCGCCACGATCGCATCATGCGCATCATGGGCGACGCGGAGGGCCTCGTTTGCGCGCTGTTCGCCCGCTATCTGGAACAGCCCGACGACATGCCGGCGGAATGGGCGCAGATTGTCGACAGCGGCGATGCGGCCGCGCGCTCGCGCCACATCGCCGATTTCATCGCCGGCATGACCGACCGCTACGCGCTCATGGAGCACGCGCGGCTTTTTGACTCGACACCGGAATTGCGTTAGGCGGCGCGACCTTCCGAAGTTCGCCAGGGAGTGTACCGCAAGGGCTTGCGAACTTCGGAATCGGGACACTAGCA
>WNFA01013530.1_pt1 | contig 10114 bp, 8 predicted proteins | sample 5400481 | NCBI WGS metagenome assembly WNFA01 (sample SAMN13153340, study PRJNA577476) | soil metagenome | isolation source: 120 cm saprolite under Douglas fir tree site 2 hole 1 replicate 2 | place: USA:California | collected 2015-04-18 | reverse complement strand
AGCGAGGGCGGATCGGACCACGTGCCATTTGATGAAGCGGGCGTGCCGGGATTCTGGTGCGTGCAGGACGTGGCCGACTACGACAAGATGCATCATTCGCAGGCCGATAGGCTGGAGCATGTGCGCTGGGACGATCTGACGGAAGGCGCGCAGGTGATGGCGGTGTTTGCGTACAATGTAGCGCAGTTGCCGGAGTTGCTGCCGAGGAAGACGGCGAAAGAGAAGAAGGCGGATCAGTAGGGAACGTTCACTCGACTTGCGCTAGCGGCTGATGGCAGAGGCTTGCGTTGGCTGGCGCAGGGACAACATTTCCATTTATGCGAGCTGTGGTGCAGAGAGTTAGTCGAGCGCGGGTGACGGTCGAAGGGCGGGTGACCGGCGAAATCGGGGCTGGGTTGATGATTTTGCTGGGCGTGGGCCGGGAAGATTTCGCGGCGGTGGCGGCGTCATTGGCTGAGAAGGTGGCGAACCTGCGCATTTTCGAAGACGAGCAGGGAAAGATGAACCGCTCGCTGCTGGACGTGAAGGGCGCGGCGCTGGTGGTTTCGCAATTCACATTGTACGGGGACGCGCGCGGGCAGCGGCGGCCGAGTTTTATCTCGGCGGCTCCGCCGGAGCAGGCGGCTGCACTTTACGAGGAGTTCAACAAGGCGCTGCGCGGGCTTGGCGTTACCGTGGCTACGGGAATTTTTCAGGCGCTGATGTCGGTGGAATTGGTCAACGAGGGGCCGGTGACGATTCTCCTCGATAGTGACAAGACTTTTTAGAATTGGGTTCGAAACTTGGGCAGAACCAGCGTAAGAATTCGCAAGGCGCGGCGCAGCGATGCGGAGCGGATCGCACAGCTCTCTGGCGAGCTGGGATATCCGGCTACGCCGGCTCAGATCGTAACGCGGCTGCGGCAGTTGAAGCCAGCTTCGAAGCATGCGGTGTTTGTCGCGGAATGCTCTGACATTGGGCTCGTCGGGTGGCTGCATGTGAGCGTCTCGCATTTGTTGGAAAGCGACGTCCGGGCTGAGGTGAATGGGCTGATCGTTGCGGAAGGGCAACGTAGTGTGGGTGCAGGCGCGAAGCTCCTAGAAGCCGCTGAGGAATGGGCACGAAGGCATGGATGCCTAGGAATGAACGTGCGATCGAATGTTGTGCGCGAGCGTGCCCATGGGTTTTACGAGCGAAACGGATACGAGCATTACAAGACGCAGAAAGCGTTGCGCAAGGCGCTTTAGTTCAGCGTTCGCATGTGAAGGGCCAAGGAGTCATTAGGATTTCAGTTTAGCGGGGATTTTCCTCAAGCTTAATCTCAAATAGTTTCGACCAATTTTTCCCGGTGACGAAGAGTCTGTCCGCCGATTTGACGTAAGCAATTCCATTCAACACTTCTTCCTCGCGGTGCGGCTCCTTGGCCACTATGGAACTGAGGTCAATCCACGCAACGACTTGTGCAGAGCGAGGGTCCACGCGAGCGATCCGCGTGGAATGCCAGATGTTGGCAAGTATTTCGCCTTTGACGTATTCCAATTCATTCAAATTCACGACGCCCTGCCCTTCTGCGTACAGTTCGATCGTGCGTGTCACGGCGAACGAGACTGGATCGATGTAGCGGATCTTGTTTGTGCCGTCACTCATGATCAGGGATTTGTCATCGTGCGTGAGGCCCCAGCCTTCGCTGTCGTAAGGAAATTCGCCAACTTGCCGGAAGGTGCGAAGGTCATAGATAAACCCTTTTTTCGACAGCCACGTTAGCTGGTAGATCTTGTCGTGAAAAATTGTCAGTCCCTCGCCGAAGTATTCCGGCGGAACACTGACTTTCTGGATGACTTGTCCGCTCTCCAGCACAACCTTGCGCAGAGTCGATTGGCCAGCGATCCCGGTGCTTTCGTAGAGGTAACCGCGGTAATACTCCAATCCCTGCGTGAAGGCGTGCGGGTCATGGGGATACGTGCGGACCAATTTCACAGTCAAAACCGGGATAGGTCCCGTTTTCTGAGGAATTCCGACCGCGGGAAAGAGAGGAGTCCTCTCGATGTCCTGCACGTCAGCACAACCGCACGCAACCAGCGCGAGCGCGGCGAGCAGCCGGGAACGTGAGCGGAAGTGGAGGAGCAGACGATGCCGTCTCATTCGGTGGACCACAATACAAGAAAATCCACGCGTAATTACTTGGAATCTCATAGCTAGCCGGTAAGCCAACTGTATCGCAGTACGATATACTATGGGTATGCCGACGGAGATTACTACCGACGAATACCGGGCTCTGGCTGAGCTGCGCTATCGCATTCGGCGGTTTTTGCGGGAAGGGGACGCTGTGGCGCAGGCTGCGGGATTGGAGCCTCAGCAATATCTGTTGCTGCTTACGATTCGAGGGTTGCCGGCCGAGGAGGAGGCAACGATCCGGACCGTGGCGGAGCGGCTGGCTTTAAAACATCACAGCGTTGTGGAATTGATCGACCGGTTGGAGACGCACGGTTATGTGCGGCGCACGCGCGGGCGGGAGGATCGGCGACGGGTGCTGGTCTCGTTGCTCCCTCGCGGAGAACGCCTGTTGGAGCAAGTTGCGCGGCATCGCATTGGTGAATTGCGGGCGAACGGGCATGAGTTGGTTCGCGCCATCGACCAATTGCTGGAAAGACCGCCGCAGACAGATCACAAGAAACATTCAGAGAAGCGGAGAAAGCGCGGATAACGGAAGGATAGCTGCACAGCTGGAACGCACGTGATGATCTCGGAAGCAAAGGAAGAAGCCAAGATAAGCCGCTGGTGGACGCCATCGCAGCGTTGGGCTGCGCTGGTCAAGCAGCGCGAGGAGCAGGTGTTTCTGCTGTTGACGTTGCTGATTGGTGCCTTGGTGGGCCTTACAGTTGTGGCGTTTATCGTATTGACGGAACGATTTGGCGCGAGGATCGATGCGACCGTTGCGGCAGCATGGCGGCGCTTGGTGGTCCCCATCGTGGGCTCGCTGTCCATGGGTTTTCTGCTATACAAATATTTTCCGGACGCGCGCGGCAGCGGGGTGCCGCAAACGAAGGCGGCCTTATTTGCGCGAGGCGGACGCATCTCCCTTCGCACGGTCTTTGGCAAGTTCTTCTGTACTTCGGCGACACTTGCTAGTGGCATTCCTCTGGGACGCGAAGGCCCCTCCGTACAAGTGGGCGCGGGCATCGCCTCGGTGCTAGGGTGCGTTCTCGGGCTGCGCCCGGAAAAAGTCAAGGCACTCATTCCGGTGGGAGCGGCAGCCGCCGTCGCGGCTGCGTTCAACACCCCGCTCGCGGCAGTGCTGTTTGCGCTGGAAGAAGTTGTCGGAGACCTGCACGCGCCGGTGTTGGGCTCAGTGGTGCTAGCTTCGGCGACTTCGTGGGCCGTGTTGCGATTGCTGCTGGGCAACGATCCGCTGTTCAAGGTTCCGCAGTATCAACTGGTGAGCCCGGCGGAATTCTTGATCTACGCAGTCTTGGGATTGCTCGGCGGTTTGCTCTCTGTCGCGTTTACAAAGTCGCTGCTCGAGCTTCGCGAGCGGTTTGTGCGGCTGCCGCGGAAGACGATGTGGTTTCAGCCGGCGGTCGGCGGAGTGGTCGTCGGCATCATGGGCTGGTTCGTGCCGCAAACGCTCGGGGTGGGCTACAGCCACGTCGGGCAAGTGCTGAACGGTGGCATGGCACTCAGATTGATGGTCCTGTTGTTGGTGCTGAAGCTCATCGGAGTAGTGGTCAGTTACGCGTCGGGAAACGCGGGCGGCATCTTTGGACCGGCATTGTTCCTGGGCGCAATGCTCGGAGGAGCGGTCGGAAGCATCGCGCACAACTTGTTCCCAGGGCATGTGGCTACAGCCGGAGCTTACGCGTTGGTGGGAATGGGCACGGCCTTCGCGGGAATTGTGCGAGCGCCGATGACGTCGGTGGTCATGATCTTCGAGACGACCCGGGACTATGCGGTGATCGTGCCCCTAATGATCTCCAACCTGGTCAGTTTTTTTGTTTCATCGCGCTTCCAACGCCAGCCCATTTATGAACTCCTTGCTTACCAGGATGGAATCCACTTGCCGTCGGCGGAATCTCGCATTAATTCGGGGCAGCGGCGCGTTTTTCAGGCGATGCGCCCGGCGACCGAGATATTAACCGCGAACATGACGATACAAGAAGCTTTAGAGAAAGGGCGCAACAGCGCACTGCAAGCGTTACCGCTGAGCAATGAACGCGGTGTTGCCAGTATCGTGAAGTTGGCCGCATTGGAGAAGGCCGCCGCTGATGGCGAATCGCGTAAAAAGCTGAGCGATTTCATCGAAGGGGCGGAGTTTCCTCATTTGCATGCGGACCAGTCGCTCACGGTGGCACTGGAGCGTATGGGAGCGGCGGGCCTGGATGCACTGCCGGTGGTTAGCCGAGCGGATGTGCACAAGCTGGAGGGGATTGTAGCGCTGACGGACGTGATGAAGCTGTACGGCTTAGCGGGCCAAAACAAATCCGACTGAGAGCGCGTTGACTTGCCCCTAGGCGCAACCTAAGATGAACCGCGGACAGCGGTTTCCTTCTCATGATCGGACGAACCATCTCCCATTACCGTGTTCTGGAAAAGCTGGGTGGCGGCGGCATGGGGATTGTGTATAAGGCCGAGGACATCCGGCTGGGTCGTTTTGTCTGCCTGAAATTCCTTCCCGAGAAGCTTTCCAAGGACCATCCAGCGGTGGAACGTTTTCAACGCGAGGCGCGAGCGGCATCGTCGCTGAACCACCCGCACATTTGCACTATCTACGACGTCGACGAATTCGAAGACCAGAGTTTTATCGTGATGGAGTTTCTGGAAGGGCAGACACTGAAGCATCGCATCGAGGGAAGGCCACTACACATCGATCGGGTACCAGAGTACGGGCACCAAATGGCGGACGCGCTGGAGGCGGCTCACGCCAAAGCCATCATTCATCGCGACATCAAGCCCGCCAACATTTTTCTGACGGAACGTGGTCAGATCAAGCTGCTCGACTTTGGTCTAGCCAAGTTGCTGCCTGAACGCAAAGGTATCGGGTCCTTGACGTATGCGGGGACAGTGTTCAACAACACCACGCAAGATGCGCACTTGACCAGCACTGGCGTTTCCATGGGCACGGTGGCCTATATGTCCCCCGAGCAGGTGCGCGGCGAAGAACTTGACGAACGCACAGACCTATTCTCCCTGGGACTAGTGCTGTATGAAATGTCCACCGGCAGACAAGCTTTTGTGGGCAACACCTCGGGAGTCTTGTTCGAGGCCATTCTCAATCGCACGCCGGTCCGGGCAGTACGCCTGAATCCGGCGATTTCGCCGCAACTCGAGCAAATCATCAACAAAGCGCTGGAGAAGGATCGAATGCTGCGCTATCGCACGGCAGCGGACCTCAGCGCAGACCTGTTGCGTTTGAAGCGAGATACGGACTCCGCACGCGCGTTTCAAGTGACAACGGCTGCGCCTTCTGCGCAGCCTGCGAAGCGCCCTTGGATTCATTTCGTCTGGGCGGTGGTCCTCGGACTGGCGCTGGTTCTGTTCGGCTTGAATATCGGAGGCTTACGTGATCGCGTGCTTCACGGCACTACACAGGGACGCGTCGACTCGATTGCTGTTTTGCCCTTTGCGAATGTGAGCAACGATCCGAAGACTGAGTATCTCAGCGATGGGATTACGGAGAGCCTGATCAACAGCCTCTCGCAACTGCCCAATCTTTCTGTGACCGCGCGTAACACGGTGTTTCGATACAAAGGGCAGAGCAGCGACCCGCAAAAATTAGGGCGCGACTTGGGCGTAAGAGCAATCCTCACCGGGAGGCTGATCCAAACGGGCGACGAACTGATGATCAGCGTGAGTTTGGAAGACGTGCACGAGAGCCGCCAGATTTGGGGAGAGCAATATAACCGCAAGCTCTCCAACCTGGTGTCTGTGCAACAGGAAATCGCAGCGGACATATATGGCCGGCTGCGGCCCAAACTGGAGGGTGAAGGACGAAAACTGCTGGCCAAGCGGCCCACGGAAAATGTCGAGGCGTACCAGCTGTACCTGCAGGGATTGTTCTATTGGAACAAGTGGACCGAAGCGGATTTCAAGAAGGCTGCGGATTATTTCACCCAGGCAGTACAAAAAGATTCGCGGTACGCGCTGTCTTATGCGGGCCTTGCGGACACGTATAGCTTGCTCGGCGACGCTGGTTATCTACCGCCATCGGAGGCCTGGCCGAAAGCAAAAGCGGCGGCTATGCAAGCGCTGGAAATCGATGACACGTTGGCGGAAGCGCATACCTCGCTCGCGTTAGTGAAAGAGCATTTTGAGTGGGACTGGGCCGGTGCGGAGACCGAGTTCCGGCGGGCGATCGAGCTGAATCCAAACTCAGCCACCACACACCATTGGTACGGAGACTATCTGGCGAACATGGGACGTTCGGACGAAGGGCTCCGTGAAACAAAGAGGGCACAGGAGTTGGACCCGCTCTCGTTGATCATTAACACCACATTGGGATGGCAACTGTACCTGGCGCGACGCAGCGATCAAGCTATCGAGCAATTGCGCAAGGTTCTGGACATCGACGCCAGATTTACTCCGGCACGCCGAGTGCTCGAAGAGGTTTATGCGCAGAAAGGAAGACAGAAAGAAGCCGTCGAGGAACGAGAGAAGGTGGTGTCCTTGTCCGGGCTATAAGGGTGTGCAGCAAAGTTGGCTTGACGGATTGACGGAAATCTCAAAACACGGCTATGTGTCTTCCTACAGCATCGCGGAAGGCTATATGCGGTTGGGCCAGAAAGAGAAAGCCTTGGAGTGGCTGGAGAAAGCGTATCAAGAGCATGACAGCGGGTTAGTCTCCATTGCGGTCGAGCCCATGTTTGATCCTATGCGAACAAATCCGCGGTTCGTCGATATCGTGCGGCGCATGAAGCTGTCGGCAGGATAGGACTGCCGAAACGTTAGTGCAGCGGGTAGTCCTTATCTCCCGGCAAGTGTCCATCGACTCGTATGACCTTTAGGCCGGGCCGGATGTTGCGAGCGTCCATAAACGCGATGGCTCCGGGAATGCCGGAAACCAGCTCAAACTGCATGTCGTTGGAGTAGACAATCTTGGGGGGCGAAGCGGCCTCCGCGCGAAAAATCTTGGCTACCCAATATTGTTTAAACTGCGCTTCCGACATTTGATAAATGACGCGGAGCACCACATCGCGTTCGCGAGCGACGGGGGCGCGAATCAACAGCACCACCGGCAGCTTGGAACTCCAGTATTGGCGCTCTCCCAATAGAACTTGGCGTACCTCAGACAGCGTCAGATCGCTGACCGGCGTTTCCGGATGGACGACAACGGCTATATCGGCGCCGGCCCGAGCGGTCTGGGCGAGAGAGCGAGCACCGACGCTGACGAACAGGAAGGTCAGACTCAGGAGAACGACTGCGACACGTTTTTTGGTGGCATTCATTGGGCGCTCGCTCAGAACGTGAAGGCGGTCTGGAGGAATAAGCCATTAACGCGCGGATTTGAGATTTCGCGCTTGCTGTTGCGGTATTCCGCCTTGAACGCGGCATAGTTCGATATGTCGTAGCGCACACCGACAATTGAGCCTACTAAATCTTGATTGCTGAAAACCTGCTCGCTCAAGGGAGTGTGAGTATATTCGAACCGATAGTAGGGCTTCACCGTTCTTTCAAACCAAGGCAGGCGATAGCCAAGTTGAACATAGAACGCTTGACTGTTCGTCGAAATGTCGGTCAACACTTGGCGATGATTGACGTTGGCGAATTCCGCCAGGAATTCGGGAGTCTCTTTGGTCCAAACCAGGTGCGCGGAGGTGATCCACTCGCGGAAATCGCGGCCCATGAGATTGATCTTGTCGCGATAGACCGAAGCGCCCATTTGCAGGCCGTAGAGTCCCCGGGGCCGCGAGTAGATGTTGGCGACCCACGCGCGATTGTTGTTGTTGTCTCTCAAATCGCCAGGGCGGCTGATGGTGTCGCCTCGGCCATTTCCGACGCCCACGTTGTAGCTCAAGCCCGCGCCGCCTGAAGGAATATTTCCTTCCGCGAGGAATCCGACGAAGTGAACGGGAATAAAAGTACCACCGATTCGCACGATATCCGGGCGGCTGATCGTGGTTTGCAGCCACGCACCGTGGTGGAAGGCGGTGTTCCAGTAGCCGATGGGAGTGTGATAGCGGCCAAAGGAGATCTTGAAATAGTCGTTGTAGTCATAACGAATGATGTTGCGCTCGACTTCGACGGTGTAGCCGGTGGGCTGCGCGTTGAAAGTCATTTCACCAAAGTAAGTAACTTTCCGAGACAGCGCGGACGCCAAGTGCAAATCGAGCTGCCCCAGATTGAAGCCACTGTTCGTTCCTTTTTGATCGGTGGCGGCAAAGTCCACATCGCCAAATCCACGGATTTGCAGGGAGGGATAATGTTGCTCCATCTGCTGAACGGTGGCGACCTGCTCCCGGACTTCGTGTTCGTGTGGCTGGGTTGCCGCAGGGGGAGTTTGTTGTTGAGAAGATTGCAGCGACACCGGGCTTTCTTTGGCGGCGGTGGAGACCGCAGTCGCCGAGGTAGGCGCCTGCTTGGCCTCCAGGTCCGTGACGCGGCGCTCCAATTGCTGAATTCGCTCGAGCAATAGCCTCACTTGCTCGGTCTGATCTGTCGGAGTCGAATTCTGCGCATACGAAATGCTTGCCGCAAGAAGTGTCACGCCGAAAATTAAGAGTGCCCGCACCATCGTTCCCTCCACCGCAGCTCGGTTTCGTTATTCATGCAAAGCGAATACAAACGAAACCGACTCGCTAAGTTCTCTCCGGTGCGAGTCGAGTTCTCGGTCAAAAATCGCGCTAATTGGGATTACAACTTGCCGGAGAGTGCGGGTATTGTAGTCGGGGCAGATGCATTGTCAAAAGATACTTTGCCGCTCAGAAACCGCCACCACCGCCGCCGCCAAATCCGCCGCCCGAAGAGCCTCCGCCGCCGGAGAAACCAGAGCCGCCCGAGCTACGCGGCGCGGACGACATCACGCTGCTGGCGCGCGAGGACATCGCACTCATGTCGTTGGTGAACATCATGGGATAGAAGTTGGGGCCATACGAGGAGCCGCGGTACCACTGCGGCGGCTGAGTGAGGATACCTTGGAAGGCGTGGCTCCAATTTTTCTCCACGCCAAGCGCCATCGCGAACGGTAAGAACTTCTCGAACATTTCGGGCGTCTTGATCATGCGATTGAAGCGTTCCGATTCAACGTGCACGAGGAAATCTTCAAATCCCAGGACGCCTTCGAGAGTTCGCGCTCCCTTCTCGGTATGCGCGGGCATGAACCAGCCAAACGCGCAAACGATCGCACCGGTCAGGATTCCGGCGATGATGAAAGCGAGCGGAGCCATTCCCCGGTCGGAGGCGATTTTGATTCCTCCAAATACGAGGAGAAGGCCCCCTATGACGCCCGCGGCGATATATGCGGAGCGGACGTTGTCCGGACGCGTGGCGTAATACCCATCGGCCACGAGCGAGGAGAAGATGTTGCTCTTGATAGCGGGCAAATTTGTGTAGAAGTGATTTTCCAGGCTGGACATGGAAACGGATTCGCCTACCGTTCCGGTCGTAAACAGACCTTCGAGCAGTGTTTGCTCGTGCGGCTTCAGCTTGGACCACTCCGAGCGATTTTTCTGCACGATGAAGTTGTAATCCTTCTCGTGCATCAGGCCGAGCATGCGATCTCTCTGGTGCTCCTCGATGGCGATGTAGCCGCGGACCGCCAGGTCGACGATGGACGCGGTGATATCGCGCATATCTGCGGAGTCATCCACGAGCGTGCCGACTTCTCCGGGTGTGAGCTGATTCGGTGGTTCGTACTGTGCGGCGATCGGGCGGAGGTGCGGGTCGCGGCCGTGAGTCCACCACAAGTAGAGCATCACCACGAACGCGACGATGGGAATTCCGAGCGGCCAATTGCTGCGGAAGATTTGGGCGAGTGTGCTCGCCGCCGTGGGCTCGTGAACGAAGCCCTTGTCGAAGGCGACGGCTACGGTTAGCCCTTCATGCAAATGCAGCGGTTCGCGAGTGCGGACTTCGACGCCGTTACCGGCGATCTCGATGTCGGCATTTTGGGCGCGCGAGCGATAGGCTCCGGTAAAGATATTGG
>WNFA01022773.1_pt1 | contig 10115 bp, 7 predicted proteins | sample 5400481 | NCBI WGS metagenome assembly WNFA01 (sample SAMN13153340, study PRJNA577476) | soil metagenome | isolation source: 120 cm saprolite under Douglas fir tree site 2 hole 1 replicate 2 | place: USA:California | collected 2015-04-18 | reverse complement strand
ATCCCATCACCGCGCGGCAGTTCGTGGACCGGGGCGGGTTCCTGAAAAAGGATGCGCTCATCGACTGGCTCTACGACAATGCGCGGATGCCGGCCGGCGAGTACTGGGACTACCAGCTCGTCCAGAACTACCTCTATCCGCGCGCCACCTTCGGCGAGGAGCCGTGGGCGTCCAAGCTCGCGGCGGCGCCCGAGGAGCTGATCGCGATGTTCCGTCGCGAGGACATCCACGTGGTGGTCGTCGGGGGCGAGACCAACGGCTACTGGCGCATCATGGGCTGCGCGTACCAGACCACGCTCTCGGTCGACGCGTGGAGGTAGCCTGGACTATTCATGAACGGAAAACGCGTGAGACGGACGGGTCCTGTCGCCGTGGGCGGCGCCCGCGCAGCCGGCTTCGTCACCCACTCGCCGGACTCGCCGCTCTTCGAGCGGCGCACCGGACTCGGGGGGCCCACTGCGCACGGCCGCGCGACATCTTCGACCACGTGGTCATGGGGGTCCCGATCGAGGGCCGCCCCCGCGGCCCCTACAACCCGGCGATGCCGATCCTCGAGCCCCTGATGGCGCTCTCCTACATCGCGGCCGTCACCACCCGCGTCACCCTCGGCACCGAGGTGCTCGTGCTGCCGCAGCGCCAGCCCGCGCTGGTGGCCAAGCAGGTGAGCACGCTCGACACGCTGTCGGGCGGCCGGGTGCGGCTCGGCGTGGGCGTCGGCTGGCAGGAGTCGGAGTACGAGGCCCTCGGCGAGCCCTACCGGACGCGCGGCGCGCGCATGGACGAGGCCATCCGCCTGCTGCGCGCCTACTGGACCGACGCCGAGGTGAGCTTCACGAGCGCGCACTATCCCACGGTGTCCATGGCGATGGAGCCCAAGCCGCCGCAGGGCGGGCGCCTGCCCCTCTGGATCGGCGGCTACTCGGAGGCGGCCTTCCGGCGCGTGGGCCGCCTCGGCGACGGCTGGCTGGCGAGCCGGGTCACCGACGCGGCCGACGCGCGGCAGGCCATCGAGGCGATCCACCGCCACGCCGAGGCGGCCGGGCGCGATCCCGGCGCCATCGGGCTCCAGAGCATGGTCGCCCCGCCGCCCCGCGACGCGGCGGGCAAGACCTTCTACGCCGACCACGACGCGGTGGTGGCCCGGGTCGCCGCGCTGAAAGCCATGGGCTTCGGCTGGGTCGCGCTGAACGCCACCGCGATCTTCCAGGCCGGCGCGCGCTCCGTCGCGGCGATGACGGAGCAGCTGGCCACGCTGCACGACCGCCTCCGCGCCGAAATCGGCTGATCCGTCGAGCGAGCCGCGTTGCTGCCCACGCCACACCTGATGGCGCTGTCGAGTGCCCTGTGCACCGCGTCGGCGACCATCCTCATCCAGCGCGGGCTGCGGGGCTCGACCTTCTACGCCGGCGCCTGGATCAACGTGGTGGTCGGCGCGGTCGCCGCGTGGTCGGCCGCCGCGTGGCTCGTCCCGATCGAAGAGTTCACGTGGCGGGCGGTCCCGTACTTCGCCCTCTCGGGCCTGATCGGCACCACCGGCGGCCGGCTCTTCCGCGTCTTCGCCATCCAGAAGGTCGGCGCGCCGGTGGCCTCCGCGGTCAACAATATGACCCCGCTGGTGGCCAGCGGGCTGGCCATCCTGCTCCTGGGCGAGCGGGTGACCGGGCCCATCGTCGGGGGCACGCTGGTCATCGTCGCGGGCACCATCTTGTTATCGTTGAGCGGACGATACATCGGGTTTCGTGTGCGGGATCTCTCGTATCCATTCATCGCGGCCTCGTGCTTCGGCACGGTCCAGATCCTGCGCAAGCTCGGCCTGGCATCGGCGGGGCCGCTCCTCGGCGCCACGATCAACGTCACCGCGGCCCTGATCGCGGTGACCGCGTTCGTGGCCGCCTCGGGGAACCTCGGCTCGCTGCGCTGCAGCCGGCGGAGCCTGCTCTACTTCATCGGGGGCGGCATCGCGGAGAATGGCGGCGTCTTCCTCCTGCTCTTGGCATTGGGCTTCGGCGACGTCAGCGTGGTGATTCCGCTGGCCGGCACCGCGCCGCTGTTCGTGCTGGGGCTCGCCTATCTCATCCCGAGCGAGAAGAGCAAGCTGGGCTGGCGGATCGTCGCGGGCGTGGTCCTGATCGTGCTGGGCGTGGGCCTGCTCTCGCGGTGAGTCCGGGGTCAGGTCTTGAATTACGACATTTTCAATGCGCTGGCCCTGGTCTCGGGCGGCGAATGTCGTAATTCAAGACCTGACCCCTGTTGGGCGGTCGGTGTAGGATGCCGGCCATGAGCGACAGCGGCACCGGCTACGGCCGGCCCCAACCCACGTCCATGCGCGAGCTGACCCTGGTGGGCCCGGGCACGCCGATGGGCGAGCTGCTGCGCCGCTACTGGCACCCGGTCGGCCTGGTCGGCGACGCCACCGACACGCCGAAGGCGCTGCGCGGGCTGGGCGAGGACCTCGTGCTCTTCCGCGACCGGCGGGGGCGCCCCGGCCTCGTGACCGCCCGCTGCGCGCATCGCGGGACCACGCTCCACTACGGCCGGGTGGGGGACCGCGGCATCCGCTGCTGCTACCACGGCTGGCTCTTCGACGTGGAAGGCCACTGCCTCGAGCAGCCCTGCGAGCCCGACGGCGGCCCGCAGCGCGAGCGGATGCGCCAGCCCTGGTATCCGGTGCAGGAGCGCTACGGCCTGATCTTCGCCTACATGGGCCCGCGCGCGCGCAAGCCCGTGCTGCCCCGCTACGAGGCCCTCGAGACGCTCGACCCGGGCGAGTTCCTGGAGGCCGACGACAGCAGCGTGGGCGGGGGCGGCCCCGCGGTCATCCCGTGCAACTGGCTCCAGCACTACGAGAACCTGATGGACACGCTCCACGTCCCGATCCTGCACGGCTCGTTCAGCGGGCCGCAATTCACCGCGCCGATGGGCCTGATGCCGGAGGTCACCTGGGAGCTGACCGACCGAGGCGTGAAGGCGATCTCCGACCGGCGCCTGCCCGACGGCACCGTGCTGCACCGGATCAGCGAGGCGGTGCTGCCGACCCTCCGGGTCATCCCCAATCCGCGCGTGGCACAGTACGCGCGTGTGGAGACGATCGGCTGGGTGCTCCCGCTCGACGACACGAGCTTCCGGATCTACACCGCGGGGCGCGTGCGGAAGGCCGGAGAGATCGCGAGCGTGCGCTCGCGGCTCAACGGCAAGCTCTGGGAGGAGCTGACGGCCGCCGAGCACCGCGACTTCCCCGGCGACTACGAGGCGCAGGTCGGCCAGGGACCCATCACGTCGCACTCCGAGGAGAACCTGGTCTCGAGCGACCGCGGCGTGGCCCTGGTGCGCCGCCAGCTCAAGCAGCAGCTCGACGCGCTGGCCGGGGGCCGTGACCCGATCGGCGTGTCCTTCGACCCCGCCGCGCCGCCCGTGGCCTTCGAGGCCGGCAACTTCCTGATCGAGAGGACGCCCCATGCTTCGTGACCATCCAACCGGCGACTATCGCTACATGCCCGGCATCAGCGCGTTTTCGTGCGGTACGGTGGCCGGGCCGGGCCACGAGATCGTGCACGTGACGCTCGCCGCGCTTCTGCCCTGGCGCGACGGCTTCGCCCGCATCGAGCAGCACCTCCGCGAGGTGAAGCGCCCGAGAACCGCGCTCTGCGGGATCGAGCTGCGGAGCCCGGCGCCCTTCACCTTCGACGGCTTCGGCACCTTCAACGAGGGCTACCGCAAGCTCCTGGCCGAGTGGGACATCCTGGTGGGCGACGACAACCCGATCCCGCGGACCAACGTGGCCCCGGTCGCGGCGGCGCCGGCGGAGCCTTCGCTCTACGCCTTCTCCTACACGCAGCCGGGCGCCACGCCCGAGCCCACCTTCATCGTGGCGGGCGCGGGCGAGCTCCGGGATCGCGCGCAGGGGCCGGAGGGCATCGTGCGCCACGGCGACACCTCGCCGGACGGGATGCGCGAGAAGGCGCGCTTCGTGATGGCCATCATGCAGGATCGGCTGCGCACGCTCGGCGGCGACTGGCGCCGCGTCACCGCGATCGACATCTACACCGCCCAGCCCATCCACACCCTCGTGCTGGACGAGGTCCTGAAGCCGGCGGGCGCCGCCGCCATCCACGGCGTGCACTGGTATCCGAGCCGCCCACCGATCCAGGGACTCGACTACGAGATGGACATGCGCGGGGTGGCCCGCGAGCTGGTCCTGTAGCTCCCCCTCACCCTACCCTCTCCCCAAGGGGGAGAGGGAGAAGCCCCCAGCTCTCCCGCCTCCCCCGAAGAGGGCAGGTCCTCTAGCTGTCCCCCTCTCCCCTCTGGGGAGAGGGCAGGGTGAGGGGCTCGAGGGGCACCGACCCGTAACGGTGCACGAGGTGCGAGACAGTCTGCTCGCGCAGGTAGTGGCGCAGCTCGAGCCGGCCGGCCGCCAGGACGGGCGCGTCGAGCACCGCCATCCCCGCCGAGTGGGCCGCGGCCCTGAGTGCATGAGAGATGGGCACCAGCGCGCGCAGTCGCTCGAAGCCCCCGGCGCCGAGGCGCGCGATCAGCTCCGCCTCGGTCTCGGCGACCGCGCCCCCGTCATCCGCCTCCGCGAGCCACAGGCCGGGCTCGCCCGCCGACAGGCTCACCGTCACCGGCGCCCCGCACGCGCGCGTGGCGAGCAGGACCAGCGAGAGCGCGAGCCGGCCGGCCGCGGTGGCCGCCTCGCCCCGCACGAGCACGCGCCGGCACGGTCGATACCGGAACACGTTGCGCTCGCCGAGCAGACGGATCGGCTCGTACACCTGGGAGAAATGCTCCCGCCAAGCGCGCTCGTAGCTGTCCGCAGCCGCTTGCAGCATCGCGGGCTCCTCAACCGACGGCGCCACCTGCCGCGCGCGGCAGAGCTGGAGCACGTAGTTCGGCCCGCCGGCCTTGGCGCCCGGGCCGACCGAGGAGGCTTTCCAGCCGCCGAAGGGCTGGCGGCCCACGATGGCCCCGGTGATGTGGCGGTTGACGTAGAGGGTGCCGGCCTCGATGCGCTCGAGCCAGCGCGCGATCTCGCGGTCGTCGAGCGACTGGATCCCGCTCGTGAGGCCGAACGGCTGATCGTTCGCGAGCTCGATCGCCTCGTCGAGATCCACGGCCCGCATGAGCCCCAGCACCGGCCCGAAGCATTCGGTTCGATGGAAGAATGCGCCTTGACGCACGCCCAGCTTGATGCCCGGCGACCAGAGCGGCGCCTCCCGGCTGAGGGCCCGCGGCTCGAGCAGCCACTCCTCGCCCGCGTCCAGCGTGGTGAGCGCGCGCTGCAGCGCCGCGCCCGGCGGCTGGGTGAGCGGGGTGAGCCGGCTCGCCTCCTCCCAGGCGCTCCCCACCGCGAGGCTCGCGGCCGCGTCGCGGAGCTGCCGGCGGAAGGCGGGGTCGTCGTAGACCTCGGCTAGGCAGATCGCGAGGCTGGCCGCCGAGCACTTCTGGCCCGAAGGCCGCGCGGACCAGATCGCGGACGGCCTGGTCGCGGTCCGCCAGCGCCGTGACGATGATCGCGTTCTTGCCGCTCGTCTCCGCGAAGAGCCGGAGATCGGGCCGCCACCCGAGAAAGCGGCGGGCCGTCTCCACCGACCCGGTGAGGATCACCGCGTCCACGCGTGCATCGGTGATGAGCCCGCGGCCGATCTCGTCGTCCGGACACGGCACGAACTGGAGGGCCTCGCGCGGGATGCCGGCCTCCCAGAGCGCGCTGGCCAGATGCCAGCCGACCAGCACCGCCTCGGGCGCGGGCTTGAGGAGGACCGCGTTGCCGGCAGCCAGCGCGGCCAGCACGCCGCCGGCCGGGATCGAGAGCGGGAAATTCCACGGCGGCGCGACGACGACCACGCCCAGCGGCGTGAGCCGGCAGCCGTCCACGGTGTCGCCCGCGCCGAGCGCGCGCGCATAGTAGCGCGCGAAGTCGATCGCCTCGGAGACCTCCGGGTCGGCTTCCGCGACCGTCTTGGCGCCGTCCACGATCATGGCGCCGACCAGATCCCCGCGCCGCCGGGCGAGCACCGCCGCCGCGAGGTCGAGCAAGCGCCGTCGCTCTGCCGCCGGCCGGTCGCCCCAGGCTCCCTGCGCGGCACGGGCGGCGTCGAGCGCGCGGCTCACCTGCCGGCGGTCCGCCAGCGCGTGGCGATAGGCGAGGCGCGCGGGGTGCGAGCGGTCGCGCCCCTCGACCTCCACCGCGCCCGCGACCAGCTCGCCCCCGATCTGGAGCGGGACCGTCTCCACCGGCCGCTCGCGCCACTCGGCCCGGACCCGCTCGAGCCAGTCCCGGTTGGCGGCGCTCGCCCAGTCCGTGTCGGGCTCGTTCGCGAAGGGCGCCGAGAGATCGCCCGCCGCCTTCGACGCCGCCTCGGCGCCGCGATCCTGGGTGCGCCGCGGCGCATCCGACAGCCCGTCCACCAGCTCGAAGGCGCCGAGGAACCGATCGCGCTCGAGGTCCCAGTCGGGCGAGCCCGGCTCGAGCCCGAAGACGTGGCGGAGAAAGTTGTCCGGCGCGGTGTTCTCGTCGAGCCGGCGCACGAGGTAGGCGATCGCGCTGTGGAAGTCCTCGGCCCGCACCACCGGCGCGTAGAGCAGCAGCCCGCCCGCCCGCGCCTGCACCGCGCGCGCCTGGTGGTTGGCCATGCCCTCGAGCATCTCGAACTCCACCCAGGGCTCCACCTCCCGCTCCTCGCGCAGCACGAGCCCGTGGGCCACGTCGAAGAGGTTGTGGCTGGCGATGCCCAGGTGCACGGCGCGGGCGTGCTCGGGGCGGCAGCCGTACTCGATCATGCGCTTGAAATTGGCGTCCACTTCGAGCTTGCTTGTAAAGGGCGCTTGCTCCCAGCCGTGCAGATCGGCCTCGATTCGCTCCATCGCCAGGTTGGCGCCCTTGACCACGCGCAGCTTGATCGACGCGCCGCCGCGCCCGCACCGCGCGATCGCCCAGGTCACGAGCTCGCGCTGCACGCGGTGCGACTCGGGCAGATAGGCCTGGAGCACGATGCCGGCCGGCAGCGCCATGAACTCGTCCTCGTCCAGGACTTCTTGAAAGGCGGTTACCGTGAGCGCGAGGTCGCGGTATTCCTCCATGTCGAGGTTGACGAACTTGGGCGTGACGTGCCCGTCCGGATGCCGGTAGTGATGCCGCAGCGCCTGGCGGTAGAGGGCGCGGAGCCGGTCCTTCACGACCAGGACGGTGTGGCGGAACGCGGTGAGCTCGATCTGGCTCGACACCGAGGAGACCTTCACCGAGATGTACTCGACGTCGTCGCGGGCCAGGAGCGCCAGGTAGGCCTCGAGCCGGCGCGCGGCTTCCTCCTCGCCCAGGATCGCCTCCCCGAGCTGGTTCAGGTTGAGCCGGATGCCGTCGGCGCGGCGCTCGGCCAGGTAGCGGCGCAGGTCCGCGTCCTCGCCGGGGAGAATCAGCGCCTCGGTCTCGTGCCGCAGGCGAGCCACGATCGGCGGGACGATCAGGCTCGGCATGTACTGGCCCACCAGCGCGCCGAGCGTCAGGCCGATGCGCTCCCACCACTCCATGAAGCGCGGCGCCCCGTAGCGCTCCAGCAGGTAGTGGAGCTGGTCGGCGATGCGCTCGGGCCGCCGGCTGCGGAAGCACTGGTCGGTGAGCGCGATCGTGAGCTCCTTGCCGCGCGGGTCCTCCATCAGGCGGGCGAGGCGCTCCGCCCGGCCCCGCTCCTCCGACGTCTGCCCGGCCCGCGCCTCGCGCAGCAGCGCCTCGGCCAGCTCGATCGCCCGCTTGGCCCGCTCCATCCCCCGAGCCTACTCCCCCTCCGGGGGCCGACACACCCTCTCCCCTCCGGGGCCAACACCCCTCTCCCCTCTGGGGAGAGGGGAGGGTGAGGGGTCTCTTGACCGGCGCCCGCATTCGGTACATCCTCGCCGCGACGGGCTCGATCCAGCAAGGAGGTCCGAATATGCTGGCACGCGACGACAACGACCGAGTGACCCGTGTCGGCCCCGGCACCCCGATGGGCACCGCCATGCGCCGGTACTGGATCCCCGCGCTTCTGGCGTGGGAGCTGCCCGAGCCCGATTGCCCGCCCGTGCGCGTCAAGCTGCTGGGCGAGGAGCTGGTGGCCTTCCGCGACACCGACGGCCGCGTCGGGCTCCTCGCCGAGCGCTGCCCGCACCGGCAGGCCTCCCTGTTCCTCGGCCGCAACGAGGAGTGCGGGCTGCGCTGCGTCTACCACGGGTGGAAGTTCGACGTCGAAGGCCAGTGCGTGGACATGATGAACGAGCCCGAGGAGCTGGCCTTCGCCCACAAGATCCGGACCACCGCCTATCCAACGGTCGAGATGGGCGGCCTCATCTGGGCTTATCTAGGATCCGCGGACCTACGCCCGCCGGTGCCGCGCTTCGCCTGGACCCAGGCGCCCGCGACGCATCGCCACGTCTCGAAGGTCCTGCAGGAGACCAACTGGCTCCAGGGCCTCGAGGGCGGCATCGACACCTCGCACGCCCCCATCCTGCACCGGGTCCTGGCCGCCGACTCCGCGCGGCCGGGCTTCAAGCCGACGGACCCCTTCGTCCGGGGCAAGGCCCCCGTCATCGAGCTCGACGTCACGGACTACGGGTACCGGTACGCCGGCCTGCGGCCGCTCGAGGGCGGCGAGACGCACGTCCGCGCCTACCATTTCATCCTGCCCTTCCACCAGATCCGTCCCGCTCGCAACGGGGGCTCCACCCGCGGCTTCTCCGGAGCGGCCGGCCACATCTGGGTCCCTATCGATGACGACACCACCATGGTCTACAACTGGGAGCAGAGCACGACCGAGCCGCTGACCGACGAGGACCGCCTCGAGCGCCGGCTCGGCAACGGCCCCCTCGACGTCGACCAGCGCACCTTCCGCTCGAAGCGCAATCGTGAGAACGACTACCTGCTGGATCGCCGCGTGCAGAAGACCGAGACCTTCACGGGTATCGACGGCATCAATGCCCAGGACCGCGCGGTCCAGGAGAGCATGGGGCCCGTCGTCGACCGCAGCCGCGAGCACCTGGGCCCCGCCGACCGGCCCGTGATCCAGGCGCGCCGGCTGCTCCTGCAGGCGACGCGGACCGTCGAGGCCGGCGGCATCCCCCCGGGCGTCGAGCCGACATACTACGTCCTGCAGCCGGCGGAGGCGGTGATCCCGCGCGACACCGACTGGCGCACGCTGCTCGCGCCCGACGCGCCGCGGACGGAGGCCCTGCAGCAGGTGTAGCTGCGACGGCCCCATGCGCGCGCTGGTCCTCGAGAAGTTCGGCGGCCCGTTCGTCCCCAAGGATGTCCCCACGCCCGCCATCGCCCCGCACGAGGCGCTGGTCCGTGTGCGCAACGTCGGCGTCTGCGGCACCGACGTGAAGATCCGCGCCGACCGGATGGGGCTCGGCGTGATCCCGCTGATCATGGGCCACGAGATCGCGGGCGCCAGTTCTGTCGCGTGGGGCGCGACACCCTCTGCCCCGAGGTCCGCCAGCACGGCTTCACCATCGACGGCGGGTTCGCGGAGTATCTCAAGACACCGGGCATCAACCTGTGCAAGGTCCCGGACCACGTCTCCCTGGAGGGTGCCTGCATCCTCGGGGACGCCGTCGCCACGGCCTACCACGCGATCACCAAGCGCGCGCAGGTCCGGCCGGGCACCACGCTGGCGCTGATCGGCGTCGGCGGCGTGGGCCTGCACGCGCTGCAGATGGCCCGGCTGGCCGGCGGCTGGGTGATCGCGGTCGACGTCAGCGAGGCGCGGCTCGCGCTGGCCAAGAGCCTCGGCGCCGACGCGGTGGTGGACGCGCGCAGCGGGCCGTTCCACGAGGCGGTGCGCAAGCTCACCGACGGCCAGGGCGTGGACGTGGTGCTGGAGTTCGTCTCCAACCAGCAGACGCTGCCGTCGAGCTACCAGAGCGTGAAGCGGGCCGGGCGGCTGGTCTTCGTGGGCTACACGCCCGGGCTGCCGCTGCCGGTGATGCCCCACGAGCTGGTGCGGAACGAGCTCGAGATCGTCGGCTCCCGTGCCAACAGCAAGCAGGAGCTCGCGGAGACGATGGAGCTGGTGGCCCGCGGGCGCATCAAGCCGATCGTGGACCGCGTGATCCCGCTGGCCGACATCGAGGAGGCCTTCACGGCC
>WNFA01006080.1_pt1 | contig 10115 bp, 10 predicted proteins | sample 5400481 | NCBI WGS metagenome assembly WNFA01 (sample SAMN13153340, study PRJNA577476) | soil metagenome | isolation source: 120 cm saprolite under Douglas fir tree site 2 hole 1 replicate 2 | place: USA:California | collected 2015-04-18 | reverse complement strand
TGAGCGTGAGCGCGTCCGCGGTGCGCGCGAAGGTCAGCCTGGGGACAAATCCGTGGAACCAGGCGAGCGCCGATAAAAATCTGGCGTCGCTGGCTGAAAAATTTGGCGGCGGCGGCCATCCGCGCGTAGCCGCTATCTCTTTCGAGCCGAGTGATCTCCCGCGCGCCCGCGAAGTCGCTCGCGAACTTACCGCCGTCCTGCGCGCCTAAGCGGTTTGCGCCAGCACCGCGGCGGCTGTTATTCTGATTTTCTGTGCGCCGTTAGCTCAATTGGTAGAGCAATGGACTCTTAATCCATAGGTTGTAGGTTCGATTCCTACACGGCGCACCACTCGTTTTTCTCTGACTTAGCTCCGTCGAACTTTAACGCCCCCAAGCCGATCCGCTACAACGCGGCACTAGGGGCGAAAGCTCTTCTGGTTTTTTTGCCGAGCAAGTTCGGTCTCGTCCGCTACCTTCTTCTGACGAGCGACTGCTCTTTGCGGGGCTTCCAGTTCGTCCACTCTCATTACTTCCGCAAGCGCTGCATCTGCTTCGGCAGTGACTCGTTTGGAGTAAATGATTAGCTGAAAGGCATTGGAGAACTGCGATCGCACAAGATTGAAGGAATACTGTGAGTCTTCCCAGGAGGCCACGGGCTTTTGTCTCAGTTCATATTGCTCGTTCCCGGCGGCGTCAATCTCCAGCGCGACGCTTGTTGCCGGGCCATATTTTGCAGTAATCGATCTCACCATATCGTCGGCTGTAAGGCCCTCGGTAGAGGCGCGATCGTAGGTGACCACCATCTTGTAGAGCTCGCTCTTATAGAACGAGAAAACAAGCTCGTCAACGCTCTCCGCGCGGTAGGAAACGCCGATAGCGTTCGCCGGATGCCACGTCAACTCCTGGAACAGCAAAGAACCATCATGGGTAGCCTTTACATTGACCAACCTCTCGTCCGTGTGTTTTAGAACGGATGCCAAGTTGGTTCCCAAGGCAAAATTCCGGTACTTGGAGAAATCCTGCGCGCGTAGCATCGGCGCCGTAAGAAGAAGCAGGGCCCCGCACAGAATCGAATTGCGCAGTGCTTTCATCTTCGTGCCCCTTAAGTTGCCGAGTTGCCGTGCATAAAGCCTCCTGCCGTTCACCAATGCTGCGAGCAGGGTAAGAAGAACCGCGCCAACGACAGCTACGGGAGTCGACATGACACTCTCCTTGCGTCTCGATGCCGGGGACGGTTCAGATAACCATCACTAGCTCAGATATTCTGAGATGTCTCGGGGTCTGTTAACCAGTGTGGGTTAATTAACTTGTATTGTCAAGTGGAAATCTGGCATACTTTAGTGAGTTAACTCATTGAGTTAAGGCCCATGGAGAGGCACGTGGACGTTTGCCTGGTCATTAAACGGCGGCTGGAAGAATTGGGACTCGAGCAGAAAGGGCTGGCTGCCGCCGCCGAAGTTACAGAGTCCTACGTTTCCCAGCTTTTAGCTCGCAAGAAGCTGCCCCCCGCGCCGGATCGAACCGATATCTACGAGAAAATGGCCGCGTTTTTGAAGCTTCCGGGCGACAGGCTTTCTCAACTGGCTGAGCTTCAGCGTAAGGAGGAACTGAAGAGAGACTTGGCGGGTCCACCCGCGCCCATGTTTAGAGAAACTCGAGAATTGATTCTACGGAAGTGCGTACCCGGCAAGCAAAAAGAGGTACAAGCGATTTTTGAGAAGCAGCCCTTCGGCGAACTGGAGCGGTTGGTCACACAAAAGCTCCTGGACGTGATCAAGAACGTCGCCAAAGAAGAATTGAACAGCGAAAATTGGCTGCATTTGGTGGCGCGACTCGCCGGGCGAAGCTACCAGCAACTGCGCGTTACGCTCCTCGAATTCCTGGACACCGATGTTTTCAGCTTGTCGCCTGAGAATTGCGTTTCCTTTCTGGATCCTCTGATTGAATCTTGGGACGTCGATCTAACCACCTTCGCGATGGAAATTGTGCTAAATCGCAGAATCGCTTCGGACCCCAGGAAATTTGCGTTTGTGGAAACCGGCCCTGACCAACCGGAGGTCGAACCGGGCTTCAAAGAATTCCTTAAGGACCATTCCCTCAGCGGGACGGCCACCACGGAAGAAATAGAGCTTCTAAAGAAGATGAGGTTTAACGGAAAGCGTCCCACTGCACTATATTATTACCGGGAATTGCAAAGCCTCAGAGACCCGCTTCATTTTCGTGCGCCGATGAACCACGCGGTGCACAAGAAAACTCAGTCGCAGGCGAAAGGTTCAGTCGTCCGATAAGAGCTCTTATGACAGAAAACATTAACGTCCAATATGTCGGTTTCGAAGCAAAAACCCTCGTTCGTGAATACAGCTTTCTCGTGCGGCAAGCTTCCAGCGAGACCCGCGAATTTTCGATAACAATCGTGAACGAGGCATTTACTTCTCGCCGCCTGAGCTATCAGGATGGTCCGAACATCTGTTCCCTCAAGCTTCACCGTGAGCTGGCTGCTTTTGCGAATGATTTGCCGAAATCGCATTTCCGGATCAGCGAGGCGGAACTCACCGAATACCACGACGCTCATGCGCCGAAGTCCGCACGCGGCTTCGGTTCCGCAAAGGCGACCAAGCCGCTTTAATCATTACCGTCAAAATACGGCCTTCGATAATCGCGGATAAAACTCGACGGCGCAGACAATCGAGTTTCGGACGGCTCACGCACTGGGGCCATCTATGGGGATAGTGGTTCCTGTGATGTGGCTGGCGCGTTCGTCGCAGAGCCAAAGCACTACATCAGCAACATCGCTCGGCTGAAGCCATTTGGAAAAATCGGCGTTGGGCATGGCCTTGCGATTCGCCGGCGTGTCCATTGTGCCGGGCAGCACCACGTTAGCGGTTACACCGGCGTCTCTGTTTTCGAGCGCCATCGTGCGCACCAGCATCGCGAGCGCCGCCTTGAAGGTAACGTAAGCCGCGAGCCCAGCGTGCGGTTCAACCGCGGTGAGGCTTCCGATAGCGACAATGCGGCCCGCACCAGATTTGCGGAGATGCGGAATCGCCGCGCGAAGCGTGTAAAACGCAGATGTAAGATTCAGATCGCGCATCTGCTCCCAAGTGGCGTCGTCGGTTTCCGCGACCGACTGACCCCCGGCAAATGCTCCCACCACGTGCACAAGAACGTCGAGCCTGCGGTAGCGGTCAACGATGGAGTTGACCGCACTAGTGACTGCGGCGGACTTGGTGAAATCGACCGGCAGCGCCACGAAATTGGGCAGCGGAAAATCTTCCTGAGAGATGCTGCGCGAGGCCCCAACCACAGTTGCGCCCGTGGCCAGGAAGCGCTTGGTGATGAAGGAACCCAGGCCGCCCTTTGCTCCGGTGATGAAAACGACTCTCTCGCTCATGTTGATAAGAATCCTGGACCGCCGAAAGATTGTCGCTTAGGGAGCCTCTAGCGGGGAAGCCCGAAAAATCCCGCAAATCAGTGGCGCGCCTCCTCTTGTCACCAGCTCTTAAAGCAGGCGAGTGCGATGTTGTGCTGGACAAAGGAGCTTGTCCATTGTTGAATGCCGTCGCGCCTTTTTTGATAACGCCTACGGGCCTCACGTTTGGCATAATCGACGTTCTGCAAAACAGCCCAGCAACGAGCGAGTCCGATTCTTCGGTGCGAGGAAAAGGTTTCTATGGCGGAGTCCGAAGTAAATCTAACTAAGACCTACGATGCAATCGTCATCGGATCGGGAGCCGCGGGCGGAATGGCCGCGCACGTTCTGACCAGCCACGGCTTGCAGGTGCTCCTGCTCGAGGCCGGCAAGAAACTTCCCATCGAGAAGGAACTGCGCTCGATGGAATGGCCCTACGACAATCCCTACCGCGGACAACTGCCTCCAGACTCGCACTCGCTCAGCTTTAACGAATACACGATTCGCAATCCACCCTACGGCCCGGGCTTTGAGAAGGCCAAACATCTCAAGAGCTACATCGGTACCTCGGACTATTTGAAAAATATCGTCGTGGATGAGCGGGAAAATCCCTTCACCGGCACAAATTACGCATGGGTTCGCGCGCGCTGTCTGGGCGGCAAAACAAATATCTGGGGACGGCTTGCTCTGCGCCTCTCCGACTACGACTTCAAAGCGAAAGACCGCGACGGTTTCGGTGAAAACTGGCCGATCAGCTATAGCGATATCGCTCCCTACTATGACAAGGTCGACCTGTATCTCGGCATAACCGGCGTAAAAGAAAATCTCCCGTACCTTCCCGACAGCATCTTTCAGCGCCCTACCAAGCTCAATTGCGCCGAAGTCACGCTGAAAGACAGCCTCGCCAAAATGGGTCGCGTCCTCACCCAATATCGCGCCGGTGTCACTACCGACGGTCTCAAACACAACAAATATCGCAGCCGCTGTTATGGCCGCGGCGCTTGCGAACGTAAGGGCGGTTGCGATATTCACGCAGCGTTCGACTCGCCCACCGGCTTGATCTATCCCGCCATAGATACGGGAAATCTGGCCCTGCGCACCAATGCGGTTGTGCGCGAGATCACCGTCGACCCACAAACCGGCAAGGCCACGGGCGTGCACTTCATCGATAACCAGACCATGAAGGACTACGCTGTTCGTGCGAAGGTCGTCATCGTGGCCGCTTCCACGCTTGAGTCTGCGCGCCTTCTCTTGCTCTCCAAGTCTCGCCAGCATCCCAACGGCTTGGCCAACTCCAGCGGCCACGTCGGCCACAATTTCTGTGAACACATCATGGGCCCCGGCGTCGCCGGCCGCGCCAAGAATCTGGTCGGCAAGCCGCCGACACTAGATGATGGCCGCCCCGGCGGTTTCTATCTCACTCGCTTCCGTAACCTGGCGGAAAAGCATCCCAAATTCATCCGTGGGTACGGATTTGAAGGCGGCAGCGGCAGCACCATGTTTCCTCGCGGCACAGACGCCCACGGTTTCGGCGCTGCCTTCAAAGAAGAAGTCCGCAAAAATCAAGGCGCCTTCGTCGGTATGGGCGCGTTCGGCGAAGTTCTCGCGCGCTACGAAAATTATGTAGACCTCGATCCCGTCGTCAAAGACAAGTGGGGCATCCCCGCCTTACGTTTCCATTACAAATTCGGCGACAACGAGCACCGCATGGCTGAAGACATGAAGGAAACCGCACAGGAAATGTTCGAAGCTGCGGGCTTCGAGATCGTCAACGTCAGCAGCCGCGTCCTCACCGAAGGCTGGTCCATCCATGAGATGGGCACCGCGCGCATGGGCAGCGATCCCAAGACCTCTGTGCTGAACCAGTTTCAACAGTCGCACGACGTCAAGAATCTGTTCGTGGTCGATGGCAGCGCCTTCGTCAACGCTAGTTGCCAGAATCCCACCTGGACCATCATGTCTCTGTGCTGGCGCTCCTGCGACTATCTGGCCGACGAATTGAAGAAAGGCAATCTGTAGGAGACATCATGTCAAAAGATGACCCGATCGATCTGAGGCAAGATCGCCGTCAGTGGCTGAAAACGTCCGCCACCGTTCTCGGCGCATCGCTCTTGCCCTTGCCCGCGGTAACGGCGGAGACGCCGCAAGCCCAAGCGCCGCCAGCCGCGCCTGAGACGAAGCCAGCCGAGCCCAAGTCCGCGGCACGCTTCTTCACTCCCGCCCAACACGCTCTCGTCGACGAATTATCGGAAACCATAATCCCTGCGGACAGTCACTCCGGCGGCGCCAAGGCCGCAAAAGTTGCTGACTATATCGAAAAATTTCTCCGCGAAAGTTTCGACGACGCACAGAAGTCGCTCTGGCGCGAAGGCCTGCGCCTCGTTGACGTCATGAGCCGCCACTACAGCGCCAAATCGTTTGTCGACGCCAGTCCCGAGGATCGCATCGCTGTTCTAAAGATTCTTTCTGATCACGAACAGATGACCGACCTTCCCGAGGTTCGTTTCTTTATCGAACTGAAACGCCTGACGGTTCGCGGCTACTACACCTCGAAAATCGGCATCCATGACGAACTGGAGTACAAAGGCAATCGTATCTTGCAAGAATTCGTAGGCTGCGACGATCCGACGCCACAGTCTTCTTAGCTTTAAGAGTGAATAGCCAAGGCGCGCTATGAAATCATTACTTTGTTTCACGTCCATTTGCTTGTTGGCGGCGGGTGTTGGGTTGAATTTCGCTTTTGCCTCTGTTCCTGGCGATGAATGGACTCCGCTTTTCAACGGGAAGAACTTTGACGGCTGGTACACCTATTTGGCGTCCCGTGGAAAAGATCATGATCCCAACGGGGCCTTTAAAATCGAAAACGGTGTGATCCACATTTTGGATATGCCCCCGGAAAAAATGGAAAACGGATATCTCGCCACCACTCAGGAATTTTCCAACGTACGTATTCATGTCGAATACAAATGGGGCAGCAAGCGTTCGTACGAAGGAAAAAGAAACAGCGGCCTGCTGTATCTCGCTGTCGGTCCCGATCGAATCTATCCGCTCTCGCTGGAGTGCCAGATTGAAGAGACCGACGTCGGCGACCTCTGGATCGTGAACGGCGCTTCGGTGACCGCATTTTTCATAAGCCCCACTTTGCCGATGTTCGACGACGATATGTCCACCGGGACTAGCGCCCGCAGCTTGCCTGGAAATTCCAGCCGTGTCCTGAAGTCCGGCGACTTCGAGGATCGCACCGGTTGGAACACTGTGGAAGTCATTCTCGAGGGAGATCGCTCGAAGCACCTAGTCAACGGGCGAATCGTCAACACCGCTTGGGACATCAAGCAGCCCGACCCGCAAAATCCTGCGCGCATGATTCCCCTCACAAGCGGGCGCATTCTACTGGAAGCGGAGGGTTCCGAGATTTGGTTTCGCAACGTGCGAATTAAGCCGCTGGCGCCGTCTGCGAAGCCGTAGAGGTTTACTTCTATAGTTTTGGCCGGTGGATTTGGCAAGTTATTGGGAGCAAGGAGACTGCGGGTAATGGCAGACAGTAGAGTAAAAGTCGGAATCATCGGCTCGCAATTTCAGGCCGACATCCACGCCGCATCCTTCCAAATCATGCCGCACGAAGCCGAAGTAGTAGCCATCGCCTCTCCCACGCCAGGCAACGCCGCCGCGCTTGCCAAGCGCTTCAACGTCCCGCGCGTCTTCACCGATTACCGCGAAATGCTCAAAGAGCGCGACATCGAAATGGTCACCATTGCCGCGCCCAACAGCCTCCACGTGCAGATGACCAAAGACATCGCTGCGGCCGGCAAGCACATCGTCTGCGAAAAGCCGCTAGCCATGACCATCGCCGAAGGCGAAGAGATGATCGCCGCCGCAAAGCAACACGGCGTCCTGCTAATGTACGGAGAAGAGCTTTTCTTCACGCCAAAATATTTGAAAGCCAAGGAAATGGCCGAGGCCGGCGCGTTTGGTAAGATTTATCTCGTCAAGCAAAGTGAAAAACATTTCGGCCCGCACAGCCCCTGGTTCTGGGACGTAAACCGCTCTGGCGGCGGCGCGTTCATGGACCTCGGCTGCCACGGCATCGCCTTCTGCTATTTTTTCCTGGGACGGTCGCCGATCAAATCCGTCTACTGCCAGATGGGCACCTACGTTCATGCCGATAAAACCAAAGCCGAAGACGATTCTCTGTGCATTCTCGAATTCGCCAACGGCGCGGTCGGCCTAATCGAGAATAGCTGGGCGCGCCGCGGCGGTATGGACGATCGCATCGAAGTCTTCGGCGAAGCCGGCGTGACTTACGCCAATCTGCACATGGGCAACGCGCTGCCCACCTTCAGCGAAAACGGCTACGGCTACGCCGTAGAAAAAGCCCCCACCACAAAGGGATGGACCTATCCCGTCTTCGAAGAGCTCTGGAATTACGGCACGCCGCAAGAGTTGGCGCACTTCGCACGATGCGCCCGCGGCAAAGAAGCTCCGCAAGCCACCGGTGAGGACGGCTTGGTGGTGATGCACGCGCTCTATGCGGGCTACGCCTCCGCAGGCGAGGGCCGCAAGATCGCAATGCCGTACCAGCCGCCGCCTGGCGTGAAAAAGCCCATCGATCTTTGGCTCAACGGCCCCGCTCGCGCGCAAGCCGCACCGCGATGAACGTAGTAGTCTTGGTCGAAGCTACACTAGGTTTGGTCGGCGCTAAGGCACGATGAATCGATATTCCGAGAGGTGATGGCGTGATCCTGCAAATGAGAGGTCGGCTGTCCGTAATGATGTTCCTCGAATATTTTATTTGGGGCGCGTGGTACGTCACGCTCGGAACCTGGCTCGGTCAGCAACTGCATTTCTCTGGGCAAGAGATCGGGCTCGCCGCCGGCACCACCGCTCTTGGCGGCATGCTCTCGCCGTTCCTCGTCGGGCTCATGGCCGACGAACTGTTTGCCAACCAGCGTCTGCTCGCCGCGCTCCACGGCGGCGGCGGCGTGCTCCTCTGGATCGCTTCCACGCAAAAATCCTTCGGCGCCATGTATTTCATCCTGCTCGTCTATTCGCTCTGTTACATGCCCACGATGGCGCTCACCAACGCGCTCGCCTTTCGCCAAATGAAAGATCCCAAGCAGGACTTCGGCTCCATCCGCGTCCTCGGCACCGCCGGTTGGATCGTCGCCGGCCTGCTCATCGGTTACATGGGTGTCGAGTCCACCGCAGTCCCCATCCGCGTCGCGGCAATGGCCTCGATTGTGATGGCCATTTACAGCCTCACTCTGCCGGACACCCCGCCTTTGCGTTCCGCTCACGGATTCAAGCTGAGCAACATTTTTCCGCCCGAAGCGTTCAATCTCTTCAAGGATAGAAACTTCGCCGTCTTCGCGCTAGCCTCATTTCTAATCTGCATCCCGCTGCAGTTCTACTACACCTTCACGAATCCATTCCTGAACGAAATCGGCGTACAGAACGCCGCCGGCAAAATGACCATGGGACAAATGTCCGAGCTTCTCTTCATGGTCACTCTGCCCTGGTTTTTCCGCCGCCTCGGCGTGAAGTACACCCTAATGCTCGGCATGTTCGCCTGGGTCTTGCGCTACATCTGCTTCGGTACCGGCAACAGCGGCAGCCTCGTCTGGCTGCTCTATCTCGGCATCGTGTTGCACGGCATCTGCTACGACTTTTTTTTCGTCACCGGCCAGGTCTACGTCGACCAAAAAGCGCCGCAAGCCCTACGCGCCGCCGCGCAAGGCCTCATCACCTTCATCACCTACGGCATCGGCATGTTCATCGGATCCTGGATCTGCGGCCGAATCGTCGACCTCTACGCCAGGTCCGCGCCCGCTGGCGGCATTCTTCACGACTGGCGCTCCATCTGGATGGTTCCAGCAATAGCTTCCGCGGTGGTACTGGCTTTCTTTTGGATTGGCTTCCGTAGCGAAGATCGCGCCGCCGACCAGCCGCTCCCAAAAACCGAATCGGTCAGCCGGGTTCTCTCTCAATGAACGCTGCAACTACAGCGCAGGGTCAGACGCCGACGCTGCCACCGCAATATTCACCCGCAACACGTCTGACTCATCGGTGTAGAAATGTCGTTGCCCAGCACCTGAGTTCGCCGGGTCCGCATTAAGTTTGAAGCTGCTATTAGTGGCGCCGCCGGCCGTCGGCACATACGCGAAAACGTAACCATTCTTCGTACCGCTCGCCACGTTTGAATCCAGCAGGCACGCGGCGCTAGCTGATGGCACTGCCGGAGGTGTGCAGTTCGCCACGGCTCCCCCATCGCTCAACGATGGCAAGTTCGGAGAAAATCCTACCGTGTACAGAGAGGCATAAACGATCTCCGAAGTCAGAACAGTGCGCATCGACGCCACCGCCGAGGCCTCGTTCGCGCTCATTCGCGACCGCAATAGGTTCGGAACCGCTACTGCCGCGATGATTAGAACGATCGCCACCACGATCAGCAATTCAATTAACGAGAACCCGCCCTCTTTGCGCCTCATTTTGCAGAGACTCCTGGGCATACGCCCGACGGAATAGCCCGCACGTGGTCGCCCATTAGGTGCCACAATCAAAGCCTGTGGTTTCAGTAGCTTGTGGAGTGTCGATTCTCTCGGTGGCCGCGGACTGTCACCAATTGTGACACTAATTGTCAGTCAGTGAAGGCCTCCTAGTTCAGGCTCCACTCGATTCGGCTCCGGATCGCGATCCTCTAGATTACTTACTTGGGCGCCATCACTGTT
>WNFA01006079.1_pt1 | contig 10115 bp, 8 predicted proteins | sample 5400481 | NCBI WGS metagenome assembly WNFA01 (sample SAMN13153340, study PRJNA577476) | soil metagenome | isolation source: 120 cm saprolite under Douglas fir tree site 2 hole 1 replicate 2 | place: USA:California | collected 2015-04-18 | reverse complement strand
GCGCCGAGCCAGCGCAATTGCAGCTCGCCACCTACAACATACAGGCGCGCATGAAATAGCTTTCGCATTGAACTGGCCCGGCTCCAGTGTCGATGAGATAGCAGGGGCGCAGGCACAAGTAGAAGGAGCTTTGCTGGGGTTGTATAGTTTCAGAAAATATCAACAGGCTGATACTAATAGTAATGGGCGCGGAGTCACAGGGATTAAACTCCTGTCAGAGGATGCTGACCAAGTCGCTCTCAACCAGGCAATCGAACGAGGAAGTGTATTCGCCGAGGCAACCAACTTTGCCCGTGACCTGGTCAACGAACCACCCAACGTATTGACTCCGACGGAACTGGCACATCGCGCCAGCACCATGGCAAAGCAATTTGGCATGGAATGCGAAGTGTTGGATCGACCTCAAATGCAGGAACTGGGTATGGGCGGGCTATTGGGGGTTGCCCAAGGCAGCGCCGAGCCACCCAAGTTTATTATTTTGCGCTATCGCGGTACACCTGACAGTATAGACAAAGGCATGGCTCTGGTTGGTAAGGGCATTACGTTCGATACAGGCGGCATCTCTATCAAGCCCGCCGAGCGCATGCACGAAATGAAAGGCGACATGTCCGGAGCAGCTGCTGTTATTGGTGCCATGCAGATTGTTGGTGCGCTGAAACCCACTATAAATGTGACTGCATTGGTAGCGGCGACCGAAAACATGCCCAGTGGCACAGCCTACCGTCCTGGGGACATCTTGCGTATTATGAATGGCAAAACGATCGAAATTATCAATACTGACGCTGAAGGTCGACTTGTGTTAGCCGATGCGCTTTCCTACGCGGTCAAGACTGGATTGTCGCCCATCATAGATGTGGCAACGCTGACTGGCGGTATAGTGGTAGCGCTGGGCTCAGTGATGTCCGGCATGTTCTGTAACGATGAACAGCTTAGCCAGGAAATCATTGCTGCTGGTAGGGCAAGCGGCGAAAAGTTCTGGCCTATGCCCCTGGACGAGGAATACGCCGAGCTGATTCAAAGCGATATTGCGGATGTCAAGCAGACGGGTGGGCGAGGAGCATCAGCGGTGACGGCAGCAAAGATTCTGGAAAACTTCGTAGGCGATACCCAATGGGCACACCTGGATATTGCCGGCACGAACTACCTAGATAGTAAGAAGCCATACCAGGAGAAGGGGGCAACGGGCTTCGCAGTGCGCACACTGGCCGAACTGGCGCTACGAAGAGCTTGACCAGCTGGTGTGCCAGCAAGAGATTGGGCGAGTACGCCACCTGTTAGTCATGAACCCCCGCATGAATGCGGGAGCTTGTGTCTAGCCTCTGCCTCAACTCGGAAAGGAGACCCTCCCGCTTTGGCTTCATCGACCGACACATCAGGGCTGCATGACAATCAGCCCGTGCTCACCCAGCATGCCGAGTGAGCAGCGTTGTTCGACCACGAACGTTTTACCTGAGTCTGGATTCTGGCTCAGAACGCCCTACGTTCAGTTGGAAAGGAACCCATAGGCGAACCGTCTCTCTCTGCCGAAGCAGAGTGCCTAAGCCTACACGCACAGGATAGCACACATGTACGAAAAGGGCAAGAGAGGAGAAGAGAATGCACAATAAGGAACAAGGAGTGTTTTGGGGCAATTCCTCCCCCGTTTCAAAGACGGGGGAGGAATTGCCCAGCCGAGTTGAAATTCGTGCTGATCCTGGACGAGAGCAGCGCAAGGGAGTTCCAGAAGTCATTTTTGGCGAGACTAAGGAAACTGCGCAAATTATCACAATGGCACGGGGTCTCCTGGCAGGGTCTGGGCGAGCAATTATCAGTCGCGTCCGTCCCGAGGTCATCGAAGCACTTCGTGCGGCGTTACCAGAATACACACTGCGCACTCGCGATGCGGCCAGGGCGGTGGTAATCTACGAGCATGGGTATGCCCGCCGTAGAACGGGTGGACGGGTTGGAATTATCAGCGCTGGCACATCTGATATTCCAGTGGCAGAAGAGGCGGCACTCATAGCAGAAGAGATGGGCTGCGACGTCACCTGTATATACGATGTAGGGGTGGCGGGATTACATCGCTTGATCGAGCCGCTGCGGAACCTCCTCGCCAGCGGGGTAGATGCAATCGTCGTGGCTGCTGGCATGGATGGCGCGCTACCCTCGGTAGTGGCAGGGCTGGTGCCCGTCCCTGTGATTGGCCTGCCAACGTCTATTGGCTACGGTATGGGCGGCAAAGGTGTCGCCGCGTTGCTCTCAATGCTGCAAACATGTGCTCCGGGTCTCTCTGTGGTTAACATCGATAACGGGGTTGGCGCTGGCAGTACAGCAGCGCTGATTGCTAATCGAGTGGCGCTGGCACGTGGAAGCGATCACAGTAAATAAAATATCATGGATTTAGGAGCATCCACCGAGGGCCGATAAATCGGCGATGGGCACGGTGAACCGGCCCCTACAGATGCCCGGATTCTTTTGTTACAGTTCATCATGGCGCCGGGGAAGGGCGAGACCACCCCCTGGCGCCATGATGAACTGTAACACCCAAAACCGGGAATGTCATGCTGAGCGCAGCGAAGGGGAAGCATCTCTGTGCCCATCGAGCCAGACCCAAAGCTCGCGCGGAGGCGTGACACCACCTGACCGATCTTGATCGTTAAAAATCTTAATGTCGCGGCTACGCCCTCCCCAGTGCTGTCTACCAGATCGCTATGAAGGTATCCGCCTTATTTTGTGAAAACTCTTCATCGCGCCGGACAACGGTGAGACACCACGCTGATCCAGAGAAGTAGTGTGGTATACTTTTGCTATGAAGATACGTATGCGCTACTTTGCTTCGTTGCGAGAGATTGTTGGGCTGAACGAGGAGCTACTGACCCTACCGGAGGGGGCTAGCATCAGCGATGCTCGTTTGATGCTCCTTTCACGCTATCCACGCCTGCAACCCATCATGGAGCGTTCCGCCTGCTCGGTCAACCATGGGTATGTATCCAGCGAGACAGCACTGCAAGAAGGCGACGAAATTGTGTTCATTCCTCCCGTGGGTGGAGGAAGCTCAGGAGGTCCTGCTGCATGGAACCACTGATTTCTATTACAGGTGAACCGCTCGATCGCAACGAGCTGGTTGGCGCCGTAAGTCACCCGAGTGTGGGTGGTATCGCGGTCTTTGAGGGCGTGGTGCGCGATCATGCACGGGGCAAAGAGATGCACTACCTTGAGTATGATGTCTACCCCGAGATGGCAATTAAGCAGATCCGCACGATTATAGACGAGGCGCAACGGCGCTGGGGAGCTGAGCGTGTTGCCGTTGCGCACCGCATTGGCCGATTGGAGATTGGCGAGACCAGCGTCATCGTCGTGGTGGCAACTCCACACCGAGCCGAAGCTTTTGAGGCATGTCGCTACATTATCGACACGCTCAAAACGACTGTTCCCATCTGGAAGAAAGAAGTAGCCACAAGCGGCGAGGAATGGGTCGAAGGTTGAGCAATATAGCTCGTTTATGGTATAGTTGTGACAAGCAGTCAATGTTTTCCGGAGAAAAGCTCTTTGTTAACTCTACTTGATAGGTTTTCTCCTGGAGGTCGCTGATGAACTTATTCGAAAAACAATCCAGGCTCAACCAGCTCTTCACTCAAAGCCCCGTTAATACTGCTTACCTGGCTGGCACCCTTTCAAGCCGTACTGCCTTTGGACACCTTACAGATGTAGACATTGCTATACTGTTGATGGAGCAGATCAAATCAGACCAGTTCCTTGATTATCAACTTTACTTTTTTAGCGAGCTGGCAAAGCGGCTGGAATCGGACAACATCGACGTGGTAATTTTGAATCAGGCCTCCTTGCTGCTCAAATTGCAGGTGATCAAATATGGCCAGATTCTCTTCAGCCGCGATGAGAAGCGGCGCATCTCGTTCGAGACAAAAGCTGTGATGGATTACCTGGATTTCAAGAAGCTCGACGATATTCAAAACCAGGCCTTGAGCCGCCGCCTCTATGGGCAGGCATTGCCGGTCGACAAAGAGTTGATACAACACCATCTCAAACAACTGCGTGAATCGCTCGCCATCCTGCATAGTTTAGGCCAGAGCGAGCGTGAAGAGTTTACTTCAGACTACCGCATATATGGATTAGCCGAGCGCTACCTGCAACTGGCGATTGAGGCATGTTTGCAAACCTGTGGTATATTAATTGCGTCACTTGGCCTGCGTCGTCCAGAAGGCTATTACGAACTGCTCAGCATTGTGGCATCGCAGCAAATTATTCCACAATCCATGGCATATCGCTTAGAGATTCTCACAAACCTGCGCGATGCGCTGGTGCATGACCCCAGCGCGCTTAATCGTGATATCCTCTACGACTACATCCAACACCGCCTCGGTGACCTGGAAGCCTTTGCGACTACTGTAGAGGAGAAGCAAAGGCAGTAAATTAATATTACTCTCTGGCAGAACGCAAGGCTTCCGCCTGTTGCATAGCGGCGGCGGCATCTTCTGAACGACCCATCTTCGCCAGTATTTGTGAGAGAGTCTCGTAAGCCAGTACCATAGAAGGATCGAGCGCGATAGCCTGCTGCACATTTTCAAGTGCCTCATCATAACGCACCACCTCGCACAGCGTATCGGCTAGATCGTTATAATAGTCAGCATTGAGAGGGTCGCTATCAATAGCATTCTGATAGTTCTCAATAGCTTCTTCGTGACGACCGAGTTCATCGTAGGCGGTGGCAAGCTGGTAGTATCCCTCGGGGTCATCTTCAAACTGGCTTAGCAGAGTCTGGCTGGTTGAAATGGCATCCTCATAACGTTCCATGGCATTGTAGGTGTCGGCCAGGCCTGCATAGGCAGCCGCCAGATCCTCCGGCAACAATTGATCGCGCGCGTCGATCAGGCCCTGGTAAATGCCCCTGGCCTCATCGAAACGCTCAGCCTCCAGGTATACCTCGGCCAGGCTAAAATGTGCTGTGTAGCGACCTGGATCGAGCTCGACCGCGCGTTCATAAGCGCGGATCGCCTCCGAGCTCTGTCCCTGAAGTGAGCGCCAGGTACCGAGATGTTCCCAGGCCTCGGCATCATCAGGGGACATCTCCACGATATGGGCATATGTATTGGCCGCTTGATCTCGCTCACCCATCTCTTCATATACTGAAGCCAGCATATCATAGCCGGTGCGATCATCGGGATCAAGTGCAAGTATCTGGTTCGCAACCGAAAGGGCTTCGTCATAGCGGCGCATATCGAGGTAAAGGCTGACCAACTCAGAGTAACGCGTCGTATCCAGGGGGTCCTCGTCTATACGGCGCTCCTGGTCCATCACACGGCGCAACTGGTCATTGACGCGCTCACGCACATCGCGCAGGTTATCGGCAGCCAGCGTATTGTCGGGGTTCAGGATGAGGGCCTGGCGATAAGCCTGGATGGCATCCTGGTAGAGGTTCTGGGAACGATAGGTATCCCCGAGGCTGAGATAGAGTTCATCATCCTCGTTATCCAATTCCAGGGCCTGCTGGAATGTCTCCAGCGACTCCTCTTGCATCCCTATTTCCCCGTAGAGATTGCCCAGGTTAATGTATGCTTCGATCAGCTCAGGATCAAGGTCGATGGCGCGACGATAACCAGCAATCGCGAGTTCGGAGTCGCCTTCCTGGCCACGATACTGGAGAGCCAGCGCCAGGTTATAGCGTGCCCGAGCATCAGTCGGATTAGCATCCACAGCCTGCTCAAAGGCTTCGACTGCGGCCTCGTAGTCCTCTTCTCGAACGGCGGCATTGCCCTTGTCTGTCCAGGCCTGTTCCTCCGGATTCTGCGCCTGAGCCGACGTACCATTGGGGCTGGCACTGCTACCATCTTCTACGTTTTGCATCTCATCCATTGTATCTATGGGTTCTCCTCTGTAGTATGTTGAAGTTCCCTGGTAGTATAGCACGTTGGCCCTACTTCTTCTAGTATCATTAGTATCAGATAGGGCTGTCACAAAGTACATGAGTCGCTTTTTCTCCTCGCTCGCTTAATGAGAAAGAGAAAAGGACGCTTTGTTACTCATCTATCTGCTCCGCTATAGGTTTCCTCATAATCTACGTTGATACCGGAGCGTGATACCGAGAAGCTTTGTGTACCAATTTGAATTAAAATCTTCGATTCAGCGCTGGTGATATGAATAGGAGGTAAGTTTTTATAACTGCTATCTACCTCCTTCAAGGGAGTTCTCACATATTTCTCAACGAATTTACCCATTACCGCTCCAGCCTTATTTTCGAGGTGTTTCCATGCACCATTACCGATGTAAGCACTCCCTCCATATTTTGAATATTCTGCGACTAGATCACCGAGTCGAGTCGATGGTGTAGGGTCCAGAACAAGAAGAATTGGGACATACCCCGGTTCCGACTGGTTACAATCACGAGCAAAATCAAGCTCCTCTTTAAATCTACCCTGTCCACTAGCTGCGATTGTTACTCGCATCTTAAACTCATAAGCGTGTTTTCCGTCGAGACAGTCAACTTGCCTTCCCAGCTTAGGATTATCTGTACGCTTTATTGGAGACTTTTTCGCAGAGTAGGAAACACCACCGATAGCTGTTGCTAAAATGGGTTCAAAGAGATAACCAGTTTCTTGTGCTGACCTATTGTCTATATCGTAGAGCCATTTTCGCCATACCAGCCATGAGGCCAGGGTCTCTGATGGTATTAAACCGTATTCCAGCAAACAACGTGGTACAATTGGCTCTATTGGTGGAAAAGACTGCGTTTCGAGGATACGCTTGAATTTGACACGGCGTTTGTGTATTTCACAGAGGTTGCTGAAGTAATTCTTAAAATCCTGGATATTTTCTTTCAGTAGAAGAAATGTGTCGACGAACCGAGCATTACTTGGAACCGGCATTCTGAACCACTCTAATGGCACTCCATAGTAACCGCCGGGGACGTGATCATCAGTAATGATGCCGTCGACTAGGCCCTGCTTATCCAAGTCTATAGCCACAATTGCACAGAGTCGAAGGAGTTCGTTGTCCTCAAGATAGACAGTGGGACCTTTACCTCCTAGATTTCTAGCTTTGGTAATTGCCTGGCGGCTCTCATTATCAAAATAGGGCATAAGCATAAGTTTTCTCCTTAAGCTCAGTAAGCATTTTGTTTAATGCCGGGCTTATACCGTTAGATTTTGTAGCGTCTATGCCAAGCCAATATCCCCTTGGATTTTCTACACGATGCCAAGTTGCGAGATTTTGAATACGTGTTGCCAGTAATTTCATAAACATGGGGGGGATAGCATTCCCAATTTGAGTGGCAATGGCATTCCATGAACCACTAAACTCGTACCAATCTGGGAAGGATTGAATACGAGCACACTCTCTCAATGTTAGAGGACGATTTTCAGTTGGGTGGATAAATTCCGTAGAAGATGCAGAAGTAATGGTGAGCGATGGTTCATGACCAAATAGGCGCTTCAAACCAGAAGGTGCGCCTCCTCTTTTTTCAGTCGGGGTACCATCCATCACCCTCCGGTATGATCTCCTTGTGAAACTAGCATGTTGAAGGTTTTCCGGCAAATCCTTCATCGTCTCTCCCTGCTTAAGGAGATTGATTCTTTGCTGAGCAAAATCATTTAATCTTTTGATTTGATGATGAAGAATAGGCTTGTTGTCCGTCCGACGCAGTTGTCTTTGGTAATCACATTGAGGTTCTTTGCTATTAAAGACCCCATTTACATAAGAGGGTATCGGCAAATCACTGATTGCATCAAGTACGGTTAGTTGAGATCGTTGTTCTATTGTAGGTAATGCAGGTTGTTCGTAATGAGTCGGTTCGGGAAAGGTAAAGTTACATTGCTCTAAGTTCCCGACAATAATTACCCTCTTTCGTCGTTGGGGTAGACCATGTTTTTCCATATATACTTTTTTAGCTCGAACCCAGTATCCTGCCTCAAGAAAGTGAGTTATCGCCTCGATAATAAAGACACCATCATTAGCTGTAAGCAAACCCTCAACGTTTTCCATTATAAACCAGGTTGGCCTCAGGCTTGTGACAATCTCAACAAAATTTCTTAAGAGTATGTTTCTTGGATCGGCCCAATCCTTTGCACCGGCCGAACTGAAACCCTGGCAAGGTGGACCACCTACTATCAAATCTACTTGCGCCAGATCGAGCTGAGATCGTTCTAAGAGTTCGTCAGGTCCAACGTTCGAGAGATCAACAGGCCATATAGCTTCTTTTCCAAGGTTGGCAGCATAGGTTTCGCAGGCTTCCTCATCTATATCTGCCGCCAATCTAACCTCAAAGCCTGCCTGTATCAGACCAAGGCTGCAACCCCCGCAGCCAGAAAATAAGTTGATGACTCTCATTATAGACAGACCTCCTAATGCCGGTTTCTCATTGCCTTTATAATACGTGCAGCAAAGCATGTTCCGGAAAGAGGTAGATGATAATACTAGCACCTATTGTCGGCCCATACTATCTTAACCAAAGATGCCTGTCAACCTTCGGTAAGGTTTTGCGGCTCTTGCTGAAAAAACGTCGCCTCTCATCGTCTATACTATATCAATCTCTTCCTTGTTTGTTATTGATATGTTATAGTTTTCATAACGTTCTTTTAACAAATAGGATATATCGCACACTACGACTGTGAATAAGTAGACAGCATTCACGCCCTGAAACAGTTATACTCAGGGCAATGACAGCAACCCTGACATATTATTCATTCATTCCAATTACCTTTTCCGAGGAGCGAACGTATGCAGATCTGTCTCATCATGGATAACCCAGAAACGCCCCATCATCCTGTTATTGCCGTGGCGCTTCAACGATTAAGCGAGAAGCACACAGTGCGATTGCTCGATGTACGTACTCTGACAGGTACCGAGGCTATCGCGCAGGAGGAGACACAGCCCAAGGCTGACCTTTACCTGTTGAAGTCACATGCACCACAGGCCTTAGAAGTTGCTCATTACCTGGAACAGCAGGGTGCATTCGTAGTTAATAGTTGGGAGTCATCACTGGCATGCCAGGATCGTGTCCTAATGGCGCAGCGCATGCGCGAAGCCAGTCTGCCCTGGCCCTATACCTGGAGTTTTCCCACATTAGAAAACCTGTTAACGCGCCATGATTTGCTCCCGACTTTACCATTTCCGCTCATCATTAAAAGTTACTATAGTCATCGCGGCGACCTGGTAGGCAAGGTAGATAACATCGAGGGAATACAGGCGCTAGTAGCTCAATGGAGCCAGGAACCGGTGGTTCTACAGGAGTTCGCAGCCGGGGATGGTTGGGATATTAAGTTGTGGGTCATTGGTCAGCAGATATTCGCCGCGCGCCGCCGCACGCCATTGGAACCAAACGCGGCGAAAGAAGATCACCCCATCGCGCCAGAAGAACTCCCACACGACTGGGCACATATAACACGAGAAATAGGGCGGGTTTTCAATCTGCGTCTCTATGGTGTTGACCTGCTGATGACCGAGAAAGGGCCTATCATCGTAGATGTGAACTCATTCCCGGGCTTTCGTGGGGTACCCGGCGCCGATAGCGCACTGGTGGGCCTGGTGGAACGCATAGGCCGGGAAAGGCAGGCCATCGCATGAGCCAGAACACTTCAAATACATATGTATCGATCCTGGAACTCCCCAGCATGGTCAGGCTCATCTTCGAGCGAGCACAGCGATCACTGCTGCCAGAAGCCAGCGGACCAGTTGGCCTTTTTGTGCGCTACCTGCGTCGCAAGCCAAAGCGCGGACTGGCGGTCATCTACCACGTGGATGAACTACGGTCCAGCAGAGGCGCACCTGCATTACAGCACACAAGCAATCCAAACCGATCAGTAAGCCTGACACTCGACGAAGAAGCGCTGGATGGTCCGCAAATTCGCTTCAGCGGCGCTCAAGTGCGGCAGTCAGCAGTTAAGGTAGAGCCATCTGGAGTCTTACGTGTTCCAGAGCTGGGCATCTCAGTACAGGCATTTCCCGCTGATGCAAGCTTACCTGCGCTTGCTGCGAGTTGCGATACGTCAGAGCATGGCCCGGTGTTTCAAGCACTGCAGGCAGCGGCCCGCGTACTATTGCACGGCACTAGCTGGAGACTCGTCTCCGCGAGTGCGGAGCCGGTGCGCTACAAACCTGCCAATCGCTGTGTTATCCGCTATCGC
>WNFA01007292.1_pt1 | contig 10116 bp, 7 predicted proteins | sample 5400481 | NCBI WGS metagenome assembly WNFA01 (sample SAMN13153340, study PRJNA577476) | soil metagenome | isolation source: 120 cm saprolite under Douglas fir tree site 2 hole 1 replicate 2 | place: USA:California | collected 2015-04-18 | reverse complement strand
TTCCTTTTGTGGCATCATGTTGTGTTGTTCCTCCTGTTCAGGCTCTCTTTAGCACACCGATTTCTTAATTGAGATACGTGTGAGAGCGTGCAGAGTTGTATTAGGCCTCATGACGCTTTCATGACGCTTCCTCCTTAGACTAGGACCAGAGAGGGCAAGGCGCGTCAGCTGGGCAGAGGCCCCAAACCCTGCCGAATGGGCCTTTGCGTGAGGAAATGCCGTGCGCCCTTTAACAGTAAGAAAGATTGCTCCACGAGGAGCCGTCCTTGGACAACGGGACGAGGACTACGCAGCAGGCGTCAACGAGTGGCACTCGTTGGGGTTTGAAGCCTGCGGACAAACGTTCGGCAACTGCCAACCACGAGGCGGCTGACCGACCAGTCCTGTACCTTCTGCTGACGAGAGAAACCTGCGTTTGAGGCGTCGTTACTCACAACAGGTGAAAGTGGCTGATACACCTGGCCCAAAAGGGATGGTGAGGGGTGTGCCGTTTCGGCAGTACGTGCACAGGTTGTCTCTGATTCACCCGGCGTAGAGCAGGCAGCTACGAGGTACTCTCAGCTTTCTGACTGGAACTGGGGAACTCTCAAGCCACCTTGCCTCACAAGGGGACGCGAGCATGCTCGCGTGTGGAAGAGAGGGCGGAGGCGGCTAAGTCGGCCAATGCTCTACTGTAATGGCAGAGACAGGGTGAAGGTCCGAAAGGCGAAAGGAACCTGAAGCGGGAAGAAAGGGATTTACCAGAGAAGGCAAATGACGGGAAGAGTAGTGGGGCCTTGTTCTCCGGCATAGCGGGGGACCCCATGCAACGGGTTGGAGGGAAACCTCATCCTTCGACCCACACCCAGGGACACCTGACGGTGCTGATCCGAGTACTGGAAAGCGCAGTGCGGGGAAACTCGCCCGCTGCGTTTGGACGGGGGGAAAGGGCGTAAGCCCTTACCTATCCGTACCGCTCATCACGATATCGCTATCGCTATTTTGCAATCAGTGTTTGGAAATGCAGGGAGGTAGGTTGCTCTTTTAGGAGAGAGTATATGGATGACGGAAATAACAAGTTTGGCGGCAAAGAAAGAAAGGACTATCCACGCCCAGGGCCTTTCTGGCGGCGCCATCTCTGGCAAATTATCGCAGCTGCGTTCGTAGTGCTCCTGCTCATTTTTGCTTACAACACCTTCTCTCTTCCGCACCCCAAATCAGAGGTCGTGGTGTGTCAATCAAGCAGTACCGACAGCTGGAAGGGTTGGTCTCTCAAAAGTGGCTGGAAACAGCTCAACAACATGCTGCTGAATGACGGCACAAATGGCGGTTATAATGGAAGGCCAACACTCGTCGCTCCAGCCTCTTGTCAGCCAAAAACAATGGACTACGCTGTGGAAGCCAGGATTCAGGTGGTAAATCTCGGTGACAATTACTCGGGTTTCGGCATAAATGTGCGAGGGGTTCGATCTTCACCTACTGAAACAGGATACTCGATCTATATAGACGCTACTAGCGGGGCAGAGATTGCTGTTGTTCAAGGAGATGTACTGAAAAACGCTCCTTTTACCCCCGGCACGAATTTTCACGTCTATCGTGCTGAAGTCAAGGGTAATACCATTACCTTCTTGATAGATGGTACAGCCGTCGTCAGTGTAGTTGATAATAGATTCATCTCTGCTGGAGAAGTGGGATTGTGGTGTGCTAACGCTCAAATTGAAATGAGCAGTTTCAAGATTGTCGCGCTATAGATCTGTCAGCACCGCTTTTGAAGGAGGTGAAGTGTATCCGCCGGCGCCTGGGGGCGTGAACACAATGTGCGGCATACATACCGGCAGCAAGGGAGAAAATAAAAGGGTGTCACCAGGTCTGGTGACACCTTTTTATGCTCTACTGATTGTAGCCCCGCATCGGCCTAACCCACGCTGCCCGACATCTCCAACTGGATCAGGCGGTTCAACTCAACCGCGTACTCCATCGGGAGTTCCTTCGTGATCGGCTCGATGAAACCGTTCACGATCAGCGAGTAGGCTTCCGACTCGTCCAGGCCGCGGCTCATCAGATAGAAGAGTTGATCATCGCCGACCTTCGAAACGGTCGCCTCGTGGCCGATTTCGGTCTGGTTCTCTTCAACGCGAATGGTCGGGTAGGTGTCCGTACGGGCATTCTCGTCCAGCAGGAGCGCGTCACAGCGCACACTGGACTTCGTGTGGTGCGCGCCAGTATTGACACGCACCAGGCCTCGATACGAAGCGCGCCCGGTGCCCTTCGAGACCGACTTCGACAGGATCTGTGAGGTCGTGTGCGGCGCGAGATGCGTGACCTTCGCGCCAGCATCCTGGTGCATACCATTGGAAGCAAACGCGACCGAAAGGATATCGCCGCGTGCGCCCGGCTCCATCAACAGCACTGCCGGATACTTCATGGTGACTTTCGATCCCAGGTTGCCATCGACCCATTCCATCGTTGCATCACCATAGGCAGCAGCACGCTTGGTCACCAGGTTGTACACATTCTTCGACCAGTTCTGAATGGTCGTATAGCGTACACGAGCGCCCTTCTGCACTTTGATTTCCACAACAGCGCTGTGCAGGCTATCGCTGGCGTAGGTTGGCGCGGTGCAGCCTTCAACGTAGTGTACATAGGAACCAGGGGCAGCAATAATCAGCGTACGCTCGAACTGGCCCATGTTCTGTGCATTAATGCGGAAGTAGGCCTGCAATGGGATCTCCACTCGCACGCCCTCCGGCACGTACACGAAGCTGCCGCCACTCCATACAGCGCTGTTCAGCGAGGCGAACTTATTATCCGATGGAGGAATGATCGTGCCAAAGTGTTCCTTCAAGAGGTCTGGATACAGGCGCAGGGCTGTGTCCATATCGGTAAAGATAACGCCTATCTTCTCAAGGTCTTCGCGCACCTTGTGGTAGACAGCCTCACTCTCGTATTGAGCAGTCACGCCTGCCAGGAACTTGCGCTCGGCCTGGGGAATACCCAGGCGATCAAACGTATCTTTAATCTCAGCAGGAACGTCGTCCCACGTCTTACCTTGCTCCTGTACCGGCTTGATATAATAGTAAATGTCGTCGAAATTGATTCCCGATAGGTCGGCGCCCCAGGTGGGCATTGGGCGTTTCTCGAAGAGTTCCAGGCTCTTGAGGCGGAACTTGCGCATCCAATCAGGTTCGCCTTTCATCTCGGAGATTTGCTCAACAACTTTGCGGCTCAGTCCCTTTTCGGACTTAAACGCATAGTTTTCGGGAACATGGAACCCAGGGCTATACGTCTGTTGCTCCACATCGAATACCTGACTCATAGAATTTACTCCATCTGCACAGGATAGTACCTGGTAATATGTGTCTGGGAAGCCTACCGCTTCCTGCTAATCCTTACTTACGCACTCGGATTTAACTACCCGTATTATAGATTTTCTGGCGCAGATTGTCAACCCATATGGGAAGAGCAGCTGCGATCCCTATCGCGTAGGGGCGGGGGTGGTGTGGGGAAGGGAGGGGATGCTTGCATCGCCCCCCGTTAGAAGCTGTGATGCGGATAGATAAACAATGAACCAGAGTACCCCCTTATCTTGTATTGGATAAAGCAGAAAAGTGGAGCTATTAAACCCCTCATAGCAACTGTAGGACAGTGCTCAAGAGTGCGAGTGCTCCTGCTCCCCAGAGCAAATTACGCAGGTGTGGATGGAAGAAGCCCGTAGTGGTAAAGAGGAAAAGAGTATCAATGGCAATTTGTAGCCCGGGCTTGCCCTGGTGTTGAATAAACCAGGGTTTTTGGATAAACCAAATACATAGCTCAAATATGACAATCGGTATAAGGCTTATGGTAAATGAGGCAACCCAGGCATACATATGCACTTTCCGTTCAGTTTCTCGTCTTAGCAGTGCCTCCAGTTCTGCTCGTTTCTCCGCCTCCTCCCTGGCCTGTTGTTCCCTTCTTGCTATCTCAAGAGCCTGTTCCCTCTGCTCTTTTTGTTGCTTTGCTTCCCCAGAACCCTGTCGTCCAGCCTGCTTTTTGAGTGACGCCACCTCTTTTTCCATCTGGCGTAGAAGCTGTTCCGCCTGTTCTGCTCTTGTTTTCAACTTCTCGGTTTCGCTTCTTTCTTGCTCGAGTTGCTTCTCTTTAGCAACTCGTTCCGCTCTCTCATGCTCAAGTAGCTTTGCCAATGCAGCCTTCTCTTCCAGAGATGATGCATTTTCGTGTGACATTGCTGACTCCACGGTTTTTTGGTAGTGCTCGTCATTCTCTGCCTTGTGAAGGCGGTCTATCAGCAAGCTGTTGGTGAGCAACCTGGCAGCAGTTTCCTCGGGGAAAGGTTCGTATGCATTCAGGTAACTAATAAATTGACGTTGCGCCTCGGAAACCTTGCTATCGATAGCTCGAAATTCCGGGATAGTAAAGGCCTCGGCAAATGACCGGTCAAAATCTGAGTCCGAGGGTACAAAGGGATGCAAGACCTGCATGAATTGATCTGGCAGCACCACACATGCCGGGTGACCCTGCGCTCGACTGGTTTGCCAATCGAACATGTACAAGAATTTATCCCAGGTAATCAGCAGTGCGCCGGCTTCAAGTGAAGACTTAGCTTTTGTCCTTAATTGATGTACCGCGTCCAGTAGTGTAATATCGTGGTCCAGCATCTCATCCGGCTTGAACTTGCCCCTGGTTTCCAGGAATTTCTTATATTCCTGTAGGAAATAGGCATGTTCGCGCCGCCGTTCTGCTTGCATCCTGTGAATCAAAATGTTTTTGCTTTTCAGGATGAAATCCACGTGCTCATACGGTTTAAGGAAAGTATCGACATCAATCCCGGTTGCGGCGTTTCGCCGGTGGTATTCCATCTCAATACTCGACGGTACCGGGCTGGCATGGCCTGAGCGGAGTTGAGCACCGTAGTAAGCAATCGTTGTCCTCATTTCATGCTCGGTTGCCGGGTGATAGCGCAGCTTGAAAGGAAGCTTGTACTTCTCCGTGATGTGCAGTAGCTCATTGGATGCTTCATACGATTTGGCCGTTTGTAAATTGAGAATGACGAATAAAAAATTCGTGTCGAAGAAAAGCGTAAGCGGATTCAGCTTTTTGTGGAAATGCTGTGCTACATTCGGCTCAATTGTCAATGAGAAGTAAGTAAACACACCTTCGCCGAGTTGCGCAATATACCTGGTCCGCTCGGCATGATCTCCCACACTCTCGAGAAATCCAGAAATAGCCTCCCTTGCAGTTGCTCGTTGCTCCGGAGCAAATGTATCCTTAAGCGCATCATTAAGCAGTAAGGCAAGGTTTTCTACTTGTTCGGGAGGAGTGTAGAACGAGGGGTCAAAAAGTGCTGCCGTTTGAATGCCGTGAATCCGGAACACTCTGGAAAGATGGCCTTGCAATCCTTTCCATGCCTGGTCAGGAGACAGGATCGGAAACGTTCTTGCAATTTCTTCTAACCATTCTTCTTTCACTCTGTTCTCAAGTGCCTTCGCTTCATCAATACGTACTTGCAGTTGTTTGCGATCCTGGTCGGGAAGCGTGAAATAGGTATTCGCCGGGTGTTGAATCTTGCCCTGTACTATCAGCCGCTCAAGCCCTGCCTGGACCTGGTATTCTGGAAACTGCAAACCGAAAAGGGTCATGGCCTCCATTATCTGCGCAGCGTTCTCGAACTTTTCCCCTGGTAGAATCACAAGACAAAGTAGTATCAATTGCCTTAAAGTCTCGTCTGCGTCCTGGGTTTTTGCTATGGCCGCAAAATTGCACATTTGCTCGAAAGCCAGGCTGAAATTACGAGATTTGACAGGTTCTTCCATGCTCTTCCTCCATGAACTATTCCATATCTTTCACTTGAATTTCGCACTACTACAACTTGAGCATGAAAAAGTTGGGATATCATTTATCTGAAGTGTATGCTGCAATTATACGTTATTGTCAACTAACTTGTCTATTGAAGCAATCATCCAGCCAGCTTGGAATCTTTGCTACCGTTGCGCTATTCCCCCTGACACATGAGATATACGATCACATCCTGCGGAATTCTCCTACTCATTTTCGCCTCCAGCGTCTATTCCTTTTCACGGGAGAGCTGGTACTGGTATGCTTCTGTCCCAATAAGACGCTGCCAGAAGAACATCTTAGTTTAGGCATTGCACAACGATCAAAGCCCTGTAACCTGCTGACGTATGTAGCACTAGGAAGAGCACGACCAATGTAGTCTCACCCTCTTCAACAACCTGGCGACTGACCTAATCATGCGGATCTACAAGGTCAGCCTTTCGCCAGGCAGAGATAGCTTAGCAGTAAAATGCCATGTATGATTGTTCTTAAGGAGAACCTGCCATGTTTTTTAGACGCTTTTTCTCGCTCGCTAGTAGCCTCCTGGTGGTAATGCTGATCGCAGCCTGCGGTAGCTCCACAACTAGCAGCAACCCGTCCGCTGGTACAAGTGCCACCGCGACAACAGCACCAACCACCAGCACTCCTCCCTCCGCAATCAAGACGGCGACGGCCACGGTGAAAGGCCAATCGGAGACGATTCTTACCAACGCACAGGGCCAGACCTTGTACTACTTCACTCCTGACACTGCAACGAAGGTCGCCTGCACCGGCAGTTGTGCACAGGCCTGGCCCCCGGTGCTCTTCACAGGTTCAGGTACGCCCCTCAGCGACGCTCCCCTCACTGGAGCGCTGAGTGCACTCAATAGCGCAAATGGCAACCAGATCACGTACAACGGTCATCCCCTGTACACCTACTCGGGAGACACCGCACCCGGTCAAACCACGGGCGCGGGGCTGTTCGGCAAGTGGTTCGTCTGCACGCCCAGCCTGCCCTCATAAAGGGGATGGATCGTCTCGTGTAGCAATTCTAGCCGGTAGCATGGAATAAATAGAACTTGTTTTCGCCTCCAGGGTCTGTGAATGGTCCCGAAACGTATGTGACTGCCAATTCACAGACCCTGTTTTTGCCTCAGCCCCTACTTGACGGCCTCCATACGACTTGTTATCATGAGAGCGGCATTTGGAGGATATTTCGTCTTTCAGATACGACTGCGCCCGTAGCTCAGTGGATAGAGCATCGGTCTTGTGATTTTCACTTTCCTTTACTTGACGAGCGCGCGTGACTTACTATTATGACATCGGCTCTTGGGGCGATTACGCCCTGGAGCGAGATTGGATTATGCTAAAATGATAACGCGCAAAAGGTATACAGCAGTATCGTTAGCGAGCAAGAAAATAGCTGAAAGGACAGGTACCCATGAGAGTAACTCGTAGGGGTTCTTCACACGGAAATTTTCATTTTTATCCGAACGATCTTATCAAGTTTGAAAAAAGTGGCCGGGATTACTCTAGCTCGTTTCTCATCTACTTAAAAGGACTAAGTACCGTACACGAGCGTATACTACATAAGCATCTACGTAACAGTTCTTTACGCCCCACACAGATAATAGTAAACTCTCTAAGAGAGTGGGAAGAATTCAACCGTAGCTTACAATTCGTCATAGATACCAAGCTACAGGAATTAGAACAATAGCCAGGGTCACTCCATACCAACCACCTACGCCCTGGTTTGTTGCTTTTGGAATGACCATACGCTGGGAGGAGATAGCGGCGGTCTACCTGAACGGACTGACCATACGAGGGAAGAACCGAACTGTCACGCACCGTTTTCTTTGCATCATACCAAAGGATCAAGAGGGGTACTTCCTCCAGCAAAAGTTGTTACGTCCGCGCAGACTGCCTTTCTCGGGCTGATGTCAGTGATTGGCTCACCTTTTATGCTTCCTGAGCAGGCGATCTTCCCTCTTCCACTTGATGAACTTCTTTCTCAAATTCGGGCCCCTATCAGGAGCAAATACAAGCGAGTGGGATTGAGGTCCGAGAAGAGCAGAAGACATCATTCGGGTAGCATATATGCATATCGAAAGTGGCGATGGGCCAAGTTGCTTGACACATCGCAAGGGAAGTTGTTATTATGATGGCGGTTAAAAATGCTGCGCCCGTAGCTCAGTGGATAGAGCACGTGTCTTCTCATTTTCAGATACTCCCTCTCTACTTGACGCGCTTGCCCTGACTTGCTATTATGACATTGGCTCTTGGGGGGCGATAATACCCCAGGGCGAGATTGCGCCCGTAGCTCAGTGGATAGAGCATCGGTCTTCTAAACCGGTTGCCGTGAGTTCGAATCTCACCGGGCGCGCCTTATATTTCAATCAAGAGGACATTTACCGGAATTTGTTTTTATGGCGTACGCGGAAACGGCGTGCTTTCAAAAGGTTAGCGCATTTATCAGCTGTACAGTAAAGCTTGGTACGACTCTTACTCTCATCATAAAAGATCCCAAGGCAGTTGGTATTTGCACATATTTTGAGACGTCTGGGATCCTGGTAAGCCAGCAAATGAGCGAACGAAGCCACAATCTCTGCCCGCACCCAGTCCCAATCCTTCTTCAGTGGTACCATTTCCAATCGATATCCCTCTGTGTCTTTTATCAGGTGACGACTCAAAGGCATCTTGAGCAGAACAGCATTGAGTGCTGCTTGATCATGGTCTGAAATCTGTCCTTCAGCCAGAGCCTCAATCATAGTGCGCAGAAAGGTACGTAGTGTAACAAGAGTAATCAGTGTTGCTCCATCGGGTGGGCGATCAACCTGTAGTCCCCATTTTACGAGAAACTGTTCCAACCAGCCTGGTTGCTGGAGATCATCTCTTACCCACCGACCACGGAAATCGCGAAACTCGCTATTGATGAAATCAACGCATAACGTGTCCATTGTTCTCTAAGCTCCCACAGAGTCCTACAAGAATAGGCTCTGCCTCCTTCGTGTCTCCTCTCTCATTCAAGGGTTGAGATGGAAAGAAGACCAGGGTAACTTTCTAAAAAATATTGACAGTTACATGACTAGCATGTTATTCTCTAGAATATAACTGATTTAAACACATTGACAGTTACAATACCAGCCCTGTCTACTCATTGTCGCTCAGTTCTTATCATCATGAAAGGGATTCGCCGATGGTGCATAAACAAACAGGTGTACTCATGGAATACCCCTCTCGCCGTGAAGTTCTCCGGGGTCTGGCAGTTTTAATGATAACCATGAGTCTAGAAGGGTGTGCTCAATCTCTCGTCTCATCGTCAGTTGCTGTTCCCATCCCTACCCCTCGTCCTCGAGGTAGCGCATTTTATATCTATCGTGGCCATGCCGATCGTGTAACGACAGTAGCATGGTCGTCCAACGGCAAGTACATCGCTTCGGGAGCTTTAGATCAGACCGTGCAGATCTGGGCCGCCGACCCTGGCGATCATTTTCACCCCTTTATTTACCGCGGTCATACTGCCGGGGTGCAAGCAGTGGACTGGTCACCAGAAAGTAATCGCGTTGTCTCAGGTTCCATCGATAAAACGGTCCAGGTGTGGGATGCGATTACCGGAGAACATGTCGCTATCTATCATGGGCATACCGGCATCGTGAACACAGTAGCGTGGTCACCGGATGGCAAATACATTGCCTCTGGCTCGGAAGATGGCACCGTGCGTACGTGGGAGGTCGCAACTGGCAAGCAGAAGTACATCTATCGCGGCCATCTAGCGAGCGTAAACTCGCTAGTGTGGTCGCCTGATAGCCAGCAGATCGCCTCTGGCGCTTCAGACAAGACTGTCCAGATCCTGGAGGCCACGACCGGAAATCATAGGTTTACCTACCGTGGTCATACCGACACGGTAAGCTCGGTTTCCTGGTCGCCTGATGGGAAGCTCATCGCTTCCGGTTCGTCTGACAAAACGGTGCAGGTCTGGGATGCGGCTACAGGCGCTGTTGTCTATACCTATCGTGGGTACAATGTGCAAGCCGCACAAGCCAATCCTACCAAGGGAGTACTCCCTGACATCATCTATGCTGTTGCCTGGTCACACAATGGGAAACGCATCGCGGCCGTAACCCAGGTCTATTGCGGTGATAACTGTGGAGTCGTGTTAGGCTGGGATGCCTATACCGAGCACAATTTCTCCTTTTACGTAGACCTGCCGGTCTTTGCAATAGCATGGTCCCCTGACGACACGCGTCTTGCCATCTCAGTTGTTGCATCAACACAGGGTCTCCCCCAGGGGGGCGCACCGCAGGATGGTTCATTTGTGAAGATAGC
>WNFA01006077.1_pt1 | contig 10116 bp, 11 predicted proteins | sample 5400481 | NCBI WGS metagenome assembly WNFA01 (sample SAMN13153340, study PRJNA577476) | soil metagenome | isolation source: 120 cm saprolite under Douglas fir tree site 2 hole 1 replicate 2 | place: USA:California | collected 2015-04-18 | reverse complement strand
CGTCGCATCGCCACGCGTTACGACAAGCTCGCCACCAACTTCGACGCCGCCGTAACTCTCGCCGCCATCGTCATCTGGTGGCTATGATCGAGTCTGGAGCCTAGAGCTCGTCGCTATGGAAGGCGGCAAGGGCATCGCCGCCCGGCTCGACGTCACCGATCCCGGCTCGGCGCGCGCGATGGTCGAGGTGGGCTTGCAGGCGTTCGGGCGGGTCGACGCGCTGATCAACAACGCGGCGCTCTACGGTGCGCTTCACGGCGGCCGCTTCGATGCGATCGACGAAGCGGAATGGGACGCGGCGATGGCGGTCAATGTCAAAGGGATCTGGAACTGCTGCAAGGCCGCGGTCCCGGCGATGCGCCAGGCCGGCGGCGGCAGCATCGTCAACATCGCCTCGCTCGCCGCGACCTACGGCATGCCCTACGGGCTGCATTACACGACCTCGAAAGCCGCGGTCATCGGCCTCACCCGGGGGCTGGCGCGCGAACTCGGCCGCGACCGCATCCGCGTCAACGCGCTGGCGCCGAGCGCGGTCGTCACCGAGGGCACCCGCGAGTTTTTCGGCGATAAGCTCGACCGTGCCCTGGACACGATCAAGGCCAGCCAGACGATCCAGCGCAACCTGATGCCTGCAGACCTGGCCGGGACGGTGATGTGGCTGGTTTCCGAGGATAGCGGGTTTGTCACCGGCCAGACCATCGCGGTCGATGGCGGCACGGTGATGTTGTGAGATCTGCCTTTAGGCGCGGAGGCGACACATGCAATTGGCCGGCAAGGCAGCCCTGATCAGCGGCGCCGGCGGCGGCATTTGCCGGGCGATCGCGGTAGCCTTTGCCAAAGAGGGCGCAGCGATCGCCTGCATTGACATCGACCTCGCGGCATCGGCGGAAACCGCTCGGCTGGTCACCGAAGCCGGCGGCCGCTCGCTGTCCCAGGCCTGCGACGTCGCCAGCGAGGGCCAAACGCGTGCTGCTGCCGAGGCGGCCCATCAAGCCTTTGGCCGGCTCGACATTCTGGTCAGCGGCGCGGCGCCGCATGACCCGAGCGGCACGATCATCGAGACCTCCCTCGCCGATTGGCAAAGGGTGCTCGATATCAACCTGACCGGTGCCTATCTGCTGAGCCGCGCGGTGCTGCCCTTGATGATCGCCGGCGGTGGCGGATCGATCATCTTTATCGCCTCGCAGCTCGGCCGCGTCGGCAGCGCCGGTCGCGCGGCCTATTGCGCGACCAAGGGCGGCCTTATCCAGCTCGCCAAGGTCATGGCTATCGACCACGCCGCGCAGAACATCCGGGTCAACACGCTGTCGCCGGGCGCCGTCGAAACCCAGCGGACGCTCAACCGCTACGGCTCGTTCAGCGCGGCGCGCGCACAGATCGGGCCAAAGCACTTGCTGGGCCGGCTCGGCCGCCCCGATGAAATAGCCGATGCCGCGGTATTTCTCGCCGGCGACAGCGCGAGCTTCGTCACCGGCAGCGATCTCCTGGTCGACGGCGGGTATACGGCGATCTGAGGCGGGCTAGCTCAGGCTTCGAGCCGCTCCAGCACCGCGCCATCGGGGGCGAAGGCGGCGGCGAGCAACGGGCCGCCGCGGCCTGCACCGGCGTCGAGCGAGACCGCGAATTCGCCCTCGACGAGACCACGCATTTGCCGGTCGAAGCCGCGGATCACCCGGCGAAAGCCGTCGAACGGCGCGGCAAGATCGAGGATGTCTCGCCCACCCCACCAAAAGGCGTCCCCCTGCGCGGCCAGCGGGCGCGATGCGTCGATCCCGGCATGGACAAATAGCAGCCGGCCATCCTCGGTCAACACGGCATGGCGCAAATTGGCGAGCAGGATCCTGTGACCGGGCGCGGCATTCATCGTGTCGCGCAATGCGCTCGTCCATCGGGTGATCGTGCGCGGTCCGTCGCGGCTTGCCGCGAAGCCGTGCTGCAACTCCCCGCCGTAAGCGATGACCGTCGCCTCGACACCCTCGCGCACCATCCAGGCGAGCACATCGCCCGGATTGGGCGCGAATTGCAGCTGCAACAGCTTTTGCCACATCTCTTCCTGCGCACCGCGTAGGAAGACGGCGTCGCAGGCAAAACCGTGCGACCGCGCGAGGACGCGGCGGCGAAAGTCGAGCAACTCGTCGAGGGTCGCGGCGACCGCGCTGCCGCGGCCCAGATAATTCCCGAGATAGACGATCCGGTCGCCGTCACGGAACCGCTCGGCGATGCGGTCATGCAATCGGCCGAGGCGCTCCGCCTCGCCATGGATCGAGGCTACCGCCCAGATCCGCCGACCTGTGCGCAATCGGGCGAATTTTTCGTCTGCGGCGCGACCCTGCACTCGCCGCGCTCCGGCACGGATGTTTTCGCCCGTGCCGCCGTTCAGGCTGCGAGCATCTGCTCGACGCGCTGGGTCGCGGTCATCTCATCGATGCGCTCGACCGCGGCGTATTCGCGCACGAACCGATCGAGCGCGGCCTGATAGATCTGGCGTTCGCTATACGACTGCTCGGGCTGGCCGGTATTGCGGAACAAGTCGCGCACCACCTCCGCGATCGAGGCCGGGTCCCCCGATGCGATCTTGGCTTGATACTCCTGCGCCCGCCGGCTCCACATCGTGCGCTTTGCCCGCGAGCGGCCCCGCAACTTGCCGAGCGCGACGTCCATCTCTTTGTGGCTCGACAGCCTGCGCAATCCGGAGACCTTTGCCTTTCCCAGCGGCACTCGCAACGTCATGCGATCCTTGTCGAAATTGACGACGAAGACGCTCAGCGTGTAGCCGGCGATTTCCTGCGTCTCAATCGCGGTGATCTTGCCCACGCCATGGGTGGGGTAGACCACAAGATCGCCCGTGGCGAATGGTACCTTCTCGGCCGTCATATTTGTCTCTCGCGCAACCGACCCGACTGGCGCTGATGCGACGTGTTCCACGACCGCTGACCGCAAGGCCACAGTTCATCACCTCAACGAAGACGCGGATCCAAGGGGGAGGCGTCGTTAGTGCCAGACAATTATATACCACAATGTGCGGGGCCGAGCCAGCACATCAGCCATGTCCGCCCGACAACGCAGGCGGGCCTATAGCAACAGAGAGCGGGCGGCTAGCTGCCGCCGGGGTTGGGGCTGAAGAATTTCTCGTATTTGCCCTCAACCCCTCTCCATTCGTCCGCGTCCTCGGGAGGGGGCTTCTTGCGGGTAATATTTGGCCAGGCCGACGCGTATTCTCGATTGAGCTCAAGCCACTGCTCGGCCACCGTCTCGCTGTCGGGAATGATCGCTTCGACCGGGCATTCGGGCTCGCATACCCCGCAATCGATGCACTCGTCGGGATGGATGACGAGCATGTTCTCGCCCTCGTAGAAGCAATCGACCGGGCACACCTCGACGCAATCCATTAACTTGCACTTGATGCAGGCTTCGGTGACGACGTAGGTCATGGTGTCGGGTTCTTCTCCTCGGGTTCATCGCTGTTTTGCGTTCGGATCATATGGGGCGGGCACGCCCTAAAATCCCGTGCAGCAACACCGCCTCAGCCGCCCGCCGATAGATCGCGCGCGGACCCGCTTGTTCGCCGCCTTGCCTAGCACGCGGCTTGCCGCAGGGGCAAGCCCATGCCGGCGAAGGGTCCGGGGTATTTGCGGCACCGACACCCCGTGCGCCCGCAACACGGCGGCGCGATGAAAATTCGCCGAAATTTAACCCGGTATGGCACGTTATGGTGCCGACGCCTCAGCTCTGACCCGGGTCCCTCGTGCGCAAACGCGGCAGAATCATCCTCCTGCATTTCGTCGGCCAGATGCCGCTGGCCGGCATTGCCTGGCAGGCGGTCAATTATCTCCTCGGGCTCGAAAAGCTCGGCTACGAAGCCTGGTATGTCGAGGATCACGGCACCAATCCCTACGATCCGCGCATCAGCAGCGTCGTAATGGATTGCGGCTACAACGTCGGATATTTGCGCGACGCGATGGAGCGGCACGGCCTCGCCGAGCGCTGGGCGTATTGGGACGCGATCAACGATGTCTATCATGGGCTGTCGCGCGAGCGGGTGCGCGACCTCTACGCCGAGGCCGACGGGCTGATCAATTTGTGCGGCGCGACCAGGCTGCGCGAGGATCATTTGCGCTGCCCGGTGCGCATCATGATCGACACCGACCCAGTCTACGAGCAGATCAAATACGCCAAGGCCGATCCGGCGGCCCGCGCCTACCTTGGCGCTCATACGCATTTTTTCACCTATGGCGCGAATCTGGGCACCGATCGATGCGGGGTCCCGCTGTGCGGCATTCCGTGGCGCGCGACCCGGCCGCCCGTCGATCTCGATCTGTGGCCGCTTGCGCCAAGCTCTCCCAATGGGGGGCAGCCGCCCTGCTTCACGACGATCGCGACCTGGGAGAACAAGGGCAAGAACATCGAGTTCGATGGCGCCACCTATCTGTGGTCGAAACACCTCAACTTTCTCAAATTCCTCGATTTGCCACAGCATCGGCCGAAAACCTGCTTTCAGATGGCGATGCTGCCGCCCGACGATGCGGTGCGCCGCGAGGTCGAAGGCGCCGGATGGAGCCTCATCGATCCGCGCCCCATCTCGGCGGACATGGCGAGCTACCAGGCGTTCATCGCCGGCTCCCGCGGCGAGTTCACGGTCGCCAAGGACATCTACGTCAGGCCGAACAGCGGCTGGTTCAGCGACCGCGCGGTGTGCTACCTGGCGGCCGGGCGGCCGGTCGTGACAATGCGGACCGGATTCGCCAGCTACTGCCCGGTCGGCCGCGGCTTGTTCGATTACGCGACGCAGGAGGAAGCGCTCGCGGCGGTTGACGCGATTGCGGCCGATTATCCGCGCCACAGCCGTGCCGCGCGCGAACTGGCCGGCGAATGCTTCGCCGCCGACCGGGTGATCGGAGAGCTTTTGACGGAGAGTGGGCTGTGAACGAGCATTTGCTCTGTTTTCAGGCATTCCGCCTTGACAGACCGCTCGCGCACAGCGCAAACGACTCTCCGAGATTTATGCCAGCGCCTCGCTAACCCGCCCGATACGCAGCATGGATTTGGTCAGAACATTGCACCGAGCGCGGTTCGCGTCGACTGGGTTCCCCAACCCGGCGCGCGTTGGCGCGGCAGACGGGATCTGGGACCGACTCGCCGGCGCGGTGCTCGTCGCGGCCGCGATCATCGTCGTCTTCACCTTCACCGATTACGGGGTCACCTGGGATGAAGACGTCCATAACTGGTACGGTATTTTAGCGCTCGATTATTATCTCTCGCTGTTTGCCGACCAGCGCGCGCTTCATTGGCTCAATCTCTATAATTACGGTGCCGCCTTCGACATGGTGGCGGCGGCGCTCAACCGGTTCTCGCCGCTCGGGATCTACGAGACCCGCCATCTGCTGAATGGGTTTGTCGGCATCCTCGGCCTGGCCGGCTGTTGGAAGCTTGGACGGGCGCTGGGCGGACCGCGCGTCGGCTTTTTCGCCCTCAGCTTCCTGCTGCTGACCCCGAATTATTACGGGCAGATGTTCAACAATCCAAAGGACATCCCATTCGCGGTCGGCGCCGTGTGGGCGACCTATTACATGGTGCGCATCCTGCCGAGCCTGCCGCGCCCGCGGCTGCGCCTCTTGGTCAAGCTGGGGGCGGCAATCGGGCTGGCGCTCGGGGTGCGGGTCGGCGGGCTCCTGTTCGTGTGTTATCTCGGGCCGCTGCTCGGCCTGTCGGCGGGCTGGCAGGCGGTGATGGCGCGACGGCTGTCGGTCGCGCTCGCGGCGGGATGGACGAGCCTGTGGCGCGTCCTGCTACCGGTCGCCGCGATCGCGTTTGCGATCATGCTGGCATTTTGGCCGTGGGCGCAGCACGACCCGATCGGCAATGCGCTGGGTGCGCTTTCCTCCTTCTCGCATGAGACGTTTCCCTTCAACACCTTGTTCGATGGCCGCTTCGTCCCGGCCAGCGATCTACCCTGGCAATACTTGCCGACCTACATCCTGCTGGCGCTTCCCGAGCTCGTTCTCGTGCTGCTGATCGCCGCCCCCCTGTTCGGTGTGCTCGCCGCGGTCGGGTTGATGCGGCACGGCAACGGTTGGCGGCGCGAGACGGTGCTCGGGCTCCTTCTGCTCGGCCTGACGATCGTCTTCCCGGTGGCCTACGCGATCGCGATCAAGGCGGTGCTGTTCGACGGCATGCGCCACTTCATATTCGTGCTGCCGCCGATCGCCGTTGCCGCGGCGCTTACCATGGATCGCGCGCTGAACCGGCTGTTCGAAGTACCGTATCGCCAGGCGATCTATGCAGCGCTCGGCCTTTATGGCGTTGCGCATGTCGCGACGATGGTGCTGCTGCACCCCGATCAATACGTCTATTACAACGCGTTCGTCGGCGGGGTCGACGGGGCGCAGCAAAAGTTCAAGATCGATTACTGGGCCAATTCCTATGCCGAGGCGGTGCATGGCCTGGAGACCTTCTTGCAAAACGAATACGGCGCCGATTTCGAGGAGCGCGAGTTTACCGTCGCCGTGTGCGGACCGCCGGTTTCCGCGGCATACTATTTCCCGGGCAATTTCCGCTTTGTGCATCGGCGCGACCGCGCCGATTTCTTCATCGCCTTTACCAAGGATAACTGCGATCGGGCGCTGCCGGGTCGGGCGATCTATCGCGTCGAGCGGATGGGCGCGCTGCTCTCTGTGGTGCTCGATCGGCGCGATATCGTTGCCGAACAGCAGGTTGCCAAGCGCCCGCTGGCGCGCGCCTCGTCGCGGCACTTGCCGGTTTCGGATTATCCTTGATTTGGGCGAAAGTCCGCCGGAATAGGCAAGCGGCGCATCGCGTTCTGGTCTCGCCCTAGCCCGCCGACCGTGCGCCTCGGAGATGTCGCCTGGACCGCGCTGAATACGACAAGCTCGACCGTACCGAGGAGCGCATGTGGTGGTTCGCCGCAAGCCATGCGAACCTGCTGTTGGTGTACCGGCTGATGACTGGATCGGCCGCCCCCCGGCAGACGCTGCTCGATGCCGGATGCGGAACGGGTGGGCTGCTTGCTCGGCTCGCTGCCGATTATCCCGACCGCACTATCGTCGGGCTCGATTCCGACGGCGCCGCTTGCGCGCGGGCGGCAGTGAAAAGCGCGCGCCCGGTCTGCGCCGGATCGGTCAACGCGCTGCCGTTTGCCGATGCCGCCTTCGCAGCGATCTTCAGCGCCGATGTGCTGTGCCACCGCGATGTCGATGAGCGCGCGGCATTGGCACAGTTTCACCGCTGCCTGTGGGATGGCGGGGTGCTGGTGCTCAACCTGCCGGCCTATCGCTGGATGCTGTCGCGCCACGATGTGGCGGTTTATAATGTCCGGCGCTATACGCGGCGCCGCGTCGTGCGGCTGCTGCATGCGGCCGGTTTCCGGATCCTCTTTGCCAGTTACTGGAATTTCGTGCTGTTCCCGATCATGGTGGCGACCCGCAAGCTGCTGCCCCAGGGAAAAGGCGCAACCAGCGATGTGCGGCTCTATCCGGCGCCCGTCGAGGCGCTGTGCCGAATCGCGACCGGGTTTGAGCTCGCGCTGTTGCGGCGCGGAATGCGGTTTCCGTTTGGCGGCTCGCTGATCGCGGTCGCCGCCAAGGAAGCGATCGAAGGGGGTGGCCATGCCTGACACCGCGCCGACCCCGGCGCAAACCGCCCCGCCGCAACTGGCGCTCACGATCGTCATCCCGGTCTATAACGGGGCGACCAGCGTCGGGGAGCTCGTCGCCGCGCTCGAAGAGCTGACGATCGACGGCGGGCACGAGATCGTGCTGGTCAATGACGGCAGCCCCGACGACAGCCTCGCCGTCTGCCGTGATCTCGTCGAGCGGGCGCGCGTGCCGATCACGCTCATCGATTTGTCGCGCAACTACGGCGAGCACAACGCGGTGATGGCCGGGCTGCGCCACGCCAAGGGCGCCCACGTCATCACGATGGATGACGATTTGCAGAACCCGCCCGAAGAGGTAGAGCGGCTGCTCGCCTTTGCCCAGCAGAGCGGGCGCGAGGTCATCTATACCCACTACGGCGAGAAGCAGCACGCCGCCTGGCGCAACCTCGGCAGCCGGTTCACCAACTGGGTGGCCGGGTTCGTGATCGACAAGCCGAAGGGCTTTTACCTGTCGAGCTTCCGCTGCATGAGCGCCTTTGTCGTGCGCGAGATCACCCGGTATGACGGGCCGTTCCCTTATGTCGATGGGCTCATCCTGCAGGTCACGCAGGACATCGACCGGCTGCTTGTCCACCATCTGCCGCGCGCGGTCGGCCGCAGCAATTACACGTTGCGGCGGCTGTTGCGGCTGTGGCTCAGCATGTTCGTCAATTTCTCCGTCATGCCGCTGCGGATCAGCACCTTGACCGGCTTCGCGCTCAGCCTCATCGGAACGGTCGGCAGCCTCGTCGTCCTGACCGAGGCGCTGTTCTTCGCCCCGCCGGCGGGCTGGGCCTCGCTGATGGCGGCGGTGCTCCTCTTGTCGGGCGTGCAGCTCCTCATTCTCGGCATTGTCGGGGAGTATCTCGGCCGCCTCTACCTGACCGCCAACCGGAAGCCGCAATCCGTGGTCAAATTAGTGATCCGCGCCGCGCCGCGGCGGCCGCCGCAGACGGGCCGACCATCGGTACGGGCACGCGAGCGGGCGTGAAGGGTCGGCCGGTGGCGATCTATTATGTCAGCCTCGCCGGGTCCATCATGCTCGGCGTCGCCGGGCAAATCGCGCTCAAATCGGCCGCGCTCGGGTCGCCGACCGTCATGGCCCAATTCATCAACCCGCTGACGCTGATCGGCTTTGTAATCTATGTCTTCGCCGCCCTCTTCTACATCGTCGCACTGAACAAAATCCCGGTGTCGGTGGCGTTTCCCTCGGTCGCAGGGAGCTATGTCGTCGTCGCAATCATCGGGCATCTCTTATGGAACGAGCCGTTCGGCTGGCACCAGCTTGCCGGCCTCTTGCTGATTGGCAGCGGCATCCTGTTGATCCACCAGCACTGAAGCTGGCTGCGTGGCCCTAATGCTGCGGGTTGGTCAGCAAATTCGGGTCGCTGCTGCCGCCCTGCGCGGCGTTATAGGTGACGATCGTGCCGCCGCCCTGATCGGGCGCCGTCGCGAACCCCGCCGCTGCGAATTGGCCCAGAAGCGCGATGTTGGCGATGTGCATCCCGTCGCTGACCGTCAGCGCGCCGCCGTTGTCGTCGCGGTTCGCCGAATAGCCCAAGGTCGTGTTTGCGCCGAAGCCGATCCCTGACAGATCGAATAGCGGCACGGTGTGGGAGAGTGCCGGCATACGATGTAGTCCACCGCGCTGTAGAATTCGGATGGCGCCGTCGCCAGCGTCACCGCGTCATAGGTAACATTAAAATTCATCCGAGGAGCCGCTCTCGCGCGCTGGGGAAAACGGTACCGTGGCCGGGTTCACCCGAAGAGGATGGTGTGAGACCCAGTGGGGTCCGCGAAGGGCGCCGTCGAGCCGGTCGCAGACAGCAACAGGTCGCTGCTGCCCTTGCTCTGCGCCGCCGGCGTCAGGTCGGTTGTAGCCGCCGCCCCGCCGGCCGCGACAATGTCGCTGAAGTCAAAACCCGTGGCGCTGGCCTGAGCGGCGCCAAGGCCACTTGCTGTCCCAGTGCTGCCGGCGATGATGCCGAGACTGCCGCCGCCGATTTGGGTCAGTCCGTTCATCTCCCAGATGTAGCCTTCGCCGCTATCGCTCTTCCACAGGATGTCGGACTTGCGGTCGCCGTTGAACTCGCCGGTCGCCTTGATGTGCCAGTTCGCGCCGGGATTGCCGAGGCTGCCGGCGCCGACGCGGGTCAGGCCGTTCATCTCCCAGATGTACGCTTCGCCGCTGTCGTTCTGCCACAGGATGTCGGACTTGCCGTCGCCGTTGAACTCGCCGGTCGCCTTGATGTGCCAGCTCGCGCCGGGATTGCCGAGGCTGCCGCTGGCGATTACCGTCGTCCCGTTCATCTCCCAGAGGTAGGCCTCGCCGCTGTCGTTCTGCCACAGAATGTCGGACTTGCCGTCGCCGTTGAACTCGCCGGTCGCCTTGATGTGCCAGCTCGTGCCGGGATTGCCGAGGTTGCCGCCGCCGATCTGGACCAGTCCGTTCGTTTCCCAGATGT
>WNFA01006074.1_pt1 | contig 10117 bp, 9 predicted proteins | sample 5400481 | NCBI WGS metagenome assembly WNFA01 (sample SAMN13153340, study PRJNA577476) | soil metagenome | isolation source: 120 cm saprolite under Douglas fir tree site 2 hole 1 replicate 2 | place: USA:California | collected 2015-04-18 | reverse complement strand
CCTCAATTTCGTATGCTTCTTAACTTGTTATCCAACCACGATATAGATCAACCCGGAGGAATTGTCTTAAGTGAGCCGGAATGAGGAATGGTCTTAAGTGGGCTGGAATGAGAGGGAACAGATTCACAGGGTAGCTGTGCCGGGAAGGAGGATAAGCCGTGGCTGTCGATCCGCAAACGCTTCTTGTAGCGGGGCTGATTGCGTTCATGTTCCTGATGCGCACGATAAGTGGGGGGTAGTGGTTGAGGGAGCTACCACCAGGTGTTCTCTGCAGTATTCTCGAGACCGGTTCTAGGCTTTGTCAGTTCTCTCGTGTGCCGCCCTCCAGGATCGACGCGCTGGACAACGCCCGCAGGTGCTCGACCGCCTGTCTGGCTGCAGCCTGCGGGTTGGGATGCGGCAGGATCTCGGCCGACAGGTATCCGCGATAGTCTATTTGCCGCAACACGGATAGGATCCGGGAGAAATCCAGATGTCCCCACCCGGGGGCGAGGCGGTTGCTATCCGCTACGTGAATGTGCCCGAGGCGCGTGCCAGCACAGCGGAGGCTCTCTTCAATCGACGCCTCCTCGATATTCATGTGGAAGGTATCCGCGAGCACGCCCAGCAGTGGCGAGTCCATCCTGTGGATGACCTCCAGCACAGCCTGCACCGTAGGGAGGTAGTCTGTTTCGTAGCGATTGATGGGCTCGAACAGGAGCGGGACCTTCCGCTGCTTTGCGATGGGCAGCAGGGCCCGCATCGACTCGATCAGCCGCTGATCGGTGACGGCCCGGTCGCCACTGATCCGCCCACGTAACAGCCCCACGATCACCGCCGCCCCTAACGGTGCCGCCAAGTGGATCGCTGCTGCGACGCGGGCGCTGGCGCGGGCTCGGATATCATTATCGGGATGGGCGAGGCTTAATCCATCCGCCAGGTAGGCCTGACCGGTGCCGATCGCCGGGACACTGATCCCGGCTTCCCGCACGACGGATGTGACGACTGCGGGGTCCAGACGGGACGCATCGCGAACGGCCAACTCCACACCGTCGTAGCCCAGAGCGGCGGCGGTCCGCACCGCATCCTGCCACGTCCCGCGCATCGCCACGGCATCGAAGCCGGTCTCTTCTGTCGAGATGACAAGGCTCAGCTGCATTGCATCTGCGGGAGGGACGGGAGTGTGGGTCTTCCTGCCCGGTCGCGCCGCGCTCAGGGTGGCCATCCCAGACTGTAGATGCTCTTCCCGCCTTTCGCCGGCCCCTTGAGGATGGCCTCGAACTCCTCTTTATCGCGTTCTGTAACCAGGTCCGCGGGCGGCAACTTGCCAGGGGGAAATGTCTTGAGGATATCCGTCACCAGACGCTCGATGTAATCCAACAGTGCCTCGACCCCCGGCAGGGCCTTCTCGGCTTTTGCCAGGGAGGGCTTTCCGACCACGCCCTCGATATAGGCCTTCACCTCGATCGGACCCGCTCCAACATGCCCATACCAGTTGATCGGCCGGCGCAGGAGGTTGCCAGCTTTGTCGACGTGGCCCTCGGGCAGAAAACCAAACGGCTTGTTGTCCACCGCCCACTCTTGCTTCATCAGCTCCGGGAACAACGCCAAGCACCACGAGGTTTCCACTTCATCGGCGTGGATGAACGGGGTCTCGTAGGGGCCCCCCTCCGCCTTCAACTTGAAGTACTCAGGAACCGCGTGGTACCAGTTCAAATTCACGATGAGAGCCGGCAGGCGGTAGCGCTTGCCGAACTGGTGAATCGCGGTAGGAATCACATACTCTTGCCCGTGACCGTTGAGCAAGATCTGCTTGCGAAACCCCATGTTCCAAAAACCGGCGATCATCGCGCGGAGGAAACCGGTGAAGACCTCTTCGGGAATGATCACCGTCCCGGGCATGCCCAGGTGATGGTAGGGATGAGATCCCCACCACAGCGGTTCGGACACCGTGCACCCCGTGCGTTCGGCGACGGCCTCGGCCATACGCGTCACCAGGAAGATGTCCTCACCGATCGGCGCGTTGGGCCCGTGTGCTTCGGTCGCGCCCAACGGGACGATCAGCACATCGTTGGTCTTCAGCCGTTCGTCGATATCGCGCATCGTCATCGTCTGCAAGTAGATGCCGGTGCGCTTGTCCATATGACCGCCCTTGGGCGGCAGATTCCATTTAGCCATCGCTGACCTCCTCGATTTTCACTTCACAACGTGGATTCCAACTGCAGCAGGTGAATTCCATCTCGCGGAATCTCTAAGAAGATCTCTCCGGACAGCAGGACGGTTTCTCCCGGGGCCGGCACGTCCACCACCCATGTCGTCCCGCCCGCGTCCACCCAGTACCGGGCGAGCGTGCCCAAAAAGCTGCTTGTGCTGATGTGCCCGGGGAGGACGTTTGGGGCTGGGATGCGCTCTCGATGCAAGTGGAGAGTCTCGGGCCGCAAGACGATCACGCGTCGGCGGGAGGCGCCGTTTGGCCCAGGGGCCGCGTCCGCTGTCTGCATCGTGATCCCCACCGCCCGCACAGTCTGGGGCCCGACGACCTCCGCGTCAATGAAATTCGCCAGCCCCACGAAATCGGCCACGAAGCGGTTCGCCGGGCGATGATAGATCTCGACCGGCGTGCCCACCTGCTGGATCCGGCCGCCGGCGATGAGCGCGATGCGGTCTGAAATGGCGAGAGCCTCTTCCTGATCGTGGGTTACGTAGAGGACCGTCTTGCCCAGTTGCCGCTGAAGTGCCCGCAACTCTGTCCGCACCCGCACCCGCAGCTTGGCGTCGAGGCTCGACAGGGGCTCGTCCAGCAACAGGACTTCCGGCTCGACGACGAGGGCCCGGGCGAGGGCCACCCGCTGCTGCTGGCCGCCGGAGAGCCGCGACGGAAACGCGTCGTCCACCCCAGTGAGGCCGACCAACGCCAGGACGTCAGCCACGCGCCGGCGGATTTGGGGGGCGGCCACGCGGCGCATCCGCAGTCCATAGGCCACATTCTCCACCACCGTCATATGCGGGAACAACGCGTACTCCTGAAACACCATCGCCGTGTGCCGGCGATACGGCGGCAGGTCGTTCACGCGAGTGGCGCCGATGTACACATCACCCCGATCCGCAGGGTAGAAACCAGCGACGATCCGCAACGTAGTGGTCTTGCCCCCTCCAGACGGACCCAGCAGGGTGAAGAAACAGCCGTCGGGTACGGAGAGGGAGACCTGCTCTACCGCGGCGTGGGCGCCAAAATTCTTGGAGACGTCGACCAGTCGGACTTCAGCCATAGGTCATCCTGCTGGAAGACCACGCAGCCCGCGGCCCAGCGCCACGCGGGCCAGCCCCACCGCCACAAAGGTCACCGCCAGCAAGGCGGTCGTGAGCGCGGCCGCTGCGCCCCAGAACCCGCCTCCGATCATCGAGAGAATGGCATAGGTCGCCACCAAGTTGCGTGGAGTCACCAAGAAGACGACGATGCTGAGGTTCGTCACCGCACGGATGAAAGACGTCACAAACGAGGTGGCAAATGGCCCGCGCAGCAACGGCAGGTACACGTCGCGCAACACCCGCAGGCCGCTCGCGCCGAGGTTAGAAGCGGCCTCTTCGATGGATCGGTCGATCTGCTTCATGCCTGCCACCGCAGCCTGGTAGCCAAACGGGATATGCCAGAATGCGAGCGCGAGAATGAGGATCCATGGGGTGCCGCCCAGCACCAGTGGTGGTTGATTGAACGCCAGCAAGAATCCGATGCCGATGAACACCCCGGGGAGTGCCGCCGGCAGCACGGCGAGAAAATCCAGCGCGCGTTCACCGCGGAAGACATGCCGTGAGGTGACAAATGCGGCGATGAGGGCGAGGGAACTGGTTAGCAGGGCGCTGGCCACGCCGACCTTGATACTGTTCGCGAGGTGCGGGCCACTTTGCCCAAGCGCGAGACGCCAGTGGTCCAGGGTCAACGTCCAGTTGTAGCCCCACGTGCGGGCAAACGCACCGGCCAGCACGGCCACGTAGACCAAGAGGACGAAGATCGCCACCCCGATGGAAAAGGCGAGCAGCGGAGTGAGGAAGTACCAGGGGGTGGGCGGACGCGTCAGCCGGGCGCCGCGGCCGGTGATCGTTGTGTATAGGCGACGGCTCACCCACACACGCTCGAGGAGGAACAACCCCACGGTGGGAAGGAGCAAGACGCTGACAACAACAGCGGCGCCGCTCAAGTCCCCGAGTCCCTCGATGCGGAACCACGCCTCTGTCGCGAGCAGCGGCATATCCCCGACCAGGACCACGGCGTTACCGAAATCCGCCAGCACCGAGATCGCGACAATCAGCATGGCGGCCGCCACGCCAGGGCGGGCCAACGGGAAGGTCACTGTTCGAAACAGCGTCCATTCGGACGCGCCCAGGTCGCGTGCGGCGTACTCCAGCGTGGGATTGATGGCCTCGAGCACCTGCGCGATGATCAGCGCCGCGTAGGGAAAGAACGCGACGGTCTGGACCAACCACAAACCTTGCCAGCCGAACAGATTCACGTTTAGTCCCAGCAGTTGCTTGGTAATAAGTCCCTGCCGGCCGAACAGCAGGATGTAGGCAAACGCGACCATGAAGGGCGGCGCGAACAGCGGGAGGAGAGCTACCTGTCTGAACGCGTTCCTCCCCGGCAGGTTCGGGCGGGTCGTGGCGTACGCGTACACGAACCCGACCAGCGTGGCGGACGCCGTGGACAGAACCATCATCATCAAGCTGTTGCGCATAGCCGCGATCCAGCGGCTGTTGTGCGGCGCGGCCAAGTAGTCCGACACCGCCGGATACGCGAGGACGCGCAGCGTCGGATACAGCACGAATCCCACCAACGCGGCTGCCACGACGAGAAACGCCGCAAGTAGGCCGGGATCGCCGACCCGCAAACTGATTCGTGCACGTGCCCCGCTAAGCTGCACCCCGCCTCCCCGTGCGCCCCCGGGCGCCGCCGCCGACGTGATCGACGAGACGGCGGCGCCGAGATTATTTGGCGATCACGTTCTGCCACTTCTCGCGTAGCCGCTGCATGTTATCGATCGCCCACTGCCGATTGTAGGCCACGAACTTGAGCGACGTCAGCGCGGGCATTCCCATGGGCACCGGGGCATCGGTCCGCGTGGGGTAGCGCAGCCCGTACTTCGCATTGATGTCTTGGGGCAGACGGCTCAGCATGAAGTCGACAAAGCGACGGGCGCCGTCGGGATTGGGGCTGCCCTTGATGATGGACACTCCGCCGATCTCCGTGGCGGTGTCCGGTGGGAACACGAGCTCAACCGGGAAACCCTGGTTCACGGCCATGGCCCGAATGTCGTGGCCCCAGTTCACGCCCACGAGAGCCTCCCCTCGCGACACGAGCGTGATCGGCGCAGGAGCCGTGGGCGTAAACGTTGCGTTCTGGGCGAGTTGCTTCAGCCACTCGAAGGCCCGATCCTCATTGGCAAAGCGGAAGATCTGGGCGGCGGTAAAGATGAAACCCCCACCGGTCGTGACTGGACTGGGTATGACGATCTGGCCCTTAAACGCGGGGTTGAGAAGGTCATCCCACGTGGCCGGAGGCTTGATCCCTTTGGGAGCCATCTCGCGCTCGAATCGGTCGCGATTATACATGATCGCTAACGCGCCAATGTACCACCCGGTCCAATAACCGTTGGGATCGTAGAACTGCGGCGCGAGGTTGGCCTCAGCCAGACGCGGGGACTTGTACGCATCGAGCAGCCCTTCTTTGGCCAGGGGGGCGTGGAAGTCGATCGACCCACCCAGGAGGATATCGGCTTGTGGCCGCACCTTTTCCGCCCGGATGCGCGTGGCGAGCGTCCCCGCCGCAGCGAGGGTCAATGCCTCGGTCTGGAGTCCTGAGGCGCGTTCGAAGGCCTTCAAGATCTCATTTGTCACAGGGGCGTCCAGAGCAGAGTAGATGACGACCTTGCCCCCCTGCCCCTGGACCCTGGGACTAATGATGACCGCCCCCAACACTAGACACGTAATAACGACAAGAACTCGACGCATGTTCACTCCTCCTCGTGGTCTCCAAGATACGACTCACATCCTCTGTCGTGCTCCGATCCGTCTCGAGACCCGATCACCCCCTCCTCGCGTTCTTGGGTGCGGCGTCGCTACTGGCGCGACTGTCGGCCAAAATGAACCGTTCAATGACAACCGCCAGCCCTTCGTTGTCGTTGGTCGCGGTGACGTAGTCGGCCTGGGATTGGACCTCGGCGGGGGCGTTGCCCATGGCCACCCCCTGCCCTGCCGTTTGGATCATTTCCAGGTCGTTGAGATTGTCGCCGACGGCGATCACCTCCGCGAGCGGGATGCCGAGACGAGGCGCCAGGAATTCCAGAGCCGTGCCTTTGGAACTGCCCTGGGGGAGAATTTCCAGAAACGTCGGCTCCGAGAACACGGCGTGGACGGGCAGCGCCCGAGTGAGGATCTGTGCCAATACCGCGAGCAGATCGTTGGGCATGCCGATGATGAGAATCTTCATCGGATCAGACCGGAGGAAGGCGACGAGATCGCCCACCAGCTCGACCTCTAGTCCGTTCCGACGGCGGTACTGCTCAGTGAGGTCACTCGGGCCCGCGGCATAGACGAGGTCGTTGAGGTACAGGTGCGGTATGACCGAGGGGAACTCGCGTAACATCTCCAGGACGGCGCGGGCGTGCTCGTACTTTAGCGGCAGCCGGTACAGCACCGTGCCCGTCGAAAAGTCATACACGAGGCCGCCGTTGTACAAGATGGCAGGGGGATCGGCTCCGAGCCGGCGGGCATATGGTTCCGCCGACGACCACATCCTGCCCGTGGCCAGACACACGCGCACCCCCTGCTGTTGTGCCGCGCGGACGGCCGCCAGCGTGCGCGGGGTAATCTCGCGGCTGGACGTCACCAGTGTGCCGTCGAGATCTGTCACCAGCAGGCGGTACGTCATTGAATGGCGACTCCGGAGAAAGAACGGCACTGGTGGCCATCCGAGGATATCGGATCCCGGTTCACAGCGGTCATACAGAAGGCTCCGTCAGCGGCAACGTAATGCGCAAGTCTGTCTTCACCGCTCGATAGCAGGCCTCCACGAGCTCGGTCGCCTTGTAGCCATCGTCCGCGGTCACGGCGACCGGGCGCTCACCCAAGCAGGCGTCGATGAACTGGCGATCTTCCGCGAGGTATCCCCACTTCTGTTCAAAGGGCATCTGGAAACAGTCGACGGCCTCGACTTGGTCGCGGGTCCCCGGGGAGAACCACGCGCGCTCGAGCTCCTCGGTGACAACGGTTTTGTGCTCGCCGTAGATCTCGACCCGCTCATAGGGAAACAACCAGCTCGTGTGCGCCACGCTGGTCAGAGAGGCGACCACGCCGGTTGCAAAGCGCAACATGATCACAAACCCGTCTGTCTCCGTGTAAACGCTTTGGCGTCCCCACGCCTGCAGTTCCTTGACCTCGCCGAACAGAAACCGGCTCATGTCACACAGGTGCACCGGAGTCTCGTACAAGTAGCCCCCGGTCACCGACGGATCCCCCGTCCACGGCGGCTGTTTCAGCTCCCCGCGATTGTGCTTCAGTTGGGCCAGCAGCGGGGTGATGCGACCCTCCTCAATCAACCGGCGCGCAAACCGGTACACGTTAGCGAACCGTCGGTTGAACCCAAGTTGGTAGAGTCCGCGGGCGCCCCGCGCGGCCGCGCGGATTTGCGCGGCACCGAGCAGGGAGGTCGCCATGGGCTTTTCCGAGAACACGTGCACACCCGCTGCTAAGCCTGCGAGCACCGGTTGGACGTGGAGGGTGTTAGGGGTGCACACATACAGCGCATCGATCCCCGCCCCTAGTAGAGAGTCTAGCGATGGCAGGGCTTGCGTGCTCACCTCGACCGCGAGCCGTTGCGCCGCTTGCGGGAAGGTGTCGGCGACGCCGACGAGGACCACCCGTGAGTCAGCTTTCAGGTTCAGCGCGTGGATCCGGCCGATGAACCCGCACCCCAGCAACCCAACCCGGATTGGCACGCTCCCCCCCGCTTGAGACGGTCTGGGCGTCATGGTGTAAAGAGCGCTTCCATCTTCTGTAAGGCAGTTTTGGCAAGTGTGGCGGGGTCCCACGTGTAGTATTCGGGGCGAAAGAGCTCGATCGAATAGACGCCGCGATACCCCAGACCCTCCAGCCGCTGCACGAATTCTTTCAAGGGGATTGCCCCCTCCCCGGGGAGCAAACGGTGCTCATCTGTGAGAGTGGGACGCGGGCGCTGTTCTGCGTCATCGAGGTGAATCACGAAAATCTGCTCGGGTCTGAGGCCGTCCAGCATCGGCCACGTCGACCCGCCCGCGTAGAAGTGGAACGCATCGATCACTAACCCCACCGCAGGATCACGGATCGCCTCAACGATCTTCCGTGCTTGGGCCAGCGTGTTGACGGAACACGTAGAAAACCCCAGGAACTCAAAGCCGATCCGGACGCCATAGGGTTTCGCCAGGGCGGCCATCGCGCGCAGCGCGTCTGCGGTCACTTCGGCCACACGATCTGGCTCCTGCGCGTCCGCCAAGGGGCTAGGGACGGCGATGACATACCGACAATCCAGCGCGGAGGCCCACTCGCATAGCCGCCGGCACCGCCGCAGCACACCCTGCCGCTCGTCTGCGGTGGCGAGTGTGGAGCGCTCCAGCGCGTTCAGGCTGGCGACCACCAGGCCGGCGTCGGACAATTCGGTCCGCAAGGCATACAGTGATCCCCCGCCCGTAAGGTACGCCTGCACCTTACTGTCCCGGAGCTCCACAGCTTGGTAGCCCGCCTCGCGCGCGGCCTGGATGTCAACGTGCACGTCGTGGGGACCTGTGGTGGCGCCGTTCAACCCAAACTGGCGCGTCACGCTTTCTCCCGTACGGCCCCAAACGTCAGCGCCGCAATCACGTGCCGGCGGGCGACCAACAGCAGGACGATCGGCACGACCGCCGCGATCGTCCCGACGGCGGCCATCTCGTTCCAGATGATCTCGAACTGGGTCACCAGACTGGCGACCCCAATCGGGAGCGTCTGCGACCGCGGGGTCGCCGTGAGGATGAAGGCAAACATGAACTCGCTCCAGGCCAACGCAAAGGAAATAACGGTCGTAGCCAGCAACGCCGGGGCGAGTTGGGGGAGGATAATTTTGAAGAAGGCGTAGAAGCGGCTCGCGCCGTCCACGAGCGCCGCCTCTTCAATCTCCATGGGGACCTCAAGCAAGGACCCGCGCAACATCCACGTCGCGAGCGGGAGGCTGAAGACAGTGTACAGCAGCACGACCGAGAGCAGATTATCATACAGTCCCAAGTGACGCACGATGTCGAAGAACGGGATGACCACGACGATCGGCGGCAGAAAGCGGAGGCTGAGGATCCAGTTCAGGAGACCGCGCCGAAACGCCGGGGAGACGGGCAGCCGGGTGATCGGGTAGGCGATGAGCATCGCCACCACCATCCCCGCCCCAACGGCAGCGAGGCACGCCACCACGCTGTTCCGCAGCAAGACCAAGTACCCGCGGCCCAGGAGCACGGACACAAACGGCCCTACGGTCGCGTGAACCGGCAGTAACGTCGGAGGAAACTGATAGAACTCCCGGAGCGGCTTCAGCGCCGTGACGACCATCCAGTAGAACGGAAACAGGTAGACAACACCCAACACGACGACTACGCCGACCGCCACCACCTGCCAGAAGGACGGACGACGTCTCACGCGGTGACCTCGCGGCCCAGGTAACGGGTGAGCACGGTGAACGCCACTGACGTCACCAGCAGCACAAACAAAGACAACGCCGCCGAATAGCCGAGATTGAAGAACTTGAACGCATTGCGGTACAGGTACACGCTGAGGAACTCGGTCGTCGCCCCAGGGCCCCCGCCCGTCAGGACCAAGACGTGGTCAAAGCCCCGAAAGGTGTCGGTGAACCGGAACACTACGACGAGCAACAGCAGCGTTTCCAGGTGGGGAAGCTCGATGTGACGGAAGAGGCGCCAGCCATCCGCGCCGTCGACGACCGCGGCCTCAACCGTGTCCAGGGGTACGCCCTGCAGTCCCGCAAAACACACCAAGAACACAAACGGCATCCACTGCCAGATATCCACGCTGACGACGGCGAACATGGCCGTCCACGGGCGGGCCAGCCATAGGATCTCCTGGTGGATGA
>WNFA01010407.1_pt1 | contig 10119 bp, 7 predicted proteins | sample 5400481 | NCBI WGS metagenome assembly WNFA01 (sample SAMN13153340, study PRJNA577476) | soil metagenome | isolation source: 120 cm saprolite under Douglas fir tree site 2 hole 1 replicate 2 | place: USA:California | collected 2015-04-18 | reverse complement strand
GGGCGGGGACAGACGTTGCGAAGGAACAAAGGAAGGTGAACCATGCGGAAGCTCCTATTCGCATTGATCGGACTGGCGCCGTTGGCGCTCGCCGCTCCCGCCGTGGGTCAGGTGTATTTCGGCGCGGGCCCGGCCGGCGTTGAAGTCGGCGTGGGCGGCCCGACCTACGGGCGCTACTACGATGACGACTGGCGCTTTCGGCGTCGCGGGTGGGACCGCGGCTATGCTTATGGCGGCGGTGCCTGCCGTGTTGTGCGCGAACGCATCGAGACGCCGAGCGGCCGTCTGATCATCAAGACCCGACGGGTCTGTTACTGATCGGCGCTGATCGTTTGAATGCGGGGGACCGGCCGCAGCGGCCGGTCCCCCGTTCTTTATTTCACCAAATTTCACCGAACGAATCGCTGCCGCATCGGCCGATTGGCCGGCGCGGGATTGTCTCGGCGGGCAGGGTCCTTAACGACACCTTTAATAATTCGAAACCTCTACAGGTTAAGCTCTCCGAACAGTTGCAACCAAACCTTCCACCGCGCTGAGAGTGAGTGCCTCCAGCCGCAGAGAATCCCGATGACCGCGTTACCCGCCATCGTCGACGAGCTCGAGAACGTACTGAAGGAAGGGTCGACCGATCGGCGCATCGTGATATTGCAGCGAGTCACCGATCTCTTCGTGAACAACTCCGCGAGCTTCAACGCAGAGCAGATCCAGCTGTTCGACCACGTGATGGGCCAACTGGCCAGCGAGATCGAAAACAGGGCCATGGCCGAGCTCAGCTCCCGGCTGGCGCCGGTCGCCAACGCGCCGGCCGGCGTGATCCGCCGCCTCGCGGCGCACGATTCGATCGAGGTCTCCGGTCCCGTGCTGGCTGCGTCGCAAAAGCTGACCGACAGCGATCTCGTGCAGCTTTCACAGACCAAAAGCCAGGAGCACCTGGCGCAGATCGCGCGCCGCCCGGCGCTCAATGCAGCGGTCACCGATGTCCTGGTCGACCGCGGAAATTCCGCCGTCGCTCATACCCTGGCGGACAATTCCGGCGCCCGCTTTTCGGAAACCGGCTTTTGGCAATTGGTGACGCGCGCAGAAGGCGATGACGGTCTTTCCGAGACGGTGGCGCGACGCGCGGACATTCCGCCGCATCTGTTCCGGCAGATTCTGCTGCAGGCGACCGACAAGGTCAGGCAGAGACTCTTGTCGTCGGCTCAGCCCGAGAGTCGACGTCCGCTCGAAAAGATCCTGGCGGAGATCGCGAGCGAGGCCAAGCACAAGAGCATTTCGCGCGATTATGCGGCCGCGCAAAAACACGTGCAGTCGCTCGGCCAGGAAACCGAGCGGATCAAGGGCGAGCTCCTCGTGTTCGCAAAGAGGAACAAGCTCGCGGAACTGATCAGCGCGCTGTCCGTGCTCTCGGCCGTCCCGATCGAACTGGTCGAGCAGCTCGTTCACGACGAGAGCGTGATGGGCATGCTGGTGCTGTGCAAAGCCATCGGCCTCGACTGGTCGATCATGCACGCGGTGGTCCTGGCCCGGCCGACGGCGAGCCACATGAAGGAATCGGAGATCGACGAGGCTTATGCCACCTATCAAAAGCTGTCGGTATCGTCCGCGCAGCGCCTGCTCCGGTTCTGGCAGACGAAGAAGAAATCGCTCAGATAGAACGTACTGTGCTTTGCTTTGCGGCTCGCCCGCTCATGGCTTGCCGAAGAACTTCAGCATCGTTTCGAACACGGCATTGCGCACCGTGCGCCATTGACCCATCCGGAAGACGGCCTCGACGTCGCTTTCGTCGTGCGCAGGCACCAGGATCCCGGCGCGCTCGATGGAGACGCGCACCGTCTGCTCGTCGGCCAAAACGCCGGTCAACTTGATCCAGGCGCGCATTTCCTGCTGCGGATCCTGCGCCGCGAGAATCTCCCGCGTAAGATCGGTGCAGGCGGTGAAAACCATCGTCAGCCGCCAGCGGGCGAGCTCGCGCTGCGCCGCCGGTATGTCGGGAGCGGATTCTTCGGTCAACCCGACCGCCGGCGCGGCCCGGGGAACGTGCGACAGTGCGACTGCGCACTCGGCGAGCATGATTTCGGCGACGGATTTCCTGAGCGCCGCGGCTGGGAATTCCGATGATCCCGCCAACGACCGCAGCTCGATCAGTCTGTCGTCGTCGACGCCGGCGGAGGCGGTCTCAACGACGGCCAGGCACCCCAGCATCGCGGCCGACAGCAGCGCAATCAGGCGGGCAAATGCATCCGCGCGGCGCGCCACGATGCGTCCACCCGCGGCGGCCCCGCGCGCCCGATGCGGCATGCTTCAACCGTTTGCCGCAACGACCTGCGCAGGCGGAAAGCCGGGCGGACCTTCGCGCAACATGCGGAGAATTTCCTCAAGCGGTTTCGGCTTGCTGTAGAGATACCCCTGCATCTCGACGCAGCCTTCGGCGCGCAGGTAGGCGAGCTGCTCGTTCGTCTCCACGCCCTCGGCGCACGTGACCATGCCGAGGCTGCTGCCCAGCGCCAGCACGGCGCGGACGATCGCGGCCGCATCCGGCCGCCGCTCGAGATCGCCCACGAACGACTGGTCGATCTTGATCTTGTCGAAGGGGAAGCTGCGGAGATTCATCAGCGACGAGTAGCCGGTCCCGAAATCGTCCATCGAGATATGCACGCCGAGATTCTTCAGCGCCTGCAGGATCTTCAGGTTCTCGTCGATGTCGCGCAGAAGCAGGGATTCGGTGATCTCGATTTCCAGCCGGCAGGCGGGCAGGCCCGTTTCGCTGAGGATCTGCCCGACGGTCTTCGCGAGGTCGCCCGACTTGAACTGGGCGGGCGACACGTTGACGGCGATGCGCGCCTCGATCGGCCAGCGCAGGGCGTCGCTGCACGCCCGTCGCAGGACCCATTCTCCGAGGCGCACGATGATGCCGGTCTCTTCCGCCAGCGGAATGAAGTTCGCCGGCGAGATGAGTCCCTTGACGGGATGCCGCCAGCGCACCAGGGCCTCGAAACCGACGATCTCGCCGGACAGGATGTCGACCTGCGGCTGGTAGTGCAGCTCCAGTTGCCCTTTCGCGGCGGCGTGGCGAAGATCCATTTCGAGCAGGCGGCGCTCCTGCGCGCGCGCATCCATCTCGGCTTCGAAGAAGCGGAACGTGGCGCGGCCGTCGGCCTTCGCCCGGTAGAGGGCGAGGTCGGCGTCCTTGAGCAGCCGGTCCGGGTCGGTGGTGTCGTCCGACGAGGTCACGATACCGATGCTCGACGACGTATTGACCTGGTGTCCGTTGATGTCGATGGGCTGTCCGACGGCGTCCAGCAGCCGCCATGCGAGCGACGTCGCATAATCGGCCTCATGCACGTCGGTCACCACGATCCCGAATTCGTCGCCGCCGAGGCGCGCGATCGTGTCGGTGTCGCGCAGACAGCCGCGCAGCCGGCCGGACACGCATTTCAAGAGCTCATCGCCCGCCGGATGCCCGAGCGAGTCGTTCACGTTCTTGAAGTGGTCGAGATCGAGGCACATGATCGCGATCGAGGTGCGGCGTTCCCGCGCCCTCGCCAGCGCTTCCGCGATGCGCTGATGAAACAGCGCCCGGTTGGGCAGGTTGGTGAGCACGTCGTGGTAGGCAAGGTGCAGGATCTCCTGCTCCCGCCGCTTGAGCTCGCTGATGTCGGTGTAGAGGACGGACGTTCCTTCGTCCGACCGATGCTCGTTGACCAGTACCCATCGATCGCCGTCGAGCTGACGCTCGAACATGCTGTGCGGCTCGCGGTGCTTTTCGAGGCGGGCCTGATATTCCATGTAGAGGTTCGAATCGAACAGCTCCGGGTCCATCAGCGCGCCGACGGAGTTGCCCGACATCTTGGCGCGGATCACGTCCTCATAGAGCGTGCCCGCGACCGCGATGTCGCGCAGCGCCGGGAACATTTCGAGGAACTGATTGTTTCGCAGGATCAGCCGATCCTCCGCGTCGAACAGCAGGAAGCCGTGCGCGAGGTTCTCGATGAAAGCGGTGCGCGTGCGCGTTTCGTCGAGAATGATGCCCGTCCACAATACCGACCCGTCCGGCCTGCGGTCCGGCAGAGCGATCGCATGCGTGTATTTCTTCCGGCCGTCGCGGCTGACGATCGACGCTTCGACGTCCCAAAGCGCGAGCGACTTCGAGGCGTCGAGCAGCCGTTCCTTGAACCTGGCGCTGTACTCCTGGCTGTGACAGCTGAAGAGCGCCTGCGGATCGGAGATGATCTCCTCGGGCGACACGCCGAACAGGTCGGCGGCGCCTTCGCTGATGTAGGTGTAGCGCACAGAGCCGGCCGGGGACACGAGCCGCTGGTACATGACGACGCCCGGCAGCTTGGCCAGCGCGGAAAATCCGTCGGTTGATCCCAGGGCGCCTTCCGGCCGCAGCGTCGCTATGGCTGCGTCGGCTGCGTCGGCGGCGCTGTCGACCTCGGCGGGCTTGCCGGCGGTCTCCGCGGGCCGGCTGGCGATCTCGGCGGCGTTGCCGCCAGTCTCAGCGGTCTTGACATCGACTTCGGCGGATCGGCGATCGACCGCCTGATTACGCGAAAAGAAGAAAGCCACGACTGCCCCCCATAAGCACTCCCCGTTCCAGTGAATATCCGCGGCACTCATTAAATCCGAGTTGACGGTCCCCGACCCCGGACGTCAGGGAAATCCGCACAGCGCTGCCCGCGCGCGCGCCGTTAACGGCACCGAAACCCTGATGAACGTTTGGCGCTTGGGAAAAGGAACATTTTACGGCGAATTCATCCGTCGCCCGCAAACTCCTCGCAAAGCATAAGGGACGGGGCGTCATGAGTTCGGGACCAAGCGGACGTGCGGGCACTCCGCACGTCGATGGCCACTACATCGGGCGGTTTCAGGAGCAGATCGAGCGCCTGATGCCGCAGCTGCGCATCGCAGTGATCTTCGCCGGCGACAAATCCGCGCCGGGCAGCGTCCTCTATCAAGCATCCAACACACGGTCCTGGAAAAGCTATGAAGCGGTCGCGCGCGACATCGCGGGCGCGCTCGAACGCATCGGGTTTCGGCATGTGGAGCTCATGCCGGAGGACATGCATCTCGGCGAGCGTCTTCGTCGCAGCGGCATTCACCTCGCATGGCTCAATTCCGGCGGCGTTCAGGGCTACAACCCCGCCGGTCACGCCCCGGCGACGCTGGAGATGCTCGGCGTGCCATATGTCGGACACGATCCCCTCACCGCGACCACGCTGGACAACAAGCACGCGTTCAAGCGCGAGGCCGCGTGCGCCGGTCTTCCGACCGCGTCGTTCATCACCTGGAACATGGCGCGCGGACCGTTTCTGCCGGAGCTCAACAGCCGCTTCCAGAGCGCATTCGTCGGCTACAACGGGCCGTTCATCGTCAAGCCGGTTTGCGGCCGCGCGTCGCTGCACGTCCATGTCGCGCAGGATCGCGAGCACCTGCCCGCGCTCGTCGAGGAAGTCTATCGGGCGACCGAAAACCTCGTGCTCATCGAGCAATATCTGCCCGGCCGCGAATTCTGCATCGCCGTCGCGGGTCCGGTGACAGCGCGCGGCCGCAGGCTGGTGCGCGGACGCGATCCTTTCACTTTCGCGGCGCTGGAACGCGTCTTCGAGCCGGACGAGAAAATCTTCACCTCCATGGACGTGCGGCCCATCACGGAGGATCGCTTCCGGCCGGTCGATCCGGGGCGCGATGGCAAGCTGCTCGAGGAGATGCGCCGCATCGCGCGCGACCTCTATCTCGATTTCAATCTGGGTTCGCTCGTGCGGCTGGACCTGCGCGCCGACGACGAGGGCAAGCTCTACGTGCTCGAGGCAAATCCCAAGCCCGACCTCAAACAGCCGGCGGGCGGCGTGACCAGCCTGATCTGCGGCGGGCTCGCCGACGCCGGAATGGACTACGACGATCTGATCTTCTCCTTGCTGGCCGACCGGTTGAGCTTCCTCTTGGAGCATCGGCGCGCCGCGGTGGCGCATATCGTCGACATGCTGGAGTCCGACGGTGGGATGATACCGGAGTCGCAACCCCTGGCTCCCATTGCAGCCAAGCTCCCCGCGGGCCGGCGGCAGGAGCCGCTCGGCGACTTCGCCAACTTCGTCAACGAGCTGAGCGCGAACCTCAACGTGCTCGCTCTCGGCACCGTGCTCGAAAAATCCAGGCGGTCCGGCGACGAGAACGAGAGCGGCGACGAGCAGCAGCTCCCTGGACAGGGGGGCCGCCTCGCTCACGGGAAGTAGCCCAGGCCCGAGTCCGGCCGACGCTCACGACAGGTTAAGACTTTCTTTCGATTCGCGAGCGTCTGGTTGGCGCGCGATCAACCGCCTTCGACTCTCGATGCCTTGCGGCATTTTCGCCCGCGCGCTCGCCGCCTCTGTTTTAAGCGAACCTTTATCTGTCACCCGCTAGAATCACGCGTGGTCCGGTAAGAATTCGGTAACTTTTAACGACAGTGCCAGTGCAAGGCGTCGCGCCGTTTTTGTCGGAAAGTGGAATGACCGGCGTCCCGCCGGACCTTGCAAGGGGCCTTGCGACTGCTATGCCTGCAAAGGTGTATCGCCAGCGATTAGCCGACGGAATCACGATGTTCATCGTGACCGTCCTGTCGTTGACGTTACTTCTCTACGTGGCGTTCGGCGAAGGCAAGCGCGGATACGAGCAGCTCCATCTCGAGAAGATCACGGCGCAGGGCCGCCTGGTTCAGAGCTCGATCGAAAAATTTCTCCGTGACGATCTGCCGCTCAAGCAATACGCCGGCTTCACCACGCTGGTGACGCCGATCGTCGAGAGCGAGGATTTCGACGCGATCGCGGTCTACGACCATCTCGGGCGCCAGCTCTTCATCGTCGTCGACAAATCCAACCCTCAACTGCCTGAACCGTCCTCCGCGATTGCACGCGCCAAGCAGGAGATCGAGGTCGACTACGGGCAGACGCACTACCAGATCGTCCTGCCGCTGCGCACCCGGTTCGAGACGGTGGGCAGCGTCGTCGTCATATCGCCGACCAATGTCGTGACGCAGCGTTTGCGCGCGAGCTTCTCCTGGCTGCCGTTTGCGGGCATCGGCCTGTCGCTGCTGTTTGCCGTGCTGGTGACGCTCGCGGCGCCCTTGATCGAGCGATCGCGATTTCCCTGGCGCCATGTCGGCTATGGGGCGACCTTCGTCCTCATGTCGGGCCTGGTGGTCTTCACGCTGGTGACGCTCTACTACGACGGCGTCCAGGGGAAGGCCAAAGCGTCCGCCTTCACCTTGTCGCAGCGGCTGAACGACATCGTCGAGTTCAAGCTCGACGTGAAGGACTTCATAGGCCTCGACCGAGGCTTCAAGGAGTATCGCCGCCTCAATACGGAAATCAGCGAGGCCGCGCTGATCGTCAACGGCCGCGTCCAGATCACCACGGAGGAGAAGACCGTCGGCAAGGAATGGACGACCGATCCGGGCAACTTCGAGTACATGGTCGAGCTGTCGCGCGGCGATCAGCTGCGCCGCACCAGCCTGGCGGTCACGGTGCCGCGGCACGTGATCTACGAGCGCGTCGCCCGCACGGTCAAGAACTTCGCCGCGCTGTTCATCGCATCGGCCTTCCTCGCGGGCCTGTTCCTGCAAGTCGCCGGTTCGCTGCAGCGCGCCCGCGCCGTCGGCGCCGACGCATTCGCATCGCTGCCGTTCACCGCCTACTACCTCTGCTTCGCGCTCAGCCTCATTCCGGCGGGAAGCTTCGCCGATCGGCGCGGCCCGCGTCCCCTCATCATCGCCGGACTCATCCTGGCCGGCGCCAGCGTGCTTGCCCTCGCCTTGCCGCTCGACATCTGGGCGCTGACTGCCGTGCGTTCGGTGTCGGGCCTCGGCCAGGGCCTCCTGTTCATCGGCGTGCAGACCTACATCCTCGCCGTCGTACCGCCGGAGAAGAAGACGCAAGGCGCCGCCATCATCGTGTTCGGCTTCCAGGGCGGCATGATCTCCGGCATGGCGCTCGGGTCGCTGATGGTGAACTTCCTCCAGCCGCGCGGCATTTTCATGATGGCCGGCGCGGTGGGACTCGCGACGGTCCTTTACACGAAGTGGTTGATCCCCACCCTGCCCCAAAAGCAGGACGCCAAGGGCGGCCTCGGCTCGGCCGTCTCCCGGCTCTTCACCGACTTGAGAAAGGTCGTCACCAGCGGCGAATTCCTCAAGACGATCTTCTGCATCGGCATTCCAGCCAAGGCAATTCTGACCGGCACCATCACGTTCGCGCTTCCGCTCGTGCTCGGCCAGCTCGGCTACCGGCAGGAGGACATCGGTCAGATCATCATGCTCTACGGACTCGGCGTCGTCGCCGCGAGCGGGCAGGTGTCGCGGATCGTGGACCGAACGCGCAATACGCAAAAGGTGCTGTTCTACGGGGCGCTGCTCAGCGGCGTGGGCCTGACAATGATCGGGGTCGCCGACTCCTCGGGGACATCGGTGGTGGGCACCGCGATCGTCGTCTTCGCCGTCATCCTCGTCGGCATCGCGCACGGCTTCATCAACGCGCCCGTGGTCACGCATGTCGGCCAGTCGAACCTGGCAGGGCGCATCGGCGCCAACCCGGTCACCACGACCTATCGGTTCCTCGAGCGCATCGGCCACGTCGCGGGCCCGTTCATCGTGAGCCAGCTCTTCCTCATGTGGGGACAGGGCCCGCACGTGGTGGCCGGCATCGGCATCGCGACCGCGATGCTCGGATTGATATTCGTCGCCGGCACCGTCTTCACGCGAGCGCGGACCGTCCGACCGGAGGCCGCGGAGTGAACACGAGAGCAGCCCTGCGACCGGTCCTCGCCGGCGTCCTCGCCGCGTTTCTCGCCGCGCTTGCGCCGGCTGAGCCGGCGCGCGCCGCCGACGAGCCGTTCGGCAAGTGGTTCCGCTACAACCGGGACCTCGAGGCGCAATGGGATTTCATCGCCGATGCCGGCGATTCGCTGCGGCTTGTGGTGCGTCCCAAGGGCGCCGCGCAGGCCGCACCGTTGCGGCGCATGATGGTGCTCTATCCGCGGCCGTCGTCGGCCTACGACATCGCGATCTCGCAGGTCATCAAGGTGCTCCAGGAAAAGGAGCACAAGATCGAGTTCACGGTCATCAATTTCGAGCTCAAGGACGCCAAGGGCGAGGACGCCATCCGCTTCGCCGAAGAGAACAAGATCGAGCTGATCGTGGCGATGGGATCCGAATCGACCGCGTGGCTCTATGAGCGCTATCGCGGCCGCTCCATTCCGGTGCTGTCGGTCTGCTCGAAGGATCCGGTGCAGCTCGGACAAATGAAGGGCTACGAGGGCGGGAGCGGCAACAACTTCGCGTTCACGTCGCTCAACGTTCCGGTCGAAGTGCAGATGGCCTACGTGAAGGAGCTGCGGCCGGACCTCAAGAACCTCGCCGTGCTCGTCGACAACAAGAACGTCAGCGCCGTGCAGACGCAGGCCGAGCCCATCTCGGCCTATGCCCGGCGTCACGGCATCGAGGTGATTTCCGCCGCCGTGCAAAACCCGGCGACCGCGCGCGAGGAACTGTCGCGCATCGTTCCGGAGGCGGTGCGCAAGATGCGCATGACCGATCCGGACCTGAGCAAGAGCCTCTTCTGGCTCACCGGCAGCACCTCGGTCTTCAATGAAATCCGCACCATCAATCAGTACGCCGACAAGGTGCCGGTGGTGAGCGTGGTGCCCGAGATCGTCACGTCCGGCCGCGATACGGCCGTGCTCGGCGTCGGCATCAGCTTCCAGAGCAATGCCCACTTGGCCGCGGTCTACGCCGACCAGATCCTGCGCGGCGTGGCAAAGTCGAGCGACCTCAACGTCGGCATCGTGTCGCCGCCCGACATCTCGATCAGCTTCCTGAAAGCGCGCGAAATCGGCATGCGCGTGCCGTTCGCGTTCTTCGAGACAGCGAGCTTCGTGTACGACTACGAAGGCCGCCCGGTGCGCAGCATCACGCAAAGCGCGCCCCTCAATTAATTAAGCATAGCCGCGAGAGACCCCCGCGCCCGCCTGGGCGCGGGAGGGCTTTTCATTGGGCCTTAAGGCGCGCGCGATTAGATAGCGGAAAGACCGGAAGCTAAAATGCGTCTCAAAGCGTTATCGGTTTATCTACTGTTGTGCTGGACGCCG
>WNFA01021887.1_pt1 | contig 10122 bp, 9 predicted proteins | sample 5400481 | NCBI WGS metagenome assembly WNFA01 (sample SAMN13153340, study PRJNA577476) | soil metagenome | isolation source: 120 cm saprolite under Douglas fir tree site 2 hole 1 replicate 2 | place: USA:California | collected 2015-04-18 | reverse complement strand
ATTGAGATAGGCGAAGAAGGCCAGAAACGCACCGAGGGAAATTTGGTGGCGCAGAAGTTGATGTCCGCCTTGCCAGAGAAGGACGAGAAAGGAAGTGCCGATGAGCGCCTGAAGCGAAGGCATGAACATGCTCCAGGTGCGGATGAGCTTGATGTTGCGCGCGACATATTCGCGGTTGGGTTCGTCGAAGCTGCGGATTTCGGCTTCTTCCTGGGCGTAGGCGCGAATTACGCGGACACCGGAGAGATTTTCCTGGACCTTGGCGGAGAGAGTAGCGAGCGAAGCTTGAATGGTTTCGTAGAGATCGTGAATGACTTTGCCGAAGTGGCGCACGGCGATGGCGACGACGGGCACGGGCAGGAGCACCCACAATGTGAGGGAAGGTGACAGTCGTGCCATGACGACGAGTGCGAGGATCATGGTGACCAGCGTTTGGCCGGTGTACATGATGCCGGGGCCGAGGACCATGCGCACGTTGTTGAGGTCGTTGGTGGCACGGGACATTAATTCGCCGGTGCGATTGCGGACGTAAAATTCCGGCTCCATGAGCAGCAAGCGGTCGAGGAGGCCGGCGCGGAGATCGAATTCGATGTCACGCGAGACGCCGATGAGCACCCAACGCGTGGCGAAAGACAGCGCGCCCTTGAGCAGGACGCAGACAATAAGGATAAGGCAGTAGATGCCGAGAGCGTGGCGGCTGTGCGGCGCGTAGAACGGAATGTCGCGGCTGAGCCAGTCGCCTGTCAGCGCTTGGGCGTGCGTGTTGCTTTGGAACGGGCGATCGCTGCCGGCGAGAATGTCGGTCATTACACCGGTGGCCAGCGGTATGACGTTGCCGATGACGCTGGTAAGCGCGAGCGCGAGCATGCCCAGGACGATCGCCGGGCGATAGCGGGCCAGATAGGGCATCAAGCCGAGAAGATTTTTCGCCGAAGAAGCCTGCTGCGCTGGCTGCGAGGCGCTCGGTTTGCGCGTGGTCTTGGCGCCGTTGCTCATCGTAAGGTGGATCTCGCCGTGTTGAGGGATGGGGCTTCGTTCAGAAAATGCTCGTAAGAGCGGTCGAGCGACTGGTAGCGCTTGGCCGAGGAATTCCAGCGTATGCCGATGGGCAAGGAGTGCGTGTCCACGGCGCCTTTGAGCGGCGTGAAATAGAGCTGCAGACCTTTTTCCGGATCTTGCTCGAAGGCCAGGCGCCATCCGGTCACTCCACCGATGGGCGTGCCGGGAAGAAAGCCTTTTTCATTTTTCAGGTGTTCGTCGCAGCGCAAAATTTCCTTCCATTTGCCGTCTTCGTTTTCGGCTACCACCGCGCGCGTGACGATCGTGCCCGGCAGATTGTTTTTCGGCGTTTTGGGGACAACGTTGGCGGCCAGGAATTGCTGCTTGCCATTTTTCGCCAGCTCTCCGAAGAGCAGCACGGTTGTTTCTTTGCCCAGCAGCGAGTCTGCCGCGCCCTGAACTTCTTCGGGAACGGCAGGCGAAGCCGGCTTTACTTCAGCCGCGGGTTTCTCGGGCGGAGTATCCTGGCCGCATCCTGCCGAAAAAAGGGCGGCGATCAGAAGACTTAAAGAGGCTGTTCGCCGTGCGGTGCGCCAAATAGTCGTGCTGATCTCGCACCCCGTCCCTGATGGTAAGGACGGCGGCGCCGCAAGCTCGTTAGCAGGCGCGGGGAAACAGTCGGTTTCCGTGAGATTTTCCATTGTACAGGCTTGGTTGCTCCTTGTCTTGCGCCAGCGGCGATTTTCGTGCGTAACGCCACAATTCTAGCCGTTGCGTGTCCTCCGTGGAAAAATTCCTCGGCTCAGGTTGCTGTATTTATGAGGTGACTTTCGGCGCGCTTGCCGAGACTCCAGATTAACGCTGCGCGAGAATGGCGTCCAGCCGTGCTTCAAAATTTTCCTCTCCCTCGGACCACAGCTCGCTGCGCTCCACGGGAAGCGCGCCCTCGATGGCCTCTACCCAATGGAACAACTGTTGGATGTTTTCGCGGGTCTTGGCGTGATATTCCTTCAGGTTGCCGGAGGCGGACATCCACTGGCGGAAGGTATGCTCGATGGGGTGATCGGAGGAGGCAAAAGGATTGGAGGCCGCGCCGGGAGCGAGAAGGCCGCCGTGGCCGGTGAAAAAATGCTCGAAGCCCAGGTCTGCGAAGAACTGGCCGGCAGTGGCGGCGATGCCGTCATCATATAGGGGGCCGTGGCATGCGAGCACGAGAGGCTGCGGCTCGTGACGCCACTTCAGAGTTTCCACGTCAAAGATCCAAATGTCCCACTTCGCGCCGGCGAAATACGCGGTATCCGGGTCCAAGTGCTGGGCGGCGAGGGCGGCGACTTCCGCATGGCCGTAGCCTTGATTGCGAAGATCCCATTCGCCAACCGGATATTCCGTCGCGTCCACGGCTTGTATCCTTACTTCGGTAAAGGCGGGGTGTGAAGCGGAAAGGGGCGCGGTCGCCAGAAAGCGCGCGAACTCCGGGATCATGGTCGATTCGGAAAAGTCGCGGGTCCACAAACGAAGGTACGCACGATTGGCCATTGGTATTGGATGCGGCGAATTATACCGGGGCGACAACGGCAAGGCGAATCGAGTTTTGCCCAGGGCGGACAAATTGAGGGCGTGGCGCGCAAAATTTGTGACTAGATTCAGTGGGTGGCTGGAGGCGCGGACGGGTTGAGACTGGAGGCAATCTGCATCAGACGTTCGCGCAAGGCGTCGCCAATGTCGGAGAAAACTTTGGTGCAAGTGTCACGGAGTTTCTCTTCCGCGGTGGCGGCGATTCCGGCAACGACCTCGCGCGACTGATGGTCGAGCGAAGCCACGGTGGCGAGCATCCATTGATTGGAGACATTCTCCAAGCGGCCGCGGAAATGTTCGGCGGCCTGATCGCCCGCGCGCGCGTAAAGGTTGTGCATTTCCGACTGGTGGGTATCGGTCATCGTCTTCCAAGCGTTCAGCAGCGGCCCAAAGCCGGCTTGCACTCTCTGGTTGGCTTGGGCGACGCTGGCATCCATGGCGCCGCTCATCGCTGTTTGGAAGCGGCGGAGAAAATCTTCCTGTTCGGCAGTCACCTTTTGGGTCAAATCCGCGTGCGCGGCTTCCATACGAGCCTTGGATTCGTTCACGGATTTTTGTGCTTCGGCTTCAAAGCCGCCCAATTCCTGGCGGGCCTGGCGCTGAATTTCGTCGATGAAGGCGGCGGAAGTGGTCTCCGCGGCTTCGCTGAAGAGTGCGCGTGCACGCTCGAAAGCATCGCGGACAACGTCTTCCATCTGCGTGTGGGTGTGGCCAACAAAATTGCGGCTGGCATGGTCCAGCTCGCTGGCAAACATGGCGGAGATTTCGCCGGCGCGTTCGCGCAGCCGGCTCTCCGCTTGCTCCCCGGCACGCTCCGCGAAATGCTGAATTTGCGTCTGCGCTTTCTTTTCGTACCATTCGGCGGATTTCAGCAGATCGTCGACGGTCTGGTGCTTGGCGCTTTCCGCCTTGCCTTCGAGGTCCGCCAGGCTGCGTGCGGTGACGGCGTCGGCCGATTCGCGAAGGAGCTGCTCGACGCTGCCGAGATTGCCGCGAAAACTTCCCAGCGCTTCGGCAAAGGCTTCGTCCGCCGCCACACGAATGCGCTCCTGCTGCAGCGAGGTGGCGGCGTCCAGCATGGAGCGTCCGCCGGCCAGGCGGTGAATCCCTTCTTCCACCTTCACGACATGAGGCTGCACCAGCGATTCGATGTGGCGGTCAAATTCCGCGGCGGCGTTGCGGCTGGAATCCGCGAAGGTCGCGTGAATCCGGGAGCTGATCTCCTCGAAGAGCGACTCGGAGCGGCGATGCAATTCGTTGCGATGCAGGCTTAATACATCGTCGAGCTGCGAGCGGAAACCTGCGAGGGCGTGTTGCTGTGCTCCGTCGATACGCTCACTGAAGTGTTCAAACCTTGCCAAAGTTTCGCCCGCACGAGCCAAAGCCGCTTCGATCCGCCCTGCCTCCGCCTGCACCGCATCGTGCAGCACCGAGAGTCGCAGATCCGATCCGGCAGCCGTCAGCGCCGCCGATTCGCGGAATGCGGCTTGCAGACGCTCGGTTTCCTGCTGGAACTGCGCCAATAGGGTATTGGCGTGATCGTTCAATGTGCTGGCCGCCTGGATTTGCGCGCCTCCGACGGCATTGTCGATCGCGATCTGGAGGCGGCCCTGAGCCGCTTCCATTTCGCCGGCAACATGGCCTTGCCAGTTGCCGCGCGCGGAGTCCAGCATCGAGGTCACTTGGTCGCGGATTTCTGCTGCGGTGGAATGCAAAGATTTCGCAAGCTCGTCCGCATTTGCTTGTTGCCGGTGCGTGCTTTCTTCCGCCGCTTGCAAGCCAGCTTCAACACGAGCGGCGAATTGCGTTTCTGACGCTGCGGCTTGCTCGCGCAGCCGCTCCGCTAAGTCTTGGGCCCTGTCGCAGGCCGAGCGCAGCCCCTCAATGGAGGCGGCTGCTTGTTCGGCGTGCGATTTGCGTTGTGCGAGCGCTTCCTGGGAAAGCTGCGCGGTCAAGTCGCGCGCGAGCTCTTCGAGCTGCGGCGCCAGCCATCGCGGCAAATCCCGCTGCAAAGCTTCGGCGGCGGCGCTCCGGGCGGCACTATTCAGGCTGGCGGACTCCTGCTGGATTTTCTCCATCGCAGCGGCCACTTCGCGCGAAAACCCTTGGCGATCAGCGGCTATTCTTTGCTCCCACTCGTCGGCCTGGATGCGCCGCTCGGCGGAGACGGCCTGCGCCGCAGCTTCGCGGGCGGCCGCCGGCCAGCAAACGCGTGACCTGCCGCGCCAGTTGCATCGACGCATCCGTGGTGCTCGCGGGGGCAGGGAACATCCGCAGCTTTTCGGGCTGGTTGGCGGCGGAGACATCGGCGTCCGAGAGTGGCAAGCTGAATTCGCCTTCGGAGCCGGCGGCGGACGGGTGAGTTTCTTGCAACGGTTCGGCGACACCCGAGGAGGAGGTTTCGGCGTCCTGCGGCAAATGCGCGACCGTGGTTGTCGCTTGCGCAGCGGCCTGCGCGCCATCAGGAAAGGGAAACCAATCGTCGGGAGGGAAGGCAATGCCCCAGGCATTTCCGGGCAGCTCCAGCTCCAGCGCCACTTGGAAAAGCTGCCGTACCGTGCGCGGCCGCTGAATCCAGGCAACGCGTCCCCGCACGGCGCGCGGAGGCTGGCCGGTTTCGGGATGCGGCACCTCCAACGACACCCACATATTTTTCAAAACGTAGTGCTTGGATTGGTAGCGGCAGCCGTGGCAGTTGATGATGAGCGTGGAGGTGCGCTCGGTGAACGGCCGCCCGAGCGCGTCTACACCGCCAACGGTCAAGGGGACGGCCTGAACGATTCGCGTGCTGCGCCGTTTGCGCAGCTCCGCAGTTGCGCTGGCTACGCCGGTTCCGGACACAGCCTCACCCATATCGTCGGCAAACTCCCGGCCAAGTTCGTCCATGAATGCAAGCCACCCATAAATTGTAAAAACGCGATGAAGCGAATTCTACGAATGTTTCGTCTGGGTATCTTCCGACGTGGGAGCGCGATGTTCTCCGGTCAAAAACATCCACGCTTCCTTAGCTACCCAGATTGGCCCGACCAGCAAATACACCGGTCCCTGGAAAAACGCCGGATGATTGCCTTCGATCCGGTGTCCCAGGAACAGGAATACCCAGCCGCCCACGAAAAACGCTCCGCCCCAAATCCATTTCGCCAGAACAAAAAGGATGAGCCCGGCAAAAATCATCGGGATGCCTATACCGTGCAAAAGTTTATTCCAGCCGGAAGAGTGTTCGTGATCGTACTGCGCCATGTAGTGCGCCAGACCCAGAGCGCACCTCCTTGCGGGGACAGTTACCGCGGATAGGGAACTTTATACCGATTCGCGAAAAATGGCTAGAGGCGCTTATAGCAGGGCTTTTTTCGCCCTGGCGCCATCCAGCGAACCGGCGGCTAGAGGTCGCGCCGGCCCTCCATCGCTTTTAGCATGGTGACTTCGTCGGCGTACTCCAGGTCCGCGCCAACGGGAATGCCCACGCCGATACGCGTGACGCGCACGCCTAGCGGCTTCAGCAGCTTCGAGAGGTAAACCGCGGTCGCTTCGCCTTCGGCGGTGGGGTTGGTGGCGATGATAATCTCCTCGACCCCGCCGCCTTTCAGGCGCTCAATAAGCGTTTTTATCTTGAGCTGTTCCGGGCCGCGGCCCTGCAAGGGAGAAAGCGAGCCGCCCAGGACGTGGTACATGCCGCTGTAAGTGCGCGTTTTCTCGACGGCCATAATGTTGTGCGCCTCTTCCACGACGCAGATGGTCCGGCGATTGCGCGTGGCCCCGGTGCAGTACAGGCAGGGATCCGTGTCGGTGATGTTGTGGCAGACGGAGCATTCGCGGATTTTTTCTTTTGCGTCGCGAATGGCGTCGGCGAGCGCCAGGGCGTCTTCCGGCGCCGCGCGCAGCAGAAAAAAAGCGAGGCGCTGCGCGGTTTTTTGTCCGATGCCGGGGAGGTGCTTCAGTTCATCGATCAGGCGTTCGACAGGAGCGGCGAAATCAGGCATGTAGGATGTGTAGCATAGCGGCGCAGCTTGCGCAAACGCGGCGAACTCCGTTTCTTTTCTGTGCACCGCAGCAGGAAGCGGGCCGCTTAACACAAAAATAAAAGAGGGTGAGCTCCCGTGCTTGCTACGGGAAGCCCACCCTTCTCGATGACCGAAAGCTGGCGGTTACTGTCAGCTATGGCTTCGGGGTGTCAGTCGACGCTTGTGCCTGGCTCACGAGCAGCAACTGCGTGCCGCTATCAAGATGCACATTCTTGCCCGTGGAAGTGATCAGTGAGCCTTGCGTAGTGTTGGAGGCAACGGCGTTGAGGTTGAGTCCCTCAAGCCCGAAGACGCCCTGGCTGTTGGAAGCGAGCTGGCCGGCCGCATTCAAGCCGCCGACCGCGCCGCGGGTTGCGCCGGCTGCGTTCACGGTGGAGTTCGCCGCGCCGCCCGCGACTCCGCCTGCGTTTGCCGTCGTGTTCGTCACCGCGCCGGTAGCCGCGCCGGCCGTGGAGCGCACGCCGCCAAGCGCGCCGCCTGATGCCGCGCGTCCCGAATTCGCTACCGCGCCGCCGGCCGCCAGGTCATCGCCAGCATAGGAGGAGCTGGCGGCGGTTTGTGCTGCGGCCAGGGCGCGAATGGTGACGTTCAGCGGAATTTCTTCGCCGTTCTTGAGAATGGCCTTATCGAACACGATGCCCAGCGCCGATTCTTTTTGTTCCTTGCTGCGCTGCTTGCATTCGGTCACGTGCCCGACCAGCTTCGCTCCCTTAGGGATCACCACTCTGCCTTCGGACTTTGTGGCTTCCGAAGTTTTCGCGGTCACTTGATCGCCGGGCTTGTTTTTCTTGGCGTCGACGGGCTGCGATAGCGCGGCATTCATAGTTGTGCCGCTGGAAAGACCAGCCGAACTCTTACCCGTTTGTGCCGAAGACGCAGCGGCGGTGTTGCTGGACGCCTTTGCGCCGGACTTGTCCGCTTGCACCGAGGTGCTGCTGCTTGCCGAGGAACTTGCTTGCGCGCCCCCCTGAGCGTAGATGCCCGTGCCGGGCACCAGGAGCGCACCAGCCAGAACAACCAGAGTTATAGCCTTCATATATGGACCTCCTCCCAATAACGCGGCTGCGCCGCGACAATGGATGTGCTGGGATGAATCCATTTTCCCATACGCGGGGATTTCGCGGAGGCGCTGTTTCGAAAGAGGCATGAACCGAGCTGGACCAATGGGTGAGCATGCCGACTCCACCCCGCGCCTCAGTACGTAAGGGTGTTCAGGCAGCGTAAAAATATAGGGGAAGTCGCGGAAGGGCAAAGCGCTTGGGAAACGTAGGGCTTAGAAAAGGCCGGGGATCTTGATGTTCCCGAGGCCGGGAATACCGCCGGAAAGGTTCTTCATCTGGTTGGCGAGTTCTTCGTCCACGCGCCGGGACGCTTCGTTCACCGCGGCCCGTACCAGATCCTGCAACATCTCCTGGTCTTTGCTCGCAAACACGTCCGGCTCGATGCGCACATCCACAATTTGCTTTTGGCCGTTCATTTTCACCGTGACCATGCCGCCGCCGGCCGAGGCCTCCACCGTCACGGAATTCACCTGCCGCTGCAAGTCTTCTTGCACTTGCCGCAGCCGCGAAAGCATCTGCTGGATAGCGTTGACTTCCATCAGGTTTCCTCTGGACGATGTTTCACTTCGGCGATCTTTCCTCCGAAGCGTTGCAGCATCGACTTCACCATTGGATCGCGTTCAAACTGCTCGCGCAACTCTTGCGTGGCCGAACTCGCGCGCGACGCCGAGGCGGCCGCTGCTGCAACTGCTTCGAGTTTAGCACAGACTCGCACCGCGCGACCCAGGACCTTGCTCGAAGCGATACGGACCTTCTCGAGCGGTTCCCGGCCTTCCAGCATTTCCGCGAACGCGCGCTTGTCCGGCGAAAAATAAATCCGCAGTTCCGCGCCGTCGAGCTCCCAACGGTTGCCGTGCTCGACCAGTTCGCCCAGAAATTTCTGTTGCGCCTGAACCGCTTCCTTGATCTGCACGACCTGCTCGGCGCTGAGCCCGCTCGCCTGCGGTGCAGCCGGTCTCGTCTGTGCTGGCTCGGGCGCTTTTTCTGGCACAGCTCTTGTTACCGGCGCAGCATCCAGTGGGGCAGCCGCTTCCGGCTGTCCGGATCGAGGCTCATCGCGGATGGGCGCGATTGACGTGGTTTCCCGTCGCGGCAATGCCGGAATAGAAGCTGCCGAGGTAGCGCGCGCTGCTCCCGCGCCGGCTCCGGTTGCCGGGACGCCGCTGCGCACTTCCGCAAGCAACTCTTCGAGTGGCGCAAGGCGCGCAGCATTGATCAGGCGCAGCAAGCCCATTTCCAGGTGCACGCGCGGGTCCAGCTTGTGCCGCAAAGCGTCATCCGTTTGCAGCAGGATCTGAAAAAAACGCGTCAAGTCTTCTTCGCTGAATTGCGCCGCCGCGCGCTCCAGCGCCGGGCGTTGGTCTGGAGTGGCGGCAATCAAATCCGAATCCGCGCCGCACACCCGCGCGATGAGCAGGTTTCTCATGTGGCGTATCGCTTCGCGGCAGAAATGCTGCAGGTTACGTCCCTCTTTTTGAAACCTGTGCACCAGGCCCAGGGCGCGATCCGCGGAGCCGGAAGCAATCGCGCCGACCAGTTCCTCAAGCTCGTCTTCGGGCACCACGCCGAGCAGTTCGCGCACTTCCTTGTCCGGAATGGTGTCGCCGCAAAACGCGCGGGCCTGCTCCAGCAGAGAGAGCGCGTCGCGCAAACTGCCTTCCGCCATGCGCGCGATCACCGCCAGCGCTCCCGCTTCGATCTTCAGATTCTCTTTCGCCGCGATCTCCTGCAGACGGCCGCTGATTTCCGCGAAGGTCAGGGCGCGAAAATGAAAATGTTGCGAGCGCGAGCGAATGGTATCGGCAAGATTTTCCGGCTCGGTGGTGGCCATCACAAAAATGACGCGATCCGGAGGCTCCTCGAGTGTTTTCAGCAGCGCGTTGGAGGCTTCGCCGGTGAGCATGTGCGCTTCGTCGAGAATCACTACCTTGCTGCGCGCCGCGGCCGGCGCGTAGCGCACCATTTCGCGCAGTTCGCGGATTTGGTCGATGCCGCGGTTGGAGGCCGCGTCGATCTCGATGACGTCGAGCGAAGTTCCCGCGGCGATTTCCTTGCACGAGTCGCAAACACCGCAGGGCTGCGCCGTTGGCCCGTTCACGCAGTTCAACGCTTTCGCCAAAATGCGCGCCGCGGTGGTTTTGCCCACGCCGCGCGCGCCGGAAAAAATGTACGCGTGTGCCACGCGATTGTTGCGAATGGCGTTGGCCAGCGTTTCCGTGACGTGCGCCTGCCCCACCAGGTCCTCAAACGTTTGCGGGCGCCACTTTCTTGCGATGACTTGATAGCTCATAAAGAGTTTTTGTGGTAGCTCAAAAAAAATCCGCAGCAAAATGCGAGGAACTTCGGGTGAACTGCGGCACCCGAGGCGTTCCCGATACCGTTGCTCCCTTCCGGGCCTGGCGGGGTTCGCGGGACCTCGTTGCACAGAGCCCGAAGTTCCACGCTTCGGCACTCGCGCTCATCAC
>WNFA01023140.1_pt1 | contig 10123 bp, 5 predicted proteins | sample 5400481 | NCBI WGS metagenome assembly WNFA01 (sample SAMN13153340, study PRJNA577476) | soil metagenome | isolation source: 120 cm saprolite under Douglas fir tree site 2 hole 1 replicate 2 | place: USA:California | collected 2015-04-18 | reverse complement strand
AGCGGTGAACGCTTGATCGATGTCATCAACCGAGCGGGCGTGAAGATTTCTCAGGTCTGCTATCACCCGCAGCTTGGTCCTATCCAGACGTGTGACACATGCATGATAGAGACCAACGGGCAACTCGTGCGAGCGTGCGCGACCAGCGTATCCCCGGGAATGAAGGTTTTGACAAATTCGGAGAAGGCCGGCGCTGCGCAGCGAGAGGCGTTTGATCGGATTCTCAGCAATCACGTTCTCTACTGTACCGTGTGCGACAACAACAACGGAAACTGCACCATTCACAACACGGAAAGATTGCTGGGCATCGAACATCAGCCGATTCCGTATCATTCCAAGCCTTATGAAGAGGATCATTCGAACCCCTTCTACCGCTACGACCCGCAGCAATGCATTCTTTGCGGCCGCTGCGTCGAAGCCTGCCAGAACGTGCAGGTGAATGAGACCCTCTCGATTAACTGGGAGGATCCTCATCCCCGCGTGCTGTGGGATGGCGGCTCACCCATTGGAGAATCGAGCTGTGTCTCCTGCGGCCACTGCGTGACGGTTTGCCCGTGCAACGCGCTGATGGAAAAATCCATGCTCGGGCATGCGGGATTTCTAACGGCGCTCCCAAAGACGACGTTGAGCGGCATGATTGATGTCGTAAAGGGCGTCGAGCCGGAGACGGGCTATGGTGCGATCCTGAAGCTCTCGGAGGCCGAGGCGCACATGCGGGAGTTGCGCATCCGCCGTACGAAGACAGTCTGCACGTATTGCGGTGTGGGATGCAGCTTTGACGTTTGGACGAAAGATCGTCACATTCTCAAAGTGGAACCTCTCGAGGGGCCGACGAACGGCATCTCAACCTGCATCAAGGGAAAGTTCGGATGGGATTTTGTGAACAGTCCGGACCGGCTGAGGAAACCCCTTATCCGCGAAGGCAGCAAGTTCCGCGAAGCCTCCTGGGACGAAGCTCTTGGCCTCGTGGCTCGCAAGTTTGCAGAGATCAAGGGAAAGAACGGACCGGATTCGCTGGCGTTTGTCTCTTCTTCCAAATGCACCAATGAAGAAAGCTATCTCATGCAGAAGCTGGCGCGCGCGGTTATTGGCACCAACAATATGGACAACTGCTCACGCTACTGCCAGGCGCCCGCGACGCAAGGTTTGTTTCGAACCGTTGGCTATGGCGGAGATTCTGGCTCCATCAAGGACATTGAGAACGCGGGACTCGTGCTCATCATCGGCAGCAACACGGCAGAGAGCCACCCGGTCTTGGCCACGCGCGTAAAACGCGCTCATAAGCTGCACGGGCAAAAGCTGATCGTTTCGGATTTGCGCGAGCACGAAATGGCGAGGCGCGCCGACCTCTTCCTGCACCCTAAGCCGGGAACCGACATCGTTTGGCTTTCAGCGGTCAGCCGCTATCTGCTGGAGAACGGCTTGGCCAACACAGCGTTTCTAGATCAATGGGTGAATGGACTCGAAGAATACAAGAAGAGCCTCGCGCCGTTCACGATGGAGTTTGCCGCTCGGACTTGTGGCCTCTCCGAGGACACTCTGAGAAAAGTCGCGCACATGATCGCCGAGACCAACGGTGTCTGCATCCTGTGGGCGATGGGTGTCACGCAGCACAGCATGGGGTCTGACACCTCGACCTCGATATCAAACCTGCTGCTCATCACTGGCAATTACATGAAGACGGGTTCAGGTGCATACCCGCTGCGTGGGCACAATAACGTCCAGGGCGCCAGCGACCATGGGGCGATGCCCAATTTTCTTCCCGGCTACCAATCCGTCGATGATCCTGAAGTCCGTTCGCGTTTCGAAGCAGGTTGGAATGTGCAACTGCCTTCGACCAAGGGACTCGATAACCACGAAATGATCGAGGCGATCCATCAAGGTAAGCTCAAGGCGATGTATTTGTTTGGCGAAGAGATGAGTCTTGTGGATTCCAACGCAAACTTTGTCGGCGATGGGCTCTCAAAGTTGGCGTTTTTCGTGGTGCAGGACATCTTCTTCGGCGCCACGTGCCGTTTTGCCGACGTGGTGCTGCCTGCCAGCCCAAGTCTTGAAAAAGAGGGTACGTTCACGAGCACGGAAAGGCGAATCCAGCGGCTCTACCAAGTGTTCGAACCTTTGCAAGGCAGCCGCCCAGACTGGCGAATCATCCAGGACGTTGCCAATCGTCTCGGCGCCACTTGGCAGTATCAGCATCCCTCCGAAATTTATCGTGAGATCGCTTCTTTGACACCCTTGTTCGCAGGCGTGACCTACGAGAGGCTCGAGGGATTCAAGTCTCTCCAGTGGCCGGTGGCGGCGGACGGAGCGGATCAGCCGCTGCTCTATACGAAGCAGTTTGCCTTCCCGGATGGCAAAGCCAGGCTGTTCCCGCTCTCGCCTACAGAACCGACCGACCAGCCCAACGCCGAATTCGATCTGCATCTGAACAACGGGCGCCTGCTCGAACATTTCCACGAAGGCAATATGACCTACCGAAGCGAAGGAATTCGCGGGAAGACTCCCGACACTTTCGTCGAAGTCTCACCAGAGCTCGCGGAAGAGCGCGGGATTCAGAGCGGCACCTGGGTGCAACTGACCTCACGCTACGGACAGGTCCGCGTGCGCGCGCTGGTCACCGACAGGGTGCAGGGCAAAGAACTCTACATGCCCATGAATTCGGTCGAAAGTCCCGTAAACCTGCTGACGAGCAGCCACACGGACTCAATGACGCACACACCCGCGTATAAAGAGACTTCCGTTCATCTCCGCGTGCTGCCGGAAGTCGGCGAAAGTCCGCTGCCGCGCATAAACCACCGCTTCGGCCATCCAACGCCCCAGCACGGCGTCGAGGTGGAGCGGAAGTGGAAGCGCACAGACTATCGCATGCCTGGTAACGGGCTCGTGCAGATTCAAACGAACTAAACGCAAGGAGGGAGAACTATGGCTAGACCGATTCCTCTGGAGTTGCCCGAGCGCGACTCCCGGGAAGAACTACGCTCTCGGCTAGAGAAGGCGCCGGCCGAGCATGCCGAAGCGATGCTCGCCGGTTTTGAAGTGCTGCAAGCTCTGCATGACCGCGGCGTTCTCGAATTGCTGCGAGGCATGCTGGGCGGGGGCAACAAGATTCTTGAAATCGTTGTAGAGGCGACCAAAACGCCGGAAGCGATTCGCGGTATCCGCAATCTCTTGATTATGACCAAGATCTTTGGATCGATCGACCCGGAGGTGCTCAAGAAATTTGCCGAGGCCATTCCCTGCGCGCTTGTGGGTGCAGGGAAGGCGCAAGAAAAGGAGCCGCCAGGTTTCTGGGAAGTCTTGCGGATATTTCGCAGTAGGAGCCTGCGTCGCGGCCTTGCCGTGATCAACAGCGTGCTTGAAGCCTTAGAGAGGAATTTCTCCATTGAGAAAAGCTGACGGTTTCTCACCATCAAAGAACTGAATAGGATTTGCATGTCACCGCCCGGCGCTTTCGAGGCGCGGGAAGTAGTTAAGCCCATCCTGTACGAGGGGCGGCCACACCGGTCCATTTTGAGGTCACATCCTTCCGGAGGAGAGGCAGCAACGGAACCCTTTTGCGTAGATGGCGCAACTTCGCAGGCATCGATTCTCGAACGGCGCGACACACTGGGCCAGTCATTCAAATAGAATTTTCGCCATCATCCCTTTGTCTTCGTGATTGAGAAGATGGCAGTGAAAGACGGACATGCCCGTAATTACGGGGTCGGTGAAGTCCATGATGAGGTCGACGGATCCGCCGTATGGAACATTCACAGTGTCCAGCCACAGTGGGTCGGCAATCGGCTTACCGTTTTCGGCGTACGCCAGGAAATGGACTTGATGGATGTGCATGGGATGCAGTTCCCCAGTAGAATTGACAATCCTCCAATGCTGAAACGTCCCAACCTTTGCGCGCACCATCGGAGCGGCATCGGACGCGAATTTTTCTCCGTTAATGTAAAAGCCGTTCTTGTCTTCCGTAAACGTGACGATGAACCGAGGGGGCGCCTTTTCCTCCGCCGCGAGGTCCAGGGTTTTGAAATCAGGTTTGAGCGAGCTTGCGGCAATCTTGGGTATTGAACCTTTCGCCGCCCGTGGAACGACATCAGCCAGTATCATCGCCGGATTCGGATCGCCATCTGGCCCGGTATCTACGCAGCGTGAGACCAGACGCCTGGGCGTGCCCGCTGCTGGACCGGTGACAACGGCTTCAAGCCTGCCTGCCGGTGGCAACAAGACATGATCGGCAATACGCGTTCGATGTTGCGGATCGTGCTGCGCGATGGGCATCCCATCCATTGCGACGATTTCAAACGTTTGACCCTCAAGCTGGAGGTCCAGATAGCGGTCCGCGGAAGCGTTCACGAGGCGCCAGAACTGGCGCTCACCAGGAGCGATTTTAATTTGAGGCCGCACGGACCCGTTCACCGTCATGACCTCCTCTGGAGTCTCTGGCTCCCCACCACAAACATCCGACCTGAGTTCAACGCGCTGCTTCAAATCGGTAGACCGAGCGTCGTTTGCAACCGCGCGGCCACGCACAACGAGGATGCGCTCCGGCAAACCGGCCAGCGCCGGGAAATAGGATTCTATTCCTTCGATCACGATCGCGCCGGACATACCATCCAACACTTGTCGGTAGCTCTCGCCATGAGGGTGCGTGTGGTACCAATACAACCCAGGTGAGTGGTCTTTCGGGATCTGTACGGTATAGTGGAGCGATTTTCCAGGCATGGCCATCATGGTCAAAACGTCGTCCTGGGGAGCGTCGGGAGAAACCGCCAGGCCGTGAAAGTGCAAATTCGTCATGTCCATGCACGGAGTAATCGCGCAACTTTCCGGTGGCTTAGTCGGAAGATCGTTGATGTAAGTGACTCTGATAACGTCACCAGGGGAAGCACGGATCACAGGAGCCACCGTCCCACCGTCGAAAGCGAAGGTATCCCCGGAGGCTCCGGCAACGAAGCCGTCTGGGCACAGCCCAGAGCTGGGATAAATACCTGCGCACCGATGAGGATTAGGATCCTTGTGATAGTCACGATTGGTCCCTTCCCTTGCCTGGCCTCGTGGTGTTGCGCTTCGACTAACGCGGCACGACCACACAAGGGAGTCCTGGCACTTCCCATGCCAAAGTGACACCACATGTTTGTCGTGACATTCCCCGAGGTATTCCTTGCAAGCAAGCGATCAGCGCAGGACCTCTACGGTCCCAAGTTAGGCTTGCAGAATGGCGCGATGATGCTTTGCCCGTGGTGACCAACTCTGCTCGCGAGACCCGCGATAAGTCGCACCCGCCGTTCGTGAGATAGCCAAGCAGGCGTTGGACTGAAGTGTCGAAGTGTCGAAGTTTCGACACGTGTCGGCGACAAAGTGATGTTTTCCTATGTTCGTCAAATCAACAGTTACAGACGGCCTTTATATTCAATTACTTGCCACGATCTCGTGCAAATGCAACCTTGGCAACTCAAGTGCACTCTCTTGAACGATGGCGTTTTCGCGCAACTGTTCGGCTGGGTGATTCCTGGACATTGATCCAGACCTGGAAGGTCACAACGAGGTAATTTATGTGGATTGTTCGACTCGCGCTCCGGCGGCCCTACACGTTCGTAGTGCTGGCTATTCTGATCTTGATCCTGGGAACGCTTTCAGCTCTTCGCACTCCCACAGACATTTTTCCGAACATCAACATCCCCGTAGTGAGCATCATTTGGAATTTCACGGGGCTGGCGCCGCAGGACATGGCGAGTCGAATCATCGTTCTTCAGGAACGCAACCTGACCACGATCGTAAATGACATTGAGCACGTAGAATCGCAGTCGCTGAACGGCGTGGCTGTCATCAAAGTGTTTTTTCACCCGGGCGCGAATATCAGTACAGCGATTGCGCAGATCGCCGGCCAATCCCAGACTCAACTCAAGCAGTTGCCGCTGGGAACCACGCCGCCGCTGATCATTACTTACAGCGCCTCCAGCGTTCCCATTCTGCAGCTCGCTCTCTCCAGCCCCACCCTTTCGGAGCAACAGTTGAATGACTTTGGATTGAATTTCATCCGGCCCCAGCTTGTTTCGGTCCCCGGCGCTGCCATTCCGTATCCATACGGCGGTAAACAACGGCAGGTCCAGGTGGATTTGAACACCAATGCACTGCAGGCAAACGGGCTGTCTCCCCTCGACGTGGTAAACGCCATCAGCGCGCAAAATCTCATTCTTCCTTCCGGTACGGCGAAGATCGGGGACTTTGAATACAACGTGGACATGAACGGAAGCCCGACCACAATCAAGGGACTGAACGACCTTCCGATCAAAACGGTTGGCGCTTCGACGATATATATCCGTGACGTCGCCTTCGTGCGCGACGGGTTTCCGCCGCAAACCAATATTGTCCGCGTCGACGGCCGACGGTCCACGCTGATGACCATCCAAAAGATCGGCACGGCCTCTACGCTCAACATCATCTCCGGCATCAAACAGCTTTTGCCGTTTGTAAAGACGACACTCCCACCCGACCTTCAAATCCGCACCGTCGGAGATCAATCCGTTTTTGTGACAGGGGCCATTTCCGGCGTGGTGCGAGAGGCGCTCATCGCCGCGTGCCTCACCGCTATCATGATTCTTCTTTTTCTCGGAAGCTGGCGCAGCACGGTGATCATCGCCATTTCCATTCCTCTTTCCATTCTGTCTTCAATCGTCGCCCTCAGCCTCTTGGGAGAGACCATCAACCTCATGACGCTGGGTGGCCTGGCGCTGGCAGTTGGCATTCTGGTGGATGATGCTACGGTCACCATTGAAAACATCCATCGCTATCTCTCGGAAGGGAAGGATATAGAGGAGGCGATTCTCGACGGCGCGCAGCAGATCGCAATACCCGCGCTGGTCTCAACCCTCAGCATTTGCATCGTGTTTGTACCCATGTTCATGCTCACCGGCGTGGCCCGTTATCTCTTTGTGCCGCTGGCTGAAGCCGTGGTGTTCGCCATGCTGGCTTCTTACCTGCTTTCCAGGACCCTGGTGCCGACCTTGGCCAAATACTTCCTCAAAGCCCACGCAGAAGGAGATGCACACGAAACCAGGGTGAGCAGGAACCCTCTGGTGCGCTTTCAGGCCTGGTTCGAGCGTGGTTTTGAGAAAATCCGCAGCGCGTATCGCAGGCTGCTCGAGACATTTATTGGTCGCCGCCGGGTTTTTGCTGCCGGTTTTCTCCTGGCCTGCTTTCTCTCCTTCGCTCTGCTTCCGTGGCTGGGACAAGACTTTTTCCCATCGGTGGATAGTGGCGAATTCACGCTGCATCTGCGCGCCCCGACTGGAACACGCATTGAAGAAACAGCCGCCTTGTGTGACCGGGTGGAAAACGAAATCCGCCAGCAGATACCGCCGCAGGAGTTTGCCGGCGTCATCGATAACATTGGCTTGCCCTATAGCGGCATCAATCTTTCCTACAGCAACTCGGCTCCGGTTGGGACGCAGGACGCCGACATCATGGTCTCGCTCTCGCCCAAGCATCGCCCTACAGCAGATTATGTGCACAACTTGCGCTTGAGCCTGCCGCGAGCTTTTCCGGGAGTGACATTCTATTTCCTGCCATCGGATATGGTGACGCAAATCCTGAATTTCGGGCTGCCGGCTCCAATCGATATTCAAGTCGTGGGGAACGATTTGGAGGCCAACCGGCAATTTGCGGACAAACTGTTGGCAAGAATAAGAAACGTTTCTGGAACATCCGATCTCCGCATTCAGCAGACTTTTGACCAGCCGAAGCTTCACATCGATGTGGACCGGACCAAGGCCGTTGGCCTTGGATTCAGTCAGCGAGAAATTGCCAGCAATCTCCTGGTAACGCTCAGCGGCAGTTTTCAAACCTCGCCCACTTTCTGGCTGGATCCAAAGAATGGGGTAAGCTACCAGATTGCAACCCAAACACCCCAGTACCGCGTTCAATCATTTCAGGATCTGTCCAATATCCCCGTAACGGGCACGAGTAATGCGCCCCCGTCCATACTGGCGAATCTGGCGTCTATAACCCGCGTTCCAGACTTAAGCGTTGTTTCGCATTACAACGTAGCGCCGGTGATTGACATATTCGGTTCCGTCCAGGGACGTGATCTTGGGGGTGTCTCCAAGGACATCTCCTCCCTCATCAACGCCGCGCAGAAAGAACTTCCGCGGGGATCGAAAATCATCGTACGCGGCCAGATCCAGACGATGAGTTCATCCTTTATGGGTCTGTTGACAGGTCTGGTATTCGCTATTGTTCTGGTCTACCTGCTGATCGTCGTGAATTTCCAGTCGTGGCTTGACCCCTTCATCATTCTCATGGCATTGCCTGCGGCCATGGCTGGAATTGTCTGGTTCCTGTTTATGACCAGCACCACAATCAGCGTTCCCGCGCTGACGGGCTCGATCATGTCCGTGGGAGTGGCAACAGCAAACAGCATCCTGGTGGTCAGCTTTGCGAAAGAACGACTGAGTGAGGGACTCAGTGCCGCCGAAGCAGCCCTCCAAGCAGGATATATGCGGTTTCGGCCGGTGTTAATGACGGCTTTGGCGATGGTCATTGGAATGGCGCCCATGGCGCTGGGGCTGGGTGAAGGCGGAGAGCAGAATGCGCCTCTCGGCCGCGCCGTGATTGGCGGATTACTCTTCGCCACGGTGTCCACGCTGTTCTTCGTCCCCGCGGTCTTCAGCATCACCCACGGTTTGCGCCGCGAAGCTGCTGATGCGGGGAAACAACAATAGAAAAAATTCTTTAAAGGAAAAAAGAAATGGTTATGCCAATACAATCGCAAACACAAGGCAACGCCTTTTCCGCCGAACCGTCGAGGTTGACTGTGGTTGAAGGACGACGTCGCTCGAAACGAGGCTGGATTGTCGCGGGGGTAGTTCTGCTGGTCTTTGCGGGGATCGTCGCATACGGCATTCTCGCGCGCCTTCGCAAAGCCGCCACCGTGCGGGCTGACACCGCACAGATGGCCGTACCGGCAGTATCGGTCGTTTCTCCCCAGCGCTCCGCACCCACGCAGGAGATTGTGTTGCCGGGGAATGTGCAGCCTTTCGTCAGCGCTCCTATTTACGCTCGCACCAGTGGCTATGTCAGGAGTTGGTATGCGGATATCGGCGCACATGTAAGAAAGGGCCAACTGCTGGCTGTGGTTGACACGCCGGAAGTCGATCAGCAATTGGCGCAGTCACGCAGTAATCTCGCCACCGCACAGGCCAATCTCAAGCTGGCGGAGACAACCAAGAACCGGTACCAGGGTTTGCTAGCCACCCATGCTGTATCTCAGCAAGACGTGGATAACGCGGTAGGCACTTACAGTGCAAACAAAAGCATCGTCGACGCCAATCAAGCCAATGTGAAGCAGCTTGAGACCTTGCAGTCATTCGAGAAGATCTATGCTCCTTTCGATGGAATCATCACCGCACGCAACACCGACATCGGAATGCTGATCAATTCCGGGAATAGTGGAAACGCGAAAGCCGATCTTTTTCACATCTCGCAGCCGGGAAAACTGCGTGTCTACGTGAATGTGCCGGAACAGTATTCCCAGGCCACCACTCCCGGCCTGACGGCAGACCTGACTCTGGCAGAATTCCCCGGACGACGGTTCCAGGGCAAACTGGTTCGCACTTCAAACGCTATCAACTACGCCACTCGCACCTTGATTGCGGAAATTGATGTGGATAACCCTACCGGCGAGTTGCTCTCCGGCTCCTATACCGAGGTCTATCTCAGGGTACGTGGACAGACCTCTTCGTACCTCGTGCCAGTCTCCACTCTTATATTTCGCTCTCAAGGTCTGCAGTTGGCAGTGGTGAAAGACGGCAGCGTGTTGCTCACGCCGGTAACGCCTGGTCGCGATTTCGGCGATCAAATTGAGATTGTCTCTGGTCTCAACGGTAATGAGTCGGTGATTATAAGTCCGCCCGACTCCATCGTCTCTGGACAAAGGGTGCAGGTCGTGCAGCCCGCTGCTACAGGAGGCGCACAGTGACCTTACCTCGCGATCCGCGGGCAGAGATTCGAGTCTGGAGGCACGGTGTAGCGACCATCTGTCTTGCCAGTATGGTCGTGCTTACCGGTTGTGCGGTTGGCCCCAGGTACCAGCGCCCGCCAGTCGAAGTTCCGCCAGCTTATAAAGAGACTGGCA
>WNFA01018082.1_pt1 | contig 10123 bp, 10 predicted proteins | sample 5400481 | NCBI WGS metagenome assembly WNFA01 (sample SAMN13153340, study PRJNA577476) | soil metagenome | isolation source: 120 cm saprolite under Douglas fir tree site 2 hole 1 replicate 2 | place: USA:California | collected 2015-04-18 | reverse complement strand
GCTCAACCCTGAAGCTCTGAAATCGAGTCGGGAACCAAGCGCCACACTCAATCAGTAACCCGCTATCCATTTTCAAAAGGAGGCATACGTCATGCGTAATCACAGTGGAAGTGCACTTGCCGCAGCGGTTTTTGTCGCAGTCATTTTTCTTCTAGCTGTCTTCGCCCAAGCTGCGCCTGGTCCGTCGGGCTATCACATCTTGAAAACCGTACCGATCGGCGGCAAGGGCAGCTGGGACTATTGCGTCGTAGACAGTGCTGCCCGCCGGGTGTATGTTTCGCACGGCAATCACGTGGTTGTGCTGGACGCGGATTCCGGGGTCGTCGTCGGCGACATCCCCAACACTCTGGGCGTCCACGGTATCGCGCTGGCGACCGATCTGAACCGCGGCTTTATCACCGCGGGTCGCGCCAATACCATCATCATCTTCGATCTGAAGACCTTCAAGACCATTGATACGGTCAAGGCCAGGGGCCTGAATCCCGATGCGGTCTACTACGACACGGGCTCGAAACGCGTTTTCGCCTTCAACGGTGGAAGCGCCAACGCGGTTGCTATCAACGCCGCTGATGGCAAGGTTGCCGGCATGATCGCGGTGGGCGGGAAGCCTGAGTTTGCTGCCGGTGACGACAAGGGTCACGTGTTTGTGAATGTGGAAGATAAGTCGCAACTTCTTGAGATCGATGCGCAGAAGCTTTCGGTGCTTCATCGCTGGCCGCTCGCGGGCTGCAAAGAACCATCCGGACTGGCATTCGATCAAAAGAATCGGCGACTGTTTTCCGTCTGCGGCAACAAGAAGATGATGGTGGTGAATGCGGACACCGGTGAGGTAGTGGCCACCGTGACCATCGGGGAGGACCCCGATGCAGCAGGGTACGATCCTGATACCCAACTCGTTTTCAGCTCCAACGGCGAATCGGGAGACCTCACCGTGATCCACCAGGACTCGGCGGATAAATATACGATTCTGGAAAACGTCCCCACCAGCAAATATGCCCGTACCATGGCAGTCGACTTCAGTACCCACAGCATTTTTCTTCCTTTCGCCGAGTTCGAACCAGTGACGCCCAAAGGAGAGGAGGAACCTCCGATGAAGCCCAACAGTTTCGGCGTCCTATTGGTCGGGAGGTAACAGTGCTACCATCAGCAGCATCTCGGCTCGGGATGATGAAGAACGAGGCGGGGGCCCCATGAAGCAAGTCAGCATCGGAATCATTGGGACAGGTTGGTGCGGAGGCATCCGCGCCGAAACCTGCGCATCCAGCCCTTCCGTGAGCGCCCTTCACTTGGCCGAGATCAAGCCGGAGCGCCTGAGAGAAGTTGCTGCCAAGACCAAGCCAGCCACGGCGACGGCAGACTACGGTGTTCTGCTCCAAAACAACAATATCGAAGCCATCATTATCTCCGCGACGCCGGAGACCACACATTTTCCGATGGCGAAGGAAAGTCTTCTGGCCGGTAAACATGTGTTTCTGGAAAAGCCGATGGCGCTTGAGCTTTCCGAAGCCGATCAGTTAATCAATCTGGCGCGGACAAAGGGACTGCTGTTTACGATCGGATATTCGCAACGTTTTAATCCTAAGTTCGCTTATGTCAAACGGTCGATCAACGACGGAATGATCGGCCAGCCCGTGACTGCGCTGGTGAGCCGGAACATCACGCGTAATCTCGGCAACAAAATCGGAGGCCGCATAAAGCTCTCCCCTGCCGCTATGGAAGCAACCCACGACATCGACTTTGTGCTCTGGTGTTTTGCACCGAGAAAGCCCGTCCGTGTGTACGCTCAGGAAGTTCGCAAAATCATGCAGCCGACGCACGATGTACCTGATTGCGTATGGATTATCGTCACCCTGGATGACGGGTGTGTGTTTACCATCGGCGCAGGCTGGGTGCTCCCTCCCGCCTATCCCAATTTCTCTTCCACCTGGATTGAGATGATTGGCACCGAAGGGGCGATCATGGTCGACGACACCCATCGCGATGTCAGCGTTAACACGATGAAAAGGGGTATCGAATTCCCCATTTCAACCATGCCCGGAGAGAAGGTCGATCATGTGTATGCTGGCCCGATGGAAGCAGAGACGCTTCATTTTCTCGAGTGCGTGGCAAAAGGCCAGCAACCGCTGGTGACGCCCGAGCATGCCAGGATGGTAATGCAGGTCTACCAAGCCGCAGACAAGTCGGCGGAAGAGGGGTGCCCGGTCGACCTTTCGCCCACCGCGAACCCTTCTGATCGGCCGCGACAGCAGAGAACGCGCTCGGTCAAGAATGCTACGGCTGACCGCACCTGAGCGAATGCCGGATACGACTCGCATCTCTGTTCCGGAATGTGTCGTTCCGGGAAATACAACCTCCAACCCGAGCAAAACCCGTTGGTTGGTTCTTCTACTGATCAGCCTGATGTATATGATCACGTACATGGATCGGACGGGCATCTCCATAGCCGCACCTGCAATGGCAAAAGAATTTGGGCTGAGCCAGACCGCGGTCGGCATTGTATTCAGCGTTTTCTTATGGGCCTATGCGATCGGACAGATCCCGCTAGGATGGCTTGCAGACCGCTTGGGCCCGCGTTTAGTGCTTCTGATGATCGTTCCCTTCTGGTCTCTCATGACAGCGATGACCGCCATGACTACGGGTGCGGCGTCCCTCATCGCTATTCGTGTTGTTTTCGGATTGGCGGAATCGGGAGCCTTCCCCGCCGCTACCCGAGCGATGCAGCTCTGGTTTCCCAAAGCGGAACGCGGCATGGTACATGGCGTCACGCATAGTTTCAGCCGATTTGCCGTCGCAATTGTGCCCTTCGTTGCGGTAAACATCTTGTTCACATTGGGCTGGCGTTGGATTTTCTACGTGTTCGGAGGGGCGGGCTTGGTATGGTCGGTGGCGTTCTACCTCCTATACCGCAATCTTCCTGAAGAACACCCCAGGGTCAATCGGTCGGAGCTAGCCCAGATACGAGGCCGCAGTCCAGACGGCTCAATCAAAGCGATTGATCTCCATCAGCAGCTTGCGCCGCCGTGGAGAATTATCTTTCGCTCGGCCAACATGTGGTACATCGCCGCCGGATACTGCTGCTTCTACTACGGCACGTACTTTTTCATGACGTGGTTTCCCACCTATCTTCTTGAATACCGTCACTTGTCGCTAAAAACTGTCGGGACGTTGGCATCACTTCCTCTTTTGGCGGGCATGATAGGTGACATTGTAGGAGGAACTCTGACTGACGCCGTGTACAGGAAGACGGGCAAGCTCAAGCTCGCCCGCCGCGTCGTGGCAGCACCCGCCATGCTGGCCTCAGGTGCTTGCCTGATTCCCGCAGCTATGGCCCATTCGGCTTGGACAGCAATTCTTTGTTTGACGGCTTCACTGTTCTTCCTGGAGTTAGTGATCAGCCCGGCGTGGGCCGTCCCTATGGATGTTGGGGGTGAATACAGCGGCACCGTGTCGGGCGTGATGAACATGGCAGGTAGTTTAGCCGCGTCCATATCTCCAATTGTCTTCGGGGTCCTGGTGCAGAGAGGATTGTGGATCACTCCATTCTTTATCTCTGCTGGCGTCCTTCTCACTGGTGCGCTGATATGGACATTCCTCATTGATCCTGAAAGGTCCGTGGTGGAAGGCATGGTCACGCCCGCTTCCGCTTAGAATCCCCTGGCTTGGGGCAATCTCTGCTGCGGCTTGTCAAAGGCGCACGGCAGGCAATCCTAGGCGACGGGATCGCCGCGCTCCGCGCTTTGAAACAGCGCCACTACCGCGGGCTTGATTACCTTTCCCATCGCGGTGCGCGGAAGAGCATCCAGCCGGAGAAGGCGGGAAGGCAGTTTGTAGGCTGCTAACAACTCCTTGGCCCAGGTACGAAGCGACGGCAGATCGAGGGCATCGCCGTCATTCAGCACTAGGGCGGCAGCGACGCGCTCGCCCCACTCTGGATCGGGCACACCGACCACGGCACACTCGGCGACCGCGGGATGTTTGCGCAGGGCTTCCTCAATCTCCAGCGCGGATACCTTGTGTCCCCCCGTCTTGAGGATGTCAATATTCGTCCGGCCAAGAATGCGATAGACACCGTTCTCGACGACGGCAGTATCGCCAGTTCGAAACCATCCATCGCGGAAAGCATCGCGTGTTGCGTCGGGCTTGCCCCAGTATTCCGCAAACACGCTTGGACCGCGGACTTCGATCTCGCCCGGTGTTCCCGGGGCAACCGGCTTACCGTTGTCTCCAACAAGCTGAACCACGACGCTTGGAAGGGGCGTCCCGACGGTGCCCGGCACGCGCTCACCCTGCAACGGGTTAGACAGCGCCATGCCAATCTCTGTCATACCGTAGCGCTCCAGCAGTGTGTGGCCGCTGATTTCCTTCCAGCGTTGGAGCGTGCTCACCGGCAGCGCAGCCGAGCCGGACACCATCAAACGCAACTTGAGGCACGACTGGCTTAGGCGCGCCCTACGCTCCGGAGAAGCCGTCTCCCAGGCGGAGATAAGCTTCGCGTAAATAGTCGGCACCGCCATGAACAGAGTCAGGTTGCCGCTCGCGATAAGGTCCCACGTGTCGTTGGCGTCGAAGCGCGGCAGCATCTGACACGTGGCGCCTAGCCACAACGCACAGCAAACAACATTGATGATTCCGTGCACGTGGTGCAGGGGTAAACACAGCACGATGCGATCACTGGCCGACCATTCCCAAGCCTCCACCAGGCTTATTACCTGCGCCGTAATGTTGGCATGGGTTGTGACTACGCCCTTCGGTCGGCTGGTCGTGCCGCTGGTGTAGAGAATCATGGCGCGCCGCTGACTGGTGATGTCCGCGGTGATGCCCTGCAACTCTGCTGGTTGGCGAACGGAGAGTTGGTCATACGACAACGCATGGATGTCACCCGCTGTGGCAATTGGCGACACCAAGGGGGCCGCTAGGGTATCGAACACCAATGTCGATGCCCCGGTATCGCCAATAAAGTATTCCAGCTCAGGTCTTGGAGAGTTGAGCGGCAACGGGACGGCAATGCCACCGGCCCGCCAGATGCCCCACTGTGTCGCTACCCACCGAAATCCGGGCGTCACCAGAAACGCCACGCGCTCTTCCTGAAGATCCTCGCGGCCGGCGAGCAGGGCCGTCGCCACGCGCGACGACGCATCCAGCAAAGCGTTGTAGGTGAAGGCCCCCTGCGAATCGACCAAAGCTGTGCGTCCGTTATGCCGCTCGGCGTGAGCAATCAGTGGAACCCGACTAGCGCGGCTGATCACACGCAGACTTTACTTCGCCTCCGCTGCATTGTCCACCTATCCGGACGAGCTCTTTCCCATTACCGATGCGGCGGTGAACCATGCGGACCATGTTGGCAATGCCTGCGAAGTCGTCAAGAGTTCGGGCTCCGCGGCTCGGTCGGCGGACCAGGCCGTGCGATTCCCGATTAATTCCGCAAGTGATGGCGAACCAGGATTTTGCCATCGCCGATGGTTGCGGGAACAGCAACGTCAAAAAAACCGCCGAGTACTTCGTCCCGAGGCTGGTCACCCCAATTTACGGATGCATTTGGATTGGGGTTGTGAGGGTTGTTGGGAGAATTATCGTACCAAGCGACCGCCCGCATCTCAGCCCCTTCTTTGAGAAAGGCCAGGATCACATCGTATTCAAAACGTTTTCCCCGGAGATGTAAGAGGGGGGAAAAGCTCAGAAGAACCGCACCTCTCCGCAAAACCCCTCGCGCTTCAACCCGATACTCTGGAGCATTGGGGGGATAGTGAATCGGCGATCTTCTAGAGCAAGAGTAATGACGCGCTGGGACGGTGGTTGTTTGAAAAAGACAAGTCCCACACTGCTTTGATCGGAACCCGCCACGCCGTTGGTGATGTACTGAGCGCAAAACACCAAGTCGGATCCAGCGGGGATGAATTTACCCATTGTGGGCGGGAATTGCTGAGGGGAACTTCCGGGCGCATACACGATGAGGATGTCGTCGTCGGACCAGCGACGGTCCTTGCTACTGGTTAGAGTCGCGCTCCTGAAAGGCGTCCCTGCTGGAGCATGCCGAAGCCAGTGTGAGCCCGGCCGCCGGATGACCACCATGATTTGGAGCAAATTTGCCCGCACAAATGGGAGCACTTCCGCCATCTGGATCCAGCGACCTTCGGTCAACCCTGTGGGCACAATTTCACAGACGTAATCAAGTTTGCCCATGGCAGGGATCGCAACCGGTTGCGGTATCCTTACGACGAGATCCGGCTTGGAGATGCTCCAGGGAGCAGGAATCGTGAGGTAGCGCCGGGGCATCGTGCGGATCGCCTCGAGGAGAGTTGAGATTGGCCCAGGTCGCCAGCGCGGAAATTTGTGCAGGAGTGAGAGAGGGATCGTTGGTAACGCGGCCTACCTGCGGAATGGAGAAGGGGGGAGGCATGGCTTTGTCCTGAGTGACGTTGCGGATAAGGTACGCGTAGCGTCGCGCCGCCTCGTAGGTCTCAAACGACATGGGAGCGATACCACCGCCACGATGACAGGCGACGCAGTGTTGTCGAAGGATCGGCAGGACGTCGCTGTAGTAAGTCGGAGCGGTCGAAGCGAGTACGCCCGAAGAGGTTTGTTTCGAATCTTGAGAGGCCGAGTCGCGCGTGCCGCCTTGACCCCGCAGATTGGCCAGCGCAAGAACACACAGGCCAGCTGTTGCCAGGTAACGTAGAGGCAGTGCCGACACAAGCCGATTGTGGCGGAGCGCCATTTTGCTGGTTGAGCGCCTAGGCAATAGCTGGTGATTTCCGTGCCACAGCCGGAAGCGTGTTGCACACTTCCATCAATTCGACGTCGAACGGCTCGCTGCCTGTTGGGAAGTCGAGGCAACGGGCAGTGACGATATGGCGATGCGTTTGGGCACCTTGCCTACCTTAACGCGAGCCACTTCGCGCCGCTCTTTCACGCTGAAAATGGAAACGTCATCACTATCGGTGTTACTGACGCATGCGAATTTTCCATCGGGAGAGAATACAACCCAGTTGGGCCCATCCCCCGTGTTCAATCGCGCGGTGACCTTTTTCGCTTTCAGATCATAAATATAAATACAATCGTCGAGCAGGCTGGTCACCCATATTTCGCTTTCGTCGGCGTTAAGAGCCAATCCGTGCGTGTCGGTGTCTGGGGTTTCAAACTCTCGTGGACGGGGTGGCCCGGGATGTTCGGACGGCATTTCCACTCGCTGCGTCACTTTCTTCTCGGGGATGTCGACGATATTAAAACCGTGGAGGTCACTGACGGCCACGTACATGGTGCGGCCATCCTTGGAGATCACGAATGGACGAGGCCTCCCTCCCACGGGAATATGGGAGGAATAGTCCATTTTTTCCAAATCGATCACATCAATCTCGTGAGAACCCATGGAACTGACGAACATATACCTGTTGCTGCCCATGTTTACCGAATTATGAGGTTCTTTAATGGGAAGAAGTTTGACCATTTTCTGTTGCTTAACATCCACAATGGCGACGCTGTCGCCATCGCGAATCGGTACGGTGACGTAGCGCCCATCCGGCGTCACCGCGCAGTGGTTAGGCTTACCGGGCAGCTTCACTGTGCCGATGATCTTGTGAGTTCCGGTATCGGAGACGATCAGAGTATGATCCACTTCGCTGGTCGTGAAGAGCCGTCGGCCATCGGGCGTGAGAGCTACGCAATGAACATGCTTTCCGACCGGAATATCTCCGATAACTTTTAGAGAACTCAGGTCAACAACTGAAACATCCTCCCCCATGCTGTTCCCCACGTAGAGCAGCAAGTCCTCCGACGCAGAAAAACAGCGCAGGCTCAAAGCGAGAAACACCGGCATAATAAAAATTGCAGTGAGCAGTTTGGAAGGCATGACGAAAACCGCCTTTTGCGCGCCTGTTCTACTAGAGTTTAAGCATACGTATGCCCGTCTGTAACAGTCAACGAAAAGGGTCTGAAGATTTCTTAAGCAAATCTTCAGGTAGCGATGCCGATGTTCGAAGCCAGGTCAAGATTGCAGTCGAGCGAGCGTGTTGGTGTTACAAAATGCCGGATCCGTGGGAGCCGGTATGCCGGAAGCCGGATACCTGCCCATTCCAGCGAAGCTGGCGCGGGCCGGCGTTCAAGACATGGTGCGCATTTCCGATGCTCGCATGAGCGGCACCGCATTCGGAACTATTATCCTGCATGTCTCCCCAGAGTCGGCGAAAGGCGGTCCGTTGGGGCTTATTCGGACCGGTGATGAGATTCGGTTGAGCGTAAGAGAACGGCGGATCGATGCGATGGTTTCCGAACAAGATCTTGAAAACAGGCGGCGCGAGGTAAGGCCCGTCCGAGGAGCGGCGCGCGGCTATGCCAAACTCTATGCGGATTCCGTTCTCGGCCCGGAGTTCGGCTGCGATTTTGATTTTTTGCGGAAAGACAGCGTTCGAATCGAAAGATGAATCACTGCGATTTACTGGCACTCCGATGCGAGGGTCCACGCCGCAAAAGCAAAACCATTTGCTGCGCGGCACAGCACGTCTACTTCACCGGGATGTCGGACGATTTACGGCTTCTACGTATCCTTGGCAATCGGCCTTCTGACGTTGGTTCCGATGCTCAAATTCCGTCGTGTTAGCCTTTGGAAGACGACATGGATGCGCGGCTTCGACGATTTACGGAGATTGTTGATTACCGGGCTCGGAATCTCAGAGGCGGTGATCATCATGCGAACCAAGAATGAACTGCCCCGGTTCCGGGATGCGCTCAGTTTTTCGGCACTCCTCTTGTTACTGCCCGCGGTACATCCAGCCCAACCGGCAGACCGCTTTCTGCTTTCTCCGCCTGCGCTGCAGTCGGGGCTCCTCATTGATGTTCAGCCTCAGCCGGGACCGCAGCCGCCATGTGGAAAGGAACTCATTCCGGCGTATCCGGGTGTGGATGAGCTGGCCATCCTCAAATCATGGAGCCGGTCTGATTTGGGTCGCGACTGGAAACCGCCCGCATGCACCGGTTGGGCTGAGGTGGGCTTTACGACGTTAGTCACCATAGCCGCGCGATTTCCCCACACCTCGGAAGCTGAGGGCTTGCTTCGCCACATCGGGGCAATTTCAGAACTCGCCGGCATGCGCTACTGGTCGACTACTCACAAGCAGTGGCGAACATTAATTGGGAGCGCCTACGCTCTGAGGGACTCGCAGTCTGGTCAACGCCGCGAAGACTTCACGCCCAATGAGATGAAGGAAGGCAAGGTGCTCTACTTCGAACAGGTCGATAACCTTTCTGGCAAAGCCATCTACCGAATGCACATTGTCGAGGCTTCGGCGACCCGGGTCGTCTTCGATGTGGAGAACGTCAGCACGATGCGCTATTACTTCATACCCATCTTTCACCCCGGTGAGTTGCAGTCGATGTACTTTCTCGATCGCGAATCGGACAAGGTCTGGCGGTACTACAGCATCGTCCGCACAGGAAAGAACGCAAACGGACTGATCGCGGGAAGTGAGTCTTCCTCGGTCAACCGGGCGGTTGCGTTCTATCGCCATCTAGTCGGCATTCCCGCCACCCAGGAGCCGCCGGGGGCGCGATGACAGGAGTTGTGAACCTTCCCCGGCTTCGATCACAAAGATGCCGATCTTAAGTAGCTTGATGGGTCGACATCGCGTCCGCCGCCGCGAGATGGGCGCGTTGTCTTGGACCGGATAAATTCACGTGCCGACTGCTGGACGATTCAGGAAGAGCAGGATTGGCTAGAAGCCCAGATGGAAAACATCTACTACCACAAACGTCCTGCGATTCAGGAGCACAACGTGTCCGCCAATAAAGACATGCTCGCAATTGGGAGGAGGCGGAGGCAGCTCCCGTTCAAGATCGACGGGAACAACATAAATTCTTCCCCTTAAACCGGGCGGCAGCGTGCCCCGAAGTTCGAGTTGCCGTTCCAGGCCAGGCGGCAACCGATCCCTTTTGGCGAGTCCAGGCGGCAAGTTTCCCCGATGCTCCTCGTACCAGCCATGCATATTCTCGTGATCGCGGTCATCATACCCATGTCCTTTATGGCCGTGCCCTTTGTTACCCTTTCGATCATTATCTTCGTCTTGGTTGCCATGTTGATCGCGACCGCGCCCGTGTCCATGACCTTCGTCTTGGGCAACAACCACGCTGGTGC
>WNFA01025782.1_pt1 | contig 10124 bp, 7 predicted proteins | sample 5400481 | NCBI WGS metagenome assembly WNFA01 (sample SAMN13153340, study PRJNA577476) | soil metagenome | isolation source: 120 cm saprolite under Douglas fir tree site 2 hole 1 replicate 2 | place: USA:California | collected 2015-04-18 | reverse complement strand
CCCAAGATCATCCTGCTGGACGAGCCCACCGAAGGGCTGATGCCGCGCATGGTTTCGCAGATCCGAGAAATCATCGAGGTGCTGCACCGGGAAGGCGTGGCGATTCTGCTGGTAGAGCAGAATGTGCCGCTCACGCTCGAGGCCAGTCAGCGCGTCTACATCATGGAGAAAGGCGAAGTACGGCATCACTGCGCGGCGTCCGAGCTCAAGGTCGACGACGCGGTCGTCCATCAGTATCTGGGGGTGTAGCATGACGCCCGTGCTGGAGTTTCTCCAGGCCATTCCCTACGATCAGATCCTGATCCAGACGGTGAACGGCATCGTCACCGGTATGATCCTGGCGCTGATTGCTTCCGGCCTTACGCTCATCTTCGGCATCATGGACGTGGTCAACTTCGCCCATGGCGAGCTGTTCATGTTCGGCGCGTATATGGGCGTGGTCGTGCTGGCGGCGACCGGCAGTTTCTGGCTTGCGCTCCTGCTCGCCACGCTGATCGTGGCGCTGATCGGCGCGGCCCTGCAGATCACGACGCTGCGTCCTCTGATCGGCCGCGATCCTCTGACCACCATCCTCGCCACCTTCGGCATTTCACTGGTCATGCAGAACTACGCGCTGTGGCAATTCGGCCCGGTGGCGCGCAAGATTCAGGAGCCCTTCACCGGCCAGTTCACGCTGTTCTACCTCGAATACCCGTGGTACCGGGTGCTGATCGCGGGGCTCTCGGCCGCCATCATCGGCGCCTTCTGGCTGTTCCTCAAATACGGCACCTACGGCATCTGGATCCGCGCCACCACGCAGGATCGCGTCATGGCCGAGGCCATGGGCATCCCGGTGTCGTGGGTCTACACCACGGTCTTCGCCATCGGCGCGGGCATGGCCGCCGCTAGTGGCGTGCTGTTCGGCCCGCTCGTCGGCGTCAATCATGCCATGGGCGTGGACTGGGTGTTGAAAGCCTTCATCGTGGTCGTGGTCGGCGGCATGGGCAACCTCGGGGGCTCCATCGCCGCTTCCATCTTCATCAGCCTGCTGGAGGCTTACGCCTCGATCTGGGTGAGCCCGGCGCAAGCGGTGATCGTCTCCTTCGTGGTCCTCATCCTCACCCTGCTGTTCCGGCCGACCGGCCTCTTCGTTCCGACGCCGAAATGAGCAAGCGCTCCACGACCGTCTACTGGACCGGGTTCTGCGTCATCTTGGCGCTGCTGATCGTGGCGCCGCTGGTGCTGCCGGAGTTCTGGCGCCGCTTCCTGACGGAGATTCTCATCTGGGGCCTGCTGGCCATGTCCTCCGACATCCTCATCGGTTACACGGGGATGGTGTCGTTCGGCCACTCGGCGTTCTTCGGCCTTGGCATGTACGGGGCGGCGGCGGCGCTGCTGATGGTCAGGCCGCCCAATCTGTGGCTGGCGATCGTCTATGGGCTCGTCGGCTCGGCGGGTATAGCGCTATTCGTGGCGTATTTCAGCACGCGGCTGCGCGACATCTACTTCGCGATCACCACGCTGATTTTCTCGCAGATCTTCTACGTCATCATCTTCACCTGGACCGACGTGACCGGTGGCGAGAACGGACTCACCTTCAGCCGTCCGGCGCTTGGCATTCCGGGGCTGTTCTCGGTCCCATTCTCCTCCGAGACGCTGCACTGGTTCGTGCTAGCCGTGGTGACGGCGTCGTATCTGATCCTGCGGCGCATCACGCAGTCGCCGTTCGGCATGGTGCTGCAGTCGATCCGCGAGAACGAGGGCCGCACCCGCGCGATCGGCTACGCTGTCGAGCGCTACAAGATCGTGGCGGTGATGCTCTCCGGCTTGTTCGCGGGCCTCGCCGGCGTGCTCTACGCCATTCAAAACCGCTTCGCGGCGCCCGACTTCGTCTACTTCCTGGTTTCCGGCGAAACTGTGATTTTCAACGTGATGGGCGGCATCGGCACGTTGGTGGGGCCGATCGTCGGCGCCGCCTTCTTCCTGCTGCTGCGCGAGACCTTCTCGCGCTTCTTCACCGAATTCTACCTCATTCCCGTGGGCGTGATCTTCATCGCCATGGTGATCTTCATGCCGCAGGGGCTGCTCGGCTTCATGCGGCGATGGCTCAACCAATAGCGGGGCAGATGGCGAGATGCGGTTCGCGCCGGGCGCGAGAAAACCGGCGATTTTCCTACGCGCGCCGGACCCCGGGCCATGCTGGCGTGAGCGCCGCGTCTCCACTAACATTCGGGCGGAACCCATCACATCGTGACCAGAAGGCTAAGCGGACATGGCCAAGTTCGGCATCGGACAAGCTGTGCGGCGAGTGGAAGACCAGCGTTTCCTGCTCGGACAAGGGCGCTACGTCGACGACATCAGCTTGCCCGGGCAATGCTACGGGGTGACGGTGCTGTCGCCGCACGCCCACGCTCGCATCAAGCGCATCGACGTTGCCAAGGCCAAGGCCGCGCCGGGCGTGCTCTGTGTGCTCACCGGCGCTGACGCGATGGCGGAGAAGCTGGGCAGCTTCACCGCCCACCTGATGCCCGAGGATTTCGGCGCTCCCAAGGGCCACCGCACGTTCCAACCGATCCTCAATGCCGAAAAGGTGCGCTTCGTCGGCGACCGCGTCGCGTTCGTCGTCGCCGAGACGCTGAGTAAGGCGCGCGATGCCGCCGAACTGGTCGAGGTCGACTATGAACCGTTGCCGGCGGTGGTGAACCTTGAAGATGCCGCCAAGGACGGCACCGCCAAAGTCTGGGACGATTGCCCACAGGGCAACGTCGGATTCCGCCTCATGTTCGGCAACAAGGATGCGACCGACGCCGCCTTCGCCAAGGCCAGGCACGTGGTGAAGCTGCGGGTCGAGAACAACCGGCTTTCCCCGGTCGCCATGGAGCCGCGAGTCGCCATTGGCGACTACAACGCCGCCGACGATTCCTACACGCTCTACACCGCTTCGCAGAACCCGCACGGCGTGCGCATGGAAATGTCGCACATCTTCCACGTGCCCGAAAATCGTATCCGCGTTGTTGCTCCCGATGTCGGCGGCGGCTTCGGCCTCAAGGGCAACCCGTTTCCCGACGACGCGCTGGTGTTCTGGGCTGCGCGCCGCCTGCGCCGCCCGGTGAAGTGGGTGGCGAGCAGGTCGGAAAGCATGCTGACCGACCATTGCGGTCGCGAGACCGTCTATTACGGCGAGCTCGCGCTCGACGAGCACGGCAAGATTCTGGCGCTGCGGGCAAGATGTCTGTTCCAGCTCGGCGCCTATTTCGTCGGCGCGGCGCTGGCGGCGGGAGCGTTCTCGGTGCGCTTCATTCCGGAGGCCTACGACATCCAGACCATGCACATCATGTCGCAGGGCTTGTTCACCAATACCTCGCAGAGCGGGCCCTATCGCGGCGCCGGACGCCCGGAGGCGGCCTACTTCACCGAGCGGCTGATCGAGCACGCCGCGCGGACGATCGGGATGGACCCCGCCGAGATCAGGCGCCGCAATCTGATCCCGCCGAGCAAGCTCCCCTACGCGACGCCCACACTGTGGAATTACGACAGCGGCGAGTTCCAGCGGCTCATGGACAAGTGCATCGAGTTCAGCGACTGGAAGGGCTTTGCGGCGCGAAAGAAAGCCTCGCAAAAGAACGGCAAGCTGCGCGGCCGCGCGGTGAGCTACTACATCGAGTTCGGCGGCATCTTCAACGACCGCATGGATCTGCGCTTCGATCCCGGCGGAACGCTCACGATCCTGGGGGGGACGCATTCGCACGGCCAAGGGCACGCCACCGTGTTCGCGCAGCTGGTGCACGAGTGGCTTGACGTCCCGCTCGAAGACATCCGCTACGTGCAGGGCGACACCGCCCAGGTCCCGATCGGCCGCGGCACCTATGGCGCCCGCAGCGCGATCGTCGGAGGCAATGCGCTGAAGGCGGCGAGCGAGGCCATCATCGCGAAGGGCAAGGTGCTAGCCGCCGCGCTGATGGAGGCGGACGCGGCGGATATCGAGTTCAAGGACGGCCAATATCGCGTCGTCGGCACCGACAAGGCGATCACCATCACGGACGTTGCCAAAGCCGCCTATGCGCCGATGGGACCCCTCACCGACAAGTTCGGCGTCGGTCTCGAGGCGAGCGGCAGTTTCAGCCCCAATCCGCCCAGTCATCCCAACGGCGCGCATGTCTGCGAGTTGGAGGTGGATCCGGAGACCGGCGAGGTGGTGATCGACCGTTATTTCGTCGTCGACGACCTCGGCCGCGTTCTCAATCCGATGATCGTGCGCGGACAAATTCACGGCGGGGTCGTGCAGGGCCTCGGGCAAGCGCTGCTGGAGCACCAAGTCTACGATCGCCAATCCGGGCAACTGCTCTCCGGCAGCTTCATGGACTACGGCATGCCGCGCGCCGACACGATGCCGAACGTGGAGGCGGAATTGGAGGAAGTGCCCTGCAAGACCAATCCGCTCGGGGTCAAGGGCATCGGCGAGTCCGGCACCATCGGCGCGCCGCCGACGGTCATCAACGCGCTCATCGATGCGCTCGAGCCGCTCGGGGTCGATCACATCGACATGCCGGCGACGCCCTCGCGGGTGTGGGAAACGATCACGCGTGCGCGGGCGGGCGCGGCGGCGCAGCCGGCGGCGTAGGCGGATTACAACGACAGGGCGGCCTGACATGCCGGCTGCTCCATGCATCATGAATGCGACATGGCGCGGTGAACCTTGCCCACCGCCGAAGCTGAAATGAGAAGGATTGCTGCTTGCGCTAGCAACCGGACGTTAGTATTGGCTGGTTTGAGGTCTCTGTGAGGAGGAAATATGCGGACGATTCTCTGCGCGGTAATGATGCTGATCGCATCGGCTGACATTTGCGTCTGGATCGCCAGCCCAGACTGCGGTCGAGCCGAAGCTCGTCGGCATTGCAGCTTGGAACAAGCTGATCGGTAACTCGATCACTGGGACTGAGGACGGGAAGACACTGACGGAATATTACGCCGCCGATGGCACAGCAAAATCCATGTTGGGCAACGATATTTCTACGGGCAGTTGGATGCTCGTTGGCGAAGTGATCTGCTTCAAGTACGCCGACGAGCCCCAGACTGAGTGTTACAAGCTCGAGGTCACTGGCGACAGCGCGACCATGTATGACGAAAAAGGATCGGGAACTCGCTATCAAATCTTGAAGGGAAATCCCAAGGGTCTGTAAGGAGTGTTTCTTCTACTACGGGCTATCAGCGACTCCCGCCGAGCCGACTAACCCTTCAGGGGGTCCGCTTCTTTTCACCTTCGCCTACGCGTTATCGTCACGCCGCCGCGCGCGCTTCGTCCGTCATGGCCGCGGAGATTTTCTCCGCCACCATAATGGTCGGGATGTTGGTATTGCCGCGCGGCACGGTCGGCATGATCGAGGCATCGACGACCCGCAGGCCAGCAATTCCGCGCACGCGTCCCGCCGCGTCGACGACCGCATCGCGATCCGTCGCGGCGCCCATGCGGCACGTGCCCACGGGATGGAACGTGCCGGCAACGTTTTGGCGGATGTGCTCGGCCAGCGCATCATCGTCCTCGACCAGCGCGGCGAGACTGCGAGATCGACGCGCCGATCGGCCAGCGTCGAGAAGATCGGACCGGCGAGCGGCGGCACGAGATCAATCATCGCAGCGATGACCGCGCTCTGAATTTTGTTCGCGGTCGTGATCCGGTTGAGGCGCCGCAGCCGGTCGGTGAACTTCACCGGAAACGTTACGCCGGTCATCGCGCGTACTTTCTCGTGCGCCAGAATTTCGACCACCCGGCGGAATCCCTGCATGAAGCGCTTCAGGTCGAGCTCGTGGCCGGCGAAGTTGAATTCGACGCAGGGCCGCCCGGCATCGCGCGCCGTGAGCGAGACTCGGCCGCGCGCCATCGGCTTGAGCAGGGTGGGTGCCAGATTGGCGACCTGGAAGCCGAGCGGGCTCCAGGACGTCTTGCACTGCACATTGATGTACATGTCGGTCCGCGGCGCGCCCGAAAGGCCGGACGAATAGCGGAACGCGGTCATCGGATGCGGCCGTACCAATTCGGCCTGTCGAGCATCCCGACGCTGAAGCAGACCGACGAATACGATGGCATGGTTGGAGAGATTCTCCCCGACGCCGGGCAGATCCGCGCGCATCTCGGTGCCAAGCTCGCGCAGGCGCCCGGCCGGCCCGATGCCCGACCGCATCAGGAACACGGGCGAATGCACGCCGCCGGCGGAGAGGATGACCTCGCGCGCGCGGAATTCCTGTGCCTTGCCGCCGATCCGCGCGCTCACGCCGGTCACGCGGCGCCCCTCGAATACCAATCCGGTCGCAGTCGCGCCATTCACGATCGTCAAATTGCCGCGAGCGCGCACCCCCGCGTCGAGATAGCAGATCGCCGCCGACGCGCGCTTTTGCGGCCAGTTGCTCATGGGCACCGCGCCGTAGCCGTCGCGGAAATCCGCGTTCATGTCGGCGATGAACGGGATCTGGCGCTCTTGCGCGAAAGCGTAGACCGCCTTCGACAGCGGCGCCCAATCTTCCGGCTTGGTGCGGCGGATCGGCACCGGGCCGTCGCGGCCGTGCAACTCGCCGGTAAAATCCAGCTCGTTCTCGAGCTTGCGATAGTAAGGCAGCACGTCGGCCCAACCCCAGCCGGCCGCGCCGTGCGCCTCCCATTCGGCGTAATCGTCCGGCGTTCCGCGATACGCCACCATGCCCATGACGGAGGAGCCGCCGCCCATGATGCGCCCCTGCGAAAAGTGAACCGGCGGGGAATTGTCCTTGCGGCGCCAATGCACCTTGAGGTCCGGCCAGAAATAGGCGTCGTTGTAATACGAGGTCGCATAGGTATCGAGCACGTCGGCCGGCTCTTTGCCCGGCGGCGTGTCCGGTCCGGCTTCGAGCAGCAGCACCTTCGCACCCGAGCGCGCAGACAACCGGTTGGCCAGCACGCATCCCGCCGCGCCGCCGCCAATGATGATCGTATCGAAACTGTTGGTCATGGCTCCTTGAGCGATCTGGTTGGTTCGGCCCGCGCACCGCATGACGGCGGCGGAAATGGCTGCCATAATCATTGGACAATAAAACACGCCCAGGAGCAAAGCCCCCATGTCGAACCTCCCACGCGCCGGGCGGATTCTGCGACGCATGCTGCCGGCGATGATTTTGATCGCCGCGGCGGGCGCGACATGTTCCGCCGCACGCGCGGAATATCCCGAGCGGCAGATCACCATGATCGTATGCTTTCCCGCTGGCGGCGGAACCGACATCGCGGCCCGGCTGATCAATACCCCGCTCGGCGAGGCGCTGGGCAAGCCGGTGGTCATCGAGAACCGCGGCGGCGCCGGCGGCAATATCGGCATTGCGGCGGCGGCGCGCGCCGGCGGCGATGGCTATACCTTGCTGGTGTGCTCGAGCGCCTACGTGGTCAATCCGAGCCTTTACGCCCAGGCGACCTACGACCCATTCAAGGACTTCGTCCCGGTCATGGTGATCGGGGCGTCGCCCAACGCATTCGTGGTTCCGGCGCAATCGGACATCAAGACCATGCCCGAATTGATCGCCAAGGCGAAGGCCAATCCCGGCAAACTCAATTGGACGAGCCCTGGCGCCGGGACGACACCCTATCTCGCCGGCGAAGTCCTCAAGTTGCGGACCGGGATCAACATGTTGCACATCCCGTTCCCGGGCGCGGGACCTGCGACGACCGCCGTGCTCGCCGGACAAGTCGACCTCTACACCGCTAACATCGGATCGTTGATGGCGCTGATCGATGCCGGCAAAGTGCGCCCCATCGCCGTGACGTCGCGGGAGCGTTGGCCCGACCTTCCCAGCGTGCCGTCGCTCGAGGAGCTAGGGGTGAAGGATGCCGTCTCCGATACCTTTCAGGGCATTTACGCGCCGGTCGGGACGCCGCAGCCGGTCATCGACCGGCTGGCGAAGGAACTCGCGCTGATCCTCAACCGCCCCGATATCCGGGAGAAGTTCGTGAAAGCGGGCCTCCCCGTCGTCGCCGAAGGACCGGAGGCTTTCCGCGCGCGCATCGCGCGCGAGGTTCCGATGTACAAGGACATCATCGACAAGGCGGGACTGAAGATACAATAGCTAAAACGCGTTCCTGCCTGATGCACAACGGAGGAATGCGTCGGTCCACCCCCTGATAGTCCGAGTGCAAGGAAATCGACATGGCAAAGCCGCTGGCGGGAGTTCGAGTCATCGAGCTGGCAAATTTCATCGCCGGCCCGCTCGCCGGCACGCTGCTCGCCGACATGGGCGCCGACGTGGTCAAGGTCGAACCGCCGCAGGGCGACATGGGCCGCGCCACCCCGCCGATCCGCGACGGCGAGAGCGTGAGCTTCGTCGCGCTCAATCGCAACAAACGCAGCCTCGTGCTCGATCTCAAGCGACCGCAGGCGATCGAGATCCTGCTCAAGCTGGCGCGCGTATCGGACGTGGTGCTGGAGGCGTACCGGCCGGGTGCGCTCGACAAGCTCGGCCTCGGCGCCGCGCACGTCAAAGCCGTCAATCCGCGCATCATCTACACGTCGGTATCGGGCTTCGGCCAGAGCGGACCCGACCGGCGCCGCGCCGGCGTCAATCTCATCATCGAAGCATTTTCGGGCGCGCTCTCGGTGACCGGCGAGCCCGGCAAGATGCCGATGCGGCCGGGCGTGCAGACGGCCGACGTGTTCGGCGCTTTGTTCGCGGCCTATGCGACGCTTGCCGGACTCGTGGGTGCCGCACGCAACGGCGAGGGTCGTATCGCCGACGTATCTCTGGTCGAGGCTTCGATTGCCGCGGCGGCGTGGGAGGTTGCCGAATATCTCGAAACAGGAAAGGTGCCGCAGCCGCTCGGCAATCGCCATCGCCTCAACGCGCCCTATCAGCTGTTCGAGACCAAAGACGGTCGCCATCTCGCCATCGGAACACCCAACGATGCGCTTTTCGCCAGACTCATGCAGGTGCTCGGTCTCGACGCCCACATGGGCGATGCGCGCTTTTCCTCCTATTCCAAGCGCAAAGCCAACGAGGACGCGCTGCTCGCCCTGGTCGAACCCGCCGTACAGGGGCGCGGCTGCCAGGAACTGGAGCAAGCTCTGCTCGTTGCCGGCGTGCCGTGCGCACGCGTGAACAACTTCAAGGAGGTGTTCGACGATCCCCAGATCATCGCCCGAGGCGTGATGCAGGAAGTCGAGCATCCGCGTTTAGGCAAGATGCGCACTACCCGCAATCCCGTCCTCTTCGACCACGACGGGCCCGCGATCGACCGGCATGCACCCATGCTGGGCGAGCACTCCGAGGAGGTGCTCGCAGCGCTCGGCTACTCGCAGTCCGCGATCCGGGATCTGGTGGCGGCAGGGGTTACGCGCCTGGGGGCGGCGAAGGGAGCGGTTCAGGCCGCAGAGTAGCGACAGCGGAAAATACTCGCGAGGACGAAGGATCATGCCGCTTGCACGCAGCTTTCTCTACGTCCCGGCCAATCGCGAAAAATTCCTGGAGAAGGCGCTTGGGCTGCCGGCGGACGCGTTCATCTTCGATCTCGAGGATTCCGTGCCCACCGCCGAGAAGGTCGATGCCCGCGCCGGCGTGCGCCAATACGCGCCGAAGATCCCAGGCAATCGGGTCTGGGTGCGGGTGAACGGGCTCGACAGTGGCCTCGCCACGGACGATCTTCACGCGATCATCGGCGTCGCCGGACTTGCCGGCATTTTCCTGCCCAAGGTCGAGGCGCGCGACGAGGTGATGCGCTGGGTCGCCATGATCGGCGCGATCGAGCAAGGGCGCGGTGTCACGCCGGGCGCGATCCAGGTCGTGCTCTCGATCGAAAGCGCGCGTGGCGTGCTCAACGCCTACGACATGGCCATTGCGGCCGATCGGGTGGTGTCGCTGACCTTCGGCGGCGCGCAGGACGGCGATCTCAACACCGACCTCGGCTGCGCTTGGTCGATCGACGGCCCGGAAATGCTGCACGCGCGCTCGCACACCTTGCTGGCGGCGCGCGCCGCGCGCTTCGACACACCACTCGACGGCGTGTTCGCAAATGTGCGCGACGCGGAGGGATTCGAGCGCGATACCGCGCTGTCGCGCCGGCTCGGCTATCGCGGGCGCAAGCTCATTCATCCGTCGCAGATCGAACCCTGCAACCGGCTCTACCGCCCGAGCACGGC
>WNFA01016846.1_pt1 | contig 10124 bp, 10 predicted proteins | sample 5400481 | NCBI WGS metagenome assembly WNFA01 (sample SAMN13153340, study PRJNA577476) | soil metagenome | isolation source: 120 cm saprolite under Douglas fir tree site 2 hole 1 replicate 2 | place: USA:California | collected 2015-04-18 | reverse complement strand
GAGGGTATCGACTTCGAGCGCGGGGCGATCGAGCAGCGAACGTCCAGCCAGAGACATGCTGCGCGTCACGCTCGCGCCGCGTTCAGCGCCGCCGGGGAGCCGCAACAGGAGATGCAACGCGGTGCCGCGTTCTCCTTCGAGCATCTGCGCGACGGCGCGATCCCAGCGGCTCGATTCCGTGGCCGCCGAGATTTCGGGCAGGACGGAATCACGGATCCACACCGCCGCGGGAATGCTCTGCACGGCGAGAATCTCCGCCAGCCGCTCCGGGCGGGCCACCCGCATCTCGTCGTTCGCGACATAGTCCATGATGAACGGGCGGCGCTCGATGCTGCGCAACGCCAGGGGCGGGCGGGCAATGCGATTTGCGATCGTCGCCGGCGGCAGAATCTCGAGCTGCCCGTCGTTCAGCAGCGCGCCCCAGCGCCGCAGCCGGTGAAAGTATTGCAGGTCGGTCGGCGCCGGGCGTTCTCCCGCAAACGTGACCGTCGCGGCGAACGCCGAGTCCCAATTCGCGCGGGCGGCGTCCCAGTAGGCATAGTTGTAGCGCGCTTCGGCCCACACGCCTGCCGCGACGAGCTGTCGATCAACGGGAGTCGCGCGCTGCGCCACAAGCGGTCCGACGAGCAGCGCCGGGAACCACGCTGACAACCACGGCGTACGGGATGACATGGCCCTAATTTATCTGTTGTTGTTCGCCTCGCCCCAACTGCTGGTGTACCTCTATCTTCGCGAGCGGCTGCCGTTAACCGCCCGCGGCCGCCTCACGATCGTCTTTGGCGTCTTCAACATCCCGTGGCTCATCGTCGGGGTGCGGATGTTCTCGGGAAGCCTGTGGGGCATCAGCCGCGTCCCCTACATCGCGCCGTGGATTGCCTGGCAAATGCTGGGCTGGATTTTTTGCGGGCTCGTGGCCGTGTACATCCTGGGGAAAGCGGTTGGGCGGTTGGGCGGTTGGGCGGTTGGCAAACTGCGCCGGTCTCCAACCGCTGAACCGCCTAACCGCTCAACCGCCCTCTCGCGCCGTCAGTTTTTGGTTCGGGCCACCTACGCGTACGGTGCCGCCGGCCTAGGGATTTCCGCGTACGGCATCTGGAGTGCCGAGCGACTGCCCTCGATCACGCGCCGCACCCTCGTGTTTCCCGATCTCCCGCTGCCGCTGGACGGATTACGGATTGCCCACCTCTCGGACGTGCACGCCGGCATCCACATGTCGGAAGACAAGATGCGCGAGATCGTCAAGCAGACGAATGCGCTTGGCGCCGATCTGATTGTGCAGACGGGAGACATGATCGATATCTCCCAATCGTTCATCCCCGACTACGTGCGTGCTTTTCGCGACCTGCATGCGCCGCTGGGCGTGGTCACGGTCTTGGGCAACCACGATCGCTACACCGGCCAGGACGCCGTCATTCGCGGTGTGAAGGACGCGGGGCAGGTCTTCGTGAAGAACGGCGTGCATGTGATCGAGCGTGGCGGGGCGGCGCTCGCTCTTGTGGGAATCGATGACCCCCGTAACTGGCGCGCCGACGACCCGCAGGACGATGATCTCGAGGACGCGCTTCGGGTCACGCCGCCCGCCAAAGACGCGTTCCGCATCCTGCTCGCGCACCGCCCCGGTGCCTTCGACGGCGCCGCGCCTCGTGCAATCCCGCTCACGCTCGCGGGCCACATCCACGGCGGCCAGTTCTACTTGCCTGTTGTTGGCTGGTCCCCGGGACGGCTGATTACGAAGTACGTGATGGGCCATTTCACGCAGGGAACGAGCCAGCTCTACGTCAGTCGGGGAATTGGCGTAGTGGGAGTACCACTTCGGGTGTTCGTACCACCGGAGATTGCTTTGTTCGAGTTACGCGCCGATCGCTCGCCACGCCGCATCGATCACTAGCCGCACACCTGTATCTCCCGGTTTCCATTCGCCCGCCACGACCTGCTGCAGCGCGTGGCTGATCGTCGCGAGCCAGACCCCTGCCCAGACTTCCACCGCCCCCGCTCGCACCGAGCCTTGCGCCTTCCCTTCGGCAACGATCCGTTCGATCGCCGTCCGAAACTCGCGCTCAGTCTTGCGACTCTCGTCGTCGAGTATCGCCCCGAGCGGCTCGAGCAGTCCGAGTTTGACAACGCCGGTGTCGTGCGCCGCTCCTTCAATCAGCCCGTGCGCGACGGCGGTCAACTGCGCCCGGGCCGCTCCGGCATCGGGAACTCGCGCCGTTTCCTGGGCGACCTTCGTCGCCCACCGCTGAGCCGCCCGATACAGCTCATTCACGAGCTGCTGCTTGCTCGCGAAGTGGCGGTAAATCGTGCCCTCGGCGATGCCCGCCTTCTTCGCGATCTGCGCCGTCGTCGTGTCGTGGTAGCCGCGTGTGGTGAAGAGCTCGAGGGCCGTTCTGATGAGTCGTTGCCGTGTCAGTTCGGTTGCGGTCACGGCTGCGAATCTACTAGCTTTCCCGCCGCTTCATCTCCCAACAATCATCGGAGGCGTTGCCGCGATGCGCATGCTCGTGCTGGGCGCTGGGCTGCAGGGTTCTGCCTGCGCGTACGATCTGCTCCAGCGTTCGGAGGTGGAGCGCATCACGCTCGCCGACCTACAGCCGAGACGCGTGCCCGCCTTCCTCGGGAAGAAGAAAGACAAACGGCTCGTCGCGGCGCGCCTCGATGCGAAGAGCGGCCCGCGGCTTCGGAACCTGATGCGCGGCCACGACGCCGTCATGAACGCGCTGCCGTACTACTTCAACTATCCGGTCGCGAAAGCCGCCGTCGCCATGGGTCTGCACTGCGCGGATCTTGGCGGCAACACCGAAATCGTCCAAAAGCAGAAGACGCTGCATGGTGCGGCCCGGAAAAAACACGTGTCGATCATTCCCGACTGCGGCCTGGCTCCAGGCATGGTCAACATCATTGCGGCCGAAGGGATCCGGCGCGTCGGCGACGCCGAGAGCGTGAAGATTTTCGTTGGCGGCCTGCCCCAAAAACCCGAGCCACCGCTCAACTATCAGATCGTCTACTCTCTCGAAGGTGCGCTCGATTATTACACGACGCCGTCATGGGTGCTGCGCGAGGGTCGACCCGAGCGCGTGGACGCCCTCTCCGAGCTCGAGGACGTCGAGTTTCCGAGCCCCGTCGGAACGCTCGAAGCATTTCACACCGGCGGCGGCATCTCGACCATGCCATGGGCGTACCGCGGGAAAGTACGCACGATGGAGTACAAGACGCTCCGCTACCCCGGCCACGTCGCGATCATGCGACCAATCCGCGAGATGGGACTCCTGTCACTGGAGCCGGTGAAGATGAAAGGCACGGAGATCGTGCCGCGGGACGCCTTCATCGCGGCCGTTTCACCCCAGCTCAGCAAGCCCAACGGCCGTGACCTCGTCGCGCTGCGTGTGGAAGTGCGGGGGCGTGATGGCCGCCGTGTCGCCTGGCAGCTGCTCGATTACTTCGACGAAGCGACGGGAATCAGCGCGATGATGCGGACGACCGGTTATTCGCTCGCGATCACGGGCGTGATGCAGGTGGATGGTCGGATCAGCGCTGCTGGTGTGTACACGCCGGATGAGGCTGTGCCGTTCCAGGCGTATGTCGCGGAATTGCGAGCGCGAGGAGTTGAGATTCGGGAAGTCACGTGATCGAGATCAAAAACTCCAGGCTGTGGCAAATGTGACTTGCGCGCCCTCCGTCCCCTTGCCTCCTTCCAATATCACCAGCGTATTGCGCATGAGCGCCACGGCCACGCCCCCGCCCATCGCGGCATGCAGGCCGTGGCGCGTGAGGCGAATCGACTCCCCAGGACCGAAGACTCGCCCCGCATCGTAGAAGGCAAACAGCTTGACCTCGAACAGACGAGGCGCCCCCAGGATGCCGTACCGCGCCTCGACACCGCCGGCGATCTTGCCGGGCCCGACAAAGCGGCCGTCGTAATAGCCGCGCAGCGAGCGGAATCCCCCCAGCGCGACGACCGGCCCCTCACTCGTTTCCATCGTCTGTTGCACCGCGAGGGGCGCGGTCCCGGTGACGTTCTCGCCGCCGATCCGCCCCGCCAGCACCAGCCGCTCGAGGGGATGCGCATAGACGTGGAGCGAGGCGCTTGTGCGGGTATAGCCGCGCCCGCGCCCGACGAGTGCCTCGACGAAGACGCCGCGATGCGGATCCACCTCTAGATCGCGCCAATCGAGCACGATCCCGGCGCGCGCGACGCGGTCAGTGAAAGGGCCGACGCTATCGCGTTGAAAGACAGTGATCCCGGGGAGTGCGCGGAACGCGGTGTGCTCGACAGTGCCGCCCACCAGCACGCGCAGTGGCCCGACCACCCTGCGCTGCACTGTGAGCCGCGCCGAGCGAGTCGTGCGGCTCACGCGGTAGAAGTATGACCGCCCGGAACCGGCGCTGTCGCGGTCGAAGGTGGTGTTGTTGCCCTGCCCGTAGTAGCCAAGGCGATTCGCGCGAATCAGACTGAGCGTCAGGCCGAAGCGCCAGCCATCCCAGTAGGCTGGTGCTTGCGCGTCGGCAACCGCCAGATAGCTGCCCTGCGTGCTCGCGCCGGCATCGAAGGCCACGCGGCCGAAGCTGGGCTCGGGACGCTCGGCGAAGCCCATGGGGCTGGACCAGTCGTAATGCCCGGCGAACCAGAATCCGTCGATCGAGCTGTAGGAGACGAATGGGTAGAGGTGATCGACCCATGGGTGCTTCGGATTTGGCTCGGCCTGCGCGGCGAGTGGGGACGCCAACGCGAGCAGCAGAAGACTTATGCGCGCGTGAATAGGTAGGCCGTGTCGCGGATCTTGGCTTCGAGCCCGTCGTGTGCCGCGAAATGATTGGGATAAAGCGACGCGGCCCCGAACTCCCCTCGCTTGGTCACCGCATAGAACACCAGGTCGAACTTCGGCTTGCCTTGCGCGTCGAGCAGCCGCGCTTCCGTCTCGGCGACGACGCGCTTCAACGTCTCGAGGCAGGCGTCGGTGGGCTTCATGCCGCGCCGCATGTGCTCGACCGTCAAGAAGCCGCCGCACACCTTGATGTTCGCCTCGCCGAGCCCCGTCGATCCCGCGGCCCCGACGTCGTTGTCACAGTACTGCCCGGCCCCGATGATCGGCGAATCGCCCACACGGCCGGGAATCTTCCAGGAGAGGCCGCTCGTCGTCGTGACCGAGGAGAGGTCGCCCTGCGGAGTCACGGCGTCGCAATTGATCGTCCCGGTCTTGGTAACGACCAGGTGATCGGAATCCGGGACGTCCAGGTAGTTATCGGTCGGGCTCAAGTTGGCGCGCCACCGCAGCCACGCCTCGCGCGAATGATCGGTCAGCAGGTTCTCTTCCTTGAAGCCGAAGGAGAGGGCAAAACGCTTGGCGCCTTCACCGACGAGGAAGATGTGCGTCGTGTATTTGAGGATCAGCTTCGCGACTTCCGAGGGGGTTTTGATATTCTCGAGTGCGCCGACCGCGCCCGCACGCTTGGTGGGACCGTGCATGCAGGAGGCGTCGAGCTGCACCACGCCCTCCGCGTTCGGCAGACCGCCGTACCCGACGGAGTCGTCGTTGGGATCGAGCTCCTGGATCTTCACGCCTTCGATCACGGAGTCGAGCGTGTCGGCGCCCTGCATCAGCATGTCGAACGCCTTTTGCACGGCGCGCAGACCGTTGGCGCTCGCGATCGCGACGGGCTTGGCCGCCCAGCGGGACTGTGGAGGAAGCGGGCGCGGCGGCCGCATCGGATGTGGAATCCCCATCACGGCACTCGCCGCCGCACTGCCGGCGGCGGAGCGCAGGAAGTCTCGACGCGACACAGATTCGGGCATGAACGGTTTTACCCACTCGTCTTGCGGCTGTCAACTTGCTATCGTTCCCACCCCGTGGAGCTTTCGCTCGTCGTCCCCGCGTACAACGAGCGGGAAAACCTCGCGCCGCTGCTCGCCGAGATCGCGGCCGCCCTCGCAGGCCTGCGCTACGAAGTGATTGTCGTGGACGACGGCTCGACCGACGGTACATTGGACGCGACCCTGGACGCCGACCTGCAAAACGATCCTGCCGACATTCCCAAGCTCGTCGATACCTTGCAGCGCACGGGGGCAACGGCCGTCGCCGGGTATCGCGCCACGCGACGCGACACGCCATGGAAGCGGCTGCAGAGCCGCATCGCCAATGGCGTGCGCAATCGGCTCAACGGGGAAGTAATCCGGGACACGGGTTGCTCGCTCAAAGCGTTTCGGACCGACGCCCTGCGCGCCTTGCCCTTGTTCGCCGGGATGCATCGTTTCTTGCCAACACTCATCAAGATGCAGGGGGGCACCGTGACCGAAGTCCCGGTTGGCCACCGGCCGCGGAAACATGGCGTGACCAAATACGGTATGTGGAATCGCGTGTGGGGGTCGCTCATGGATGCATTTGCGGTGCGCTGGATGCAGCGCCGCGCGCTGCGCTACCGCGTCCGGGAGGAGATCTGATGACGGGAGCCGATACCTCCCACGAGCAGTGGCTCGTGCAGATCGATGCCGAGCTGGATGGCGAGCTGTCGCTGGTCGAGCGCGCCGCGCTCGCGAAGCATCTGGTGACGTGCGCGCACTGCGCGGGCGCGCGCGCGAGCCAGCTTGAGGTGCGTGTCGCCCTGGCACGCTCGGCCGGGAATCCGCACGCGTTCGTCGTACCGCGCCCCGCGATCCGCGCCGGCACGCTGGCCCTCTGGGTCGCGCTGGCGCTGGCGACCGGACTCCTCGCGGGTTGGGTCGCAGACCGCCGCTGGGGCGGCCCGGGGGGGGGTGCAACACTCGAGGAATCGCGTGGAGCTATCGTCGTTCACTAGCGTCATCCTCGCGCTGTCCGCTCTCCAGGGGCCGGGCACCCGGCTCACCTATCGCATTCGGGTGATCGAGCCTGCCGCGGTCGCGCCGCGCGTCCTCGCGAGCGGCGCGGTCAGTGGACCGCTCGACAGCGACATGCGCCTCACACTCCGCACCGACACCGCTGAGGTCGAGGCGCTGTTCCAGGTGACGCCGCTCGGCGACACGGTGACTCTCGGCGGGGAGTTCTTTTCGCGGCGACGAGTGGGGCAGTCACGCCGCGGCCTGCCGTTGTGGGAGGAAGACACCTACCGACGGCTCGTCCGGTTGGCGTGGAGCGATACAGCGCGCATCTATCCGTTCGGCACGGGTAAGCGCGGCGGCGGCGGCGGCGGCGGCGGGCGGCGGGCACTGTGGGTCGAGCTGATTCTGGATCGCGAGTTTGCGGGAGGCGAGGCACGGGCGGCGGAGGCCTTCGATTTGGTCGATTCGACGCGCGACTTCCGCCTGGAGGCGGTCGTGCGGCCGCGTCGAGCGCGAGTGATCCTGAACCTGGTGCGCGGGGACACCGTCAGCGCGCCGCGGCCGATCGATCTGATCCCGGAGGAGCCGCCGCGCGTGGTGCGGCTCGTGCTCAAGGGACGGGCTACGACGCTGGTCGTGAGTCTCACGCGTCCCGACCCGGCACGCTCGGCGCGCGATCGCGCGCTCGCACTCGACGCCGATATCGTCTGCCTGCGTGTCGCGCGGCCTGACGTGACCCAGCCACTCGGGACGCTCTGCGGACGGCTCAACAACGTCGCGCGACAGCTGCCGTTGCCGACCGGCGATACGCTCGCCGCCACGTTCGCCTGGCCCGGCTGGCGCTGATGGCTCCACGCAAGAAACGGCTCGATCCGTCGATCTTCCACCTTCCCGTCGACAAGATGCGGGAGGGCTACTACTCCGACAAATACTTCGTGCGCGCGCGGGAGCTGTTGCGCAAAGATCACCACCGCCCCCGCGTGACGATGCAGGTGTTCGGAAAGTCCCACGCCTATTTGGGCGGCATCGACGAGGCGATCGCGATCTTGAAATTATGCGCGGAACGCTGGGACGAGCTGGTGGTCCACGCGCTCTACGACGGAGAAGAGATCCAGCCGTGGGAAACCGTGCTCCTCATCGAGGGGCCCTACGACGCGATTGCGGTGCTCGAGACGCTCTATCTCGGCGTGCTCGCGCGGCGCACGCGGGTCGGGACCAACACGAGGCAGGTCGTCGAAGCGGCGAAGCCGAAAGAGGTGATGTTCTTCCCGGCGCGGCACGACCACTGGCTGGTCCAGACCGGCGACGGTTACGCCGCACACATCGCCGGCGCCATCGGCGTCTCCACCGACGCCCAGGCCTCATGGTGGGGCTCCGAAGGGATCGGCACCGTGCCCCACGCCCTCATCGCCGCCTACCAGGGCGACACCGTCCTCGCGTCACGCAAGTTCGCCGAGCAGAGCGACCCCTCGATCCGACTCATCACACTGGTGGATTTCGACAACGACTGTGTGGGTACGTCGCTCGCGGTGGCCCGCGAGCTTGGAGAACGGCTGTACGGCGTCCGGCTGGACACGTCGGAGACGCTCGTGGACAAATCGGTCATCCCGCAGATGGGCACATTCAAGCCGACCGGCGTGAATCCGCAGCTGGTGAGGAACGTACGCAGCGCGCTCGATGCCGAGGGCTATCGCCACGTCAAGATCGTGGTGTCCGGCGGCTTCACGGTGGAGAAGATTCGCCAGTTTGAGGAGCAAAACATCCCCGTCGACGCCTACGGCGTGGGATCGAGCCTGTTCCAGGGTCGGTTCGATTTCACGGCCGATGTCGTCATGCTCGAGGGAAAACCGTGCGCCAAGGTCGGGAGGTCGTACCGGCCGAATCCGAGGCTGGAACGGGTGACGTAGAAGCCTTGCGTCTGCCTTTCCGCGTGCATAATTTTCCGTTCAAATGAATAATCATGCATCTATCCCGGTCGGCGTGCTGGGTGCGTCCGGCTATGTCGGTCAGGAGTTGCTGCGCCTGTTGGACGGCCACCCGGACGCCACAGTCGCCTTTGCGACCGCCGAGTCGGCGGCCGGCGAGTGGGTCGACGGGCACGAGCTCATCAAGGCCGACGACGCGCCATGGCAGCAGGCCGAGATCATCTTGTCGGCTCTCCCGCACGGCGTGTCTGCCCGCTACGTCCACGAGGCACGCGCCAGCGGCAAGCGGACCGTGGATCTCTCGGCGGACTTCCGGCTGTCGCCCGATGCCGTCTACGGGCTCACCGAATTCACCCGGCCACGCCTCGCCGATGCCGACCTCGTGGCCAACCCCGGATGCTATCCGACGGCCGCACTGCTGGCGTTGATCCCGCTCGCGCAGCTCGGACTGATCGATCCCTCGCGTGAGGTCATCATCGACGCGGCCTCCGGCGTCACCGGTGCCGGACGCAATCCCAAACGCGAGCTGCTCTTTGGGGAGGTCGCGGAGGATTATCGGGCTTATGCGATCGGCAACACGCACCGCCATCTCGCCGAGCTGAAGCAGTCGTTGTCGCGCGAGGGCGGTTTCACAGGCGACCTGGTGTTCACGCCGCATCTCTTGCCGGTGAAGCGCGGCATTCTCGAAACGATTCATGTGCCGCTGACGCGTGTGCTCGATCAGTCGACGGCCGAGGGACTGTACAGCGCCACCTACGACGCCGAGCCGTGCGTGCAGGTCATGCATGGCGTCTTGCCGTCCCTCAAGGACGTCGTCTACCGCAATCGGGTGGCTATCGGCGTGGCGGAGGTTGCCGACGTCCGCCGGCCGCGGCTGACGGTCATCGCCGCGATCGACAATCTCGTGAAGGGTGCGGCGGGGCAGGCGATCCAGAACATGAACGTGATGCTCGGACTTCCCGAGACGGCGGGACTCGCGTGCTGAACGTGCGCGTCGTCAAGATCGGCGGCAACGCGCTGGACCGCCCAGAATGGGTCGCCCAATGCGCTCGTGGTGTGAGCCGCATCGGTCCGGCCGTGATCGTCCACGGCGGCGGTCAGGCGGTAAGCGCCTGGTCGCGCCGGCTCGGTCTTCCGGTCGAGCAACGTGACGGCTTGCGCGTGACGACGCCTGAGATCGCCGAGTTGGTCGAAATGGTCCTGGGCGGCCCGATGAATCGGTTGCTCGTGACCGCGCTTCGCGCTGCCGGTCTCGATGCGATCGGACTGTCGGGCGTGGACGGCGGTCTGCTGAGTGCGCAGCCGCTCGAGGACGGAACGGCCCTGGGTGAGGTCGGGGAAATCGTGAACGTGCGGGCGTCGCTGCTGCAGAGTCTTTTACTCGCCGGGCTGACACCTGTGGTGGC
>WNFA01008018.1_pt1 | contig 10126 bp, 4 predicted proteins | sample 5400481 | NCBI WGS metagenome assembly WNFA01 (sample SAMN13153340, study PRJNA577476) | soil metagenome | isolation source: 120 cm saprolite under Douglas fir tree site 2 hole 1 replicate 2 | place: USA:California | collected 2015-04-18 | reverse complement strand
CGTGCGACTTCACCTTAGCGCCGAAGTCTGATCCGGCTGTGATTCGGGTCCCCCGCTTGTGCACCAGTTGTGACCCGGAATCGTATTCGGATTTTGGTCGGGGGCCCGGGATTTGAACCCGGGGCCTCACGGTCCCGAAATCTAGGCGGTCTCGTCCACCGAGACCGATTTCGCCGGTTTTGCGTTCAATTCGAGCACTCACCGGGCGAAGTCCACTCGATTTCAGCCACCAAGCTCGCCCGGATTACTACATGAACTACTACATAACAATCGATGCACGAGAGGGGCCGAGCCGGCCATCGGCTACCCTTCTCCGCTGGCCGGTGCATCATGAATCGCGACCACAAGCACCATTGAGGGCGGTAATAGGCTAGCCTCATCGCGCTCGTCTTGCTCCGCTTCCAGGCGCGATGACCTTTGACCACTAGCCTCAGTTCAGTAAAGACGTAACGTCTTGGCCGATCCCCGTCGCGAGGACTATGATCGCTCGGGGCGCAGGATGGCGCCATTGTGGGGGCGCGAGCGCGAGCTCGCTCTTATTGAATCGTTCCTGGGGTCGTTGGATCACGGACCGGCTCTGCTGGTCTTTGAGGGCGAGCCGGGGATCGGCAAGACTGCGCTGTGGCAGGGAGCCACGACGCTGGCGGAGTCGCGCGTCAAGACTGTGCTCGTCTCACGCCCGGCAGAGCCCGAGGCAAAGTTCGCGCATTCGGCCCTCGGCGATCTCCTTGCTGAGATCGGCGACGGTGAGTTCCGGAGCCTTCCCGGACCCCAGCGTCAAGCGCTCGAGGTCGCGCTCCTGCGCGCCGATCCGCTTGGGCGGCCCGCCGACCCGCGCGCGGTGTCGATGGGAACTTTTCTACTCCTCCGATCGCTTGCGACGACGCCGCTGTTGCTCGCGATCGACGACTGGCAGTGGGTGGACCCGCCTTCGGCACGCGTCCTGATCTTCGCGATCCGACGGCTGCGGGTTGAGAAGGTAGGCATCCTCCTAACTGTGCGCCGGGGCACGAGCGTCGAAGTTCCCGGTGCCGACCTCGGCTGGCCTGACGATCACTACCACCAAGTCGTGGTTGGACCAGTAAGCCTTGCGACACTCCACCGCATTGTCCTCGAGCGCTTCGAACTTGCACTACCGCGGCCACTCCTTGTTCGGCTCCATCAAGCCTCCCGCGGTAACCCCTTTTTCGCCCTTGAGATCACACGGGCAATCGTCCGCTCGGGAAAGACCCCCAACCTTGGGGACCAATTGCCGGTTCCCGACGACCTGGCCCAGGCCCTGACGGAAAGACTGGCGGCGCTTCCGATGACAGCACGTCGTGCCCTTGCGGTTGTTGCCGCCAGCGGGCGGCCGACGCGCGACCTAGTCCGGAAGGCGGCAGGCGTTGCGGCTGCCAAGAAAGGCCTCGACGCCGCTTTGCACGCAGGGATCGCGCAGGTCGAAGGCGGCGGCCGGCTCCGTTTCACCCATCCCATGCTGGGCTCGCTGATCGGGGCCATGGACTGGCCGCTGGAACGCGGCCATTTGCACCGGCGCCTCGCCGAGCTCGCGACCGGCGACGAGGATCGTGCGATCCACCTCACTCGTGGCGGGGCGACCCTTGCCGATCTACCCGACATCGACGCCGGCGCTCGAAGTGCCTGGCTCCGTGGCGCTTCGGAGGTCGCCAGCGAGCTAGCCGATTGCGGCCTCGCCCTCGCGGGCAGCGCTGACGGAGCTGACCTGCGGCGGCGGCGCATCCAGGCCGCCGAATACCACTTTCGCGCGGGCGAAGATCAGCGCGCAAGGGTGCTGCTCGAGATGGTTGTGGCCGAGGCTCCACCCGGAAACGAACGCGCGCGCGCACGTTGGTGGCTCGGCTGGGTGTTGAGGCACGGTGCGAGTCTCGCCGCCGCGGTCGCCACATTCAGCGAGGCGCTCAAGGACGCCGAAGCCGACGCACAGATCGACCTCCAGCTTCACGCAACAATCGAGCTGGATCTCGCGTTGACCCTAGTCAACACCGGAAGGGTGCAGGAGGCCCGTCCACACGCCACCGCCGCGATAAGGTGTGCAACCGAGGCCGGCGACCGCCGCTTGATGAACGATGCGATCGGGCCGCTGGTTTTGATTGAGTTCCTCGCCGGTCGCGGGTTGCGGCAGGATCTCGTCGCACAGGTGCGCGACGACATCTCCTCCGATCACCTGCCGGTTGCTTTGCGCACGAATGTCCTGGTTGCGATCGCACAGAAGTGGAGCGATCAGTTCGAGTTGGCCAGAGTACGGCTCGTGGCCGAGTACCGCGCTGCAGTCGAGCGTGGAGCCGAGGCCGACCTGCCCGCGCTTCTCTGGAGTTTGAGCGAGCTCGAGTGCTGGACGGGCAACTGGACGCTGGCGGCCGAGTATGCCGGGAGGGGCGTTGAGGCAGCGACGCTCACTGGGAGCCCGCATGACCACGCGCTCACGCTTTGCGCCCGGGCGCTGATCGCGGCATGCACAGGCGCTGTCGAAGTGGCGTACGCCGACGCCCGAGCCGCGCTCCGCGCCGCTGAAGCGTCGGATATGCAACCGGCGCTGGTCTGGAGCCGGCATGCGCTCGGCTTCCTCGAGCTGTCGCGCGGGGACGCCGCAGCGGCGCACAGCTGGATGGCCCCGCTAGCGGGCGCCGTCGCCGCTATGGGCGTCGGCGAGCCCGGCTCCGTGCGCTTCGTCCCCGACGAGATCGAAGCGCTGCTCGGCATCGGCGACCTGGAACAGGCCACTGCACTCCTCGAAGCATTCGAGGCGCGCGCACGCGACCTCAATCGCACCTGGGCTCTCGCGGCCGCCGCCCGTTGCCGAGCCCTTGTCTTCGCTGCGAACAACGACCTTGACGCAGCCGTACGTGCAGTGGACGAGGCGCTCGAACATCACAGGAACCTAGGCATGCCGCTCGAACTGGGTCGGACGCTGCTGCAGCAGGGTCGCATTCATCGACGCCGCCGAGAGAAGCGCGCCGCCAAGGACGCGCTGCACGCGGCACTTGACGTCTTCGAGCAGCTGGGAGCGCAATTGTGGGCAGCCCGCGCCCGCAGTGAGCTCGAACGGATCGGCCTGCGGCCGCCGGCGAGTCATGACCTTACCGGCACCGAGTCAGCTGTCGCACGCCTCGCAGCCCAGGGTCGGACCAACCGCGAGATCGCGTCCACGCTCTTCCTCAGCCCGAAAAGTGTGGACGGGGTGATCCTGCGGATTTACGGAAAGCTCGGAATTCGGTCACGCGCAGAGCTCGGCTCGCGGATGAGCGCCTTCAAAAGCCAGTAGACACCGCTATCGTCCGCGGACCCTCTGCGCCATCGTCTGGCTGTGGGCTTTCGCGGCACAGGCCCGACGTGCGTCATCGAACAACTCTGGCCGGGGGTCAATGTGAAGTTGGCGTCTGCCCAGGCCGAGCGCATCGCTGGCGCCGTCTCGAGCGGGGCCAGAGATGGACGGACGCGAGTTCTCGGGGCGACCCTGATCCCCGACGATGAGACGCTGTTTACCTGGTGCGCGGCCCCGTCGACCGAGTTCGTACGCGAGCTTTTGGCAGCTTCCGGCATCCGCTTCGACCGCGTGCTGGATGTCTTGGATGCGAGTGGAACGAGGAGCTGAGATGGGTACAACTGCCGCGATCACGGCGGTGCGGCAATCGATCCAAGGAGGAACCATGAGCAACCGCCGCTTGAACATCGCCGTTCCTTTCGCCGTTCTTCTCGCAGTGCTCACAGCCTTAACCCCTGTCCGTCCGGCTGCGGCGCATATCGAGCTGCCAACGCTGACTGCGCTTCACGCATTCGTGGGCGACCCGCTCTGGGGCCTCGACACCGTGCACGGCACTGTACTCGCAGTCGCACCCGACGAGCGGACCGCCCAGGCCAGCACCACCAAGATCATGACCCTGTTTCTGACTGCGCAAGCCGTCAATCAGGGCGTCGTGCACCTTGACGACCAGGTCACGATCGACGCGCTTGTGGCCATTCCCATGCTGCTGCTCCAAAGCAGAATGCAAGACGTCAACGGCGTTCCGCTCCAGGAGGGAGAGGTCGTTCGCCTCGCCGACCTGATCCGCGGAATGATGTACCAGTCCGGCAACAACGCGGCGTGGGAAATCGCTGAGTACGTCGCGCGTGCCTATTTTGGCCCGTCAGCCGGGGTGCCTGACTTTGTGAATCTCATGAACCAGGAAGCCGCCGCGGAGGGACTCGTCAACACCCATTTCATCTCCCCAAACGGCTTTGACGACCCAAATCACTTCACGACCGCACGAGAGCTCGCGAAGCTCATGAACCACGCTATCGACGACCCGTTTTTCCGCGAGGTGGTCGGCTTTATCGGCACCTGGAATGCAACCACGCAGGCGCCGGGTGGCGGGACCAAGACCTACTCGTTCTCGTTCCCGTTCTTCAATCCCTTCCCGGGCTACGAAGGCGCCAAGGGCGGCGGCACTACGAACTGCAGCGGGGGCCCAACAAAGGGTTGCATGGTTATGAGCGGGAAGCGACTTGGCCGCCGGGTCGTCGTCGCGTTCATGCAAGGACAACCATGGGCGGAGGAGACCGGGCTCTTCAACTACGCATTTGCGACCATCTTCCACCCCAACCTGCGCGGCACGAGCGTCCCCCTCGCGGCGGCGCAAACCCAAGACAGTTTCGACTGCGTTTCCTCCAACCGCGCGGTCAGCGCCGTCCTCGAGTCGGGAGGACCAGCGAAGCTAATCGCCTGGGCGCCCGACGTCGATGGCTCGGCGATCGCCAAGCTCAGTGAGGCCTCGTTGCCTGACTCCACAATCCCCCCCGGTAACGGCGACGGCCAGGGGCCACCGAGAGCTGTCGAACTCACGCACCTCGGAGACTCTGTGATCCTCGCTTTCCGTCATGGCGCGCAGGTCGAGCTCTCACGTTGGTCGCTGGCGCCCGACGGCAGCCTGACGATGCTCTCAACGGGCATCAAGCTGGGGCCAGCCGCCACGATGGCATTCCAGCCAGTCGCCAATGACAAATTCGTCTCCGTCGTCGTCAACCCAGACGGCGCCCTCGTCTTGAAATCCTGGGCGGCCGAGAACGGCGGGCCTGGGCTCACCCTCCTCGACACGCACCAGGACTCGTCCCGCGTCTATAGCGAAGCCGCAGTCGCGGGCCCCGACCACACGGACCCGCTCAACGGCCATAGCGCAATCACTGCTGCCCAGGACTCGGCAGGCAACACCGTGCATCAGACGTGGGCTGTCGACCAACAGACGGGCAGAATCACTCAGCTCGGATCGCTTGTAGAGCCAGGAAACCACACCAGCCTTTCGATCGCACCAGTGGCCGTCGACGCAGCGGCTGGCGAAGGTTCAGCGCCGATCTACTACGCCACCGCGTATCGCGCCGGCGACGTCGCTTACATGCGGTTCTACCGAATCGATCAGCAGGGCAACCCCGTGCCAGAGGGCTTCTTACCGACCGGAGTCACTTCTGTGGCCGATGTACGCGTCGCATCGCTCGGTCATTCGGGGCTGATGCTGACGACCCGCACGAGCTCCGGCAGCGTCGAGCTGTCGGTGTGGGAGGGACGCCGGTTGGCAAACGACGGCATCGCGGCGTACCGGATCGCCGACCATCCGGCGTACGACGGCGCCTCCTCGGTCAACATATGTCGCTTGCCGTCCGCGCACGCCGAGGGCGATTACCTCGCTGCATCGATCGGGGCCGCTGACAGCCGCCTCCAGTTGCGCGCCTTTCGATCGGGCGACAGGCCTTAGGAGACGGACGCCTTTCGAAGTGAGCGCGATTACTGGTCAAAATCGCCACCAATAGAAGGAGATCCGGACATGTGATCAAGTACAAGATCACGGAGATGCCACGTTCGCCTACCGCGTTCGCCGTGCAGAGTTACGCGATCCTTGCGTTGATGCTCGCCGCGCTGCTGGCGCTCGGCGGCATTATCCCAGCTCGAGCCGGCGACTTTCCGAACTATCTCGACCCGCCGGAGGGGGCGACTAGTCTCGGGCCTGTGGTGATGGAGAACCCCGTCATTCACAACATCTACGTGGATGGCAGCTGGAACGACGACAACCCTGGGCTCACCATGGAAAGCATCAACGGCGTCACGCAGGGCATCGTGGACAGCGACTACTTCAACGCGGCTTCCCAGTACGGCGTCTCGGACCCGTCCTTCTCGGGCTCCGACGAGAAAGGCGGCGATGTCTGCGGGTTTCTGCCGATCGTCAACGGCCTCACTTCCGCCGGGCCAATTAGCACCTGGCTCGCCTGTGAGCTGGCTCAGGTCGTCCCCGAGGGGCAGACCGCGGGAGGCTTCGATGCGCCAGACGACAACTCGCTGTACATGGTGTACCTCCCCCGAGGCACCACCTTCGCCGAGCACCCCTGCAGCGGCATCCACCTGTGGGCGATTACCACCACTCTCGACTTTGTATTTCCGGTGTATGTCCCTGTGCCGCAGACCGTCGCGTTCGCCGTGATCCCCGCCGATTGCGCGCTCTCAAAAGCGAACCCGCTCGACGCGATCAGCAGCGCGGCCAGTCACGAGATGATCGAGGCTGCGACCGACCGCCTTGTCCCGGGTCCGCTCGTTCCCTTGGGGTCGTCCTTCGGCTGGATCGACCGATCATTGGATCCCGTTGCCCAGCTCACGAATGGCGAGGCCGCGGACATCTGCCAGAACAATACAGACAGCCTCGTGCCCACTCCCCCGGTACGGCTGACCAACGGCATCCTCGTCGCTCCGTATTGGTCGAACGTCGACCAGACCTGCGTTCCCGTCGGTGCGGCGGTCAAGTTGAACGAAACTGGTTTGCCGGCGACGGTTCCTCACACCGCGACCGTGAACGGGAAGACGGTGACCCTTCCGTTCACGGACAATCTCGAGGTCGGCTCGGCGCTCAGCTTCTCCTATCCGAGCCCGGTGAGCGATCCCAATCCCGGAATCCGCTATGTCACCAATGACCCGGGTCAGACACTGACCATCTCCGTGCAGGTGAAGGACGTCGCCGTCTACACGCGGCAGTTCTTGTTGACGACAAGCACAGCTCCATCCTTCCTGGCTGGGATCGATCCGTCGTTGACGCCGAGTGGCTGGCACAACGACGGCGAGGTCGTCGCGCTTGACACGTCCACGCCGATCCCGACCGGTCCCGGCACCCGCTACCGCTTCGACAACTGGAGCGGCGACGTGGCCGCCCTGACGCCGCACACGAGCGTCACGATGACAGCTCCGAAGACGGCGATCGCGAACTACGTTCTGCAGTTCCTGCTGACGGCGCAGACGAACGGTCTGGGCACGAACCTGACCCACATCAGCAACAGCAGCGGCGTTCTGGGGACAGCGAGCGACACGACGCCGCTCGTAGTCTGGATCGACGCGGACACCGGAGGCACGCTCACCGCAGACGCCAACGTGAATGGAGCCGGCGGCATCCAGTACTTCTTCCAGGGGTTCGTTCCTCCACCGCCCGCGACACTGACCTCTCCGTTGACCATCACTGCCGTCTACAAAACAATGGCGCAGCTCGTGGACGAGGCGCTCGCCTCGGGCGGCATCAGCGGTCCGAGTGCTCGAGGCTTCGCAACGGCACTCAAGCAGGAGTTCAACGCGGTTCAGCACGACATGGGCGTACCCAATTACGCTGCCGCGCTCGGCGATCTGAAATCGTTCATCAACAGCGTCCAATCCCAGTGCTGCACGCCGAGCGCCGGCAAGGAGATCACGAGCTCCCTGGCGACGAAGCTCCAGCTCGACGCCCTGCTCGTGTACCACAACGCGCTCTGCAACGCCGTGGCGTGCAACGAGATCAGTCCATCCGCGGCGGCGTTCGACTACATCTACTACTCGGATCTGGTCAGCAGTCTCGGTGGGACGGTTCTTCCGCCCTGTTGAGATGAGGCAGATGACATTCAGTCGGGGAGCCGGGGCCTGCAACCTCCGGCTTCCCGCCGCTGGTCAACGGCGGCCCAGGAGCACACTCCGCGGCGACCGTGCCCAGCGGACCCACCAGAAGCAAACGAAAATAGTGCGCTGGGCAGCGGGGGTGGGAATCTGGGCAAGGTGAACATTGTCCGACCGGCCCGGACGCGGCTGGAGTCACCCCGTCTGGGATGACTTCTTCGTCTGACCAGCCACATCGCGGATCGCACTCTCGACGTCGTTCTGCGCGACGAGTTCACGCCCGCGCACAAGGTCATTGAATCGCCGACGGCTGAGCTAGGTTGCTAATTCGGCTCAGAGATTGACTCAGCTCGTGCTAACGCGGGGTTATAGGCACCACAGCCGACTAACCACACGTATATAGAGGACGCGCGCGAGGGCGGGCTGCTGATAGGGGCGTGTTGTCGGCAGCATCCCAGGCCGGCACTCGTTAGTGGATGCACACCAGGACATGTGGTTTGCCACCGACGTCGATGTGCGGAGCGCCGTCACGCTCGAGCCAATTCGCAGGGCATCCGGCGACCCGCCAATGGATCGCAGTCGTCGACAGCCGTGACCGTTGGTTACCGATCGAGCCTAACGCAAACGACGCGATCCTTCAGCTACATCTTGGCGATTCGGATCCTTCGGAAGGCCACTCGGCCGGCATTGGCGGTCTCGCCGGGCGATGGTGGGTGGATCTGGATCCCGACATAGGCCGGACCCTGGAGCGTGCTGGCCAAACCTCGTGCCGGGTCCTGGTTTTGGAAAGAGGTCACGTGCACACCGTTGAGCGCAACCATGTAGGTCTGACCCTGGATTCGTATCTCGAAGGCGCACGGGCAGGCTGTTGCGTGAAGTTCTGATTGCCTTGAGCGTAGATAGCACCGGTCTTGTGAATTCCCGCTTGATCAGGCCAGCCGAACTCATCGATCTGAATCTCGAAGCCGAAGTTGATGGCCACCCAAGCTTGGTTGTTGTAGCCCCTGCTAGTCGGATCAGGGAATCGCACAAACAGCCCCGAGTTGTCGTTCTGCTGCCAGCGCAGCCATTCCAGTTTGAGGACAAAGTCCGGCGGCGTCGGATCCGTGCACCAGAGCATGCCAAGCTCTCCGCTGGGATCGGGAGCAACCTCGAGACTACTGTCTACGACGATGAAACGGCCAGGGCCCGCCATCTGCCAATTCGTCAAATGGATACCGTCGAAGAGCGCCGTGAACCCGGTCTCAGCCACGAAAGGGCTCGGGTTGCCGAGATGCTCAGCCAACCGACGGGCCAGGGCGATTCCGCTCAGCATTGGATTAGGCGAACCGGTGCGTGGGAGGATGGCCGGCCCGATCGCGTACGCATTAGCGACGTCATGAAATCTGCAGTCGACATCGGTCACCGAGGTTGCTGGGGCATCGCCCATCCTCAGGGTTCCGGCTTCATGGTGGGTCGTACCAAGGCCATCTCTCCGGTTCTGGGGCGCCTGCACCGTGGAAGCCGGCTGACCAGCAGCGACGAGCAGCGAGCCTCCACCAGTTAACACCTCGTAGGGTTTGCCGTCAGCGAAGAGCAGCGCGACATCTTCGGCCGCGTGATCCATCGCTCCCCAAAGCTCCAGATCGCGCTGGCTTGGGGCAATCGAGACAAACGCTCGTTGAACCCCGTACTCATCAGGTTCTGGATCCAGTCGGACCGAACAGGCGGGATTCTGAGTCTCCATTTCTCCGATTCCACGGATCACGATCACAACGTCCTGGGAACTCGCCAGTCGGAGCACGTTGAACTGGTCGATGTCCGGGATCTTCTTGAAGAGTTCGGCCTCGGCATCGGTTGCTGTTTTGGCCCCGCCGGCCGCCGTGATCTGCAGGTGGTAGTGCCCGAAGCTGCCGTCGGCGAACCGATGCCGTCCCTTCACGAAAAGGGCTGCCTGCTCTAATTTGTCAGTCAAGCCAGCTAGGTTTTGGATCGGGATCCTGATGTTGAGATTGGACCGAAGGTGCGCGATTAGGTTCTTGCCGATCAGGTTGTAGTTGGGCGTTCCCCGAAAGGCGTTGAGCGCTAGTCGGGTGCTCTCGATGGTGGCAAGAGCCAGGACCACCACGCCTCCGGGCGGGACCGGCACCATGCCGAAATTCGTGTCGACTGCCGTAACTCGAGCACCATCGAATCGAAGACCAACCACGTGACAGTTATCGACCACCATGAGTCGCTTCTTAACGTCGTCGGCGCCAG
>WNFA01007794.1_pt1 | contig 10127 bp, 6 predicted proteins | sample 5400481 | NCBI WGS metagenome assembly WNFA01 (sample SAMN13153340, study PRJNA577476) | soil metagenome | isolation source: 120 cm saprolite under Douglas fir tree site 2 hole 1 replicate 2 | place: USA:California | collected 2015-04-18 | reverse complement strand
CCGTTTTCGCCGGCAAAAGATTTCATCCGGTCGTCTACTTCTGCGCGCATGCGTGAAAGCGCCGCGCGCGCGCCGTCGGGAAACATCACTGAGATCTGTTCGAAGTAATCGCCGATCACGTAAATCGCGTGCAGCTCGGCCTTTGTGCCGGTCGCCAACTCGCGCGCCAGATTCGTCGCGGCGAGCGATGATGGACGAAAGTTCGTCGCGAGCAAAATTCGATTCAGGTTAATTTCGGTGTCGTGACCGCGATGCTCGACAAAGTCGCGCTGCGGCGGCCTGATGGTCAGCACCGGACAGGGCGCTTCCGCGATGATCTCTTCCGCGGTCGATCCCCACAACGCGCGCGCCAACCCGCGCCGGCCGTGCGTTACCACCGTGACCAGATCGATATCGTAATCGCGCACCGCGTTCGCGATCTCATGCGCGGGCTCGCCGGCGACGATCACGGGTTCGACTTCCAGCCCGTCGAAAAGCGGATCAATGAGCAAGTCCTTGACCTCAGCTCGCAGTTGTTTCAGCCACTGGTTGTCCTGATCTTCCAGCACTCGTTCGGGCAGGGTCATCAGGTTCGCGGGCACGCTGCCGGTTTGGACGCTGAACAGGACGACTCGCCCGCGCCCATCACGCGCGAACGCGGCCGCGTACTTCAGCGCCGAACGCGCGTGCGGGGTGAAGTCGGTCGGGAAAAGAATGTTGCGGAAAGACATAAAGAGATTTCGGATTGCGAAATTCGAATTTCGAAATTGCTGTTCGGTTACTAACCTCCGAATCGGCGGCGCGAGCGTGGGAAAACAGAAATCCGCAATTCGCAATCCGAAATTCGAAATCTTAGATCACTTTCGTTCCCGCAATGCGATCGAGCTGCGCTTGAAAACCGGAGCGCTTCATCACTTCCCGACGTTTGCGGGCAACCAGGGACAGATCCAGCGCGACTCTTTCGCGGACGCGCCGCGCGCGATCGCCAGTAGCAGTTTTGTCGACGATTCGGCGCAAAGCCTCGCTCAATCCGGCCACGTAAGAACTTATGGGCAACTCTTGACGCATCGTTGCCACCGAGTTTGAGTATTCCAGCCCCCCTGATGTCGGATCGAGAAAGGTGTAGTCGTCAGCCAGTTCCAGACGCGCGGCGCGAAACAATGAACTGAAGTCAGAGTTGGCGCCATTCAGAGCGCGCTCGACGCCGCCGATCAGTTCGCCGCTGACCTTCACGACATCATGCCACTCAACCATCTCTTCCGCTTCGGTCGCGACCGGAGGTTTGGTCGATGAAGTGCGCCCGCCGCTTTGTGACTCGTCAATCAGAGGCGCAGCACTCGGTGGAGTTACGGACAATTCCCCCGCGCCAGTCGTCGACCCGAGGTCTTCGGTTTTCACGGGGGCTGAGTCGTCGCGCACCGCGACCGCCTCGTCGGCGCCTTCAAAGACGCTGATCGTCCCCGGGGTTTCGCGCGCGCGCAGAACCAGCCGATGCATCGCCGCCTCTTCCAGCACTTCGGTGCCGGCCGCTCGATCCACCTCGCGCACCAGTGGCGTATTCGATCCGGTCAGGAAAACATCGGCGCTATAGTCATCCATCTCGACGTGCACGCGCCCGACGAACGCGCGCTGCGACAGATGACGCAGCAACGCCCACAAGTTGACGAAGCTGGTGTCCAGGTTCTCGTAGAGTACGCGCGACTTTGATTCTGAACTCATGTTTAGTGATCAATCGAACTCGACGCGGAGCATAACAAAGGCAAAGAGCAAAGGGCAAAGCGCGAGAGCTAAGGCAAAGACGAAAGAGAAATAGCGGCGTAGAGAGTACCAACTTTAGTTGGGCTTTCGGCGACATCCAGACCCGACTGAAGTCGGTACTCTGAACACCGTTCATGAACGTACTTCCTCCTTTGCCCTTCGCCCTTTACGTTTCGGCACTTCCATGCGAAACTCCGCGAAAATGGAAAATGCTGGTCGCTTGGAAACAATAAAAGACGAACGCCCTGCGGGATTGCGACGATCGGTCGGCTTCTACGGACTGATGTTCGTCTCGCTGGGCTCAATCATCGGATCGGGCTGGCTGCTAGGCGCGCTCAACGCGGCGCAAGTGGCCGGGCCGGCGTCGATCTTGTCGTGGGTCCTCGCGGCCTGCATGCTGGCGCTGCTCGCACTAACGTACGCGGAACTGGGCGCCACTTACCCTGTCGCGGGAGGGGCGGCGAGGTTTCCCTACTACTCGCACGGTCCGATCACAGGCTTCACGGCCGGATGGGCATCGTGGCTGCAGGCGGTATTCATCGCGCCCATCGAGGTGCTGGCGGCCATCACCTATGTCAACAGTGTTGGCTGGGTGAACATGCACTTCAACATGATTAACAAGGTGGGCGACAGTGCCGGACTCCTCAACGGAACTGGTCTCGTTGTGGCCCTCGTCTTGATGGTGCTGTTCACGGCGATGAATCTCGCCGGTGCCAAGTTCCTATCCGACAGCAACGTGATCGTTGTCATCTGGAAGACCGCCGTGCCCGTTCTCGCCATCGCGGTCGTCGCCTGGCTCCAGTTCAATCCCGCCAACTTCCACGCCGGCGGTGGCTTCATGCCGTTCGGCTTTCATGGCGTCTTCGCTGCCCTGACTGGTGGCGTCGTGTTCGCTTTGCAAGGCTTCGAGCAAGCGGTCCAGCTCGCCGGTGAGGCACGCAATCCGAAACGTGATCTGTCGCGAGCGATTCTCATGGCCATGGCAATCGGCGCGGTGCTCTACGCGCTCCTGCAAGTCGTGATGATCGGCGGGCTCGATCCTGCGAACATCGCGAACAGCTGGTCCAAGCCGCTGGGCACTGACCCGTCCGACTACGGCGCGTGGTATACCCTCGCCCTCGCGGTGGGCGCGGGCTGGCTCGCCAAGGTGCTCATCGTCGACGCCGTCATTTCACCGGCGGGAACTGGCGTCGTGTATGTCGCCACCACGGCGCGCCTCTCCTACGCCCTCGGCGAGGAGCGCGAGATGCCGAGGGCGCTGGCCACGACAAATCGCAAGGGCGTGCCCGTGGTGTCCATTATCGTGGGTTCCGTTATCGGATCACTCGCGTTCGGACCATTTAAAAGCTGGAACGCGCTCGTTAGCGTTGTCACTGGCGCCACCGCGATCATGTATGCCTTCGCTCCGGTGTCACTGGCGTCGCTCCACAAGGTTGATGGTGTCCGGCCACGATCTTACCGAGTGCCCATGCCGGCGCTCTTGCTGCCTGCGGCCTTTTGTTCGGCCAACCTGATCATCTATTGGGGTGGTTTCGAGACCACTTGGAAGCTCGCCTGCGCCATGGCGGTCGGGCTTATTCTGTTTGCCATTGGGGCGTGGCGCTTCGGCACCGGCGCGCAGCGCACGATCCGAAACGCCTTCTGGATCGGGCCGTGGTTCGCAGGTCAGGTGCTGATCGGGTGGCTGGGCCGTTATGGCAATGGCTCCAGAAACCTCCTGCCGGACTGGGTGGACATCGTCGTTGTAATTGTCTTTTCGCTGGCGATCTTTTACTGGGCCGTCAGCCTTACACTTACCAGGGAGGGGACCGCGGCGGCAGTCGCGAAGGACGCACAGCAGATCGCAAACGACACGGGGCGATGACTGCCGGCGGACACCGGTCGCACTCGCTTCTGGTGATCGCAAGGAGTTGATTCTTGGCGTTACTCTGCGGTTACGCTTTGAGGCGTTTCATCTCTTTGACGATTTCGCGGCTCGCATTCAATCCCGGCGCTCCCGTTACGCCACCACCCGGATGCGTGCCCGCGCCGCAGAGATACAATCCCTTAATCGGGGTGCGATACTGCGCCCAGCCAATCAAGGGCCGAAATGCGAAAAGCTGATCCAGCGACATCTCGCCGTGATGAATATGCCCGCCGCTGAGCCCGTAAGTCCGTTCGAGATCGAGCGGCGTGACGACTTGCCGGGCGACGATCGATTCTTTCAGGTTTGGCGCGTAGTCCGACAGAACCTTCACGACTGCCTCGCCAAGCTCTTCTCTCCGCGAATTCCAATCACCGTCTTTCAATTTGTAAGGAGCGAACTGCACGTGAATCGACATCACCTGCGCGCCCTTTGGTGCGAGTAACGGATCGCTGAGCGAGGGAATCGTGATGTCCATGTATGGGCGCGGTGAGAAATCTCCATACTTCGCCGCGTCAAAGGCGCGCTCGAGGTAATCGATGTCCGGGCCGACGTGTATGCGGCTGGACAGCTTCTCGTCAGCATCATCGTCACCCAGTCCCCTGAACTTCGGCAGTGCTGAAAGCGCGAGATTTACTTTCGCAACCGCCCCGTGGGCGCGGAGGTTGCGAATCTTCTGAATGAAGCCCGGATCAAGTTCTGTCGCATCGACCAGCTTTAGAAAAGTTGACTTCGGGTCCGCATTTGAGACGAGACCGTGCCCGGAGATCTCATCGCCAGTCGCCAGCACAACACCCGTCGCATATCCATTCTCAATCTGAATGTTTGCAACTTCTGCGTTAGTACGAATCTCAGCGCCGGCTTCGGTCGCAGCCTTTGCCAGCGCTTGAGTGAGCGCGCCCATGCCGCCTTTAACGAAAGCCGCCGGCGCGAGTGCGTGGCCATCCATCGCAGCTTGAAGCAACAGCGGCGCGGTCGTTCCTGCCGACCATGGCCCGGCAAATGCGCCGAAGACTCCCCTCGCCGCCACGATCGCGCGCAACAATTCATTCTCAAACCATTCCGAAGCGAGATCAGCAACGGCCATCGGTCCATAACGAAGCAGACGATACTCATCCTTCTTGCCAAGGCCGCGAATCTTCCACCCGAGTTTGCCAAGACTCCACAATTCAGATTTGGAAGGAGCATCGATGTTCGGCGGCGTCATCGTGAGCAGGGGTCTCAGCGTGCGGCCGATGTTTGCAAAGCAGGAAGCGAACTCAGAATATTTTTCGCTGTCTTTCCTTGAGTGTGCGGCCAGCTCACCGGCCGTGCGTTTCGCATCTTCATAAATGCAAAGCGGCGGCCCGTCGAGATTCAGCGCCGCAACGCGAACTGGCGAGTCAATGAATTCAAGGCCATGGCGTTGGAGTTGAAGATCCTTGATGACTTGCGGCAAGAGTGGCCCAGCGCTGTGGGCGAGAGACGCGCGAAAGCCAGGATGGAATTCTTCAGTGACGCACGCACCGCCGACGATCGCGCGACGTTCAAGCACGAGCGGTTTGAGTCCCGCCCTCGCGAGATAGAAAGCAGCGACGAGGCCATTGTGGCCGGCGCCGATGATGATTATTTTTCGCGTGGGCATCAGAAAAACGGCCACAGATGAACACGGATTACACGGATCAAAACGACTAAGGTCTACGTTGCTTTCTTATCCGTGTCTATCCGTGTGAATCTGTGGTTAATTGTCCTTCAAAATCTCCATCGCCGCATTGCGTCCGCTGGCGCCCATGATTCCGCCGCCCGGATGTGTCGCTGATCCGCACATGTAAAGACTCCTGATCGGCGTGCGATATTGCGCCCAGCCCGGCGCCGGCCGCAAAAAGAAAAGCTGCTCCAGAGTAAGTTCACCCTGGAAAATATTTCCCTCCGACAGGCCGAACTCGCGTTCGAGATCGAGCGGCGTTAAGACCTGTCGATGAAGAATGATGTCTCTGATGTTGGGGGCGTGCTCGGCGATTGTATCGATGACTGTATCGCCAAACTCTTCGCGTTTTTCGTCCCACGAGCCTTCCTTCAAGCTGTAAGGCGCGTACTGCACAAAGCACGACATCACGTGTTTGCCCGGCGGCGCGACTGAAGGATCGGTCAGCGTGGGGATCACCATGTCGATATATGGGCGCCGTGAATAGCGTCCATACTTCGCATCGTCATAGGCTCGCTCCATGTATTCGACGCTGGGCGAGATCGAAATGGCGCCGCGCAGATGCGGTCCGGCTCCTGGCATACATTTGAAATTGGGCAAAGCGTCGAGTGCGAGATTTACTTTGCCGGACGACCCGCGAAACTTATAACGTTGAATGTCTTCGACAAAATCCGTCGGCAAATGCTCGGCGCCAACCATCTTCATAAACGTCAAACGCGGATCGACGCTGGATGAAATTACGTCGGCATAAATCTCGTCTCCGCCGGCCAGCGCGACGCCTTTCGCCTGCCCGTTCTGCAAAATGATCTTCGCGATGGGCGCTTCCGTGCGAATCTCGGCGCCGGCTTCGCGCGCCGCGTCAGCAATGGCATTCGAGATCGCGCCCGTTCCGCCTCGCGACAAACCCCACGAACGAAACGCGCCGTCAATCTCGCCCATGTAGTGGTGCAACAAAACGTAGGCCGTGCCGGGCGAACGCACGCCCAGAAATGTGCCGATGATTCCCGACGCGGACATCGTTGCCTTGAGCACGTCGGTCTCAAACCACTGATCGAGAAAATCAACCGCGCTCATCGTCATTAACTGCACCTGGTTGTACTTGTCGTCCGCCGAAAGTTTTTGAAAGCGACGGCCCATCCCGAGCAGATCGAGCAGGCCTTTCGGATTCAGCGACGCGGGATCGGGGGGCGTCATATTCATGACGGGTTTGATGAAGTGGGCCATCTCGATCATCGCCTTGCCATATTCGTCGTAAGCTTCGGCATCCAGCCGGGAATGCCGCGCAATTTCGCGCCGCGTCTTCGCATGATCGTTGACGCGCCACAGGTAGTCGCCGCTGGGCATCGGCGTGAACGTGCCGTCGAGCGGGAGAATCTCAAGGCCATGCCGCGGTAGATCGAGTTCGCGAATTATTTCAGGGCGAAGCAGGGAAACGACGTACGAGCAGACCGAGAACTTGAATCCGGGAAACACTTCTTCCGTCACGCACGCACCACCGAGCACGTGTCGGCGTTCGAGCACGAGCACCCGCTTCCCCGCGCGCGCCAGATATGCGGCGTTAACCAGACCATTGTGGCCGCCGCCGATGACGATGACGTCGTATTTTTGAGTCATGCGTTCAGAGTTCAACCTTTAGGTTGTTGATTTAGCTCCAAGCTAAAGCTTGAACTCTAAACCCTGAAGCTGTTGCTTGATGAAGACTGGCTAGGATACTTATAATCACTCGCTCTGACAATTCGTCGTTCTGATGTAAGTTTCGTAGTTAATGGAGGAAGTCATGCCGATCAGTCAAATGATCCTGCCGGAGTTCGATCACGAAATGGCGAACACGCGTAAGACTTTGGAGCGGGTTCCTGACGATAAATTCGCGTGGAAGCCGCATGAGAAATCTATGTCGCTGGGAGGATTGTCTACGCACCTGGCAAACATTCCCAGTTGGACCGCCAATACTTTCGATGCGGATGAGCTGGATATCGCGCCGCCGGGCGCGCCACCGTTTCGTTTGGAGGAGGCGAAGTCGCGCGATGCTTTGCTCGAGGCGTTTGATAAGAATGTCGCGTCGGCGCGCGCGGCGCTGGAGAAGGCGAGCGATGAGAACTGGCAGGGAAAGTGGTCGCTGCTGCACGGCGGAAATGCGATCTTCACGCTCCCGCGAACGGCAGTCATGCGCGGCTTTGTGATGAATCACTTGATCCATCATCGCGCGCAGCTGGGCGTCTATCTGCGTTTGCTTGACGTGCCGGTGCCTTCGATCTACGGGCCGTCGGCTGATGAGGGTGGGTTCTAATCCGTTATTGATTAGCAGCCAGTCGGACCGCGTCAGCAACTTTAATCGCCTCAACCGCCGCCTTCACATCATGAACGCGCACGATATGGGCGCCGTTCAGCACCGAAGCCGCAACGCTGGCGATCGTACCGTGAAGACGCTGGTCGGCGGGCGCGTTGTCGAGCAGCTTTCCCAAAAACGATTTTCGCGAGGTTCCAATCATAATTGGAAACTCGGCGAATGCGATCACGAGTTGATCCAGCTTCGCAATCAACTCAACATTCTGCGCGAGTGTTTTGCCAAAGCCGATTCCCGGATCGATCGCGATGCGGTCGCGCGCGACGCCGCGCTCTTCGGCAACCAATACGCTGTTTCGCAATTCGCCGATCACCTCACTCATAATGTCATCCACCGGCGGCAACTGTTGCATGTCCTTCGGCGTGCCGCGCGAGTGCATCAAGACGAGTCCGGCTTTCGCTCTCGCGGCTTCATCGGCAATCAAGGGATCGAAGCGCAGACCGGAGATGTCGTTGACGATCTCCGCGCCCGCGGCGATCGCTGCGCGGGCCACTGAAGACTTTGTAGTATCAATCGAGATCGGCACCGGCGATTTCGCGGCCAGGCGCTCGATCACGGGAATGACGCGCTGCAACTCTTCGCCTTCGGATACAAATGCAGATCCGGGCCGCGTCGATTCACCACCGACGTCGATGATGTCCGCGGCTTCGGCGATCATCTGCTCGGCATGAGCGACCGCGCGCTCCAGCAAAAAGAATTCTCCGCCGTCGCTGAAGCTGTCGGGCGTGACGTTGAGCACGCCCATCACCAGCGTACGCTCGCCGTAAGGCAACGAACGGCGCGCAAGTTTCCATTGACGAATCGGCATCAAAGCAAAAGTAAAGTGCAAAGAGCAAAGAGGCAAGGGCAAAGAGTGAGGAGTACGAGCAAACAACCGCGGGCAACTCGCAAGTTAGAGATTTGTCACTTGCTGTTAGCTCTTACCGCTTTGCCCTTTGCCGACGCTTGCCTTGACCGTGCTCGCGGCGCTTTGTTATAAAAGTCGTTCGCGCAAGTCAGGCAGTCAATCGTTGCGCGCCGCTATTCCGCAGTACGGAGACCTTCTGTCTTTGCCATGCGGTGTTTGTAACAGAAAGAATATCAAAGGGTTGTCGGAACGTCGCGGTGAGTGACCGTTCCTTCCAGATCGAGTTCGAACACACGAAATTGAGCAGTCTGCGCTTTTCGTGAGGTTTTTGCTCCTTGAATAGAAAATAGGCCTTTGTTGAGAGTTCTAATAGACGCACGCCATCTGCAAAATAATCGAGATTTGCTGCTTCGTGTTGAGCAATTTGTTCGATTAGCCGAGCTTGCGTGTGTTTCCATTCTCGTGTCTTCCGCTCAAAGAAAGCAGGTTCAATAAACCCGTCCAGCCGATCTTCATAGAGTCTATCCAGTCGATTCTGCAGCTTGGTTTGTTCTACGCGAAGGCGCGCAATCGCCTCTTGTCTGGTTCTCTTCTCGTCGCTGTGGCTTTGATGAAGCGCTTCTACTATCCAATCCATGACTTCGTCATCGAAGATAAGTCCTTTCAGCAAATCGGCGAAGCATTCTTCGAGTACCTCTTCGCGGGCGTATGGCTCGGCGCATTTTCCCTTGTTGCCGGTGCAATGATAGTAGACGTACTTTCCCTTCTTCCTCTCGGCGACCAGAGCGCAGCCACAATGTCCGCAGCTCACGAGACCGGAAAAAGCAAACTGCTGCCTGCTGACCCGTTGCTTTGTTATGAAGCGGCCATCAAGAATCTCCTGTACCCGATCAAAATGTTCGATTGAGATTAAGGGCTCGTGACTTCCCTTATAGGTCTTACCGTTCCAGTCGAAGTAACCAGTATAAAAACGTTTCCGTAATAACCTATGGATATTCGACTTCGATATAGGCTTTTTCGAGCCGCGAGAAACCAAGCCGGCCGCTTCAGCTCGTTGCGTGACTTCAGAGATGGAACAGTGGCCAGCGGCATACCACTGGAAAATTTGTCTGATGATTGGAGCGACGTCAGGATCCGTTTCGACAATTCGCTTACCGTTAGGTCCCATCACATTGCGATAGCCAAGTGGCGCAAACGAAGGATAGATTGACTGTTCGGCCTTTTCTAGCATTCCCTTCCTGGTTTCCTCAGATAAGTTGTCGATGTAATTCTTCGCCATTAAGACCTTGATTCCATGCATGAACTTCTCTGAGGATCGAGAGTCTTTCGAGAGCACAACACTTTCTTTGACGAAATGGATTTCGATGTCCAAATCGTCCATCGTGACGTAATCTTTGAGGTTGCGGTAGAGGCGATCCGTCTTCTCAACCAATAGCACACGAACGGACGAACGTTTGAGAAACCTGACCATTTCTTCGAAACCAGGCCTGCCAGGTTTCTTCGCGGTTTCTATATCGACGAACTCACGGACAACTCTAAAGCCTTCCGATCTCGCGTACAGATCCAGCAGCTTCCACTGGGCAGGAATCGAGAAGCCTTCCTTCTCCTGTTC
>WNFA01006065.1_pt1 | contig 10128 bp, 8 predicted proteins | sample 5400481 | NCBI WGS metagenome assembly WNFA01 (sample SAMN13153340, study PRJNA577476) | soil metagenome | isolation source: 120 cm saprolite under Douglas fir tree site 2 hole 1 replicate 2 | place: USA:California | collected 2015-04-18 | reverse complement strand
GCGCTCGGCGTCTCCAATGCCGTGATCATGTTCCGCCATCTGTTGCCGAACGCCATGGTGGCGACCATGACATTCCTGCCGTTCATCGTATCGTCGTCGGTGATGACGCTGACCGCGCTGGATTTCCTCGGCTTTGGCCTGCCGCCGGGCTCGCCGTCGCTCGGTGAATTGCTGTCGCAGGCCAAGGCCAATGTGCAGGCGCCCTGGCTTGGCTTCACCGGATTTTTCGCGGTCGCGATCATGCTGTCGCTCCTGATTTTCATCGGCGAAGCGGCGCGCGACGCGTTCGATCCGCGCAAGACGTTCAGATAGGCCGGGCACATGGACGCCATCAACCAGCCCCTGCTCGACGTTCGCGACCTGTCGGTGGCGTTCCATCAGCCCAGCGGCGCCTCGGTCGCGGTCGATCATATCTCGTTTGAGATCAAGCGCGGCGAGTGCGTGGCGCTGGTCGGAGAATCCGGTTCCGGAAAATCGGTCAGCGCGCTGTCGATCCTGAAGCTCTTGCCGTATCCGACCGCATCGCATCCCTCCGGCAGCATTCGCTTCAAGGGGAACGAACTGCTGCAGCTGTCGGAGCGCGAGATTCGCGGCATTCGCGGCAACGACATTTCGATCATCTTCCAGGAGCCGATGACGTCGCTCAATCCGCTGCATACGATTGAATCCCAGATCGGTGAGATCCTGCAGCTTCACAGCGGCATTCGCGGGCCGATGGCGCGGGCGCGAACGCTGGAGCTGTTGGCCCAGGTCGGCATTCCCGAACCGGAAACCCGGCTCAAGAGCTATCCGCATCAATTGTCCGGCGGCCAGCGCCAGCGTGTCATGATCGCGATGGCGCTTGCCAACGAGCCGGATCTGCTGATCGCGGACGAGCCGACCACGGCGCTCGACGTCACCGTGCAGGCGCAGATCCTCACGCTGCTGGCGGAGATCCGCGCCCGACTCGGCATGAGTCTTTTGTTCATCACCCATGACCTCGGCATCGTTCGCCGCATTGCGGACGTGGTCTGCGTCATGAACGGCGGCAAGATCGTCGAGCAGGGCCCGGTGGAGCAGGTCTTCACCGCGCCAAAGCACCCTTATACGCGGGCCTTGCTGGCGGCCGAACCAAAACCCGACCCGGCGCCACCGCGGCCCAATTCGTCGGTCGTGATATCGGCGGATGATTTGAAGGTCTGGTTTCCGGTCAAGCGCGGCCTGCTGCGCAGTACGGTCGGATATATCAAGGCGGTCGATGGCGTCAGTCTCAAGGTGCGCAAGGGCGAGACGCTGGGGGTGGTCGGGGAATCCGGCTCCGGCAAGACCACGCTCGGCCTGGCGCTGCTGCGGCTGATCTCGTCCGACGGGCCGATCGTGTTTTTAGGCAAAAACATCCAGGGCCTGCGCTTCAAGGCGATGCGGCCGTTCCGCCGCGACATGCAGATCGTGTTCCAGGATCCGTTCGGCGCGCTGAGCCCGCGCATGTCGGTCGGCGACATCGTGGCCGAAGGCCTCAGCGTGCATCAGCGCGCGCTTTCGGAACATGAGCGCGAAGTGCGCGTGATCAAGGCGCTCCGCGATGTCGGCATGGATCCGGCGACGCGGTTTCGCTATCCGCATGAATTCTCCGGCGGCCAGCGCCAGCGCATCAGCATTGCCCGCGCGGTGGTGCTGGAGCCGAATTTCGTCGTGCTGGATGAGCCGACCAGCGCGCTCGACATGCTGTTCCAGGCGCAGATGGTCGATCTGTTGCGCGAACTGCAGCGCAAGCGCGACCTGACCTACATGTTCATCTCGCATGATTTGCGCGTGGTCGCTTCGCTCGCCAGCCATCTGATCGTGATGCGTGAGGGCAAGGTAGTGGAGGAGGGGCCGGCGTCGGAGCTGTTCAAGAATCCTAAATCCGATTACACGCGCGCGCTGTTTGCCGCCGCGTTCCGGCTGGAAGCCGCACCGGGTGGTGTCCTCGAAATTTGAACAGCGTTCAGCTGGGTTTGTTCCACTTGGGTTGAGATATCATGATGAGGTTGAAGCAACGGCAGCGCGCTCCCTCTCCCCTTGTGGGAGAGGGTTGGGGTGAGGGGTTCAGGTCTCTCGTTAGGTCGTAACCCCTCACCCGGATCGCAAGAGCGATCCGACCTCTCCCCATGGGAGAGGTGGCCGAACTCCCGCGCTTCGATTCTATATTCTTAGATCTTCTTAGATCAAGCCAGCCGCTTGATCGCCAGGATTTCGCTACCCGCGGCTTTTATGCGCGCGATGGCGTTGCTGGTGTTTTCGATTGTCGTGGCCATGTGATGCGCGTGGGCGTGCACGATGGTGTCGGCGTTCCGCACGATCGCGACATGGCCTTTCCAGAAAATCAGGTCGCCGCGCTGCAATCTCTTCGATTCCGACGCGTCCAATGCCCGGCCGAGGCTGTCCTGTTGCATGTCGCTGTCGCGCGGGCAGCCGGTACCCGCGGCGTTCAACGACACCTGCACCAGCCCGGAACAGTCGATCCCAAGACTGCTCTTGCCACCCCACAGATACGGCGTGCCAGCGAATTGTTCGGCGACGCCGACAAAATCGTCCGCATGGCGATCGATGCGGCCGACATGCGGCAGCGGCAGGTGCCAACCGTCGCGCGTCACGGCGAAAGCGCCGTCTTCGCGGATCACGGCGATGGTTGCTCCCATGACCAGCGTATCGACCGGCGGCAGTTTGATCGAGGGACCCGGAAACGCGAACGTTCTGAGCGCCGTGATCTTGTGTGTGGGCTTCCCGGTGGGTTTTGCCAGCGTACGGTCGGGAAGCCAGCCGACATAGCCATCGCTGTTCAACTGGCCCCAGGCAAATCCTTCGCCGTTGCGGTCATAAATCGTGACGCGTTCGCCCATCAGCGCCTGCGTCAACAGCATGGCATCGGAAGAGGGACCTTCGCGCAGCGGCGCGAGCGCATCGACAATTTCGAATTCCTCGCCAATGACAAAACGCTTGGCCTTGACCTTGCCTTCGAGATATTTCGCGGCGAGGTCGGGCCGTGCCGGGGTCAGGCGCGGATCATCCATAGCGTTCGCCCAGCAGTTGGAAGATCGCGCGGGCGGCCTGGCATTCGCCGCCCTCGGGCCGCGCCGGCTTTGCCGATGGCGTCCAGCCGTAGATATCGACATGCAGCCAGCTCGTTGCATCCTCGACGAAACGCTGCAGGAACAAGGCGCATGTGATCGAGCCCGCGAACGTGCCCGACGGCGCGTTGTTGATATTGGCGACCTTCGAATCGAGCCAGGCATCGTAAGGAGGCCACAGCGGCATTCGCCACAACGGATCGTTCTCCTGTTTGGCGCAACGTGCGACGTCCAGCGCCAGTGTCTCATCATTGGTGTAAAAGGGCGGTAGATCCGGACCCAGCGCCACCCGCGCCGCGCCGGTCAGGGTGCCCAAATCGATCAGCAAATCGGGCTTTTCCTCGCAGGCGAGCGCCAGCGCGTCGGCCAGCACCAGCCGGCCCTCGGCGTCGGTGTTGCCGATCTCCACGTTAAGGCCCTTGCGCGATTTGAAGATATCGAGCGGACGGAAGGCATTGCCGGCGACCGCGTTCTCGACCGCGGGAATCAAAACCCGCAAGCGCACCTTGAGCTTTGCATCCATCACCATCAGCGCCAGCGCCAGTACATTGGCGGCCCCGCCCATATCCTTCTTCATGATCAACATGCCGCTGGATGGTTTCAGGTCCAGCCCGCCGGTATCGAAGCACACGCCCTTGCCGACCAGCGTCACCTTGGGGTGGGCGGGATCGCCCCAGCTCAAATCGATCAGCCGCGGCGCGTGCGACGACGCCATCCCGACCGCATGAATCAAGGGAAAATTTTGTCGGATCAGATCGTCGCCGACGATGCAGCCGAATGTGGCGCCGAAGCGTTGCGCCAGCAGCTCGGCCGCCGACGCCAGCTCTTCCGGTCCCATGTCGTTCGACGGCGTATTGATGAGGTCGCGGGCAAGCGCGGCCGCTTCCGCCATTCGCGCAACGGCCGCAACGTCAATGCCATCGGGCGGCACCAGTTTGACATCGGGCGCATCCGCCTTGCGATAGCGGCCGAAGCGATAAGCGCCGAGCGCAAACGCCAGCGTGGCGAGACGGGTGTCGTGCGGCGCATTGGCGAAGCGATAGACGCCCGCCGGCAGCAGGCCCGGCAACGCGCCGGGCCTGAACGGGTCGGGGAATTTGCTGGTCTCGTCCTCAAGGCCGAACAGCACGTGCGCGATCTGTCCATCCGAAGCGGGCAGCGTGAGGCACGCGCCCGGCTTGGCCGCAAAGCCATTGGCCAGCGCGAATTGCCGGGCCTGCGCGGGAAGAGCAGCGCAAATCGCCTCCCATGTCGCCTTGGTCGCAAACGTAATGGGAATGGCTGTCGTGGCAGGCGCGGTCTCGAATACGGAATGCATGCTTCTCTCGGTCTTCAATTGAAACGGGGCGGGCAGAGGCCGGAGTGGCAATCAGCCAGACGTTGCGAGCCTTGGTGCTTCTACAATGACTTACAATGTCAAGCCAGTCTGAACCCTTCGAATATCGAGGCGTGTTTGAGGGCCGGCACTCGAGCACCCCCTTGAGCTTCACGACGATGACGTCGAGGTGATTTGACCGAAAGCGTGACTCAAACCTACGCTTTTGATAACAAATGCTGTCTGCGCGAACAGGACACCGAGTGAGAGAACCAATGGCCCGCCACAGAACGAGCTATCGCGATATCCTGACGCGCGGCTTGGCAGTCATCGCTTTGCTTTGCATCTATGGCCTCAGTGTCATTGGCGCGTCGGCTCTCTTGTTGGGCGCCTCTACCACATCTGCCCTTGCTCGTGGTGGAGGTCGTGGCGGCGGCGGTGGTTTCCGCGGCGGCGGCGGCTTCCGTGGTGGTGGTTTTCGCGGCGCCGGATTTGGTCTGGGTCTGGGCTATCCCTATTACGGCTACGGCGGATACTATCCCTATTATGGCGACGCGGGCGTTTGCTATGAGCAGCGGCGACGCGTCTTGACGCCCTACGGTTGGCGCATACGCCGCGTCTCGGTCTGCGAGTGATGGCGGCTCTGCGGCGCTGCGCCTGAACGGTCACGGACCGAATTGTCGATCTATCCGAAAATCCCGGGACCGATCGGCCTCAGTGTCTTCAACTGAGGCCATGTCTTTTTGGTGGGCCGAGCGGCGCACGGGGCCGCGATCCCGCTATCGACCGCAGTTCCACACATTGCCGATCGGGGTCTGGGTCCAGCACGGGCCGAACCCGCCGCCGTTCCAGCGCCCTCGATAAAAACCCGGGCCGCCATACCAATAGACCGGCCCGCGATTTCGCGCCTGCTCCGCTTCGATCCGTTCGGGTGAACGGTAGCCGGGCAAGAAACCATACCCGTGCCAGCGATGCACCACGTGGCGCTTTGCCTGCACGGGCGCAGCAACAGCGGCTGTGGCTGCGAACAGCAAAGCTGCAATCACGATCCGACGAAAGAAATTTCGCAACATTGCGGGTTGTCCTGTTCCACTGGTTCAATCACCGCGTAGCGTACGGCGGGTGGGTCAATCGCCCCGTAAATCCACTGACGACGAACGATTTTCGCGGAAGCTGCGGATTAACCGGGTGTTAGGGTTAACGGTTTATTGCTGAGCGCATTCGGCTCCAACAATTCGTCTGATACCGTGAGTTAAAGCTCTATGCGCCAGCAGTCCAGTGTTGTCCGGCTTCTTGCATCTGCGGCCGTGGCGGCGATTTTGGCCGTGGGCCTCGGCGGCTGCCAGACGACCATGTCCGACATCACCGGATCGTTGTCACCCAAGGCTGAGACCGTCCCCGACGCCGATCCGCGGCGTTCGGTGGATGTTTACGGCGAGCGCTATCGCGCCAATCCCAAGGACGCCGACGCGGCCCTGCTCTATGGCCAGGCGCTGCGCGCCACGGGGCAGCGCAGCCAGGCCGTCGCCGTGCTCGAACAGGCCACCATCGCTCATCCCGGCAACAAGGCGCTGCTCGCCGGCTACGGCCGCGCGCTTGCCGATAACGGCAATTTCCAGCAGGGCTTCGACGTTCTGACCCGCGCCCATTCGCCCGACAATCCCGATTGGCGAATTCTTTCGGTGCAGGGAACCGTGCTCGATCAGCTCGGCCGGCATGACGAAGCGCGCCGCTACTACGAGAGCGCGTTGAAGATCGTGCCCGAGGAGCCCTCGGTGCTGTCCAATCTCGGCCTCTCCTATGTTCTTTCCAGGGATCTGCCGAAGGCCGAGGAGGCGCTTCGCCGCGCTTACGGCAGCACCCGCGCCGATGCCCGGGTGCGGCAGAATCTGGGTCTGGTGGTTGGCCTGCAGGGCCGCTTTGCCGAAGCTGAAAGCATCGTGAAGGCCGATCTGCCGGCGGAGGAGGCGGCTGCGAACGTCGCCTACCTGAAGCAGATGCTGAGCCGCAAGGATAGCCCGCGCAACGGCGACGGCACCGTGCCGGTGGCGTCGCTCAGCCGTCCCAACTGATCGATTGCTCCGATCGGAGGCATCATCACCCGCGAAAGAGCGTGTGATCCAGTAATCGCCGGCGTCAGCGTTTACCGGATCGCCCGGTCCATACATCAAGCCGGGCGACGACGGCATCAGATGGTGAAACTTCGCAACCGAATGTTTTGGGGCAGGCTACCAATTTATCGGATCGGCCCGGCTCACTGCATCGCCGCGACCTTGATGAAGGTCGGACCCAGGATGACGACAAACAACACCGGCAGGAAGAACAGAATCATCGGCACCGTCAGTTTCGGCGGCAGCGCGGCCGCCTTCTTCTCGGCCTCGTTCATGCGCATGTCGCGATTTTCCTGCGCCATGACGCGCAAGCTCTGGCCGAGCGGCGTGCCGTAACGTTCCGATTGCTGCAAGGCCAGACAGACCGATTTCACGCCCTCGAGGCCGGTGCGTTTTGCCAGGTTCTCGTAGGCCACCTTGCGGTCCTGCAGATAGGAGAGCTCGGCTGTGGTCAGCGTGAATTCCTCCGACAGCGCAACCGACTGCGTCACGATCTCGGTTGAGACCTTGCGGAAGGCCACTTCGATCGACATGCCGGACTCGATGCAGATCAGCAGCAGATCGAGCGCATCGGGAAAGGCGCGCTTGATCGAGAGCTGGCGCTTTGAGATCGCGTTCTTCAGAAACATCATCGGCGCCTGCAGCCCAAAATAGGCCGCGCCGATGCACATGCCGATTTTCACCGGCGTCGACTTCTCCATATGCGAGATCACGAAGACATACAGCACCGCGCCGACGAAAAACACGATAGGAGTAACCAGCCGGAAGAACAGGAATGTGACGTAAGGCGCATGCCCGCGATAGCCGGCCATGATAAGCTTCTCGCGCGCGGCCTCCTGCGCCAGCCATTTCCCAAGGTTGAAGTCTTCCACCACCTTGGAGACGAGCTGCTTCGGGGTCTGCCGCAGCGATACCTTTTCGTTCTTGGAGAGACGTTCGCGCTCCCGTTGCCGGATCCGCTCGCGTTCGCTGGCGACGGCCTTCATGCGCTTGGACAGTCCTTCGCCGGCGAACAGCGGCATCATCAACGTGTACGCGGTAGCGCTCACGGCAATAGCGGCGAGCACCATGGAAACGAACCGTGCGTCGTGGATCTTCTCGACCAGAAAACTAAACATGCTGCACCATCAGAAGTCGAAGTTGATCATTCTCTTCATTACGAAAATGCCGATGGACATCCAGACCACGCAGCCAACCAGCATCAATTGACCGGCCGGATGGGTCCACAGCAGCGAGATGTAGTCGGGGGTCGAAAGGTAGACCAGCAGCATGACGATCGGCGGCAACGAGCCGATAATGCCCGCGGACGCCTTGGCTTCCATCGACATCGCCTGAATCTTCTCGGCCATCTTCTTGCGATCGCGCAGCACCTTGGACAGGTTGCCCAAGGCCTCCGACAGGTTGCCGCCGGACTTTTGCTGGATCGCGATCACGATCCCGAAGAAATTCGCCTCCGGCACCGGCATCCGATCGAACAGGCGGGCGCATGCATCGCCAAGCGGCATGCCGATCGCCTGGGTTTCGATGATGGCGAGGAACTCGCCCTTGAGCGGCTCCGGCGCATCGGCGGCGACGACCTTGATGGATTCAAACAGCGGCAGGCCCGCCTTGATGCCGCGAACGATCACGTCGACGGCATCCGGCAGTGCCTTGAGAAACGCCTTTTCCCGGCGCTTCTTGAGATAGCTCAAGGCCCAGCGCGGCAGACCGAAACCCGCAGCGAAGGCCAGGCCGACGGCCGCGATCAATCCGCCGCCGGCCAGCATCGCGATCGCAAAGGCTACGGCGGCGAGAACGCCGGAAGCGACCATGAATTTCTGAGTTGTCCAGGTCAGGCCGGCCTGGGTGAGACGGCTGCTGAGCGGGATCTTCTTTTCCTTCTGGCGACGCGCCTCGAGATCCTTTAGCGACCCCTCGACCTGTTCGCGGCGAGAGCGCTGGTTTTTGTCGACATTGCGCGCAGCCGGCTCCGACTTCGCTACGGACGCCCGGCGATGCTCGGCTTTTCTCTCTCCCGACAGCATGGGATAAAGAAAAACCCACGAGATACCGCCGACGGCGGCGGCCGCGAGAAACGCCAGTGCGAGCGCTTGGATGTTCATGGCCCGCTCCTTCAAACCTCTGAGGTGACTTCAGCGGCATCGAGCGCGGCAGCGAGCCGCTTCTCTTCGCCGTAATATCTTGCGCGATCCCAGAAGCGCGGCCGTCCGATGCCGGTCGAGCGATGTCGGCCGATGATGTGGCCGTTGGCGTCCTCGCCGACCATGTCGTAAAGGAACAGGTCCTGGGTAATGATGGTATCGCCTTCCATGCCCATCACCTCGGTGATGTGCGTGATGCGCCGGGAGCCGTCGCGCAGCCGGGCGGCCTGGATGATGACGTCGATCGAGGCGCAGATCATTTCGCGGATCGTCCGTGACGGAAGCGAAAATCCGCCCATCGTGATCATCGATTCGCAACGCGACAGGGCTTCGCGGGGATTGTTGGCGTGCAGCGTTCCCATCGACCCGTCATGGCCGGTGTTCATGGCCTGCAGCAGGTCGAACGCTTCCGGTCCGCGGACTTCGCCGACGATGATGCGTTCAGGACGCATGCGGAGGCAGTTACGGACCAGTTCGCGCATCGATACCTGACCTTCACCCTCGATGTTGGGTGGACGGGTTTCCAGGCGCACCACATGAGGTTGCTGCAGCTGAAGTTCCGCGGCGTCTTCGCAGGTAATGACGCGTTCGTCGTGCTCGATGAACTGGGTGAGGCAGTTGAGCAGCGTGGTCTTGCCGGAGCCGGTACCGCCCGAGATCAGAACGTTGCAGCGGACGCGGCCGATGATCTGCAGAATCTCCGCGCCTTCCGGCGAGATCGCTCCGAACTTCACCAGCTGGTCCAGGGTCAGCTTGTCTTTTTTGAATTTACGGATCGTCAATGCGGGGCCATCGATCGCCAGCGGCGGAACGATGGCGTTGACGCGTGAGCCGTCGGCAAGCCGCGCGTCGCAGATCGGCGAGGATTCGTCGACGCGCCGGCCGACCTGGCTGACGATACGCTGACAGATATTGAGCAATTGCGCGTTGTCGCGGAAACGGATTCCGGTGCGCTGAATGCGGCCCGCGACTTCGATGAACACCGTTCCGGCGCCGTTGACCATGATGTCGGAGATGTCGTCGCGCGACAACAGCGGTTCAAGCGGGCCATATCCGAGAACGTCGTTGCAGATGTCGTCGAGCAGTTCCTCCTGCTCGGCGATCGACATCACGATGTTCTTGATCGCGATGATCTCATTGACGATATCGCGAATTTCTTCTCGCGCCGACTCGCCGTCGAGCTTGGCGAGCTGGGCGAGGTCGATCGCTTCGATCAGGGCGCCGAAGATGGTCGCCTTGACCTGATAATAGTTGTCCGACCGCCGCGCGTCGATGGCGGGCGCGGCCGCCGCCGGCTTTGCGGGCGAGAGCGGCGGCGCGGAAACGGTAGGCGTTGCTGGCTCACGCGAAACGGCCGCCGGCGCGCCGGAAGGCGGCTCCAGCACACTGGCGGCGGGTTTCATCGCCCGCGAATCGTTTTCAGCTCCGCTACGCTTACCAAACACGACGGCACTCCATACGGGCGGCTTACT
>WNFA01006064.1_pt1 | contig 10129 bp, 8 predicted proteins | sample 5400481 | NCBI WGS metagenome assembly WNFA01 (sample SAMN13153340, study PRJNA577476) | soil metagenome | isolation source: 120 cm saprolite under Douglas fir tree site 2 hole 1 replicate 2 | place: USA:California | collected 2015-04-18 | reverse complement strand
AGGCTTTCACGCGCGCGGATCTTGAGGAGATGATTCGGAAAAACGTGCTGCGCGATGCAAAGACTATCGCTGGATTGCTCTACTATTTCCGCTTTTTAGCGGGGAAGAAGAAAAAGAATTAATACCGAGGGCACAGAGGCCGGAGCGCGTTTCGAGGCTCAGGACAGAGAGAGGCCACAAAGAAAAGCGGATGCACCGGCACTGGCGATTGCCCGTTTGCATGCGGTGCTGTTTGCTTCGGTCGTTTTTGTCAGCGCTTTTCTTCTCTTTCTCATCGAACCGCTGTTTGCCAAACTAATTCTTCCGCGTTTCGGCGGGGCAGCGGCAGTGTGGGCCGCTTGCCTGGTATTTTTTCAGTGCGCGCTACTGCTGGGCTATCTGTACGCGGACGTGACCTCACGGAGACTTTCGCCGCTACGCCAGGCGCAGTTGCACATCGCGCTGCTGCTGTTGGCTCTCCTGTTTCTTCCCATCGCACCGCGCTTTTTGCATTCGTACCGTGCGGGCAGCGACCCGGCATCGAGCATTCTTCTATTGTTGACCGTTAGCATCGGATTGCCATTTGTGCTGCTCAGCGCCACCAGCCCGCTGGCGCAGGTTTGGTACGCGCGGACCAGCGCGCAAGGCGAGCCCTATCACCTTTTTGCATTGTCGAATCTCGCGTCCCTTCTCGCGCTTCTGAGTTATCCATTGCTGATTGAGCCGCACATCGCCGCGCACCAGCAGGCGACGCTGTGGTCGGCGCTCTTTGTGGTTTTTGTGGCGCTGTGCGCTGCCGTGGCTTGGCTCGCGCGAGCGGGTACTGTTCCACTTTCTGGCATGCAATCTCGACAGAACGAAACCGTGCCGGCCCCGACGCTGCGTGAAAGGCTGTTGTGGCTTGGGCTGGCCGCTTGCAGCTCGATGCTGTTGCTTTCGATCACAAACAAATTGCTGGAGGACGTTGCGCCAGTTCCGCTGCTGTGGGTGCTGCCGCTGGCGCTGTATCTCCTGACCTTCGCGCTGGCATTCAGCCGGCGCGTCTACTATTGGCGCGGCGTATCGGTTCGCTTTCTCGCGGTCGCGCTGGGCAGTCTGGGATACGCCATCTACGAGCCGATGTACACCGAATCGGTGCAGGTCAGCGTGCCGGTTTTCTGCATCGCGCTTTTTTTGTGCTGCTGGTTTTGTCATGGAGAGCTGGCATTGCGAAGACCAGCGCCTCAATACATCACATCGTTCTATTTGATGATTTCTCTCGGCGGGGCAATGGGCGCGATTTTTGTTGGACTTGCGGCTCCGCACCTGTTCACCGCGATTTACGAACTTCCCTTGGCGCTCGTATTCACGGCTTTGCTGGCAGTTGCGGCATTGTGGCCGCAGGGCTGGCTGATACGCTTTTTTTGGGTGGCCACGGCGGCTTGCATGGTGCTGGTGCTGGCGCGCAATGTGCGCGACTTTGACAAGGACACCATTGTACGTGTGCGAAGTTTCCACGGAGCGCTGCGTGTCCGGGAATTCAGCAATTGGCTGAAGGAACCATACCGAACGCTGTACAACGGCAAGATCGAGCATGGAGCGCAATACGTCAATCCGCCGTCGAGTCTGCTGCCGACGACATATTACGGACCGGATTCCGGTGTGGGCCTGGCGCTTGCGCATTGCTGCCCCAATGCGAAACGTGTCGGCGCGATCGGGTTAGGCGCGGGTACGCTGGCGGCTTATGGAAAGACCAGCGATTACTTTCGCTTTTACGAAATCAATCCACAGGTGATTTCCATCGCGAAGAGTTCGTTCAGCTACCTGCGCGACTCTCCGGCGAGGATCGACATCGTGCTGGGAGACGCGCGCCTTTCGTTGCAGAACGAGGCGCCGCAACAGTTCGACGTGCTGGCTGTCGACGCCTTTTCCGGCGACGCGATTCCGGTGCACTTACTGACGCGCGAGGCCTTCGCGTTATATCTGCGCCACCTGAAGCCGGACGGTGTGCTGGCGGTGCACACGTCCAATTCGTATTTGAATCTGCCGCCGGTGGTGCAACTTCTGGCCAGCGAAGCGGGATGCGACGCGCAAATGATCACGAATGAAGATAATCACCGAAAGCTGATTGATTCCTCGGATTGGGTGCTGGTCACGCGCAACAAACGGTTTCTCGATTCGATCGACTCTACGGTGATGATCGAACCGATCGCCGTGCCACCCGGCCTGCGAGCGTGGACGGATGATTTCAATAATTTGTTTCAGATTCTGCGACCGGTAAAGTTCAAGCAAAGCAGCCCTCGCTGAGCCGCCATTGGGTACGAACCACTGAAGGGCAAGCGGCTTAAATCGGTTTATACCTTAAGAAATATTAATGTTGTCTCGTTGCGAGCGCTTCATCCTCTATTGACTGGCTCTCTCGTTCTGCTAGACTCCGCGCAATCTCTGGTCGAGGTCTACGCGTGCCTCCTGGCCGCAAAACCGGAAAGAGAAACATTTGTTGAGGGAGGGCTAGGCTTGCGTGGCACCGTGAAGTGGTTCAATAACACAAAAGGTTATGGCTTTATCGGGCGTGACGACGGCCCCGATGTGTTCGTTCACTATTCCGCCATCGTCGGAGACGGTTACCGCACATTGCAGGAAGGAGACGTGGTCGAATTCGAAATTGTGCAGGGACCGAAAGGTCCGCAAGCTGCCAACGTGCAAAAACCAGGCTGACGACCGATTCACGCGTTTTTTTACGGCCGGCGGGGACTCAATTCTCCTGCCGGCTTTTCGTTTTCACGAGTTACAGGAAGTGAAGGAAGTAGAGGGCTGAGCTTCTTTACCTCGCCTAGTTGGTCTTGTAATCTTTGCAGTTATGGATAACAAGACCATCGCCCGCATACTTCGCGACACCGCGCAGCTCCTTGAGATCGACGGCGCCATCATCGGTCGCTACCGCAGTTACGAAAAAGCCGCGGAGTTGATTTCCGGAATGCACGAATCCATCGAGGAGCTAGCCAAGGATCCGGACAAGCTCGAGGAGTTGCCGGGAATCGGCGAACGCATGGCCGAGCATTTGCAGGAAATCTTGAAAACCGGTGACTACGGTCTGCGTCAAAAACTGCTCAAGAAATATCCGGCCACATTGCTCGATATTTTGCATTTGCAATCTTTGGGGCCGAAGAAAGTGGCGTTTCTATGGTCGAACTTCAAAGCGGCCACTGTTGCTGACGTGGAAAAACTTGCGCTCGAAGGCAAGTTGCGGGACGTGCCGGGCTTTGGTGAAAAGAGCGAGCAAAACATTTTGAAAGCGGTCGAGGCGTTCAAGCGCTCTACCGGGCGATTTCGGCAAGACGTGGCGGAAGCCTCCGCGAACGGCGTCATCGCGCACATCGAGAAATATGGAAAGGGCGTCGCTTCGATTATGCCGGCAGGCTCTTTGCGTCGCGGCAAGGAAACGGTCGGCGATCTCGACCTGTTGCTGACGCTTGCGGATGGTTTCACGGCGCAAAAGCACATCGATGCTATTGCCGAACACATTCTGAAGTATCCGCGAATCAATCAGGTGCTGGCGCACGGCGAAAATAAGGTGAGCTTCACGCTGGATAACGGAATTCAGGTGGACGTGCGGCTGCTGGACAAAGACAGTTTCGGGGCCGCGCTGCTCTATTTCACCGGCTCGCGCGAACACAACGTGAATTTGCGCGGCCGCGCGAACGATATGGGCTATACGCTGAATGAATACGCGTTGGCCACGCTAAAAGGAGAGCGTCGCGTCGCTGGGCGCACGGAAGAAGAGATTTACGCCAAGCTCAAACTGGATTTTGTTCCGCCCGAAATTCGCGAAAATAGCGGCGAAATCGAAGCCGCCGAACAGCATCGGCTGCCTAATTTGGTGCGCCGCGAGGACATCAAGGGCGATCTGCACATGCACACCACGGCTAGCGACGGTAAATGCTCCATTGAGGAAATGGCCGAAGCGGCGCGCAAGTTGGGGCATCAATACATCGCCATTGCCGACCATTCAAAGTCAGTGACTATCGCGAATGGCTTGGATGAGAAGCGAATGGCGGCGCACATCAAGAAACTGCGCGCTGCGAATGCCAGTGGCTTGGGGATTCGCGTTCTAGTGGGGGCGGAAGTTGACATTCTCAAGGACGGATCGCTGGACTACTCGGAGGAACTGCTGTCGCAATTCGAGGTGGTGGTCTGCTCGGTTCACTCCTACATGAACCTGGACCGCGCGGCTATGACCGAACGTATGCTGGCCGCCATCGAGAATCCATACACGCAGATAATCGGCCACCCTACTGGGCGACTCCTGCTGCGGCGCGAGGCGTTCGACTACGACATGGCGAAGGTGCTTGACGCCGCCGCAAAGCACGGCGTGGCCATGGAATGCAACTCGTACCCGGATCGCTTGGACCTGACCGATGTGCATTTGCGCATGTGCAAGGAACGCGGAGTGAAGGTAGTCATCGACACCGATTCCCACAACACGCCACATCTGCAATTCATCAGGCACGGGGTGACCATGGCGCGCCGGGGCTGTCTGGAAGCGGCTAACGTAATCAATACCCTGCCGGTGGATCAATTCCTTGCGGCCTTGCGCCCGAAGCCAGGGACCGCCAAGAGCAAGCAAGCCGCCGCGAAGCGCTAGCGGGGAACTTTTGGCTGGAGGCTGTCGTATCTTCTCTTAGCAGCACGGCTTACGGAGGATTTAGCCATGAATTTGGTCCTTTACCGCAACCTGCCCCGGCTAGGAATCATCGCGGCCAGCCTCGTTGCGTCGACAGCTATGATAGCTACAGCCCGCGCTGAGGAATGGACGAAGTCCTATACCGTTTCCGGCCGCGCGCAAGTACGCGTGGACACTAATGATGGGGCTGTGCGGATTGCTACCGGAGACGGAAAACAAGTCGAATTTCGTGTGATTTATGAGGGCTACGAGCTGAACAAGACTCTCCACGTCGATAGCCGGCAGGATGGCGATAGCGTGCAGATCAACGCGCGTGTGACCGGTCATTGGGGCTTTTCCTGGGGCGGTGGACGGCGCGGACCGCGCATCGAAGTGCGCATGCCCAAGAACGCCGACCTGCAGATTGACACGGGAGATGGGTCGGTGGAAACTCAGCCGCTGAGCGGTCATGTGAAGATCCATACTGGCGACGGCTCGGTTCGCGTACAAGCGGTTGACGGCAGCGTGGATATCGACACCGGCGACGGCAGCATTACGGTCGAAGGCGCCAAAGGCGATATCCGGCTGCATACCGGCGACGGCCACATCGAGGCGCGGAACCTGGACGGTCGCGTGGACGCAAACTCCGGAGATGGACATATCAAGATCGATGGGCGCCTGGACGCCCTAAACGTAAAGACGGGTGACGGCAGCATCGATGCGCGCGTGGAGCCCGGCTCTAAGCTGACCGGCGGCTGGAGTATCCGGACAGGCGACGGCAGCGTAGACGTAGTCCTGCCTGCTGATCTGCGAGCCAACATTGACGCCAGCACGAATGATGGCCACATCAGTCTTGCAATCCCCGTGACCGTGGAAGGAACGTTTAGCAATTCGCAGATACACGGAAAGATGAATGGCGGAGGGCAGGCGCTGACGATTCACACCGGAGACGGGTCGATCCGGCTTAGCAAATCCTCATAAAAGCGACAGCGTTATAGGCGTACCATTACTAAAATACTGTAGCGTGAAAAATTGTCGCGCTGCGATGACATTTGTCTAATTTCTGCCTACCGAGGGTGCTCTACAGTGCTCGTAATTGACTGAAAACAAAGCGCACCATTTGGTCTTCCGCGTGCCACCCTACACAGCGGGAGCAATCATGATTATCTTTGTTCTGACATTTGCGGTTATCTCGCTTTTCGCGCTTACCCTCACCGGCTCCATCGCCACCGCCACGCGGCGGCGCTCCTAACGGGTCTTTCGGCTAGACCACGCTCATACCACGTTTAATAACAGAAGTGTAGCTGGAAGGCCGTCTGGGGAATCGAAGTCGTGTTCGATGGTTGCGGCTTTTTGACGGACGCGGCTGCCCACTCAAACGTACGGAACCCACCCAGCAAACCCGTATGTCGCTAATCCTTTGGGTCGCCCCGTGACCGAAGGGGGTTCTTTTGTCTCAACTTCAGCAAGCACTTCCGACATTTCGCAGGGGCAGGTTTGCGTAGGTCACCTGCATATGCGATCCCTAAAAGTTAATTTCAGACAATCCACGGCGCGGGGAGTTCTAACGCTTATGGCTATCGCCTGTGTCCTCTTCACGCCGCAATTGGCACGCTGCGCGGAAGATACTTCTGCGCACGATATGGATGGGATGCATGACGGCATGTCTATGCCTACGGACAACTCCGTGAGTGCTGAGACGCCAGCTAAGCTTTTGGCGGACAAGCGCGAAAGCGAATTCAATCACCATCTGGCGGGACTCCTGGTCCTGGCCGCCGGCATTTTCATTATCGCGGAGGGCAATATTCGGACGCGCCGGCCGCTTGCCCGGCAAGCCTGGCCGCTCTGCTTTCTTCTTTCCGGGTTATTCGTTCTTATTTTCAGCGATACGGAACTGTGGCCCTTCAATTCGCAGAGTTGGTATTTTGGACTTACTCACCACGCGGAGGTGTTACAGCACAAAGCATTCGCAGTATTGCTGGTCGCGTTGGGAGTTATTGAACTGCTGCGTGCACGCGGGACCTTAAAAGCAGGCGGGTGGGGCTACGTTTTTCCCGCAATCGCAATGATCGGATCTGTAATCCTCCTTTTTCACGATCACCAAGGCCACGCGCACGGAGCAGATCACATGGAGGTCATGCGGAGAATTCAATCACAACATTTGGGTTTTGCCGTGACCGGGTTTGGAATCGCCCTGACGAAAGGCTTGGCGGAAACGCCATTCGCCTGGCGCCCCTTTTTCAAACGTCTCTTCCCCACGCTCTTGTTGGTCCTCGGCGCGCTCTTGTTGATGTACGTGGAATAGCCAACCTGTCTGTCTTTGCTGTTTTCTTTCATTTATGGAAAGACGCTGATCTGGACCTTCCATCCTGAAGGAAGCAAGAGCGAATACGCCAAACTTAACTCAAGTGATGGAACGCTATTGATGCCGCAGAACGGTGAGCGTCATTGGTGAAATCGCGCCCTTGCGGTTGCAGTAATTCAAGGGTGATATACTTTCCGCCTTAATTGACGTCTCGCTATGGAAAAGTACGATCTCATTGTTATTGGTTCGGGGCCCGCGGGCCAGCGCGCGGCGATTCAGGCCGCCAAATTTGGCAAACACGTGGCGCTGGTCGAAAAGCTCGAAGTGGTCGGCGGCACGGCCATCAACACGGGAACGATTCCGAGTAAAACCATTCGCGAAGCGGTCCTGCATCTCTCTGGCTTCTATTACCAGAACATCTACGGTGTGAACTATCGTGTGAAGGATCAGATCAGCATGGCCGATCTTTCCTTCCGCGCGCAGCATGTCATTAAAACGGAAATCGACGTCATTCGCGCGCAACTCTCGCGCAATGGCATTGAAGTCCTTACCGGGCTGGCCAGCTTTACCGACCCCACGCACATTCATGTGGTGAGTTCCAAGAATCAATCGGACTACGAAGCCGCCAACGTGGTCATCGCGACCGGCACCAAGCCCGCGGAGTCGCCCCTGGTTCCTTTCAATAATCGGAACATTATTAACAGCGACCAGATTCTGAAAATGCCGGAGATTCCCAAAACCCTGATCGTGGTGGGAGGCGGGGTGATCGGCGTTGAGTATACATGCATGTTCGCGACGCTGGGCGTGCGGGTCACGCTGATTGAAAAGCGGCCGAGGCTGCTTGAGTTTGCCGATTCCGAAATGGTGGAGGCGCTTTGTTACCATTTGCGCGACCGTCGCGTGACTATGCGCCTGAATGAAGAGGTCGAGAGTGTGGAAGAGACTCCCGACAATGGAGTCGCCGCCGTATTGAAGAGTAAGAAGAAGGTTTCTGGCGACGCATTGCTGTATGCAGTGGGCCGCCAAGGTGACGTAAACGACTTAAACCTTGCCGCCGCCGGGCTGGAAGCGGACGCGCGCGGACGCATCGCGGTTGACAATGACTACCGGACCAAGCAGCCGCACATTTTTGCGGTCGGAGACGTCATTGGATTTCCCAGCTTGGGCTCGGTCTCTATGGAGCAAGGCCGCATCGCCGCAGCCAACGCGTTCGGCATTCCGATCCACTCCAATCGCGCCAACTATCCTTATGGCATCTACACCATTCCAGAGATTTCGTTCATCGGGAAAACGGAAGAGCAACTCACCGAGGAAGGCGTGCCCTATGAAGTGGGCATCGCTTTTTTCAGGGAAATAGCGCGCGGCCAGATTCGCGGCGATACTACCGGGCGTCTAAAACTAATTTTCGATCCTGATTCCAAGGAACTGCTGGGCGTGCACATCGTGGGAGAAGGCGCGTCCGAACTGCTTCACATTGGGCAAGCAGTGTTCGCTTTCAAGGGCACGGTAGAATATTTCGCCGACGCCGTCTTCAACTATCCCACGCTGGCGGAATGCTACAAGGCCGCGGCGTTCAACGGCCTTAATAAACTGAGGTAAACAGCAACCATGGCCAAATCTGTCGGCGTACTGGTAATGGAACACATCGCGGTCGGCCTGGTTGAGAACAACCAGCTCGTCGGGCCGGTGACTCTCTACCCGGAGAAAGGCACCTCGCTCGATGCGCTGCAATCCATGCCCGCGGAAAATCTCGGCGACTGTGTGCGGCAACAAATCGACGCGGCGGCGAAGGGCCAGAAGATTCAAGCGATCGGGCTGGGATTCCCTGGAGTAATTCGCAACGGAATCATCGAGGACTCTCCAAACCTGCATCAGGTGAAGGGGTTTAATCTGCAAGCGGCACTGTCAGCGCGGGGTTTAGCCGCTCCGATACGAGTATTTAATGATGCCGACGCCATGGCCGCGGGCATTGCCGCCACGCACGACAAGCTGCAGAAGCTCATTCGCGTGTGGACGCTGGGGAACGGCGTAGGTTTCGGGCGTTACCCCTGGCAAGAGGGAGTTTGGGAGGGCGGACACACGATTGTGACGCTCGATCCGAAAGAAAGCCTGTGCGGTTGCGGGGGCCAAGGGCACCTGGAAGGAATCCTGGGTCATCGCTCGATGCGCTTGCGCTTTCTCGATCTCGAGCCGGAAGAAGTTTTCGCCAACGCGCGTAGCGGCGATGCTCGCTGCTCCGAATTTGTGACCATGTGCCACCGCGCATTAGCCGCGGCAACCGCCACCAGTATTCACATGGACGGTCCTGGGCAGTTCTATATTACCGGGCACAACGCGAAGTTCATTGATATTGCGCTGCTGGACCGCTACGTACACGAAATGGTGAAGATGAGCCCACTGCAGGGCAGCCGCTTCGAAGTGGTCCCTACTAGCGACGAGGTCGGCATCATAGGTGCCGCGCTAAACGCAGAACGGGCCGCCTCCGCGTAACCTTTTTACTTATAATTTGTGGCCTCAGCCGTGAGATTTGCGCGCCGCTAATAGACTGGCTGCAGTTTAGTGAAAGGAGAGAGGCACAATGCCCAGTGCCGTCGCCGAGACAGAGGTACCCGCCTACGAGGAAGCCTTCGACGTTCCTCCCCTTGCTCGCTTTAGCTCCGGCCCGGCCATTGTCTTGTACATCGCTGCGGCCAAGCTGGCCATCCATTTATACGCGGCACGTTTTTACGGATATTTCGCCGACGAACTGTACTTTATGGCGTGCAGCCGACATTTGGAGTGGGGCTATGTCGACCAGCCCCCGCTGATCGCCTTAATCGTAAGAATCGAGCGAATGCTTTTCGGCGATTCGCTGCAGTCCATCCGCTTGTTTGCTGCGCTCGCGGGTGCGGGCACGGTGCTGCTCGCCGGATGCATTGCGCGTGAACTCGGCGGAAAGAGATTTGCGCAGGCACTCGCCGCGGTGGCCGTGCTGGTCGCAGGGGTTTGCCTGGCGATGAACCACTATATCTCGATGAACGCGTTCGAGCCGCCAGCCTGGGCGGGATGCGCGCTGATCCTGATCCGGATCATCAAAACGGGCAATCAGAAATTGTGGCTATGGTTTGGCTTGATAGGCGGCATAGCGCTGGAAAACAAGTATGGCATCGTTTTCTTTGCGACCGGGGTTGTTGCAGGCCTGCTGCTTACCCATCAGCGCTCCG
>WNFA01006060.1_pt1 | contig 10130 bp, 5 predicted proteins | sample 5400481 | NCBI WGS metagenome assembly WNFA01 (sample SAMN13153340, study PRJNA577476) | soil metagenome | isolation source: 120 cm saprolite under Douglas fir tree site 2 hole 1 replicate 2 | place: USA:California | collected 2015-04-18 | reverse complement strand
GCCGCGCCATTGGGCGGATTAGCCTCGAGCCGCTTGCGCGCTTCCTCGGCGCGTTTCTGCAACTCTTCCTGCAGCTTCTTCTGGGTCTCTTCGAACACCTTCGGGTCGGTCGGCGGGCCATCATAGGCCTTGGCGAATTCCGCGAGCGGCAGCGGCAGGGTGAGCGGCGCGCCGTTGGAGTTGATCGCCTGAACCACCAAGTTCTGCCCCTTCTTCATGTTCGCGAGCAGTTCCGGGGTGACATCGTAGTCCGACATGCAGCCGTTGGCGAAGCAGATCACATAGGGGCTCTGCGCCGGCGGATTGCCGTCGACAATCACGCGGGTTCCGTGAACCAGTTGCATGCCCAGCGGAAGCGTGACGCGCAGGATCTTCTTCGGCTCGCCTTCCGGTTCGATGATCACGGCTGCAATCACCGGTTGGCCGGACTCGATGCGGCCATCCTTGCCGGTGAAGCAGACCTGCTTGGCATTGGCGTCCTGGCCCTTCAGGCAGAACTTGGTCCAGGGCGCATAGATCAGCTGAACCTGCTGGTCCGGGGGCTGGGCACCGGCCGCGGGAGCGCCAGCCGCCGGCGGGGCCTGCTGCTGAGCGGTCGGTGCAGGTGCCGCAGGAGCCGCCTTTGGCGCGGCTTTCGGCGCCGCGGCCTTGGCCTTCGGCGCAGCCGGAACACCGGGTGCAGGCGCCTGGGCTTGCACGTCTGGAGCTAGGAACGCGGCGGCCAGTGCCGTCGCCGCCAACAGCGCGAAAACCCGCCCACGCGGCCAGACCGGCGCGGCCAAGATACGGAAAATCATTGCGGAAAACCCTTTCTGAACGGAAGCGCCCGAAACCGCTACAGGCACCGACACCTTGCCGTTTGGGTCCGGCTGTCTCCTTGCCAATTGAGGCGGATACGTGACAGGGCCGGCCGTCTTGGTCAATGGCACGTCTTCATACAGTGGCAGACGAAAAGATCAATGGCGACGGGCATCATTGCCACGCGCCGGGACCGGATATGACGGCTGTGATAAGACTGGACTGTGACTAATATCGAATCAAATCAGCACGTGTCATTGCGAGTTTCCAGGTGGCGGCGCCTTCGAACCGTGGCCTGTGCGATCATCGGTATCTGGCTCGCGCTGGATCCCTGCCATGCAGGCGACAACTACGCCATCGCCATGCATGGCGCGGCGGCCTTGCCGGCCGATTTCACCCATCTGCCCTATGCCAATCCCGATGCGCCGAAGGGTGGCCGACTGGTGCAGGGCGTCCTCGGTACCTTCGACAGCCTCAACCCCCTGATCGTCAGGGGAGTTGCCGTGCAGCAGGTTGCCGCCGTGCAGCCAATGAGAGGCCTCGTGATCGAGAGCCTGATGGCGCGAGGCAATGACGAGGCCTTCACGCTCTATGGTCTGTTGGCCAGGAGCGTGGAGACCGACGACACCAGGAGTTACGTGACCTTCCATATCGATCCGCGGGCGCGCTTCTCGGACGGCCAACCGGTAACGGCCGAGGATGTGCTGTTTTCATGGGCGTTGCTGCGCGACAAGGGCCGTCCAAACCATCGCCAGTACTATTCCAAGGTAGCCAAGGCCGAAGCGCCCGACCCGCTCACGGTACGGTTCGACCTCAGTGCCAATGACCGCGAACTGCCATTGATCCTCGGGCTGATGCCGATACTGCCCAAGCACGCCGTCGATGTCGCGACGTTCGAAGAGACCACGATGACGCCCCCGATCGGTTCCGGCCCCTACCGCGTCAGCGCGGTCAAGCCCGGCGCCAGCGTGACGCTGACGCGCAATCCCGACTATTGGGGCCTTAACCTGCCGGTCAATCGAGGGCTATGGAATTTCGACGAGATCAGGCTCGATTTCTATCGGGAGGCCAACGGCCAGTTCGAGGCGTTCAAGCGCGGCCTCTATGACTTTCGCGTCGAGAACGAACCGCTGCGCTGGCAAAACGGATACGACTTTCCGGCGGCCCGCAATGGCGAGGTGATCCGCGACACCATCAAGACCGGGATGCCGCAACCTTCGGAATTCCTGGTGTTCAACACACGGCGTCCGATGTTTTCCGATATCCGCGTGCGCCAGGCCTTGACGCTGCTGTTCGATTTCGAATGGATCAACCGCAATTATTTCTTCGGGCTCTATACGCGCGCGGCCGGCTTCTTTGCGGGGTCTGAATTATCGGCGTATGGCCGCGCTGCTGGCGACCGCGAGCGGGAGTTGTTGAAGCCATTTGTTTCGCACATACCCCCCGATATTCTCGACGGCAGCTACCGCCTTCCCGTCAGCGACGGCTCTGGCCGCGATCGCGCAACGCTCCGCAGCGCTCTGAAGCTGTTGTCGGAGGCTGGCTACGATCTTGACGGGACGGTATTGCGGCAGCGCTCGACCAAAGCCCCCCTCACCTTCGAAATTCTGGTGACGACCCGCGATCAGGAGCGGATCGCGCTGGCGTATACGCGCGATCTGAAGCGGGCGGGCATCGAGGCCACGGTGCGCGCGGTCGACGCCGTGCAATTCGAACAACGCCGGCTCGGCTTCGATTTCGACATGATCCACAACAGATGGGATCAATCATTGTCGCCCGGCAACGAACAGTGGTTCTACTGGGGAAGCGAGGCCGCCGACCATCAAGGCACGCGCAACTATATGGGCGCAAAAGACCCCGCCATCGACGCCACGATCGCGGCATTGCTGGAGGCGCGCGAGCGTCCGGCTTTCGTCTCGGCGGTGCGGGCGCTCGACCGGGCGCTGATGTCGGGCTTCTACGCGATTCCGCTGTTTAACGCCGGGGAGCAATGGATTGCGCGCTGGAATCGGATAGAACGGCCTGTGGCCACCGCTCTGACGGGATATCTCCCGGAAACCTGGTGGCAAAAAGCCGGTTTCTCAACCAAAGTGATCCCGTGATTCAGACCAACGCCTCGCCAACGCTCGACGGACTGTTTCGACGGATCCTGGCCCGCAAGCCGGATGCGCTGGCGCTGCTCGATCCGCTCAACAAGCAGCGCATCACCGGCCAACCGCCAAAACGCCTGACCTTCGCGCAGGCCGATCGCGCCATCTCCGCGCTAGCGGCCCATTTCATCGAAGCGGGCTTGCCGACCAATTCCGTGGTCGCGGTTCAACTGCCGAACACCATCGAATTCATGCTGACGGTGCTCGCCGCGCACCGCGCCGGGCTGATCGTCGCCCTGCTTCCACTGCTCTGGCGGCAGGCCGAATTGACGGTCGCGCTCAATCGAACCGGTGCCCGGGCGATCGTGACCATGGGCAGGATCGATGGCGTGGTTCATGCCGACCTCGCCATGAACGCCGCGGCCGAATCATTCTCGATCCGCCACGTCGGCGGCTTCGGCAACGACCTGCCCGAAGGCATGGCGTCGCTCGATCTTGCCCTCGCAGCTCAATCGGAAACCACCCGCGCCATCACCCAGGATGGCCGCAGGGCGGCGATCATTTCGTTCGACGTGACGATTGATGGTTTTCGCGCGGTACCGCGCACGCATCTGAATTTGATCGCCGGCGGCCTTGCACTCTCGCTCGAAAGCAACCTGCCGCAAGGCGCGACCGTCATGTCGGCATTGGCGCCGTCATCGTTCGCGGGCCTGACCTCATCGCTGGTGATCTGGCTGTTGTCGGGCGGCACGCTGGCGCTGCATCATCCGTTCGACAGCGACGTGCTTGAGCAGCAGATCAACGAGCATTCCTGCGATACGCTGATCGCGCCCGCGCCTCTGGCGCTGCGATTGGCCGAGATGGACATGCCCTCGCGCCTGCCGAGCTTGTGCCATGTGATGGCGCTCTGGCGCGCGCCGGAACAGGTGGCATCGAGTTCCCCCTGGACGCCGCCGCGCGCGACGTTGACGGACGTCTATCTGTTCGGCGAAGCCGGACTGTTCGGCGCCCGCCGTACCGCTGAAGGCGCGCCGGCGCCGATCCTGCCGGGGCCGCACAGCGCGCCGCGCGAAGTCCCGGGCTCGTCGATCGCAGGCGAAATCTTCCTGACGCCAAGGGGAACGCTGGGATTGCGTGGACCGATGGTTACGCCCGCGGCTTACGCGCCGGCTCCGCCGCCAAGCGACTCGCTGGTCGCGCAGCCGCCGCGCGACTTTGTCGACACCGACTTTGCCGCGCGGCTCGACCGTTCGACGGGTGCGATCTGCATTACCGCACCACCCTCGGGCATCATGGCGGTCGGCGGGTACCGGTTTCTGTCGCACGATCTGCAGGAGTGGGCGAGGCGGCTTGGACAGGGTGCGCTGCTGACGGCGCTGCCCGACCGGCTGAGCGGCCACCGCCTCGCCGGACGCGCCCAGGACAACGCCCGCGCCCGCGAGGCGCTCGCGGAACTTGGACTTAACCCTCTGATGGTGGAAGCGTTTCGCGATCGGATAACCCCGGCCTGATTGGGACCCATAGCGCTGTTGACGCCCCATTAAGGCCGGCAAACTAGGCTTCCGTGCTCAATCGATGGCATGGGATCCCAACTCCAGATGTCACTGCAAGGCCCGCTCATTGTCGTGTCGACCTCCCCGCGGCCGTTATTTGCGACAGCGCTTGACGATGCGCAAATGTTTCCGGTCATCGACGCCACCTGGGCCGACGCGTCCCGGGCCATCGCGCAGGTCCAGCCGGCCGCGGTTCTCGTCGCGATGGCCGCGGTCGCGGAACCCGGCTTCGAGGCCCTGGCAAAACAGATTGCCGCACGAAAACCTTACCTGCCGTTGATCGCGGTTGATCCCCAGACGTCACTGCCTGAAAACGCCATTCCGTTCTCCCAGACCGGCGGCCATTTCGAACGTCTGGCGGCGCGCCTGCGCGCAGCGCTGCGGGTCAGGACCTTGCATGCCACCGTGCTGCGCCGGCTTGACGATGCAAGGGTACCGCCGACACCACTCGCCGGCATCGATCCCGCCCGCGACGCTACCGTGCTGCTGATCGGCCGCGGCGCCGCCTATCCCGCCCTCTCGGTGTCGTTCGGCGAGCAGATGGCGATCGTCGGCGCGCTCTCCATCGAGGCCGCGGCGAAACACCTGAACGTCCGCGACATCGACGGCATCGTGCTTGGCGAAGGGTTCAGCGCGCGCGTGGTCAATGCCTTCCTCACCGTGCTCGCCGAAGATACGCGCTTCCGCAATCTGCCCGTCGTGGTGACGCTGGACGGACTGACCCCGGCGTACGATCTGCCAAATCTCGAAATCATAACCGGGGATCCCGCGCGCGTTGCCGCCAACGCATTGCCGCTGATCCGCCAGCATGCCTTCGAGGCGCATTTGAGCCGGACGCTGCGGTCGATCGACGCCGGCGGCCTGTTCGATCCGCGAACCGGTCTCTTGATGCCCGCAGCGTTCAACCGCGACTTCGCCACGGCCGTCCATCAAACGCTGTCGCGCGGCGGCGGACTGTCGGTCGCCCGCTTTGCCTTCGATCCGGCGCAAGCTCGCGCGCAGCTCGACGGCGCGCGGATTCTGAGCCGCCTGATGCGGCAAATGGATTTCGGCACTGTTCGGGAAGATGGCTCCGTCATCGTGGTGTTCGCCGAAACCGATCTGCGCACCGCCCATATGATTGCGCGGCGGCTCTCCAGCGTGATGCGCCATACCACGCACGGCAAGCGCGACACCCGATCCGAACCGGTCGTTACGCTCGCGACCATGCAGCCTGGTGATTCGGCGATATCGCTGCTGGCGCGGCTTCATGATGAAGCCCGTCGCGTTGCGTCTTAGAGCGTTTCCGGGGTCCACTACGCCGCCTTCCTGTCTTCGGCGAGATTGGCGAGCTGGCGCAGGATTTCGGTGGTGCCCATCAGGCGTTCTTCCGGCGTCTCCCATACCTGGAAGAACACCACCTTCATGTCCGGACGCACCCTCGCCGCCTGGCCATGCTGGCGGATGAAGTAGACCAACCGGTCGGGCTGGGCGAACTTGTTGTCGCGGAAGGTGATCACCACACCTTTCGGGCCGGCATCGACCTTCTCGACGTTGGCGCGGCGGCAATAGCCCTTGATCGCGGCGATCTTGAAGAGATAGCGCACCTCGTCCGGCAACACGCCAAAACGGTCGCGCAATTCGGCGGCGAAATTGTCGATCTCGTCGTCGGTATCGAGATCGGCCAGCCGACGGTACAACGACAGCCGCACCGCGAGGTCGGCGACGTACTCCTCCGGGATCAACACGGGCATGCCGACGGTGATCTGCGGCGACCAGCGATCGGCTGCCGGCTCGACCACGCCGGCCTTGAGGTTGAGGATCGCCTCCTCCAGCATCGATTGATAAAGTTCGAAGCCGACTTCCTTGATGTGGCCGGACTGTTCCTCGCCGAGCAGATTGCCGGCGCCGCGGATGTCCAGATCGTGCGATGCCAGCTGGAAACCGGCGCCCAGGGTTTCCAGCGACTGCAGCACTTTCAGCCGGCGCTCGGCTTGCGCCGTGATCTTCTGCTGCGCCGGCAGCGTGAACAGCGCGTAGGCGCGCAGCTTCGAGCGCCCCACCCTGCCGCGCAATTGATAGAGCTGGGCCAGCCCGAACATGTCGGCGCGATGCACGATCAGCGTATTGGCGGTGGGAATGTCGAGACCGGACTCGATAATCGTGGTCGAGAGCAGGATATCGTATTTGCCGTCATAGAATGCCGACATGATGTCCTCGATCACGGTCGGCGCCATCTGGCCATGCGCGACCGCGACCTTCATCTCCGGCACGTTCTTCTCGAGAAAATTCTTCACGCCCGCGAGATCTTCGATGCGCGGCACCACGTAAAACGCCTGTCCGCCGCGATAGCGTTCGCGCAACAGCGCCTCGCGGATCATCAGCGGATCGTGCGGCGCCACGAAGGTGCGAACCGCCAGCCGGTCGACCGGCGGCGAGGCGATGATCGAGAGATCGCGCACCCCCGTCAGCGCCAGTTGCAGCGTGCGCGGGATCGGCGTGGCGCTGAGGGTCAGCACATGCACCTGGGCCCGCAGCTGTTTCAGCTTCTCCTTATGGCTGACGCCGAAATGCTGCTCCTCGTCGACGATCAGAAGACCGAGATCCCTGAATTTGATGGCTTTGCCGAGCAGCGCGTGGGTGCCGACCACGATGTCGACCCCGCCCTCGGCAAGGCCCTTCTTGACCTGGGTGAGATCTTTGGTCGGGATCAGCCGCGAAGCCTGGGCGACGTTGACGGGGAATCCCCGGAAACGTTCGGCGAAATTCTTGCTGTGCTGCCGCGCCAGCAGCGTGGTCGGCACCACCACCGCGACCTGCTTGCCGTCCAGCGCCACCGCGAAGGCCGCGCGCAGCGCCACCTCGGTCTTGCCGAATCCGACGTCGCCGCAGATCAGCCGGTCCATCGGCCGGCCGCTTTCCAGGTCCTTTAGGGTGGCATTGATGGCGCCGAGCTGGTCCTCGGTTTCCTCATAGGGAAAGCGCGCGCAGAACTCGTCATAGACATGCAGCTGCACCGGCATTTTCGGCGCTTCGTGCAAATGCCGTTCGGCCGCGATTTTTATCAATTCGCCGGCGATCTCGCGGATGCGGTTCTTCAGTTTCGCCTTGCGGGCCTGCCAGCCGCTGCCGCCAAGCCTGTCGAGTTCGACGTTGGCGTGATCGGAGCCGTAGCGCGACAGCAGTTCGATATTTTCAACCGGCAGAAACAGTTTTGTGTCCGCTGCGTAGTGCAGCTCGAGACAGTCGTGCGGCGCGCCGGCGACGTCGAGCGTCTGCAAACCAACAAAACGTCCGATGCCATGCTCGACATGGACCACGAGATCGCCGGCAGCAAGGCTCGTGACCTCCGAGATGAAATTGTCGAGCTTGCGGCTCGCCTTCCTCGGCCGCACCAGCCGGTCGCCGAGGATGTCCTGTTCGCTGATGACGGCGACCTGGTCGGTCTCGAAACCGGATTCCATGCCGACCACCGCCAGCATGGCCTCATTGCGCGGCGTGGCCTGCACCGTGCGCCAGGAGTTGACGCTGGCGACATGGTTGAGCTTGTGGTCCTTCAACATGCTGCCCATGCGGTCGCGCGAGCCCTCGCTCCACAGCGCGATCACCACCTTCTTGCGGCTAGCCTGCAGGGCCCCGACATGCGCGACGACAGCTTCGAACACGTTGATCGAACTGTCGGCGCGCTCCGGCGCAAAATTGCGGCCCTGCCGTGCGCCGGCATCGACCGTGTTGGCGCTGCCGTCGGGCACCGCGAACGGCGTCAGCCGGGCCAGCGCGGCGTGGTCCAGGCGCTTGGTCCATTCGTCTTCCGTCAGGTAAAGCCGGTCCGGCGGCAACGGCTTGTAGATCGCGCCGCCGCCGGGATGCTCCAACGCCTCGCGCCGCGCCTCGTAATAATCCGCGATCTGCTTGAAGCGCTCGCGCGCGGCGTCCTCGCCCTGCGGCTCGATCGCCAGCGGCGCCTCGCCGAGATAATCGAACAGGGTGTCCATCCGCTCCTGGAACAGCGGCAGCCAATGCTCCATGCCGGGATGGCGGCGGCCTTCGCTGACCGCTTCATACAAGGGATCGTCGCGCTCAGGCGCTCCGAAGGCTGCGACATAGCCCATCCGAAAGCGACGGATGGTTTCCGTCACCAACTGGAATTCCGAGATCGGAACCAGATCGAGCGAGCGCATGTCAAGCAGCGTGCGCTGGGTTTCCGCGTCGAAGGAACGGATCGACTCCAGGCTGTCGCCGAAAAAATCGAATCGCACGGGCTGATCGAGCCCGGCCGGAAACAGATCGAGGATGCCGCCGCGCACGGCGTATTCGCCGGGCTCGCGCACCGTGGAAGAGCGGCTGTAGCCGTTATGCTCCAGCCATGACACGATGGAGTCCATCGGCACGACATGGCCGGGCGCCACCGACAGCGCCTGTGCTGCGATGATTTCGCGCGCGGGGACGCGCTGCACGATGGCATTGACCGTGGTCAGCACGATCAGCGGCTTGTCGCTGCCGGCAAGCCGCGCCAGCCGTGCCAGCGTGGTCAGCCGTTGCGCAAGAACGCCGCCATGCGGCGAGACCCGGTCGTAAGGCTGGCAGTCCCAGGCCGGAAACTGCATCACCGGCAGATCGGGCGCAAAGAATTCCAGCGCGCGCGCCAATTGCTGCATGCGCGCGCCGTCGCGGCAGACCACGGCGAGGCTGACCGCCGGCGGTTTTGGCCGCGCCGCCACCGCGCGTGCCAGATCGGAGACAACAAGTCCCTCCGCGCCCTCGGCGACATTGGCGAAGGTCAGCGCGCGGCCGGGGACAAGTAATTCGGCGGGAGGTCGTGTCGGCGATTTCATGCGTCGCGATCCGTCGATCGAAACGATTTTATCCGGTCGAACAGGCCGCTGGCGTATTCGCCCGCCAGCGCCGTATTGCCGCTCACCGCGGCATAAAGGTCTGGGTCGGGCACCTCGATCAGATGCTCGAGCTGCGCCAATTCGGCATCGGTGAGGGTTGCGATCTCGGCGTCGGCAAAGCGGCCGAGAATAAGGTCCATTTCGCGGGTGCCGCGATGCCAGCAGCGAAACAACAGCCGCTTGCGGCGGTCGTCGAGGCCGCCGCTCGATCGTGTCGATCCCGTCATTTTGCCAAATCCATCCAACGCCAAAAGCCCGGACGCGGTGCCGGGCGGGGTTGATATAGCGTTCGTGTGAGCGAATGTCAGTAGCTGTTCGCTGTGCAAATGCGCAACCCAGCTGGTCCCTGGCAAAAAAGGCCTTATCCCGGGGTCGCTTCTCGCCGAGACCGTCATACTCCGCGAAAGCGGAGTATCCAGTACGCTGCGGCCTTCTGGCTCCATCACTGGTGCCTCGGAATACTGGATCGTCCGCCTTCGCGGACGATGACGGCTCAGAGCGTGGCGCGATTGTATTCATGACACACGTTCGCGACCCCGCCGCGCAATGCGCCCGAGCCGTTGATGAATCTTCCGCCCCCATGGAGGGCGTGGGGAACGCCGGGTGCCCACTGCACCCGCAGCCTCGCGTGCACTTTGTAGTGGTAGAACGCACACGAGTAACAACGAGTACACCGAAACGCCCGGCATTCCCGCACGCAATGGTTTTAACGGTAGAGTAGGAGTGTGGCGCAGTGAACGTTAGGCCCGGCGTATCTGTTTCCGCCCCTTTCGTCTGGCGGTGCCTGAGCGGCCGAGCCGTGGTCCCTGTTTCCA
>WNFA01006059.1_pt1 | contig 10130 bp, 9 predicted proteins | sample 5400481 | NCBI WGS metagenome assembly WNFA01 (sample SAMN13153340, study PRJNA577476) | soil metagenome | isolation source: 120 cm saprolite under Douglas fir tree site 2 hole 1 replicate 2 | place: USA:California | collected 2015-04-18 | reverse complement strand
CCTGAGATTGCGGCCCGATTGCAAAGGGCGCAGGCCTACATGAATTTGCCTGCTGGGTTGCCCCTGACAGCGTTCTTGTCGCCATCCGGAAAGCTTTACTTCGGCGGCGGTTACTTCCCGGCGGAACCGCGCGGGGGGAAACCCTCTTTAGGAGAAATGTTGGAGGGCGCCCTGTGTTTTTTTCGGGAACAGCGCAAGACGATTGAAAGTGGAGGCTTTGATGTCTGGACACAGGAAGGAGTTTAGCTTCATGAAGAACCCAAAGTGGTGGCTGGCATTCATTTTGCTCAGCGCCGGCACGACCTTTTCACTTCGCGCGAGTGAAAACCTGCGATTGAATCCGAGGCTTGATTATTCAAGCGATAGTCTCGATGGTGCGCTCATTACGGGTGACCACATGGAAGAGGCCGCCGTTGCTGGAAAACCGAATTACATCATTTTCTATGGTGAGGGGTGCTTTAATTCCAAACGCCAGGCCCGCCGCACGGTGGACCTATATCAGAAATACAAAGGTCGTGTGCAGTTCGTCGTCATCGATCTGGACATTAAGCGCACCGAGCAGCAGCAGGAGTTGGTGAAATCCTACTATCGGGGATATATCCCTCATGTGACCGTTCTCGATGCATCGGGGAAACCCGTCTACAACTCGGCGGGTGAGGTCGAAGAGTCTGCAATCTCCTCCATCCTGGATGCGTCGCTGAAAGATACGAAATAGCACTCCGCAAATGCGGCTTTTCACCTGTGAAGGGCCGGCGATGTCGGATCGCTGGCCGAGTCCACTATCGCCAGGGGTTCGCGCGGCCGTGTCCCGTTTCGGTCATGCGTAGCTGTCGTTCTGTTCGGGTGCGCGTATCGCACCGTTAACTGGCGTTTGTTTTCCTCTGATTCTATCTAACGCAAAAATAAATCTATTTGCTGAAACCTTCCAACTACTCGTGAGTCCCATTGCCAGGGTGCCTCCTGAAAAGTTTCCGGAGGTTCATCACCCGGTGAGATGTCGCTTACCAACTCTCAGGGCCCGAAGTGTTGCTTATCGCAAAATTTGAATAGGGGAATGGGCAAGATGAAAAAGTGGATGGCAGTCTTCCTCAGTGTGTCGTTAATGGCGCTTCTTATGCCTGCTGGTCTCCGCGCCCAAGCTGGAGCAACGGGAGCGATCACGGGCACGGTATCGGACCAGAAAGGCGGCGCAATTTCTGGGGCAACCATTGTCGTGACGAACGTGGCCAGCGGCCATAAAGAACGAGAGGTCGTAAGCACCGGCGCGGGAACGTTCAACGTTCCAAGCCTGCCCCCGAGCCGCTACAGCCTGGAAATCACGGCGACGGGATTTTCCAGATTTCTTATGGACAACATCCTTGTTCAAGTAACGGAAACAGCGAGTGTCAACGCGACCTTGAGTGTCGGGCAGGTGACCGAGACCGTCACCGTCCATGATGTGTCGCCGCCCGTAGACCTAACCTCTGCAGCAACGGGCGAGACGATTAGCGCCGAGACGGCCAGCACACTGCCGCTTTCCACGCGGAATTTTTTGACGCTTCTCACGTTATCCGCGGGCGCCAATACGGAACTCTTTGACTCCGCCGCGCTTGGCCGGGGACAGGTCACCATTAACGTCAACGGGCAGCGTCCTACGAACAACAATTTCCAACTAGAAGGTGTCAACGCAAACGATGTGAACCTGCCGGTCTTGGACAACGTGCCGCTGCCCAATCCCGATACCATCGAGGAGTTCAAGACGCAGACGTCGCTCTATGACGCCTCGTCGGGCCGCAACGGAGGAGGCAATGTCCAGGTTAATCTGAAGAGCGGCACAGCTCATTATCACGGAGATGCCTACGAGTTCTTCCGTAACAACGTCCTGAATGCCAACGATTTTTTCTTTAATGCGGCAACGCCGCAAGTGCCCCGGCCGGTTCTTCGCCAGAATCAGTACGGCGGCTCGTTCGGCGGACCTGTTCCAAAATCAAAGGACTTCTTTTTCTTTGTGAATTATCAAGGAACGCGAGAGGCGTCCGGTATTTCCGCTGGAACAGTGCTGAACTCGCAGATCCCGGTCCTGCCGACGAGCCGTGACGCTGCAACGCTGGCGGCGACGTTTCTTCCGGCTGGCTTTTCAGCCTCGCAGGTTAACCCCGTGGCCCTGGCCTACCTTAACCTGCCAGCCTCGAAGTGCCCTGTGTTCAATGACGGGAAGTTTTGTATTCGGAGCGTCGCAGGAACTCCGGGGTTCAGCGGCCAGAGTCTCAACCTGGGCACGGTAACGGCGACGAGTGTAGGAGCATTTCAGGATGATCAGTACACGCTCACTGCCGACAAACAATTGACCGAAAAAGATAAACTGACCGCGCGGTGGTTTTTCTCCGACAACAACGCTTCGCAACCCTTCGGCACGGGCGCTAACAATGCCAACAGCCTGCCTTTTGCGAAAGGTCTGCCGGGCTCGAACCGCTTTCTAAAACTGGGTTGGACGCGAGTCTTCTCCAGTAACGTGGTAAATGATGCGCGCTTCGGGTTCAGCCGCTTCTTCTTCGCTCAAGATCCATCCGAGCCGATCCAACTGTCGGACATTGGAGCCACGCGCGGAAACTCCGCAGAATTCCCCGCTGCCTATCAATTAATTATCAGTGGCGGAGGTCCCCTAGTCCTCGGAACCGGTGTCAATGACAATCGCGGCGGAGCGTTCAATACCTTTTACGAAGCAGACGACCTGTCCATCACGAAGGGGAAACACCTGCTCCGTTTCGGAGTTGATGCTAGCCGATACCAGCTCAACCGCTTCAATAATTTTGCGCAGCGAGGCAGCGTCACTTTCAGCAACACAGCGGCGGGGGATGCATCACCGGGGTTTCCGAATCCCCCGGCATTGAGGGGCTTCCAGAATTTCCTATTGGGGCGCGTGGATACAACTCAGGCGGAGGCCGGTTTCTCAAGCTTTCATTTCCGGGCCTTGGATTTTTCTGCCTATGTCCAGGACGACTGGAAAATTAGGCCGCGGCTCACCCTGAATCTCGGATTGCGCTGGGAAGGATTGAGCACCGCCCATGAACTCAATAATTTCCTTTCGAACTTCCGGGGTCTCGAAGATGGGCAGACCGGGCCAATCAGAATCATTCACCCGGCTGGGAGCCCGAACGTCGGCACCCCCGGCGTCTCGAGCTGCACCCTGACGACTTGCTTCAGCGCCGGAAATTTTGCGCCTCGCGTCAGCTATGCCTGGGATGTCTTCGGCAATCAGAAAACCGTGATTCGCTCCGGTTACGGCATCTACTACCAGCGTGTCTCCAACCAATCGCTCCTGCAGACGGCTGGTGGCTTACCCTTCTCCGAAGCCATAAGCGCAGCGCCATTCTCTGTGACGCCGCAGAATCCATTTCCCAGCATCTTACCCAACTCTGCCTTCCCTCTGTCCACGGATCAGGTGGTACCCGCACTGATCGGTTTTAACGGAACAACGGGCGCACCCATCTTTCAGAGCGCAAGCGGAGGGCCGCTATCGGGCTTCTTCTTCTTCCCTGTGCGGGATTTCCGTCCACCTTATGCGCAGCAATGGAACTTCAACATCCAGCGGGATCTTGGAAAGGGATGGTTGCTGGAAGTAGGATATGTGGGTACGCGCGGTTCGCACCTTCTAGGAACCGGTCGCCCTGCAAATCCCGGCCGGATCTGCACCATTGCCGCGCCCTGCATCATTCCACCCTCCATTGCTGCAAACGTGAACGTCCCTGCGGGCACGCCGTTTGTAACGAAGAACCCAGACGGCACAATCGCCATCACTGCGAGCACTGCCGCAAATATCGACGCTCGAGTTCCGTCACAATACCTCGGACTGGCGAATTCTCGCGGCTTCTTCCAATTCCAGGACGGCAGCTCAACGTACCACGGGCTGCAATCCACTTTGAGCCACCACTTCACTGGCAGCCTTTATTTCCAGGCCGCATACACGTATTCGAAATCCATTGACAATGGCTCGGGATCGGTCTTCGGTGATGAGCTGAATGGCTTGACGCAATTTGGCGACCTACTGAACCCGAGTGGTCAGCGCGCGGTTTCGGATTTTGACCGCAGGCACCGCTTCGTTGTCAGTTACAACTATGATTTACCGATTGCGAGACTACTCCGCGGCCACGGGCCCAACAGGTTGGTGAACGGCTGGGCCGTCAACGGGGTGACCACATTCCAATCCGGGACACCCATCAACGTGTTCGATGGCTCGGTTCCTACCCTTCAGGATACTGATGGCGTCAATTTCACCAACTTTGCGACCCTTGCGCCGGGAGCTACACTTGGCTCCGCTATCACATCCGGCAGCACAACATCCCGCTTGGGAACTTTCATCAATCCGGCCGCGTTCCGGAATGGCGTCCTTCCGGATGGAACTATTCCTAACCCCGATCTCTGCGTGAACAATCAAAACGTCACGGTTGCCTGCTCTGATCCGACTAGCACCGGATTCGCCCCATTTGGAAACGTGGGGCGCAACGCCTTCCGCGGTCCCTTCCAACAGAACTGGGATTTATCCATCATCAAGAACACAAAAGTCACGGAGGCCACTTCGGTGGACTTCCGCGCCGAGTTCTTCAACACCTTTAACCACCCGGTGTTCTCCGGTCCGCAATCTGGCGGCTTTGGATCAGCCACCGGCAATTTAGGTATCGTGAACCTCGCCAACGGGGCAACTGCAGGCTCAATCCTGTCGACAGCTAATCGTCCCCGGATTATCCAGTTTGCGTTGAAGTTCAACTTCTGATGTGGATGTCCTCGGATTTTTGAACTAATCCTTCCGGCTCCGACTGTGTGCCGAGGCCGGAAGGATCTAGAGGACTCAGAGAAATTCCTCAACAGGTTGCTTTATTCGGGCAGCCCGGACAAAGAAAGCGAGCTCCGAAAAGAAATGGATGCGACTAATCAATTCTTCCCGACGGAACAAAAGCTTACCAAAGTGGCGCGGCGCGAGCAGTCGAGGACCATGCTCGAAAATGTGGGTATCCACGTCTCCCGCTACGGCTTGGTAGCCACTCTTCTTCTCATTGGAGTTCTCAAATTTACTACTGGTGAGGCGCAGGGCATTCAACCGCTCGTAGCGAGCAGTCCGTTGATGTTCTGGCTGTACAAAGTCTTCAGCCTTCAGGCCGTTTCGAATTTGATTGGAATGATCGAGATTGCCGCCGCCGTGCTTATCGCCCTGCGCCCATTTTCCGCGAGACTCTCTTTTGTGGGCAGCATTGGGGCCATCATCACTTTCGTGCTTACGGTGAGTTTTCTCTTCTCGACGCCGGGAGCGTTCCAGTTTTCACACGGAGTCCCCTTGTTGGGAGATGCCGGCCAATTCCTCATCAAGGACGTAGTTCTCTTGGGCGCATCGATTTTCACTGCTGCGGAAGCACGAAAAGAGTATTAGCCCTTCAAAATTTCCGTTATTGATTTGATCGATCAACTGAGCTCTACCCTCGCATTGCCGCGAGGCAGAAGGAGAACTATGTCTGCCTCCACAGTGGGAGAGACACGGAAAATCAACGTTCTCGTGGTGGGCGAATCTCCCCGCTTGTTTTCGTCTTTTCGGCGTTTAGAAAGGCTTGGATGCGAATGCCACTTTGCTGAGTCGCATCGAGAAGTGAGCGCACTTCTCAGTCACACTAAGCTCGACATCGTACTCAGCCTATACACGCAGGAAAGGCTATCTCAAATGATGGCTCTCCTGGCAGGTTTACGTGTAAGCATGTTCTATATGCTGCCCGTTGAAGAAGGTTGTTGGTGGCTGCCAGTTCTTCGAAATGGTGAAAACTGTCTCGGCACCCCCGCCATTCACACAACTGAATTCACTTACGTTCTCATCGAGATCATAAAAGGCATAACTACAGACGCCGCGCCAAGCGGGCCCTCGGTGGTTTGAACTTTCTAGTTCCGAGCTTTTAACCGCGGCCCTACGTTCCCTGGCCTTATTCAGTTGTGCTGCCTTCCGCGTGCTTAGAATTCTATCAACGTCGAGCATTCCGAAACCTTTGCGAAAGTCGCGACTCTCATTTATTGCAGGCGTCAGTTTCCTCTGTGAGTTTGAGGCCACAGTCGAAATCGCATTGGCGACGCGACGATGAGGTTCAACGGAGTCTGAAGCGGTCAACGCAGGACCGTGGTGGGACGTCGCACGTTGTCCTCTTCGCGGAATTGCAAAAAAGGCAAATTCGAATGAAGGCAGCAATCCATTTTCGTCGCATAGGTGCCGGACTTGAGCTCAAAGGTGTTGGCCTGAAGGGCCGCTCGCAACTGAGGGCGCAGCGCTTATTCCGACAGGGGAAGCGTGCGTCCGTATCGGAGGGCACCTCGGTAGAATTAAAGCCGCACAAATCCCACAATTCACACGTGAGCGAGGCCATTCGGTTGGCTCAGCATGGCGACCCAGGGGCTTTTGAAATCATTTATCAAGAGTACTCCCGCCGAGTGTATGCGCTTTGCTTGCGCATGCTCGGAGATCCCACCGAAGCCGAGGATCTGGTCCAGGACGTGTTCGTGCTGCTGTTCCGCAAGATCCATACCTTTCGCGGCGAATCAGCCTTCTCCACCTGGCTGCATAGGCTGACGGTTAATCTCGTGCTGATGCGCCTCCGCAAGAAGTCGCCACCAATGGTTTCGATCGAAGTGACTACCGACCCGGACGATGAGACTAGCTCGCCGACCATCGATCTTGGTGCGCCCCGACGTAATGCTGGAGGGATCGGTTGACAGAGTGAATCTCGAACGCTGCATCGAGCAGTTACCCGCGGGCTACCGCGCAATATTCATCTTGCACGATGTCCAGGGGTTCCAACACACGGAGATTGCCGCGATAGTTGGACGCTCGGTCGGTGATTCGAAGTCGCAGTTGCACAAAGCTCGCATGCGGCTGCGGGAACTTCTTCACGAGCTTCAGCGAGAAAAGCTCCGAGATGGGCGCCTCGCAGGCCGCAGGCTGCGTTCCGAGTCCCGCACTACGTTGTTCCCGTTTACGGCCAACAACGCTTGATATTGAAGGAGGATAGAAAGTGATAGCTCCAAGGTTTCTGGTACCGATTGACGCTAAGACGGCGGACCTCGCGACCCCGCAGGAAAAGTCGAAGGATGGTCGAAGGCTAGGGACATCGACAATTGTTTCTGAGTCGAAGCAAGCTGGTTTTGTACCTCCGAAGGGGTTGTTCGCGGAGGCGATGCTGGAGAATAGTCCGACTAGACCACCGCGCCGCGTGGGTGATTTTGTTGTTTCTGCAACGGTGCAAGTCCTTTTTCTGGCGGTGCTGCTTTTGGTTCCGCTTTACTTCAGCGAAGCGATCGATGTCCATCAGTTAAATAAGACTTTTCTTGCGGCGCCTCCTCCCGCACCAGCTCTACCGCCGCCATTCGCTTCGTCACGGTCGGTCGGGCCAAAACCCAGAGTGTTGTCGGTGTCGGGGAAGTTGGTCGCGCCAAGGGTCATACCGCGTCAGATCGCTCGTCTTAGCGAAGAGCCGGACGGAAACGATTTGGCCGCTGCCATCGCCCCGGGCGAAGGCGTTGCCGGTGGGGTTCCTAGAGGAGTGCCCGGTGGCGTGATCGGCGGAGTCCTTTCGGGCGCTGCCCCTCCAGCTCCGGCTCCAATCAGTGTGGCGCCGAAGGGTCCAATTCGTGCCGGTGGAAAAGTGAAGGCACCGCGACTCATTTCTGCGCCGGACCCGGTCTACCCTGTCCTGGCCCGGCAGGCCAGGATCGGCGGAGCGGTTGTGATTGACGCGGTGATCGACACGCAGGGAAATGTAATTGAAATGCAGACGGTGTCCGGACAACCGCTACTTGCATTGGCCGCGATGGAGGCGCTCCGCCATTGGAAGTACGAGCCGACCACCCTAGGCGGCGAGGTTGTTCCAGTGCGTTTGCTGGTGACCATTGCGTTCGATTGGAAGAACCATCGTGAGTAGTCAAAACATGAAGAAGAGAATGCTCTATTTCTCTAAAATCTTCTCGATATTCAGTCTGTTCCTGACATTGTTTCCTTTCTCCGTGAAAGCGAGGGTGTCGGCTGGGAGTGAACGGACCAAGGCTGTGATCAGTGCGAGCAAGGATAAGTGCTTGAGAGACGACTCCCAGGCAATCAGCCACGAACTGCAGGCGCAACGCCAGCTTGCAGTGCGCGTCTTCGGCGGCGCTGAAACGACCGGAGCCGTTCACTCGGCGTCAGATGCGGGTTCCGCGCCGATTCACTTTGAGCTTGCGGACAGTCTGATCTACATGCAGGCGAGCATAAACGGATCGATGCCACTCTGGATGATGTTGGACACGGGTGCGAGTGTGACTGTTTTCGACGAATCCGTCTCGAAAATGCTTGGAATTCGTTTTCTCGGAGAAGGGAATGTTGATGGACCCGGGCAAGGGGCCACTCAAAAATGGGCATACGCCAATCACACTACCCTCATGTTTGCGGGAAAAGATCTGGGAGATCAAACTGTGGCGACCCTGCCTCTGGAATGGTTCTCGCGCCAAGTGGGCCGACGCACGGATGGATTCTTAGGTTCCAATGTATTCCGCAACTATGTCGTTGAAATTGATTACGCAAACCAGGTGCTCCGTCTTTACGATCCGGCAGCCTACTCGTATTCCGGCTCAGGTCAGCGTTTGCCGCTCCAATTCATCTGGGACGACATACCGACTGTCCGCGCGGAGGTTGTGGCGCAAGACGGGACAGCAATCACCGGTGTCTTCTTAGTTGATTCAGGAGCGACGACCGCGATTTGGCTTACAAAGGCCTTCAGCAACGAACATCCTGAGTTTCTGTCAGCGCACGAGACGATTGAAGTCCCCAATGTGGTTGCCGTGGGAGGTGAGCTAAGTGCCCGCCTCGGACGCGTGCCGGCCATTAGACTCGGAGCATTCCTAGTCCCTATGCCACTCACGCAATTTTCCCAGAATACTTCCGGGATTTTCGCAACCTCTGATATTGCGGGGACTATCGGGGCGCAAATGCTGCGGAGATTCACAGTCATATTCGACTATGCGCACCGAGAGATGATTATCGAACCAAACGAGCACTTCGACGACCTATCCGACTAAGGGAAAAATGGACGCACCATGAAAACCAGCACGATCATGACTCGCGTTTTGTCCGTTTCGCTCATCTTCGTGCTGCTCCTTGGCTTCGGCATCTTGAGCTTACTGACGCCCTCCTTCGCCCAGTCCCTCGTCCCCGACGACGTGAAACACGACACACCCGGTCAGGTCATCAAGCGGGGCCAATCCGTGCATCTCGACGTGGAACTGGCGCTTGTGAACGTTACAGTCACCGACCCGTACAACCGCTTGGTCACAGGTCTGGAGCCCGACAATTTCCGCATCTTCGAAGACAACATCGAACAGGAAGTCGTGAATTTTTCCTCTGAAGATGTTCCCATCTCCATCGGTGTCATCCTTGATCACAGCGGCAGCATGGCCAACAAACTGGGCAAGGCCAAGCAAGCGGCCTTTCAGTTCTTCAAAACCGCCAATCCACAGGACGAATTCTTTCTCGTAGGTTTCAACGACCACGCTGAACTCCTCAGTCCGTTCACCAAGAACGTGGAAGATCTGCAGAGCCACATGCTCTATACCTCCGCAAAGGGATCCACGGCCCTGCTTGATGCCGTTTATCTGGGACTCAGTCAGATGAGGGGCGCACGCAACGCGAAACGGGCGTTGCTCATCATTTCTGACGGCGGCGATAATCACAGCCGGTACGGCGACAAAGATATCAAGCGGCTGGTGCGAGAAGCAGATACGCAGCTCTATTCCATCGGCATTTTTGACCCGTTCGAGTATCGCAGCCGAACGCCAGAGGAGCTCAACGGGCCGTCGCTGCTCAATGAAATGACGGAATTGACCGGTGGGCGCGCCTTCACCGTAGAGAATTTGAACGACCTGCAGGACATCGCCGCAAAGATCGGCATGGAGTTGCGCAACCAATATATTCTGGGATACCACCCAAGCCACAAGGCGCGCGACGCGCGCTGGCGCAAGATCAAGGTCAAGCTGCGCACACCCAAGGGACTTCCTCCCCTAACTGCGTACGCGAAGACAGGCTATTACGCGCCCAGCCGTTAGGAGTGGCAAAGTACTGCTTGCTCTCCTCTTCAGGCAGCTCTGCCATTCAAGAG
>WNFA01016594.1_pt1 | contig 10135 bp, 10 predicted proteins | sample 5400481 | NCBI WGS metagenome assembly WNFA01 (sample SAMN13153340, study PRJNA577476) | soil metagenome | isolation source: 120 cm saprolite under Douglas fir tree site 2 hole 1 replicate 2 | place: USA:California | collected 2015-04-18 | reverse complement strand
AATTGATCTGGAGACGTTCGCGCTGTTGAACAGTGTGAAGGACTCCGCTGGGAGACGTTTCACCTCGCTGACTAGCCGACCTGCTCGTCTTACTCTGCGTTTAGAGTTCATCGCTTCACATCCTTGGGTGGTCCGATTAGAGCCGGTAACTCGGGGGTGATGGTAAACATCTCGTCGGGACCAAGAGGACGTTGGACGGAGTCTTGCAGTTCGCCAAGCGCCCTCTGAGCGCGGAGCAATGCGTCAAGCTGAGCTCGAGCTAAAACCCAACTTTGGATTTCCACATTGTCAAGACTCAGTCGGTTGTCGGCGCCTGCGCGGATTGTCTGCTGCATGATTTGCAGTTGAGACTCTTGAAGTTTGCGCAAGGATTCGGCCTCAGCCAGTTCCTTCAGCGCTGCTGTGTAAACAGCGAGCGCCCGCTCACTTTTTGCGATGACTTGCGCCTGTCGTTCGAGGAACGCGGCTGCGGCTTCCTTGCGGCGAGCCTCAGCCTCAGCGATGGGCCCCTGGTTTCGATTGAACAGAGGGACCGTGTTAGAGAAGCCGACGGTAAAGAAGCTATGTGTTTCCTCATATGTATAACCCGGCCCGATATTTATGTCGGGATATTGTTTGGCGATCTCTAGCTGTAAGGCAGCTTCGGCGGCCGCGTACTGCGCAAGAGAACGTCGAACATCCAGGCGATTTAGTACTGCGTCTCGCTGGACTTGTTCTGCCGAAAGGGATTCTGCGCTCGGTGGCGCGTCGAGCTTAGGCCACGAGAAATCCACGGACTGTAGTGCTGCCACTGGAAGGCCAACGGCGGCCGATAGAGCTGCTTTGGTCTCCGAAACTTGGCCCTCAGCCGCAAGGATAGCCACGTGTGTCTTGGAGAGCTCGATTCGTGCCAAGTCGACGCTTTGTCTCGGTATCTCCCCGGCAGAAAATATTTGCTCCAGAATATCTACTTGGTCCTCGCGGACCTTTTCTTCAGAACGAAACGATTCCAGAGTTCGAGAGGCGAGAAGGTAATTCAGCAGTGCGATGCGAACTCCGCCGTGGATCGTCCAGGCTGAATCCGCAAGATCGAATCGAGCGGCTTGATCCAGACTATGCGCGACTTGGATGCGATGCACACGCTTGCCCGCGGTCTCTATCGGAAAGGAAAAATCCAACGTCAACAAATATGGACTAGGGATGCCTGGTGCAATACTCAGAGACGGATTGGGCCGAGCCCCCGCTGTAACGAGAGATGCTTCTGTTGCCGCAACGCGCGCCCGAGCCGACTCGAGTGCGGGACTGAAATACAAAGCGGCAAGCGACAGTGTTTGTAAATCCCAAGTCTTGGGCGGCCACGAGGAGAGCGGGTGACCCAGGTTCTGTTCCTCGAAGGACCGGAGCCCGGGATCGGCAAGATTCCGCGATGCAAATGCTGAGGCTGTAGCGCTAGCGACGATAGGAGCCGGCCGGTATCGTTGTACGGCACAGCCTGCCAACAAGAAAACACCGAAGAGAGGAGCGATTCTTTTTCGTATCGCATTCATAGAGCATTTCTCCACACAAAAAGAAGCAGAAATCCAGCCATCAGAAAATCAGTCACGCCGGAGATCTAGCGTCCGGCAAAGACCACCCCAGGCTCCAGCTTCAACACCGGACGTGCGCTGACCGCTGCGGCCACGATGCTCACCAGCATGACCATCACAATCGCTATGACTGGAGTGAACCACATCATGCGGAACGGATAGTCCGCCTGCGTCGCCGCAGTCTGGCCTATGATTCCGCACAAGCCGAGACCTAGGCCCGTACCGATGAGCGCGCACAATCCTGCCTGCACAAAGATCATCGACAGCAGCAGTTTAGAGGTCGCGCCCATCGTCTTAAGCACCGCGTACTGTTTCAAGCTCTCCGTTGTAAACATGTAGAGCATCACGCCTGTTACCCCGAAACCCACGGACATGGCCATCGAAAGCATCGCGGCGATATCGCCTACGTCTTCCGAGTTGATCAGGAACCAGCGAACCGTATCGGCCTTGAAGTCGTCCGATGAACGCGCCTTCAGGTTCGTGCGTGCATGGATTCGGGAGGCTAGTTCACGCGGAGACACACCTGGCGCGGCCCTTGCAAGCACGAACGTCAGCCGGTGCCTTTCGGGCAACAGAATCCGCGCAGCATTGGAAAACGTGGTGTATAGCAGCGGCCGCGGTGGATATCGCGGCAGAGCTTCCGACCTTCCCTGAACCACTACGCGGTGATCATTGACCATTAATTCGTCGCCGGCGGCCAGTTCACGCGTTGGCGCGGCCAGGTGTGGCTCTCCATACGGCCATTGATCAGCCTTCAGCAGGGGTGTTTCGAGCTTGCCAACGGTTCCGCCCGGATCGACAATTACCGCATCAGCGCCGCGTAGGACAGCGGGTGATACGCCATCCTTCAACGCAGGCAAGCCGGCCAGCGTGGTGTCCTCTACGGATACTACTTGGAACGGCTGAAAGCTCCCGTTTGGAAAGCGCGCTTCCGCGGTGCCCAAGCCGAGTGGCACTGCCGACAGTACTCCCTCGACGCTCCGGACGCGGTCCAGTGCCGAATCCGGCAGATTCGTAGTCTGTTCAACCGACTCAACCGCAGGGTCCATGACCCACACGTCCGCCGACGGGTTCTCGGCGATCAGGGCAAATCCCCGCGTCATGAAGCCGCAAAAATACGAAGCGGCGAACGTCACTAGGAATGACGTAAAGGTGATACCAAAGAGCAATCCAGCGTACTTGGTGCGGTCGCCGATGAGCATCTTCAAGGCCAGCCGGAACATCAGGATTTCCTCCTGCCGGGCTTGCTTGGTTTGAGACTCCGAGTTGCGTCATCGCCGCATGTTCCAGATGCACCTTGCGTATCCGGTTTCTTGACAGTGTCGGGAGACACTTCGATGAACACGTCCATCTGCTGACCCACATAGACTGGTAAGGAGCCCCGGTCGAAACTGTAAATGACCTGCAGCACCCGAGTATCAACCCGTTGCGTGCTATCCCCGGTCAGCGACACTCGCGGGACCACAGCCGGCTCAGTGTGCTCGAACATCACTGACGTTTTCAGATCTGGGTTGCCGCGGACCGACGCTATCGCTGATGCACATGGGTGGAACCTCCAAGCATCGTTCTCATCGACGTCCACTCGTACGTGCAGCCGGTCGTCATTGCCAAGTACCATTAACGGCGTGCTCAATGGGCCGGTTTGTGCGTACTCGCCCAAGCGTGTCTTCATCTGCAGAATGCGCCCAGGCAACCGGGCACGAACCGTGCGCCGCTCGATCTCGGTCTTGATCTGTTCGACCTGAGCCTCAGCGGATGTGAGGATCGCTTGATCAACCGCCGCATCGAAGCGTCGGTTGTCCACCTCCTCGACGCTGATCGAAACTCCTGGGACCATGCTCTCGCCGACCCTGAGTCGGTTCTTTACTTTTGCCAGGTTGGTTTGGGCCTCTTTGACCTTGGCGAGCGCAGGCTGGACCTGGGCTTGGAGATCACTACTATCAACTTTGAAGAGGGGATCTCCCGTGCTCACTCGGTCTCCCCATTTCACGAATACCGCTGTCACGATTCCTGAAACTGGCGTGCCAATGGCAATGTTTTCCGTGCTGGCCTCCACGATGCCTGGACCGAAGATGTACGAAGTAAATGGCGCCCTCGCTGACTGGACCTCTGGCTGGGGCAACTGGCCGGGTTCGGTTGCCCTGCATAACCATAAACACCGCGACGCCGACACCGATAATGGCCAGAACGGGAAGAATGTATTTGCGAATCATGGCAGCCGCTCCTTATTTTTCTGGTCGATGACCTCGATGATTTTGCCGTCGTCCATGTGTGCGATGCGATCGGCAAACTCAAAAATGCGTGGATCGTGGGTGACCACAATCAGTGCACGATCGGGACTCTTCGCTATGCCTCGCAGAACATTCATTACGCTCCGCCCGGTCTCATGATCCAGACTGCTGGTCGGTTCGTCGCATACAATTAGCTTTGGGTCGTGTACCAACGCACGCGCAATGGCCACGCGTTGCTGCTGGCCGCCGCTGAGCTGTGTTGGTAGCGCACTCAAGCGCGTGCCTAGATCTACTTCCGCAAGGATTTCGCTTGCTCGAGTTTCCGCGTTCTTCCGGGATACGCCGTTGATCAGGAGCGGCACGGAAACATTCTCGACCGCGTTGAGCGCCGGCAGCAGATTGAAAAGCTGAAATACAAAGCCGATGGACACACCTCGAAAGCGAGTACGTTCGTTCTGATCCATGCTTGTCAAGTCCTGACCCAGCACCTCGCAATTGCCGGAATCTTGTTTGAGAATTGCGGCAATGACGGAGATTAAGGTGGTCTTCCCGCACCCTGACGGGCCGACCAGCATGAGTAACTCCCCTCGGCACACGTCAAGATCGATGCCGCGCAGCGCCATCACTCTTGCATCGCCTGTTCCGTATGTTTTCGTCACGCCTCGGCAATGGACCGCAGTGTTCGCGTTTGGCCCTGCTGCATCGATGGCATATTCCATTGTTTGTTCCTTAGCTCTTTTAGAAGAGCGAATGCATTTGAGCGAAGCGCGGCTGCCAGTTGCAGTCTCGAATGGTCGCTTGGGTTGCCTGCTTCTTGGCCTATGTGGTGCTCTTGGTCAGAGCATCGTGCACAGCGGCTTTCGCAAGAACAACATGCAAAGACGAGAGAAGACTCGCGCCTGAGGTCTACCCATCAGGCTTCGTTCGCCCTCGAATCGAAACCACAACTGGAGAAAGGGCAGTCTCGGGTCGGACAGATTTTGAGTGCAGTTCTAGATGCGCAGGTTAAGCGGAGGACTTCCTGAGGCGGAATCCAATGCGATGGGATAAATCAAGAAAAGTAACGAGCCCCGAATGACTGGCAGGTTAAGGGCGATACTGATGGATGACAATCCCGAACTGAGTCTGGCGATCAATCGAGCAAGGGCGTAAACCGCACCCACACACAATGCAAGAAGGACCAGAGTGTATTCGGTATCCTGCCCGGTTTGAATCGTGTGATCCCAATGGTCAAACGTCTCCAACACAGGGCAAACCACGCAGATCAGCAAAACGATCATCACTGCCGCGCGCGACATTCTTGTGCGCATGAGTTGAATTATCTCAGACCTGAGATTCAAGAGCAACACGGACGTGACCAGTGGTGGGGCGAAGTCATTTAGCTTAGAATCGAACCTGCGCGAGCCTCGAAACTGCTTTGAAACTTGGCATCTCGAATTAGAATTCCATGGTTATACTGAATTCAGGTTGGTTGACTCCTCGGAATGTTGCTCGCGAGGTGAGATGCTCGTAACGGCCACTCAATACCTTTTGCTAGCTGTGGCTGCTTTGCCCTTCGTCTACTACCTGCTAGCTATCTACAGCGCAACCCGTTTCTTCTCTGCTACAAATTGGAAACACCGCCAGAACACGGGTTACCTGCCGCCCATTAGTTGTCTGAAACCCATCAAGGGACTCGACCCCGCCGCTTACTTTCCAGCTTTCGCTGGTAAAGCTAACGTGTTAGGCTGCTTTTTCTGCAGCGCATCAAGTTTGTGCTTTGCCTGTCGGAGTTCTTCTCGGAGAGCGTTCAGTTCGCAAACGGGAATGCGCTGGTAGCCCAATATCCTGTCGGCTTCATACAGACCCCTTTCGAGATCGCCCACGCTGGACGCCGTGGACCGGTCCACGGCCAACTCCACCAAGCTCTGCGCGGTCTCGCTGGAGATGCCAGTCAGAATTATGGTCGCGCCCAGAAGTTTCGACGTCTGCAATACCTCCCTGAAACCCTCCGCCACCCCTTCACTCTCAGGTTCTACCTTCACCCCAGTAATGTCGAGGATTACAACCTTTGCTCGGTTCCGACGTCCTCGCTGCTGGTGATGTCTTCCAGGGCCATCAAGAGGGTCAATTCTTCCTCACGGGGGAGCCGAACGGACCGCGCATTGACTCTCATGCGCCTGCGCCCGATGGAGGGGAATTCGACTTCGAGCGTAAAATATTCAGAATTGGACTGTCTAGCAAGGAATTTTCCCAATTGCGTCCAATCGGTTACGGCCCACCGCCCGGTTGCCAGTTCACTCACGAACCGGCCGACAGTCTCGTTCTCAGAGACACGAAATAGCTCATAGAAAGACCGGTTCGCCTGCTTCACGCGTAGGTCGGGGCTGAGAAGCAGAAGAGGTTCGCGCACGGTGTTGAAGACGGCCTCAATGTAATCATTGAGGCTCGTCAACTCGCGGTTTCGCTCCGTCAGTTCCGTATTGACGGTGTTCAGTTCCTCGTTGGTAGCATCGATTTCTTCCTTACTGGTCTCCAGTTCCTCATTAGTGCTCTGTAACTCCTCATTGCTCGATTCCAGCTCCTCGTTCGTCGCTTGGAGTTGTTCCACGCTGCTTGATTGGTCTTCGAGAACGGATTTCAAATATTCCTTCGTTTCGGCAAGCTCTCTCTTCAACCGGGAAATTTCCGCACTATCTCCACCGGTCTTTCCCCGGCCAGCCCGCGTGGGCTCTGGTTTGGAAACTACCGTCTGGCCGCCTTCCAGGAACACAATCAAGAAATTCCGCTCCCCCGAAGAACCGCTGGGAATCGGGACCACCTCTACACTGAGACTCTGGATGTGTCCCTTCTGTACAAGCCGCAGGCCTGTTTTTCTGACGACGCCGTTTTGCTTCTTCGCTTTCAGGACAGCAGAGCGCAGTCCCAATTGCAGTCCCTCTCGGAGCATGGCGATGAGGTTCAAACTCGCCTTCCCGGATGCGGGCCTGATGTATCGGCTGGCATCTCCCCGGAATTGAAGGATGGTCATGTCCTCATTGATGAGGACGCCCGGAGGGGAATAGCGCGCCAGTGTGATTCGGTTCGCATCGGTTTCAGGGTCCGCTTCGGTCGTCCGTTGTTTGCCGTGCAGCGATTCGGCGGGAAGGTATTTTTGAGCCGGGCTCTGCAACCGGAAATGCTCTGCGGTTGGTTGTTTGGAGTAGACCTTGTATTGTTTGGCGATCTGGTGAAACAGGTGCGAAGCTTCCCCTACGCCCTCGCTGCCGCCCAGCACAAGGATGCCGCCCGGTTTGAGGGCATAATGGAGAGTCGAGAGAACTCGCGCTTGCGCAGCGCGTCCCAGGTAGATCAAAAGATTGCGACAGCTTGTCAAATCCATCCGGGAAAAAGGCGGAGCATTCAGCAGGTCATGTTTGGCAAAAACACACATCTTGCGCACCGACGGCTTGACCTCATAACGGACGCCGTTGCGGGTAAAGAAGCGTCCCAGCCGCTCTGCGGAAACGTCCGCCGAGATGTTTTCTGGATAACTGCCTTTCCGCGCTTGGCTGATTGCCGGTTCACTGACATCCGAGGCGAACATCTGAACTTCAACATGGTGTTGGTTCAGCTCGATCCACTCCAGCAGGCATATCAAAAGCGAGTAGGCTTCTTCTCCAGTGGAACAGGCCGGGACCCAGACGCGCAACGGCTCCCCGGCTGGCCGGTCCTTCATGATTGACGGGAAGACGCGCTGCGCCAAAAACTCAAACGTCGCCCCGTCCCGAAAACACCGCGTTGTCTTGATGAGTAAATCGCTCAGGAGACTATCCAGTTCGCCTTTTTGTTTCAGCAAATACGCCGGGTAATCCTCGATTTTCTCTACCTGAGCCAGAGCCATGCGGCGCTGCAACCGCCGCCGAATGGTCGATTGCTGATATTGGCTTAAGTCGATCTTTGACATGTTCCGCAACAGGGTGAAAATTTGCCTGAGCGAAGTTTCTTCTTCCGGGGGCGGCGCTGAGGCGGGTGCCGTCTGTTGAAGGAGATACGAGTGGCCGCCTAGCCGCGCTAACTCCCTGGCGATGCCCGCTGGAGGCAGCACGAAATCCGCGCATCCCGTGGCAATGGCGCTTTGTGGCATGCCAGCGTGTTGCGCCGACTTCTCATCCTGGGCAAAGATGATCCCGCCCTCGTCCTTGACCGCTCGAATGCCGAGAGCGCCATCGGAACCGCTCCCCGACAGAATCACGGCGATGGCTCGGGATTTCTGTTCCGTCGCCAGCGAGCGCAAGAAAACGTCAATGGGGTGGTGCAGTCCGGCGCTCTCCACACGCGGACTCAGCCACAGTCGGCCTTGGGATACCGTAATGGCTTTATCCGCCGGAAGGACAAACACGACGTTCGGTTTCAGAACGTCCCCCTCGGCTGCCTCTCGTACCCCCATCCGCGTTTTGGCGGAGAGAATCTTGGGCAAGGCGCTCGCATGGCGTGGATCAAGGTGTTGAACCAACACGAAGGCAAAGCCGATTTCGGGATGCAGGTGTTTTAGCAATTCCGTGAAGGCTTCCAGACCGCCTGCCGAAGCGCCCACACCTACGACAGGAACCGAAGCAATGTTGCCGGATTCATCTGAAACCTCGGGTGCAGTTGTCTGAGGTTCCGATGTTCCGTCCGTCTTTTTGGCAATTGGAAGCCTACGCTTGGCTTTCGACTTGCGTGCTTCACCTCTCCCCACGGATCGTCCAGGAGGTATCGACAATATGCGGCCGATGGTAAGTGCCCCCCCCCCGACAACACAATAGCGTGAACTCCGTAAACGAAGTGGGGGAGAAACCCTAAATGCGCATCAGGAGAACACCTGGTCCGTAGCAGGAAGATCTTGTGGTTCATGAAAGAGGAAAAAGACGTGTTCAGCCGTTAGATTTGTTTTGTCCGAATAAACACAATGAAGTTCATTGCCGATCTCCTACTAATCGACATCAGGGTACCCTGGCAATCTAAGCTGCGAAAGTATCGTCATAGAATGGGTATCTGTTCAGGCAGAGATAACCGAGAGTGCGGGAAGCACACTGTCCGCCGCTGCGATACAGCTACGAGGATCTGGAAGAAGAACGCCCGTCTCACTGACCGTCTCGAAGTGTAACCGTCGTAGCAGATTCCCGCTGGTCATTCTGGCGATGCTTGGCTGTTCCGACCTCCTCAATCGGCTTCTCGCCCTGCGATCAATGACTCAAGGCGGCAGAAGCAGCCCGTTTTGTTCCCTGAGAAGATGGCCGCCGCTTCGTTCGTAAGGTGGCGCGTGTGGACCGGACCTCGAAACGCACACCTTCCGCGTGCTGTAAATAGGCCACGATCTCGAACAAGTTAGCCCAGTTCATCGCTACTGCAAACCCTTCCGCCACCTTCTCGCCTTCCTTCCTTTTCCCGGTTTAGCCGGTTATAGGTCGGACCTGGGAGCCCGTCGAAGAAGTTGCAACCGCAATCGAAAAGGAACTGAAGGCTGCTGGTTTGGTTTAGGCGTGTGAAAAGGGCATTCCAAATCGCAATCCTAAGTAGTTCATTCGGCGAGTACTGTCTCAATGCCTTGGGGTGCGCCCAAACCACGGCGTTTTTGCATTCTTTGTATGGGGCTGACGATATTCGATTTGAGAGTTTGCCTCCTCCAGAAATACCACCGTTCTGTTCGCGGCCGGCTTCACTGAAAGGTTAGCCGCGGTTGATGGAGAGAGGGAAGGGGCAACCCAGGTGAGACAGGGTGAGGCAAGATTATTCGACCGCAACGCGGCTTGTCTGGTAGGGTTCGCGATTCCTGAATAAGCTGTGCCCTTCGCGCAATAGTTTCGAAAACGCCTCGGCTGGCACGGGAGGGCTAAACAGATAGCCCTGCATCTCGTCACACTGTTGCGAGCGCAGGAACGTTAGTTGCTCTTCTGTTTCCACGCCCTCGGCAACTACATTCAACTTTAGGCTATGGGCCATAGCAATAATGGCGGAGGTAATCGACGCGTCGTCTGAATCCGTTGCAAGATCTCTCACAAAAGACCGGTCGATCTTTAAGGTAGCGATCGGAAGGCGCTTCAGGTAGGCCAGCGAAGATGAGCCGATGCCAAAATCATCAATTGAGATTCGTATCGGGAAGGCCTTCAATTCGTTCAGGGTTCTCGCACCCAATTCGCCATCTCTTATCGCCATGCTCTCGGTGATTTCCAGTTCCAAGGTCTGGGGAGCAAGACGACTTTCCTTAAGCACTTTTTTGATCAGGTCTTGTATGTTCTCGTACTCAAACTGGCGTGAGGAAAAATTGACCGTCACACGGAGCCCTGGATACCCATCCGCTTGCCAAGCCATGGCTTGGGCACAGGCCGCCTGCAACAC
>WNFA01008622.1_pt1 | contig 10135 bp, 7 predicted proteins | sample 5400481 | NCBI WGS metagenome assembly WNFA01 (sample SAMN13153340, study PRJNA577476) | soil metagenome | isolation source: 120 cm saprolite under Douglas fir tree site 2 hole 1 replicate 2 | place: USA:California | collected 2015-04-18 | reverse complement strand
CTTGACCGCCTCGCGGACAACGGCGGCGCCCAGTTCGGTAGGTGGCTTGTCCTTCAAACCGCCACCATAGTCTCCAATCGCAGTGCGCACGCCGCTCAGGACGACAACTTCTGGTTGTGCCATGTGCTTTTTCTCTCCTTCTGCTATTCCTTTATTCTTGTGTATTGTTATACAAACCTGACTACGACGACTTCATTTTTCTCGTATATCCATCCTGATTCGCACTTCAGGTCGGTTTACGATAGACCCATCAAGGGTCGCAATGGAGAGTAGCTACCACTCACTTGTTCAAATAGCTAACTCTCTTGCTCAGATAGAGCAAGTATAAAGTACTGTTCTCACATATCTGTCACGATAGTTGTGGATCAGTACCACAAAACGATCCCTATTTGGGTAACTACACTATATCCTGGTTTATGAGGCACTGCAACTCTTACCCAATCCCCCGTTTCAGTAATGCGATGAGACAGGGCGAAGAGCCGCTGGTGGGATTGCATAGTCGCATGATGCTCTCTCCTGTGTTACGAATAGTGTGGAGTAATACGATCACATTCTAATCACCTTTGGAGCGTTTCCATCACAGAAGGGTCTCAGAAATATGTACTGGAGAAGTGATAGCTCTTTCAGTAATCAACCTCATTCTGTGAGTTCTTCGAGGCTGGCACACCGCAGGAGGCAGCTCGTGCTTTTCGTTACCTCATCGTAGAGGGAGATTATTATACTGGCGAGACTCTCAGACGGTTCTTCCCTGGCTAAGGCGGCGCTGCCGGGGTCAGCGCACCTCAGTGCTGCGCTGTCTGCTCCAGCCCCTGGCGTACTTCACCTGGTACAGGTCCCCTTAGCCAAAGTAGATGGCAACGGAGCTAGCCTTTTATCCTATATCTCTTGCAACAGCCGCTCAGTCTAATATAGACTGTGAGACAGCACAGCAATTACCATATACCCACTAAACCTCGTGGCAGACGTAGTAAGGGGAAGAGCAGATGTCTCCATCATCCAAAACTTCCTTTTATTTACCCGTCAAACGGTTGCTTTTCGAAGGAGCATATACCACACGAGCGCATAGCCAGCAATCAGCGGAACCATCCACAAGGCAAGCTCGAATGCAGAATGATGGCTCAGCCAATCTCATCCTTTGTAGTCGTTTATTTCGTTCAAGAGCATCGAATGTACCTGATCGATACTTTGGTTGCCATCCACCTCTCTCAGCTTATGCCGCTTTCGGTAGTAGTCGAGCACTTGGATGGTTTGATTGAAGAAGATGACCAATCGTCTTCGCAATGCTCCTCCGCTATCATCGGGGCGTTGGTAGAGCTTACTTCCATCCAGATACGGGGAAACCCATCCAGCACCACTCCATGCATGCCCTCGGGTTCTTCAATATGACGAATCACCATCGGGATCGTCATCTCATCGGGAACCAATTCCCCGAGATCAACATACTTCTGAGCTTTTAACCCAAGCTCAGTCTGCTCTTCAAAAGCCTTTCGGAATAGATCACCACTCGCAACATGCCGAAGTGCGAAGAGTTGAGAAAGCTTCTCTGCCTGTGTGCCCTTCCCTGCTCCCGGTGCCCCAATCAGGAGAATATCCATGTCTTTCCTCCAATACAATTTCGTAGAGACGCCGCATTTTCACACCTAAAGTATACAACAGGTGACACAATATGCCATCACAGTGCGATCACGAACTCTTGTGAGAAGACGCAAAAGAAGCACGCGGGCCTATTGGGATTCTTTTGTAAGAGTAAAGCGCTGCTATTTCTGCAGAGCCAGAGAGCACAGAGTTCACGTGCCACGCCGCGAGACTCCTGGGGGCACCTGAAGATGACGCTTGAAGGCCCGACTGAATGCAGCTTCCGAACTGTACCCGAGTCGATAAGCTGCCTCACTCGCGCTCATGCGCTCCTCACGAATCCAGCTTCTAGCGAGGGACATCCGCCACCGTGTCACATACTGCATAGGGGAGATCCCTACCAGTCTAGAGAATCGCTCAGCAAAGACGGAGCGAGAAAGGTGGACTTCCCGCGCGAGGGAAGCAACGGTCCAGGGTTCCTCAGCGCTCCCAGCCAACCGAGCCGTCGGTTCTCGTCTCGCTCCACCCATGCTCGGATAGTCTGGACGATGTATCTTCATCTCGCGTAAGACCGCTAAAACCGACAACTTCTACAGACCAAGGCCAAATCTCTTCTTGCTGACCTTTAGGCCAATACGAGCGTATAAAATCATTGTCTTTTTCGCTCCACTCTTCCTTATCTGTCAATGGCTGCCCTCTCCATAGCAACGCTACGTCTGGTCTGGTGGCTACACCGTCTTGCCAGATGATGTAGAGGTAGAATAAGTGAGGAGAGAGATTATTCACAATAACTCGTTTGACGAGCTTACTCATCATCTGCCTTTGTACGTCACCGCTTTGCTTTTGAAACTCTGTTGTGAGACAAGACAAAGTAAAAGTTTGTAATGGTTTCTGCTGGATCAAGGTCAGGTTTTTCTTCCTGCTTTTTCAACAGTCGGGATGGCTTATGGGAACCTGGGGGTACTGTTGTAGCTGGCCGTGTTTGTGCCTTTGCTTATCACATATGTACTGACAAGTCTCGGTGGTACCCTTATTACCCTCACTACAGACCAAATTGCAACAATTACGATTAATATGCGTCCATATCAAAATCTGCACTCATAGTATATGTATTGGGGTGAGGACACATTTATGTGCTTGAAAATGCGGGATAATAATCTTATCCTGATGAAATACTCTTGTAGGTTGGATAATCCTTGGTTCATCGCCCAGTTCAATAATGATAGTGCCAGCACAAGGACATCCTCGCTTTGAAGCTATAGGTTCGCTACCTCTGCTGCTCGCTTCTCGATCTAAGAGTTGAATTATGGATTGTTTCTGATCTAACACAGGCAGTTGACACTGGTTGGTAGCTTGTGTACAAAGGATTTGGATATGCGAGTACTGAGGTAATGCCAATGTTTGAAATACCTCCTTATTAGGGTGCTTGTACTTCTCACCTTCAGTACCAACAGATATAACGACGACAGAGGGTTGGACTGCATCTAGCAGTGATTTTGTGTCTTCAGCATTCCATTTTCCGCCATGATGTGGGAACTTCAATATATCACTGTGGAGGTGAGGACGGTTCTCTTGAAGCAGTCTCCATCCAGCAGGCTCAAGATCACCTGTCAGGAGTACACTAGAGCCAGAACTGGTAATATGGAGGACGACGGATGTGTTATTTAAGCCCCTTTTTTCTAAATCATTGAAGAGATCGGCGGCGTAGGGATGTATTAAATAAATATTCTCGGCTAGCCTTCCCTTAAACGGCAGTGGTTTAACCTCTCCTTCGACAGAAGGATCAATATACCTTCTTTTATCTTCTTGGCACCAATCCTTTATATTCTGTAGCGCAGTTCTTCTATACCGTTTCCCTTGCTCGGGTTCGTCAGGTATTGCCTCTTGTTGATGTCCGTCTGAATCTTGCCTTAACTGATCAGAAAGTTTCCTATTCCTAATATTTCCGCAAGCCAGCATTTCGCATTCTCGCAAGTTAGGTACAAGGCTAGCTCTAAATAACACATCATCAACTTCGCAGTAATGGTCATCATGCAAATGGGTAATAACTATGCCGCGCAAATACTTTATTTGTTCTTGTCTGAGGTACTCTAGAACGGCATCAGAGTCGATACAATCTACAATAATGGCTTCACCTGTTTCAGGGCTTGAAATAACGATGGTATCCCCTTGTCCCACGTCGAAAAATGCAATTCTGATGGTGGGTGCTTCTCTTTGTATTCGTTTCTTGACTATTTCATCGTAGGAGACCGGTGAATTGTCCAAACAATTCCTCTTCACTCATATACGTGTATGGTTGTGGACGAAATGTTCCCCAGATAGTTGTATCAATATCTATTATACCTTGTTTACTGTATTTACGGGGTATTTCCGTACGAAACGCGACACCTGGGCGAAGCATCCATCCAGGCATAGAAGCGCTAATTTTTACCGTCTGAAGTTCATCGAATCCCTTTAACCAAAGTGTGATTGTACCCTGAGCTGCATTAATGCTATCAACAACTCCACTAACGAAGCAATTGGCTTCATCGTTAACAGGTGGGGGATCAAGCGTGAGCTGTGGTTTCCTATCCCATTCCTTCACTTGACGTATGCGAGTAAAGGTTGCATCATCGAGATGATAGGCTGTTTTGAGGATGGAATCTATTGTTTGAGAAGCCTCTACCGGTTCTGGTAGATTTGCGTAAGCTGCGGCTTCAATTGTGAGTATGGCTTGTGTAAGGTTCTTGCAGTCTTCTTCGCTTAAATCCTTGGGGAACGGAATAGCATTTATTGCGCGTTCAGGAATAGCAGGACTCCTCATGTGTTCTATGACCCATGCGTTGCTTATATCCCAATTCACTACTGCTGCAATAATCTCGTGAGTAATGAATCTTTCTTGAGCTTCTATCTTAGGTACAATAATCCAAAAGCTATCGGATACATAATAGTTCTTACGCTCAATAGCAACCTTAATTCGTTTTCCCCAACTGGGGTCTTGAGCGTACACAACTAGCACTTTTGTCCCCTCAAAAATATGTTTTTGTTCAAGTCGTGGCCACTGTAAACCATCTGGATAGCTGATTGTCTTAGGTGGCTCCACATAATCTATATAAAATGGCCTTTTTAAAACGCCTTTAGCGCGTGGGAGCCAAGGAACAAGTTCAGGTTCGCCACGGACTTGTTGTCTCTTCTTTGCTGAGGGTTGTCCAACAGTTGCACCGCGAAAGATTTCAGCATATTCCCGCAAGGCTTTGCAATGAGAAAAAATTGCTTCCCAAGTACTCTCTGATAAGATAATTTTGTAATCCATAATATTTGTATTTTCAGAATGCTCTGACTTAATTGCATGAGAATAGATTTGGGCATTTTCATGCCAAAAAGCCTGATCTACTACCAAACCTGAAGCAGTAACACTGATTGCTTCTGAGTGTTTGAATCTCTCAAGAAAGTTAGGCTGTATTGTTCGCACTCTTACAGGATTGTGAAGCCCATTCTTCTTTTGAGCAAATACCACTACTGTTCGTACAGTAACCTCAGAAAATACATTTGTCGGTAGTTCCCATAGTTCTAACACATCGCATTGCTCAAGGAGGTCTCTACGATAACTAGATGACGCCTCAGCTACGGTAAAAGAACGAGGCATAATTATTGCTAAATAACCACCCGGCGCTAATCGTTCGATAGCGAGTTTGAGGAATTTGTTAGCTTTCTCACGCCTCTTTTTATCATCAGTTAAAGTTTCTTCGTCTGTGGAAGGATTCTTCTTTCTGTTTGCTTCGAAAGGGGGATTACCGACTATAATATTGGGTTGATGTGTGTTCAACCAAATCCATTTTAAGGCATCGCTTTGATCGATGTGCCAACTATCTTCTGAGGTGGAAAGAAGCAATCCCAAGCCTGCTAATTGGGAGGTGAAATCAACGTCATCATTACCATAAAGCTGGTCACGCAGAGATACATCGCGCATATCATTTAAGCTTGAAAGACGTTCATATCCAGCAACCAAAAAACTTCCCCAACCACAAGTCATATCTGCAACAACTCTCTGATGCGGAGGAAGATATTGTACCGGAATATTTTGCCAAATACGACGTGTCAGAAAAATCGGTGTGTCATAGCTGCCCGATTCTTTACGTCTTTCCTCACTGTAAGCTGTTCTGTACAGGTCTCTGAGCATGTCAGGAACAAATCCAGCATAGCATATTCTCTGTAGGAGTTGGTATGCCTGATCTGCTTCTAAAAAATATTCTAAAAACATTTCATATCTGAAATAACGCTCGAACTTTTTGCTCGCTGTCAGCATGAGTGTGTCCAAGGAAGGTCTTCTCCGGCGTATTTCATCACCAAGTACCCCTGTATCTGCAAGAATGATTGCACCAAGAAGCTGGATCGATAGAGTTGTAACAAGTTTATCTCTTTGTTCTTCCTCTAGGAAAATCCGATGGCTCATGCTTTCACGAAGTTGTGTTACAGTAGACCCGAAATGGCTTACCAAAAGACCACTAGTCACTTCTGACGCCCAAATAGATAATTGCAGAGGTTGTATATCACGGAAAATAGTAAAAGTATCCCGACCCTGTTTCACATCGATAATGCGTCGAGGTTGCAAATCAGCTTGATACTCAGTTAGGGCATTGTTCAGTTGATCATATGAAATATGAGATTGAATCGGACGAGGGGTTAGAACCTTATCCTGTAGAGGACATCTCCAAAGAGAGAACTCGTCATGCCGATGTATGATATGGAATGGGGCGGCTGATCGAGCTAATAATTCTACCACTGCCTGGTCTTCATATCCATCTACAGCATTGAATACGGTTATACCTGTGTATTCGGGCGTTCGGTGAATAGGGTGAGCAAAGGCTAGTACATTAGCCTTAATTGAGTGGTTTTCTCCAAGTGAGATAAAGTTGAAATCTTCTAGTGCAAAAAATCCATGCTCAGTAACACCGTCAAGTGCTGCTTTGCGTGCGTTGTCCGGTAATGGCACGTATGGGAGGTCAGAATATTGGAACGTACCAAGGTTTAGCATTTTGCTACCCTACTTTCCTGTGATAACATCAACTGACCTTTCAATACTATCTATTAGTAATTATCTTCTCTTCACCATACGAAGTGGCAAGGCGTGCTTCCTCTTGCAAGCTCCAGAGATAAATCCACATTACTTGTTGCCCACCAGAGTCAAGGCAATCTAATAAGATGCGCTCTCCTTCTTTGGTTTTACAGATGGCAAGAATGGTTTGAGCGCCGTGAACAGGAATTGCTCTCTGTAAAACTTGCGGATCATCCATCACTTCTCGTAACTTATTGACAGCCTCCCGAATCTTCTGAATTGACCAGCCACGATTTCTAAGTTGTCGGACAAAGCGCAGTTGCAACAAATCATCAAAGCTATAACGTCTCCGCGTTCCTGATCCATGAGCCTGTTGAACACTGGGGAAAATAATACCTTGGTTTGCCCAGTACGCTATCTGCCGTACTGAGAATCCACTAATCTGTGCAACCTCATTCGTGCTATAAGTTCGACTTGTAGTATCTGTGCCAAGCATTTTAGCAGACCTCTCTCTAACTATATACTAAACCAAGATACAAAGTCAATGAATTTTTGTCGTTTTGGATCGTATTTGATAATGAATTTGTCCGTTACGAGCGAGCAATATGTAACTTACTTCACCCCAATATCTTATCAATGTAAACATCACCATTATCAGAATAATCTTCCACTTCATATACTCTGACGTGTCGCACAATCAAACAGAGTGTTGAAAAAGTGTACGCCTCACAATGAAAAGTGTCCCGCGTCGAGTGCGGTTTTGAGGCTAAATCATTACTTCAAAGGTGCGCCGTCAAGTTGTATCGTGAGTTTGGGAAACGTCTGCAGGCTTGAGCGCTGGCGAGACTTTTCGCGCTGCCTCCACATACTTCTTCGGCGTATACCATTCAAAACTTTCCTGCGATAAGTGCCCTAACCTGTCACGCTGGCGCTTCTCACTTTGTTTTGCTTTCAAGCGCCTCCTGTACGCTTTCTGCCTGCACGCGCTGGACAGCAGGCAGTAGCGGCGTATTCTGCCTCTTTGTTCGGGTCTAACAAGCTGCTTTCCGCACGTAGCGCAATAGCAGGGCGGCGTTTTCATACGGGTACCATACGTTATACAGCGTTTTCAACTTAGCGACAAGGGTTTCGTGGGGGTGGTTATTTCCTCTTCCTGACTGCCTTCTTGAGCAGTGCTCCAGGCCGAAACGCGGGGATGCGGACTGCTTTGTACTTAACTGTCTTTCTGGTCTTGAAATTGCGTGCTCTGCTGCCCTTATGGACACGGGTATAAAACGTGCCAAACCCTAGCAAGCGTACTTTTCTGCCTGCTGCAAGTTCCTGCCTGACGCCTGTCAGGAGTTCGTTGAGGATCTGGTTATATACCCGTTGGATAAACTGCTCCTTCCTGTTCTGTTGCGCTACCCGTCTGATATATGAAATTTACGCCGCATCCGCCTCGAGTGTTTTCTGCAAAAGAGGAAGCATAAACCAGCTTAGCGCGAAACCGAAGAGTGCTCCGGTGACGAGACGTAGTTCCCAGGTACTCTCGCGCAGACCAAACATCTGGGTCAAGCCATCCCAGGCCATCGGTATGCTCAAGAGGATCAAGCCCCACCAGGGAATGCCTGGCAGTCGCTTCTTGCTGAGCACAAAGGCAAGCCCGCCGAGAAACATCGAACTATAAATCGCGCAACATCGTTCACACAAGCAGACCTGGTGCCCAAAGAGATAGAATGAGTGCGAAGGAATTTGCGCGCACATCAAATGCATCGAGTAAAACAGCGGTTTGGCAATCGCGTCAAGCCCAAGAAATGACAAGATGGGATCTATAAAAGCGGCCAGCAAGAGCAACCCGATGATCACCGTAAAGATGAGACCAAAATGGGCCACCAAAAAGGCTCCAACGCGGTCCGTAGTCTGCTGAAAAGGTTGTGTAGGAAATGAGGGATGGCTGTCATATGCATCTGCAGGTTGCATACCCATTGTATACTTTCTCCTGTTCACCGCTCTAACCGTGTTTCTACTCTAACACATCGTAAGCAGAGTGCGCAACTATGACGCACCCTTTCGGTTATCCCACAAATGGGAGGCTGGCTGGCACTGGCCCCCACGGACACCCACAAGGGGCCCTACCCGACACCACACCACCCCTGTCCCTACGACCCCGATGTGTGGTAGACCCTTCTCATTTGCCTTTATGAGTAGAAGTCAGAAATTTCTTTATTAGCCTGTTGAGAGCTAAAAATTGTAAAGGCAAGAGGATGACGGGCTATGTTACAATTACACTTGATCTCACTTGAATGACAAGGAAATGGTCATAAATTGCACTAATCTCACGTAAGTAACGAGGACATGAACATATGGCAAAACCAAAACAGAAAGATCCGTCAGCGGCGCAGCGACGTGAAAAGCAGAGGCAACAGAGGCAGCAACGACTCGCCAGCAGTCAGACTAATCGAACCCCAGTAACGCAAGCACAGGCACGTAGTAGAGGGCTGGCGCAGCGCGAATCGAGCCGGAGACAATGGCTGTGGACAGGTGGCATAGTGGCATTGATCGCTGTCATCATCGTGGCATTCGTGATCATCTCCCGTGTTCAGTCATCTGGAAGCGCAAATGCGCCAACACTGGCTAGCCCGCAGGTGTTCAATGCAGTTACCCGGGTTGATCCGAACGCATTGGCTGCCGTGGGCACTGGTGGAGTAAAAAATCCACTCAAAGCTGTGAATGGATCACCACCCGTGTTAACAGGACCAACCGGCAAGCCGGAGTTCCTTTATGTCGGTGCAGAGTATTGTCCTTATTGTGCAGCAGAGCGCTGGTCGATGGTGGTAGCGCTCAGTCGCTTTGGCACCTTTAGTAAGCTCTACCAGACAACCTCGTCGAGCACAGATGTCTATCCCAGCACCCCAACCTTCACCTTCTATTCTGCTCTATATAAGGTTCCTGTCTATACCAGTTCGTACATCGATTTCGTACCGGTCGAAACCCAGGGAAACGTTCAGGATTCCTCTGGCAACTATCCTACCCTACAAACTCCCACCGCAGTTCAACAGAATCTCTTGAATACCTATGATGCTCCGCCCTATACAGATTCTTCCAGTGCTGGCAGCATTCCATAGTGGCAAGATATTGCTAATGACCTGGCTGATCCGAACTCAACGGTGTCGAAAGATATCCTCGGCACCACCAACTACCTGACAGCGGCTCTATGTACGATGACGCATCAACAACCGGGGAATGTTTGCAATACGACTACGATTCAATCGATAGAGCAATCGATTGGCAAAGCGGTTGGCCCTGGTGTACCGCAAATAGCCGTTAGCGGGCAACTTGAGGCGGTAATGCGGCTGCAGGATTAGGGCTCTTCCCCAGGCCACTTCAGTGATTTCAGCATCTCTCCAAAGCTTGACAATGGGCAACAATCATGTTATCTTTGAACCGCGGTCCATTTATCATATCATCATACCAATTGATCCTTGAGCTTCATATATGGATAACATATATACACCTATACAGTCGAACAAAGTTTTCGAGCAAATC
>WNFA01019300.1_pt1 | contig 10137 bp, 7 predicted proteins | sample 5400481 | NCBI WGS metagenome assembly WNFA01 (sample SAMN13153340, study PRJNA577476) | soil metagenome | isolation source: 120 cm saprolite under Douglas fir tree site 2 hole 1 replicate 2 | place: USA:California | collected 2015-04-18 | reverse complement strand
AATCAATTTCAGGTCAGTTTGCGCGCCAGAGTCTGAATGACGCTGGTCGTCTGAGTGCAGGTGAAGCTCGGTGGTCTGTGCCCTGCGGCGAAGCGCCTCACGAGTCTTAGTGGATTCCGAGCCCTCCCTAACCGCCCCCACCCCAGCCGGGCTGCCCGTCTGGGGACCCCGGGTCGGGCTACTGCCCCGGCCACTAGCGCGGGCCGTGCTGACTTCATAAACCAGCTCCAGATTCTCGAGTTTCTCACGCATACGCAGCGAGCCCACGCGGACTTCGGCTTCGTCTTCACGGATGTGATTGACGATTCCAACTGAGCCGAACGAAAGCAGACGCACGCGATCTCCAATTTTCAGATCGCGTTGAGGCCCGCGAATATCCTGCCGGGCCGAGCGCGCGACGCGCTCTGGAACCGGTTTTGTTTTGTCGGGCCCGCCTGGAAGATCGCTGACGACCTGGCCATCGCGAATTACGCGAACACCACGAAGCGGGGACAAGCCCCCTTCCCGACCCTGAGACGATGAAGCTCGAGCGGCCCGGCCTGTTTTGCGGACTGCTTGAACAGTAAGCTGAGCCTCGCGTTTCAGTTCTGCGGTGCGGCGGGCAGCTTCGCGGTCGAGTTTCAAACGAGAGGCGCGGTCTTCAATCTTCGCTACGAGCTCGTGACTGTGTTCTTCGAATTCCTTTACCGCCCGTGAGAGTTCTCGTTCCAATTCAGCCTGGCGCGCTGCTTCCTGCTTCGCGGCCTGCTCGTCAATTGCCGCAAACTTCTCCGCGACGGCGGCGCGCTCTTCATCCAGCGCTTTGCGCAGCGCCTCGGCTTGTTCGGCCTCGCTTTTGATTCGCCGCAGGTACTCGATCGAAGCGCGTGAAGACCCTTTCACCTGTTCCGTGGCCCTGGCGATCACCGCGGCGGGAATGCCGAAGCGTTGCGCAATCTCCAATCCCGAAGACGAGCCGGCAATACCCACCAGCAGACGATAAGTCGGCCGCAGGGTCTTTTCATCGAACTCAACGCTGGCATTCAACACGCCCGACTCGTTCGCGGCATAGATCTTCAGCCCGGCATAGTGAGTCGTCGCCAGCACGTGCGCGCCGCGCTGTTTGAAATGATCGACCACTGCTACTCCGAGCGCCGAGCCCTCTTCCGGATCAGTTCCGGTGCCGACTTCGTCCAGCAAAATCAGCGCCGGCGTTTCGCAGGATTCGATCATCGAACCGATATTCGCGACATGAGAAGTAAACGTCGAGAGATTCGCGGCCAGCGACTGATGGTCGCCGATGTCCGCCAGGACTGATCGATAGAAAGGAACCCGAGCGTGTTTCGCGGGCACCGGCAACCCTGAAAGCGCCATTAACGAAAGCAAACCCGCAGTCGCCATTAACGAAAGCAAACCCGCAGTTTTCAAGACCACAGTCTTGCCGCCGGCATTAGCGCCGGAAATCACCATCGTCGTGTTTTCGTCGTCGAGCTTGAATGAAACCGGAACGACTGTGCCGCCGGCGCCGCGCAGGGTTTCTTCGAGGAGTGGGTGGCGGGCGTCGATGAATTCGAGTGTCGCTGACGCTCCGACTTCCGGTACCACGCAGCTAAACTTCTCAGCAAACGCGGCCTTGGCGCTGATGAAATCAAGTTCGGCGACAGCGGCGGCGGCGAGTTCTATGGCTGGCAATTCGCGCCGCAATTCTTCCGACAGCGCGAACAGAATCTCGGCTATCTCGCGTTGTTCCGCTTCGCGCAGCGTCTGTAGTTCGTTGTTGCCGTCGATCGTTTCCAGCGGCTCGACAAAAATCGTCGCGCCTGATGAAGAAGAACCGTGGGCCACTCCCTTGATGCGCGCCTGGTGATCTGCGCGCACCGGGATCACGAACCGATCGTTGCGCACCGTGACCAACTCTTCCTGAATGGCTTCACTCGACCGGCGCATTAGGCTTTCGAGCGCGCGCGTGATCCGCGAGCGCGCGCTGGCGAGTTCGCGCCGAATGCGTGCCAGCTCCGGACTCGCGCGATCGTCAAGCTCGCCGCTGGGCAGAATCTTTTTCCTCAGGCGCGCGACCAGATTCTTGAGATCGGCAGGTAACGCCCCGACAATTTCAAACAGCGTCGGACACGCTTCACGTTCGGCGAGAATCGCTGTGCGCGCGCCCATCGCGGCTTCGCAGAGCCGCGCCAAATCGAGGATTGCCAAAGGGTCGAGCGCGGTGCCCTCGATCCTCAGCCGCGAAATCGAATCAGCCGGATCAGCAATTCCGTCAAACGACAGCCGCCCTCCACGGAGCTCGATACATTCCGCCGTCGCGCGAAGCACGCGCTGGAGTTGTTTTAGCTCATCGATTGGCTCAAGCGCATCGATGCGCGCCCAGCCCATTTTGGTCTGCGCCCAGCGCTGCAGCAGCTCACGCAGTGAATTGAATTCCAGCGTTTTGAAAGCCTGAGGGTTCATTAAAGCTCAATCTTAACACCAACGCGTGAGTTTAGAGTTCAAGCTTTAGCTTGCAACTGCCAGAGAGCAACCTGAAGGTTGAACTCTCAACGGTCTCTGCCGCTTTGCTCACTTCGAGCTTTTGGCTTATATTCGTCAACTTCCTGGAGCCCGAAAAGAAAGGCAATCATTTCAAATGCCCTCAGTTCCAATTACAGTCGCCTATGGCGATGGCATCGGTCCGGAAATAATGGAGGCAACGCTTCACATCCTGAAAGAAGCGGGTGCGAAGTTGGATATCGAAAAGATCGACATTGGTGAGAAAGTTTATTTGGCAGGCAACAGTTCCGGCATTGAGCCCAGCTCGTGGGAATCTCTCCGCCACACCAAGGTTTTTCTGAAGGCGCCAATCACCACGCCACAGGGCGGCGGTTTCAAGAGTCTGAACGTCACAGTGCGCAAGACGCTCGGCCTGTACGCGAACGTGCGGCCGTGCGTTTCCTATCATCCGTTTATCGAGACAAAGCATCCCGGCATGGACGTGGTCATCGTCCGCGAGAACGAAGAGGACCTTTACGCCGGCATCGAGTATCGCCAGACGGACCAGGTGACGCAGTGTTTGAAATTGATATCGCGTCCGGGCTCAGAAAAGATCGTTCGTTATGCTTTTGAATACGCCCGCGCTCACAATCGCAAGAAAGTTACCTGCTTCACCAAAGACAACATCATGAAACTGACCGACGGTCTGTTTCACCGGGTCTTCAATGAAATCGCCGCCGAAAACCCCGACATTGAAAACGAGCACTGGATCGTGGACATCGGCGCCGCGAAATTGGCGGACACGCCGAACGCTTTTGACGTGATCGTGATGCCGAATCTTTACGGCGACATTTTGTCGGACGTGGCCGCGCAAATCGCCGGCTCAGTCGGGCTGGCGGGCTCAGCCAACATCGGCGAAAACGTCGCGATGTTTGAAGCGATCCACGGTTCGGCGCCGCGCCGCGCGGGACAGAACCTGGCCAATCCGTCGGGATTACTCCTGGGCGCAATCATGATGCTCGTGCACATTGGACAGACAAACATCGCCGAAAAAGTTCATAACGGCTGGCTGCGCACGATCGAAGATGGCATTCACACCTACGATATTTACGACGAAAGCGTGAGCCAGCAGAAAGTCGGCACCAAAGAATTCGCCGAAGCGGTCGTGAACCATCTGGGCAAGAAGCCGCAAACGCTCAAGGCCGTGACTTATAAATCAAATGGCGGCGGCGAAACGTTCGGCGGCGAAACCATCGTCAAGGAACGCTCGGACACAAAGAAAGATCTCGTCGGTGTTGACGTCTTTATCGATTGGACTAAGGGCTCGCCGAACAATCTCGGCGCCGCGCTTAGCGGCCTCGCCTCCGGCGATCTAAAGCTGGTGATGATCAGCAACCGCGGCGTGAAGGTCTGGCCCGGCGGTAACTCGGAAACCTTCTGTTCGGATCACTGGCGCTGCCGGTTCATGCCGCAAACCAGCGGCGGAACCATCAAGCATGAGCAAATCATCGACTTGCTGACTCGCGTCGCGGGCGCGGGTTTCGATTTCATCAAGACTGAAAACCTTTGCAACTTTGACGGCGAACGCGGTTATTCGCTGGACCAGGGTGCGGAATGAAAAGCTAAGGATGAGGGATGAGGGATGAAGGATGAGGGATGAAAAGCGTTTAGGTAGAAAGAGCGGGTCAACGAAGAATTCAAAACGTGCCAGACCGACCAGGACTTCATCCTTCATCCTTCCGCCTTCATCCTTTCCTTTGGTCGCCGTCCTCATGGGCAGCAAGTCTGACTGGGAGACGATGCGCGCGGCCTCAGAGACGCTCGCTCAATTCGGCGTAGCGCACGAATCCCGCGTCATGTCAGCGCATCGCACGCCTTTGCTGGCTTCTGAATTCGCCTCGAAGGCAGAATCGCGCGGCGTCGAAGTAATCATCGCGGCCGCGGGCGGCGCGGCGCATCTGGCCGGCGTGATTGCCGCGCACACGCTGCCGGTGCTCGGCGTGCCGATGAAAAGTGACGCGCTGAACGGATTGGATTCGCTGCTGTCGACGGTGCAGATGCCGGCCGGCATTCCGGTGGGAACTCTGGCAATCGGAAAGCCGGGCGCAACCAACGCGGCGCTATTGGCGATCGCGATCCTGGCTAACAGCCGCCCCGAGTTAAAAAGGAAGTTGCGAGATTTCCGCGCTGAGCAGGAAAAGAAGATTCGCGAAGTTAGGTTGGATTGAGGAAAGATGTTCAGAGTTCAACCTTTAGGTTGCTGATTAACCAGCGAGTAAGTTAAAGCTTGAACTCTAACTCATTCCCAGCCGCGCGCATCGCGCGCCAGCAGCGCGGCGCCAATCGCCACTCCGTCCGCGCCCAGTTTCGCCGCCACGATCTTCGTTGAATCAAAGCACGGCTGAAAGGATCGCTTGCGGGCCTCTTCGATGATCGGATTGAGGATCAGATCGCCGGCTTCCATCACGCCGCCGCCCAAAATAATCCGCTCGATGCTCAGTAGGTTAATGATGCTGGCCACCGCCGCGCCGATAAACTTTCCGGTGCGTTCGATCATCATGATCGAAAAGTCATCGCCATGCGTGGCTTCATGTGCCAGATCGGCGGCCGTGAAATTTTCATTCCTGGCCAAACTCGACAGCGAGGAAGTCGAATCCCGATCCAGCCGTTCGCGCGCGCGCCGCGCGATGTTCGGACCTGAGGCCACCGTTTCCAGACATCCGGTGTTGCCACAGACACATTCGGTGCCTTCGGTGTTGATGGTGATGTGGCCGATTTCGCCGGCACAGCCCGACGCGCCCGTCCACAGTTTGCCGTCGAGCAGGATGGCGCCGCCGATCGAGTCGCCTATCCTGATGTAAAAAATGTCGCGCGCGTCGCGGCCGGCTCCGGCGATAAACTCGCCGTATGCCGCGGCGTTCGCATCGTTCTCCAGCTCGCAGCGCAGCCCGGTTGCCTTCATCAGCTCTGAATGAAAATCGCCATGCACGGTCGACGGCAAGCCGGTCGAGATCAGCACCCGGTCGGTTTCACGGTTGACCAGGCCGGGAATGCCCACGCCGACTGATTTAATCGGTTCCAGCTCGCGTAAACCCGAAACAAGAGCGGCGATTTGCGGCACGAGATCCTCGGGTTGACACGCAATCTGGCGCTGCGCCAGGACCGTCCCGTCAGACGAAACAGTAACCGCGCGCATCGTGGTTCCGGCGATTTCGACGCCGGCAAAGTTGGCTGATGTCTCAGAGTCGTCGGGCATGCCGAAAGCCTTTCGCGAGTTGGGGCAGGTGGTTCGCGGGGAATCTTATTAGAGGGCCAGGGGGCTGTCAAACTGCGCTCTCTCCGGTGTAGAATGCGGTCGATTCCAGCAATGCCAAACACAACTAAAAATAAACGCGCGGCATCGCCGCAACTGCGCACGATTTTGCTTCCCACGGATTTCAGCGGCTGTGCCAATTACGCGCTGCCGTATGCGGCGGCGATTGCCCGCGCGACGAACGCGACGATCATATGCGTCCACGTGGTCGAGCCGATCGCGCCCGCGGTTGGCTACACCGGTTTCGCCGAACCTCTGCCAATCGCGGACATCAGCGAGCAGTTGGAAGACTCGGCTGAAAGAGAGCTGCCGAAACTTGCTGAATGCGACGAGTGCGCCGGCCTCAATGTCGAGGAGGTCATGGTTCATGGCGACGCGGCCGCCGAGATCGTGCGCCTGGCTGAAGAACGCGAAGTTGATCTCATCGTGATCTCGTCGCATGGCCGCACCGGTCTGGGCCGGATTCTTTTCGGTTCGACCGCCGAAGCTGTCGTGCGTCATGCCAGTTGCCCCGTGCTCGTAGTCAAACCTCCGCCGGAAGAGGAGCCAGCTTAGAATGGCCGCCGCACACGAATGCGGCTTGTTGCTGCCTACTGCTCACTGCCTACTGCCTACTGTTCTCTTATGAACAGCCTTCAGTTCCTTTCACACTTGATCGAGCAATACGGCCTCTACGCCGTGTTCTTTCTCGTGCTGATTGAAGGTGACGTAACGCTTTTGCTCGCCGGCGTGCTCGCGCACAGCGGATTTTTTGACGACCACAGTTTTGCGAAAGTCCTGCTCTGGGGAACGCTCGGCGGTTTCGCGAGCGACAACCTTGCCTTCGCCGCCGGCCGCGTTTTCGGCAAGACGGTCCGCGACTTTCGTTTCTATCGCATCGCGAAGCCGCGGATTGAGCGGCTGACCGATCGATTCGGCACGCTCTCGATTTTTCTTTCAAAGTACATTTACGGCTTGCGCTGGGCGTCGTGCACCTTTTATGGCGTAGGGCGCATGCCCTACCTGCGTTTTCTTCCGCTTTCGCTGGGAAGCTGTTTCGTTTGGGTTTTGATCCTCAGCGGAGTCGGCTACTCTTTCAGCAGCGCAGTCATCAGGTTGATTGGCGACTTTCGCCACCTCGGGAGAATTCTGCTGGTGATCGTGCTGGCCGGCGTCACAGCGGTTTATTTGATCAAACGCACCTGGCTTTCAAAGAAGGTCGAGGAAGCAGCGCCCGAGCGCTTGCAGGAGATCGAACACGCCGCGATCGAGGGCTTGAAAGAATTGAAAGAAGAGATTATTGAAAAGATTCATTTGAAGTAGCGAGTCTATAGTGGGTATCTCGAGTGGCGCTGTCGCCGAGTTAGTTTCTTAAGTTTCTTTATCGTGTCTTGATCTCGAATCTGGAATTTGAAATCTGAAATCTCGAATTTGAAATCGTGATTATCGAATCATCCGCTCCAACCCGCGTCGATCTGGCGGGCGGCACCATCGACATCTGGCCGCTTTATCTTTTTCACCCCGGCGCCAGCACGGTCAACTTTGCGCTTTCGCTGCGCGCGCGCGTGCGCATTGAAACTCGCGCTGACCAGCGAATCATTCTGGAATCGCTCGATCGCGGCGTTCGCCTGGAAACGACGGTCGCTGACGTCGACGAACTGGCGAGGGACGAAAAGCTCGAACTCGTTTCCAAGGTGGTTCATTTCTTTCGCCCAGAGACGGGTTTTCATCTCGTCGCGCGCAGCGAAGCTCCGGCCGGCGCCGGCATCTCAGGCTCATCCGCGCTGGCGATTGCCCTGATTGGCGCCCTCAATCGTCTGGTTGGAGATCGCTATGACCCGCGCAAGTTCATTACCATCGCCGCGAACCTTGAAACGACCGTGATCAAAGTACCGGCCGGTTTTCAGGATTACTATCCCGCCTTTTATGGTTCAACTTCCTGCGTGCACTTTCGCGCCGACGGCATCGAGCGCGAACACCTGCCCATTGACGAAGCTGAGATTGAGCGTCGCTTCGTGATTTGCTATACCGGCGAGCCGCGCCATTCGGGAATCAACAACTGGGACAGTTTCAAACGCCACATCGACGGCGATCAGGAGCTGTTTGCGATTTTCGAAAAGATTCGCGACGCAGCCGTGCAAATGCGCGCGGCGCTGCTGGCCAACGATTGGCAGGCGGTAGCCGAAACGATGCGCACCGCGTATCCAAATCGCAAACGGCTCGCGCCCGGAATTACGACGCCGCAGATGGACCTGCTGGTTGAAAAGGCTTTAAGAAACGACGCGGAAGCCGCGAAAATCTGCGGCGCCGGCGGTGGTGGTTGCATCGCCTTCCTGTGCGATCCAAAAAGCAAACCAGACGTCGAGCGCGCGCTGGCCGCGGAAGAGGGCGCAGAGATTTTGGATTGGAAGGTTTCGCCCGAAGGATTGATTGTGAAATAAAGGTAGCGTGTTCGGCCCGAAACCGCGAAGCGGTTATGCCTTCCAGCCCGACGTTGCCGCGCAGCGGCTACGTTGGGTAAATGGGAAATAATAATTAGCCGCAACCCTGTCGGGGTTGCGGGAAACAAAGGAGCAGATGCAATGGATTTTGCAAGGACACGCTTGCCTCGTCATGTAAACTAACCTCACTCGTAGCCTTCGGCAACGTTGGGCAAACGATGAATTCGTCGCAACCCTGACAGGGTTGCGCAAACCAATTGACGCAATCGATTTGGGATTTCTTTATCAAGAACCCAACGTAGCCGCTGCGCGGCAACGTTGGGCTGGAGGTTGCAACCGCTTCGCGGTAGAAAGAGCCACTTGTGCGGGAAGTCTATAGTTCGAACTGAACGGAGGTTTGCTTCCACTGGACGCCTTCCTACCCGCCCTCTTCCGCCTTCTGCTTTGCTGCCGCGGCGAGTTTCGTCAACCGCTCAATTTTTTGGGCGTGCGTCTCCCCCGGGACTGGTCCAGTGTCAACAACGCCGGCGTAAGTCGATCTCTTCATCAAAGTGCGATCCGGCTGCCCAATGGTCGTGGGGGTCGCGGGCGAAGGTGTCGGTGCCGGTGCGGCTTTCGCTTCTTCAGCAACCGGCGCCGCGGCCACGGCCGGCGCTTCTGCTGGTGATGGCTCAGCGGCTGTCACGGCCGCGGGCTCCGCACCGCCTTCTTCCGCACGCTGCTTCGCTCCCGCGACTACTTTCTGCAAGCGCTCGATCTTTTGCTCGCGAGTCTCGCCCGCAACTGGTCCCGTGTCGACGACGCCCGCATAAGTTGTGCGCCGATTTAGTTCGCGATTCGGTTGCGCCGCTGGTTTGGGACCAGCCGCCGGGGCCGCCGATTTTTCAGCAATCACCGCAGGTTGCGCTGACGCCGTTGCTGGCTTCGCTGGCGCTGCGGGCGCAGCGGCAGCAGGCGCTGCGGGTTTTGCGGCAGCCGCAGCATGCCCTTGTGCGCCCTCCGCTTCCACCAGAACGTAAACGCCTTTGTCGTTCTTCTTGATTACCGGCAAAGTGCCGCCAGCGGCTTGCAGAACCGCGGACAGCTCAGCCTCGACAAACCTGCGCTGCTTTCCGGGATCGCGCACGTGACCGAGCGGCGGACCCATGTAGAGCGTGCCGCACAACTGGCACTTGTACAAAACGTCATCGCCACGCAGATGAACCTCGGCCGGCTCGCCGCCGGTCTTCAATTGCTTCAAATGCCCGTTGCAAAGTTTTTTCTTTTCGTTCCGCTCGTTGCAGACCGTCTGCGCGTTCGTGATCCGCTTGGGAACCGGTGGCGTTGATGGCGCGGCCGGCGGCGTCTCGGCATTTGGCGGCGCTGGTATGGTAGCTGACATCGTGTGCGAATATTAGCGACGAATTGTTAAGACTTCAACCTTCAGCTAACGGCGTATAGAGTACCGACTTCAGTCGGGCTCTCACTTATCAAGGATCCAAAGCCCGACTAAAGTCGGTACTCTGTACACCGCTAATCGGCGGTTGAACTCCGAATTCGTTGCTTCGAACATGATATTCTGTCTCTCCTGATGCTGACAGATTTTCTTGGCGCAATTTGGCGGCGGTTGCCCGGCGGCGTTCGTCGTCGCGTGATGCGCTTTGGTCACCGGCGTTTCACTGCCACTGCCGGAGCGCTGATATTCGATGACGACGGTCGGATTCTTTTGCTCGATCACGTCTTTCGACCCGACAGCGGCTGGGGAATTCCCGGTGGCTTCCTGAACCGGGGCGAACAACCAGAAGCTGGTTTGCGGCGTGAGCTGCGCGAAGAAGTAGGCCTGGAACTTGATTCGGTCGAGCTTCTCTTAACCCGCAGCCTCTATCGCCCAAGGCAGATCGAAATTTACTTTCGCGCGAAAGCGATTGGCAAGCCGCATCCCCGCAGCTTCGAGATCAAACGAGC
>WNFA01006048.1_pt1 | contig 10137 bp, 10 predicted proteins | sample 5400481 | NCBI WGS metagenome assembly WNFA01 (sample SAMN13153340, study PRJNA577476) | soil metagenome | isolation source: 120 cm saprolite under Douglas fir tree site 2 hole 1 replicate 2 | place: USA:California | collected 2015-04-18 | reverse complement strand
TCGATATTGATTTCGTGAAGGGTTTCGATGTGCTCGGTGACGAACGCGATGGGAACGATCAGCAGTTTTTTTTCTCCCGAGCGCGCCAGGTTCTTGAGGGTTTCGGTCAAGGAAGGCGTCAGCCACTTGCGGCGGCCGACCTTGCTCTGGTAGCAGAGCGTGTGCGCGTTCTTCCACGCGCCGTGCTGCATCACCAGGCGCACGGTTTCTTCCACGTGTTTGGCGTACGGATCTCCGCGCTCGATGAGACTGAGCGGAAGACCATGCGCGCTGAAAACGATGTGGGCACGATCGGGGGAGTCAAAATGGGTGAGTGTGAGGGCAATGTTTTCGGCGATCGATTGGATGTACAGCGGGTGGTCGAAAAACTTTTCTATCACGTGCGCGCGCAGGACGTTTCCGTTTGGATTGTATAGCCGCTTCCATTCCTTCAGACTGCTGGACGACGTGGCAAAGGAATACTGCGGATAAAGAGGAAGAAGAACGAGTTCCTCGGCGCCGGAGGCGTTTACCTCGGCTACGGCTTCCGCGGTGAGCGGATTCCAGTAGCGCATGGCGATGACGCATCGCGCGTCGCAATGCGGTGCAAGGGCCGCTTCGAGGGCGCGGGCCTGCCGTTCGGTGAGCATGCGGATGGGCGAGTGGCCGCCGATCGCGTCGTAGTGCGCGCGGACGACGCCGGCGCGCTTCCGGGCAATCCATCGCGCCAGGGGGCGGCGCGCGAACCACGCCCCGAAGAAATCGATAATGTCAGGATCGCAAAAAAGATTGTAGAGAAACGGTTCGACCGCGGCGGACGAATCCGGTCCGCCCAGTTGGAATAAAACGACGCTGATTTTTTTCTTTTCGGCCACAGTCTAGTCTCGGGAAAGAAGCTTCAGGGGCTAAAGCCCCCAATTTCCAAGTCCTTAATGTCGGAGCTGAAGCTCCGACCCACAAATCATCAAATCCCAACGAAAGACAAGAATCTGTTCCAATAATCTTCCCCCAAGGCCGAGAATCAGTTCCAAAGATCTTTCCCCTCGGACGAGAATCAGTCCCGAGGATCTTTCCCTCAAGAACGAGAGTTAGTTCCAAAAATCTTCACCCAGGGAAAACGCTAGTCGAGCCCAGCGAAAACGATACTCGACCCCAGGGAATACACATAGCATTGCTCTGCGATTGTGAATCGGGGTGCCCGCCTGAAGGCGGGCGCTAGAAACAGCAATGCCTCCTATTTCCCGCCTTCTTTCAGGCGGCGAATATCGTCTTGCAGGCTGGCCATCCGGCGGGCGACTGAGATCAGATAGACGCAGAAAATGGCCCAGATCGCAATGTAGGCCGCCACCAGAAAATTCAGGTTCTTCATCGATTCTCTCCCAAGAGCTTGTCGCAGAATCTCGTCGCCCGGATCGTACAGGGCCCCGTCCCGGTCTGACCGGGACGGGCTACAACAACCCACCATCGATCGTCCCAGCGTTGTAGCCCGGGTCCCCGACCGGGCCGGGATGCCCAACCCGCACTTCAGACCCTGGGGTTTCTTTTGCGTTCGAGCATCGCTCAATGAGCGCCGCGTTCACACAGACCTCCGAAACACCCGAACTCATCACCGCATCAACGGGTGTTGCGCGATGCTTCCATGCGGAGCGCGTCCACTTCCGTGCGCATCGCTTCCAGGCGGTAGCGGATGCGGATCAGAAGCGTCATCACGCCGAGCGTCGCGAGCCAGCAGAGCATCAGAACGCGCCACATGCGGCCGTCGAGCGATCCGCCATCGCCGATCACGGGCTGCGGGTGCTGCGTCCGGAACCACCAGATCGAGAAGTAGACGAGCGGAATGTCCAGCGCCGCGAAGATTCCAAATACGGCTGAGACCATCGCGCGGCGCTCGGGCTCGTCAACGAGCGTTCGCAGGATAAGGTAACTTACAAACAGGACCCACAGCAAAAATGAGGAAGTCAGCCTGGCGTCCCAGGTCCACCAGATTCCCCACACAGGCTTGGCCCAGATGGGGCCGGTGACGAGCACGACGGTGAAAAATGCGACACCCACTTCGGCGGAGGCCACGCTGAGCCAGTCCCACTTGAGCGCGCGCGTACGCAGGTAAGCGATGCTGCCGATGAACACCAAAATGAAAGAGACAAAACCCGTCCACGCGCTCGAAACGTGAAAATAAAAGATCCGCTGGATCAGGCCCATGGTCGCCTCTTCGGGAGCCTTAATCAGCGCACCGTAGCTCGCCGCCGCAAGCAGGAGAAATACAATCAGGGCCGACGGCAATGAAATCGCCGCGCCCGCCGGAATTCGCGATTGAGACTCGCCTGCCATTTCACTCCTCCAATAGATATTCGCCGAAGAGCCACGCCGCCGTCAAAAATACTACGTCGAACGATGTCAAAAATGTCAGCCACACGAGAGAAAGCTCCGAAGGATCGCGCAAGATGCCCGCCGTGGCTTCCGTACTGGCAATAAGGACGGGCGCCAGGACCGGCAGCAGCAACAACGGCAGGAGCAGTTCGCGCAGGCGGGCCTGTGCCGCGACAGCGGAAAAGACCGTGCCCGTTGTCGCAAGTCCAATTGTGCCGAGCGCGAGAATCAGAACCAGTGGCGCTAAGACGGGAAGGATTGCGATGTTATACAACACCGCGAACACGGGCAACAAGATCAACTCGACCAGAAGCAGAAACAGAAAATTTGCCGCCATCTTCCCCGCCAGAATGCTGAACGGGTCAATCGGAGCGAGGCGCAGAGCCGCGAGTGTGTCATTGGTCTGCTCGCGCAGGAACGACGGCTGCAACATCAGCGACCCGGCGAAAAGAAACGCCAGCCACAGGAGCCCCGGGCCGAAACGGCGCGATTCCGAAGACGTTGGATTGAAGGTAAAGCTGAACAGGACGATGACGATGAGGACGAAGACGACAGTTGTGCCCAGCAGTTCTCGCGAGCGAAACTCGGTGCGGAGTTCCTTGGCCAGGATCGTGGTGGTGGAACGAACCAGGCTCACCGCGCGTCTCCTTCGGCCGTCTCACGCACCGCGGCCATCGCCAGAACGCCGTAGGGATCGCCATTCGCGCCGGAATCGTGGGTGACTTCACCGCCCTCGAGGCGAATCGCGCGCGTGACCGAAGCTTGCGTTTCGTTTCTGCCGTGCGTGCTCATCACGATGGTGCAACCGGCGGCGTGCAGGTTTGCGAGCGTGGCCCCAAGCCACTGTTGGCCTTCGGGGTCGAGGCCCGCGGCGGGCTCATCGAAGAGAAGCAACTGTGGCGAAGCAAGCAAGGCGCGCGCAATCGCCAGGCGCTGCCGCATGCCGCGCGAAAATGTCCTGACCAGATCGTCCGCGCGGCGCGCAAGCCCCACCGGCTCGAGAGATTGCCGCGCGCGTGCGACAGGGTCCGGCAAGTCAAAGAGTTTTCCGAAAAAGACGAGATTTTCTTTGGCGGTGAGTTCGTCGTACACAAGAGTGTGGTGAGCGACCATTCCTATGCGGTGCTTTACGGCAGCGGCAGATAGAGCGGTAGAGCCGGAGAAGAACGTAAGCTGGCCCCTGGAAGGACGCGCGAGCAGCGCCGTGATTTTCAGGAGCGTCGTTTTGCCGGAGCCGTTGTGGCCCACGAGAGCGACGCACTCCCCCGCTCCGATCTCGAGCGAAACGCCCCGCAACGCCATGCGCATTCCGTAGCGCTTCTCGATGCCGGAAAAGTTGATGCGTAATCCCCCGTTTGAGCCGCCGTTCGGGGAAGATGCATGCGGCGTGGCCACGCGGGACGGCTCAGCCCTGGACCAGATCGCGCAGCAATTGCTCCGCGCGACCGCGCTCGCGGGCATACTCCTCGTCAGAAATTGTGCCCGCCTGGCGGCGCAATTCGATGCGCAGGAGCGTGTCCTTGAGTGAGTCGAGGTTCGTGTCAACTTCCTGCTTGATCTTTTCGGCGAGCGGGGCCGCGAGTGCGGGTGTGCGCGCTAGCGCCGCTGCAGGTGCAGGAGTACGCGCCAGCGCAGGCGCTGGTGCGCTCGGCTTTGCCTGGGCTGCGCGCTGCGCCTTGTTCTTCCTCGGTCCAGGTGCGGGAGGCGTCGCCGGGGCGGTTGCGATTGCCAGAACTGGCTGCCGGAGAAGCAATCCCACTCCGACGGCAAAAATCGCGGCGAGGCCGCCGAGCAATATCCACTTATCATTGTCGAGGCGCGCGGGAGCGTCCTGGACTGTGGGACCCGGGCCCGACCCGGAGTCTCGTCCGTTTACCTGATCGGCTGACGATGATTCTTGCGCCGGGGGCGGCGCGGTGCCATTCACGGTGATGTCGAAGCCAGTTCCTGCCTTAATGGAATCTTTCGAAAAGACATTGAAGCCCTGCTCGGTGCCTGCGGCGTTAAATCCGGGGCTCGAAACCTGCATGGTCGGGGGGATGACCAGCAAGACGCGCTGCGCGTCGTAGCTGGAAGGCGCTCGCAGCGTCGCGTGATTGCCTGTATATGGCAGCGCGTAGGAGACACGCACTCCGTTCTGTCCGGGCTGGAACGCGTAGGCGATCGCGTAGCGGCCCTTGCCCTTGTCGATTGTTCCCTGCTTCACGGGCATGCCGGAAGGCCCGAAGGTGGATACCTGGTCGAGTTCCGCGCCCGCGGGAATCGTGAACTCGAAATTGCCGTCCTGCTTGAAATACGCAGCCGGGGGATTCGAGGTGTTCTGAATGGAATACTCCTCGCCGACCATGAGCTTCTCCCCATTGGGTTGAAAGACGAGAAGGCGGAGAGGGACCTGCAAGGCATTGGGATTCGTCGTCGGCTCGTATATCGTGACGTCGACTGTCGAGGTTCCGGGGGTGAGCGGCTGGTGAAAAAATACGCCGCGGTACACGGCACGGATGAGCATCGGGCCTGCGCCGATCCCTGGGTTGTCGATGTGATAGAGGCCCTGAGCGTCGGACTTCGTGCTGGCTACAACCTCCATGCCTCCCTGAAGTTGAATCAACAGGACGTCGACGCCGGCAGCGGGCTTGTTGCCGTTGGTGCCATTGTGGACGACGCCGGAGACCGTGCCAGCGTGCCCGGCGGCGGTCACGAGCAAAAACACCGAGACAAAGCAAATCTGCCGCAATTTATTCCGAGTCAAGCGTGTCTTCATGAACGAAATGATTCCCTCAAAATCACGATTCCCTCATTTCAAAATCTTGTCCGGAATGAGAGGTTGCACAGCATTCTACAAGAACAATTTTCGCCGGGCCGACTTTCCAGTGGACTTGTTTCTAAAGTCACAAAAGCCACCCTCCCGGTTTGACCGGGACAGGTTACAACAAACCACCACGGCGCCTTGCTAGGAACGAGGGGGCGCAGCTGCCGCGGGATCCCGCCTTGCGACAGGGGCCTGATTTCCAGTGGCATTTTCAATTTCCAAGAGCACCTGGGCCGCCTCCGTCTCCAGCGAGTCCCTCATCTGTTCGTAATCCTGTTCCGCGTATTTTCCCGCGCGGTTCTCAAATTTCAGATCGCGCAAATTCTCGTAGATCGAGTCGCGGCGCTCGAGCAATTGATCGAGCTGCGAGCGATGCGGGGCGGAATCCGCTTCGTCAGGTTCGATCCAGAAAACAAACGTCAGGACCGCGAGCGTGAGCACGAGACACGCGGAAAGCATGACCGCGTCTGGAAGAATCACAGCGGCGAGGGTAAGTGGGAACTGCATTTAGTCCTCGGTCTCCTTGTCAGCTTGCTGGCGGGCACGCTCCAGTTGAACGTTCCGTACCTCGGAGGCCAGGGTTACCGCGGGAGCTGGCGCGGCGGAAGCAGAAGCGAGTCTTTGGACGTCCCGCTGGCGCCACATCCGGATGATCATCAAAACGATTCCAAGGCCCAGCGCGAAAGCCACGCCGGGGATATACCACGCGATACTGTTGAATCCAGTGGAGGGCGGCGCGCTCAATACCTTCTCGCCATACTCCTGGATGAAGTCCTGAACGATCAGGTCGTCAGCTTCGCCCGAAGCGACATGTTGGTCGAGCTCCTTGAGCATCGGCGCGGAAGACGGGCAGTTGATGTGGTTACATTCCCTGAGAATCTGGCCGCACCCGCACATGCACATGAGCTTCGTACCAATGACCTTGGCGCGTTCGGTTTTTTGCGCGTCCACGTGCAATGGGAGCATCGCGGAGGCAATTCCCACGAAGGTGGAAAAAAATAACGCGAGTCGGCGACGCTTAGACATTATCTTTGGGGAGCTGCGATCTGGCGGAAATTGACGCGCGCGCGGGCTGCGTTCCGTCTCCGCCGAGGACAGGGGAACGCTCGGTTGCCGGAGACATGACCATCACGGCCTGGCGGTTCGGCAGCAATGCGAGAATCGTTCCGAGAACCACGACCAGGCCACCGAGCCAAATCCACTTTACGAGTGGATTCAAGTAGGCGTGAATAACGGGGAGATTGCTGTCCGGACTGCGTCCGGCGTACACGACGTAGAGGTCTTCCTTCAGCGTCGAGGAGATCGCGACCATCGTGCCGGACTCTTCATTTGATGGATAGAAGCGGCGCTGCGGATAGAGCATCATTACGGACTTGCCGCCCTTGTCCACGTCGATGGTGGCGCGCTCGGAGGAATAGTTGGGCTGCTGATCGGAGTCGAAATTTTGGAGATGAAGTGTGTAGGGACCAATGGTCATTACCGAGCCCGATTTCATTTCCGCAGGTTTATCCTGATTGTACGGTCCTGCTTGTACTGCTCCCGCAGTGCCCGGGGATCGACTCAAGGATTGGCTCGAGGATTGGCCCGGTGACATCTCCATTTGCTTATCCTGATTGAAGGCCTGTCCAGAAATTCCGATAAAGACGAGCACCATTCCGAAATGGATCACGTAGCCGCCATAGCGGCGCGTATTGCGCATGGCGAGCTGCGCGGCGGAGGAAAACAGATTGGAGCCGGTGCGGGCGGAAATAACTCGGGCGCCGCGGTAGAACTCCGAAAAAACCGTGAACGTTACGAACCCCGAAAGCATGAGGCACAGCGTGACGTAAAACTCGCGGAGACCGAACGCCAGGGCAATGACGGCGGTGGCAACGCCGCCAATTAGCGGCCAGCCAAAATTCTTGCGAAGGCTTTCAGTGGAAGTCTTGCGCCAGGCAAGGAGCGGGCCAACCCCGGTCAGAAATAACAGGAACATGGCGATCGGGATGTTGACGCGATTGAAAAACGGCGGGCCGACGCTGATTTTTGTTCCGCGAATTGCTTCGGAAAGCACCGGAAAGAGCGTGCCGGAGAGAACCGCGACGCAAGCAACCAGGAGAATCAGGTTGTTGAAGAGGAAGCTCGACTCACGGGAAATCATGGAGTCCAACTGGTTGTCGCTGCGCAAATAGTCGCGATTTTTCAGAAACGCCACGAGGCAAGCGGAGATGATGATAATCAGGAATCCGACGAACCAGCGTCCGATCGAAGACTGCGCGAAGGCGTGCACCGAGCTGACCACACCGCTGCGGGTCAGGAACGTTCCGAAAATGACGAGCAGGAAGGTCGTGAAGACCAGCCAGACGTTCCACACGCGCATCATGCCGCGCTTTTCCTGCATCATCACGGAGTGCAGGAACGCGGTGCCGGTCAGCCAGGGCATCAGCGAAGCGTTTTCAACCGGATCCCAGGCCCAGTAGCCGCCCCAGCCGAGCACGGCGTAGGCCCAGTGCGCCCCGAGGAGGATGCCTGCCGACTGGAAGCACCAGGCGATCATGGTCCACTTGCGAGTGAGGTGAATCCATTTTTCGCCGGGGTAGCGGCCAATCAAAGCGGCCATCGCAAACGCAAACGGAATCGTGAAGCCGGTGTATCCCGAATACAGCACGGGCGGATGAATGACCATTTCCGGATACTGGAGCAAGGGATTGAGACCATGACCGTCCGTCTGGGAAACCAGCCGCAGCACGCCGCCCGCGCCGGGGGAAGCAAGCACCTGGAACGGGCTGGCGACAAAATTATTGAGCGTGAGAAAGAACAACTGGACGGATGCCAGGACCACGCCGACATAGGGCATCAGTTCCGGATGCTTGCCTCGATAGGCGAAAAGTGCGGAAAAAACATAAATTGAGAGCAAGAAGCTCCAGAACAGGAGTGAACCCTGCTGGCCGGACCACAACGCTGAGAATTTGTAGAGCGAACCCAGGTTGCGATTGCTGTGTTCGGCGACGTACGCCATCGAAAAATTGTCGGTGAAGAAAAGATAGACCAGGCTGGCAAAAGCGAGCCAGATAAGGGCGCAGACGGCGAACCCGGCGTTGCGCGCGGACTTGATCAAAAGAGGGCGGCGCGTAATGATCGCCGCGATTCCGCCTGCGATCGCGTAAATCGCCAGGGCGAATGCCAACAGTAGAGCGTACGATCCGAACAGGTCCAAAGTTGTTCCTCGATTCTTGCCTGTTCAACGGCCCGCTAGTCTCAGGAGGGCTCCAAATTCCAGGGGCCTCCGAGTCGCCGACGCGCCAAAGCCAGGGCTAAGGCGACGGAGCGCGGAGCCCGCATCAGGTAGAGCCCGCACCCGTCAGCTCTTGCTTTTCGGATCCGAAGAATAGGCAGCTGGGGCTGCGGGCTGGGCCTGCCCGGGGGCCGCCTCATACTTAGACGCGCACTTGGCCTGAAGGGTCTCAGCCACAAAACGGCCATCCGGGGTCACCTTACCTTCGACCAGGCATTGCGCGCCGTCCTTAAATGTGTCAGGAAGCGGGTCCGTTCCCACGTAACTGACGGGAAGGCCCTTGCCTTCCTCCATCAGGATGAAATCGACCCGGCCGGACAGGTGCTGAATCGACCCGGCCTTGACATCGCCGCCAACGCGAAGGCGCTGGTGCAGAGACGCCCCGCTCAATGTGGGGATCTCCGAGATCGTGTGGTAATACGTCTTGCTTTGTTGAGCACCGACGTAGGCCAAGCATGAGAGGGTGACGATGATGATGCCGGACCCAATCGCAAACTTCGCTTTCTTATTCACAAGTGCCCCCTAATCCAGAAGCTCGCCCCAGATTGCCGCAGTGTAATTCTATCACACCCCGGAGGAGGTTGTTGCGCAAGGTGTCTCGATATTCACTGTCCCACGGAACACCGCCTGGGAAGGGATGTCTCTTGCCCTGCTTTGATACTTCGAGCTACACGCTTCACTTGAAGCGTTCAGCGTAGAAGTAGGGCCCGCACCCTGGGCTCGTCAGTGGTGGCCCCTGGCCCAAGAGCAAAAGCGCGCCAATGCCGGCGTGCTCGAAGATTTCAATCAAAGGTTCCATGTCAGTTCCCAAGAGAGCGACGTGCTTGGGTTTGTAGTTAAATCGAATTCGTTTGACTAGAGTGGGTGCGAGACGCGAGATGCATTCGCGCGCCGCGCTGTCGCCGGTTTTTTGGCCCACCCCCGGTCTCCCCTGCATCCGGCCCGGACTCGCGGAATCTTGCGGCGTTACCGGGCATTCGGACAAATAAGTGAGGCAATACCCTCGTCTTTGGAATTCAAGCAGCTTGGCATTGCCGTCCTCGGGCGCAATATCCAGCGCGGAAAGGAATGAATCGAAAAAGTCGCGCGACTCCGGCGGCCTGTAAAAATCATCTTCGCGGCGCGGCATTGGCTGCAAGGCGACGAAGAGCACATTGACGTGGATCGGGCGAAATCGAGTGGCAAGCTCCAGGCGTTCCATCCGCGCAGCGATATGCTCAGCCGAGGCGGCAAGGCCGCATCCATCGCACAATATGGGAGTGGAGTTTGTGTCCATGTAATGCAATCATCCTACAACACTCATTGCAATGCAGGGTCGGGAAAGAGAATTTGGGTATGGGTGAGTTTGGAACGCCAATCTTCGATCACTTCCGGCTTGCCGACGACTCGCCCGGAATCCAGTTTCGTTCTTCCACAACGCCATTTCCCAGAGTCCAGGTCGTCCCGGAAAGAACTTGGGACCCACGCGTCATTTGCGTTCCCTCTAAGGTAAATCCCAAGTTCAATGACCAAGCGAAAATATTTGCTTGACACGCAGACATAACAGATGTATATACATGTAATATGAACAGGCTAGCTTTTGGAGACCAACGTGCAGATGCACTTTTTGAGTTGCCGTGCACGTGTCAGAACCTTCGCCGCCTCAGCCGGGTCATAACGCGGATTTACGACCAGGAACTGAGAACGGCAGGTCTTGAGATCACACAATTCG
>WNFA01006045.1_pt1 | contig 10137 bp, 8 predicted proteins | sample 5400481 | NCBI WGS metagenome assembly WNFA01 (sample SAMN13153340, study PRJNA577476) | soil metagenome | isolation source: 120 cm saprolite under Douglas fir tree site 2 hole 1 replicate 2 | place: USA:California | collected 2015-04-18 | reverse complement strand
CGGGCAGGTTCAACTCTCGCCCCAGGCTTCGGCCTACCTTGTGCGCGAAGTACGGGCGCCTGAAACGACAGGAGCATTGACCGAGCGCGAATCCGAAGTGCTGCGTCTCCTGGCCCAGGGGCAGTCAAATAAGGAAATAGCACAGACCCTCCAGATTGTCGAAGACACTGTCAAGACCCATGTCAAGCATATCTTGTCGAAGCTTGGCGTGCAGAGCCGCACCCAGGCAGCTCTGTGCGCAATGCGTCCGGGCATGCTTTCTGTCGAGCGCGGAAAGAAGCTGGAGTAAACGCCTTGAGTTATCCTTATGTTGCTGGCGCTATCCTCACCAGTGTACAGCCCAGGTGAGTTGAACAGAGGCATGGACATGAAGCATGTTGAACGCGTCTCCTCGCCGAAAGCAAGCACAGAGCCACGGTGGAGACGCTACGCGAGCGATAGTGCGCTGGCCATAGTAGGAGTAGCGCTGGTCACCAGCGTGATCGCCGTCGCTCAGCTCTACCCGAGGATTCCTACCATCTCGTTTGTCTATCTGCTGGTGGTTTTGGCATTAGCAGGTACACGTGGTCTGTATGCCGCGAGCCTGGCTTCACTGCTGGCCGTGCTCGCCTTCGACTTCTTCCTCGTTCCCCCGCTGTACACGTTTGTCGTCTTCAAATTTGAAGATTTGCTCACGCTCTCTGTCTTCCTGGCGACAGCAATCATGACGAGTCAATTGGCCTCGGCGCTGCGCCGGCGTGCTGAGCAAGCAAGCAGTCGAGAGCATGAACTACGTCTCCTCTATGAGCAGGCACAGGAACTGGCAGCTCTTCAGGAGAGGCAACGCCTTGCCCGGGAACTCCATGACTCGGTCTCACAGGCCCTCTACGGCATCAGTCTCGGGGCTCATACCGCCGGAGAGGCGCTGGAGAGCGATCCAGAGCAGGCTATGGCATCGATCGAATATGTGATTGCACTCGCCGAAGCGGGGCTGGCTGAGATGCGCGCGCTCATCTTCGAACTTCGCCCCGAATCTCTGGAAATAGAAGGACTGGTGGCCGCTCTCACCAAGCAAGTGGCGGTCTTGCGGACCCGCTACAAGTTGACGGTCGATGCGGTCCTGGACAATGAGCCCGATCTCCCGCTGGAGATGAAACACGCTCTGTACCGCATCGCGCAGGAAGCGCTCCACAACATTGTCAGGCATGCTCGCGCCAGTACCGTTGCACTACGACTCGCACGACAGGAAAACGAGATCATCCTCCAGGTACATGATAATGGGAAAGGCTTTGACCCGACAAGTCCCTTCCCAGGACACTTCGGTGTACGCTCAATGGAGGAACGCGTCGCCAAGATGGGTGGCACTCTCACGATCGAGAGCGCGCCAGGACAGGGGACATGCATAGATGTTCGGGTGCCTCTCTTGAACGCCTGAAAATAAAGCTTTAAGGGGCATTGGGGTGGCGCATTAACCATGCTTGTGCTATCCTTAGTCAAGGAGAATGACGTGGTTTGACGTTTTGCGTATCAACCACATATAATACACCTTTTACAAGTAATTCCTTTGGATCAGGGCGGCCTGAGGCCCCAAGCTTTCCATCAGGACGCAGATACTGGTGGACTCCAGCTACCTTTTGGCCCTTATTATTGATATATATTATATACTGGCTCCTGGTACAAATCGGCTCTTTAGCGCGGGGGGAGCTTGGATGGCTATTTGCCACAAGCTTAGATCGCAGCAGTCCCTTCTGGGCTCGTTCCCAGTACTTGCCATGGTTAAATATCTTACGGAGCACATCTTCACTAACGCGCCTGATAGGAGGCTTAGGCATGTCTCATTCCCTTGATTACAACATACGTGAACACTTGGCTACGTACCTCGCAGGTGAAATTTCACTTCATGAGTTTGAGGACTGGTTCTTCCCAGAGACATGGAATGTGGACCAAGCAGATAACCTAGCCCTAACAAACTTAGTGTATCAGATTAAGCTGCGTTGGGCGGAGTTCTCTAACGGAGATTGGACGGGAGGTGAGTTACGTAGCATGCTCCGATCGCTGCTTGAGAAGCATATATTGACAGAGACACCATTCCAAGTAGTATTCGGAACATCAAACAGAAGTTTCCAGATTCCGATCTCAATTAGATACTCGGGCCAATCCGTTGATATAAAACCCTCAACGGTATACGTGTAAAGAGCTGGTCTTCTAGGAGTATATCAAACCAATATACGCCTTCCTGATCTATTGTCATGTTCAGGGCCAAGATGAGATTGACGCCTCGATCGTCTCCTTCAAAAAGGACAGGTAGTAGTTGTTCTGGTAATGTTATGCCAGATGGGGTTTCTGTCCTCCATTTCACCGTATGCCTTCCTTTTGCGCTACCAGATTTGAAGGAGATAAAGGCGGTGAGATTAACAGCTATAGGCGGCATCGTTTCAGGAGATCCTGCCGCACTGGTTGTTACTGCAATTCGATCTGTTATGCGAATCAGACTAACCGTTTCGTCTTTTTCCTGAATTACTCGCTCGCAGATGAGTGCTGCAATCAAATAAGGTCCATTACTATTTGTAGTCATGGCTCTCACCTCGCAAAGTTCTTAGTACTTAATGTATGGTGTGCTTTCCATGTCAGGGTTAGCGCGAATTTCTTTACTATAGGCTAAACGGTGTTTTTCTTCTCATCCTCACTACGTATCTTCTGGGTTATTCATGAGCCATAACCAAATAATCGCTGGGTATATGTCCCTTCGTATCGGTAGCCTTGAACGTGTCTGCAAGTATAGCATATTCCCTACTATCTGTCAGTAGACGCGCTCACAGTCTGGCTTCTTTTTTGCTGGATATCATCTTGAGTAGACGCCTATGCAAGTTTGAGGCCGAAGGGTCTTCTGGATGCTATAATATGCGAAAAAAGACGGCGAAAAACACCGTTAAGCGAGCAGGAAATGCTTAACGGTTTGTTTGCCTGCCTTCGGCCTGGGGAGTGACTTCAGCAATTTGGGGTAGTCGGGGTTGAAAGAGGCTGGGCAGTATCGGTGTATGATATAATAAGCTGGAATATTTATGAACAACCAGCGGAAAGCCGCCCGATAGATACACGAAAGCAATAGCCCTGACCAGGCAGTAGGAGAATAAACACCATGCAATTCATTGGGAAAATCATGGGCGATCCCAATAAAAAAGACATCAAAGCTATACGGCCTCTTATAGATAAAATAAATGCTCTCGAACCGGCCATGAAAAAGTTGAGCGATGAAGAACTAGCCGCGAAAACAGCGGAATTTCGCTCGCAGCTCTTCCTTTACCTTAAAGGAGGGATGGTGCTCGAAGACGAATTGGTTAAGCTCTTCCGCGAGTCCCTGCAAAGTGTAGAACCCCTGGCCGGAAAATTCACCGCTGCCCAGCTCCATGCCGCAGTCACCGAATTTCGCCAGAGCATTGAAAGACGGCGCAACCCGGAACAGGACCTCAGAGATGACCTTCCTACCACCCTCTCCGAGTGCTTTGAAACAGGCTACGCGCAGCTGGCTCCCACGCTCGATGAGTTGAGAGTCAAAGCAGCCATTGACCTCGCTGATGAGCGCCAGGAGTGGCCCGACGAAGCATCAGACCCGCGACATGCTGCACTCTCGCTTTTGAAAAAAATCGAGCCTGACCTGGAGGAAATTGATCCTTCCTTCTTAAAGGATGCATTCGACGCGGCCTGGTCTCGTTTTGAAGAGGCCCGCGACAACGTTTCCGATAAAGAGGAGGGCGCAAACGAACGCCTTGAGCAACTGCTGGGTGACATTCTCGCTCCCCTGCAAGAAGAACTCGTCGCCATCAAAGCCGGGGCCGTGGACAAACTCGTTCCTGAGATGGCGAAGCGCTACCGGACGGGCAAAACGCTCGAAGACCTGCTGCCTGAAGCGTTCGCCGTCGTGCGCGAAACTGGCCGCCGTACTATCAAGATGCGCCACTACGATGTGCAGCTCATTGGAGGCGTCGTCCTCCACCAGGGCAAGATCGCCGAGATGAAGACCGGTGAAGGTAAAACGCTTGTCGCTACCCTGCCCGTTTACCTGAATGCGCTGGCTGGGAAAGGTGTCCATATCGTCACCGTCAACGACTACCTGGCTCGCCGTGACGCCGACTGGATGGGAGAGATCTACACCTTCCTCGGCCTGACCGTCGGTGTCATCGTCAATGCCGTCGAGCCGCAGACGCCCGAACGCCGTGCCGCTTACCAGGCTGATATCACCTATGGCACGAACAACGAGTTCGGCTTTGACTACCTGCGCGACAACATGGTCACTGCGCTCGACCAGACGGTGCAGCGCGCACTTACCTACGCCATCGTGGACGAGGTCGATAACATCCTCATCGACGAGGCGCGTACCCCCCTCATCATTTCAGGCCAGGGCGAAGAATCCACCGATCAATATGTCCAGTTCGCACGTTGGGCTCCCCGTTTGAGAGCAGAAACCGACTATACCATCGAAGAGAAAACGCGCACCGTCATCCTGACCGAGGACGGCATCGAGAAGCTTGAGCGCCTGGCTGGCGTCAAGAACATCTATGATGAAAGCAATCTCGACCTGACGCGCTACATGGAGAACGCCATCAAGGCCGAGATCATCTTCAAGCGCGACAAAGACTATATCGTCAAAGACGGCGAGGTCATCATTGTCGATGAGTTTACTGGGCGCCTGATGCCTGGCCGCCGCTACAGCGAAGGTCTCCACCAGGCCATCGAAGCCAAGGAAGGTGTCAAGGTCCAGCGGGAAAACCACACGCTCGCAACGATCACCTTCCAGAACTTCTTCCGCCTGTACAAAAAACTCGCTGGCATGACTGGTACCGCCCTCACCGAGGCGCAGGAATTCGATAAAATCTATAAGCTGGATGTCATCAGCATTCCACCCAACATGCCCATGATTCGCGACGATCTGCCCGACCTGATCTACCGCACAACCAGCGCGAAATTCAACGCTGTAGTTGAAGAGATCAAAGTCCTGAACGAAACAGGCGTACCGGTCCTGGTTGGTACTACCTCCGTTGAGACCTCGGAATACCTTGCAGATCTCCTCGATAAACAGGGCGTGCCACATCACGTGCTCAACGCGAAACACCACGAGCGTGAGGCGCAGATCGTCGCCCAGGCGGGGCGCGGTGGTGCGGTCACCATCGCAACCAACATGGCCGGCCGTGGTACCGACATCTTGCTGGGGGGCAATCCTGTCAGCTACTTCGATTCCATCCTGCGCAGGCATGCCGAGCGCGTAGACTACATCCGCGACATTCCTGAGACGACCGACGACGAGCGCGCGGAGAAAGAGGAAGCGATCCGGCAGTACATCGAGAGTATGACCGAGGAGGAGAAGAACGAACTCTTCGAGCAAAAAATCCGTGAGTGCGAAGAGGACCACGAGAGCGTCGTCGCCCTGGGTGGCCTGCATATCATCGGAACCGAGCGCCACGAGTCTCGCCGCATCGACAACCAGTTGCGCGGCCGCTCTGGCCGCCAGGGCGACCCCGGCCAGTCCCGTTTCTTCCTGGCGTTGGACGATGAATTGATGCGCCGCTTCGCTGCCGATCGCGTCGCCAAGGTCATGGAGATGGTGGGCATGGAAGAAGACATGCCGCTCGAGAGCGCTATGGTCTCGCGCTTCATCGAACAGGCTCAGACCAAGGTGGAAGGCTATAACTTCGACATCCGCAAAAACGTCGTCGACTATGACGATGTCATCGCCAGGCAGCGCGAAGTCATCTACGCTGATCGCCGCGCCGTGCTGGAACGCGCCGATATGCACGAGCGCGTCTTGCAGATGATCCGCGCCGAGGTGAGCAAAGTAGTGGACCAGTGTATCCCCGGTAACATGGTCACGGAGGAGGAAGAGCTGGAAAAACTCTTCTCGGTCATGGAGACATGGGTACATGTGCCCGAGGAACTCATTCCGGAGAACATTCACTCCGCTCGCCGCGAAGACCTCAAGCGAAAACTGATCGACCTGGTCATAGATCACTACGAAGAGCAGGGCAGCAACATCGACAAACTCAGGGCCGAGAACCCTGGCCGCCAGGTCGAAACCCTGCGCGACCTGGAGCGCATCTTCACCCTTCAAGTCCTGGACCGCCTGTGGATGGACCACATCGATGCGCTGGATGTCATGCGTTCAGGTATCGGCCTGCGCTCATATGGGCAGCGCGACCCGCTGGTCGAGTTCAAAAACGAAGCCTTCCGCATGTTCGAGGACCTCAAGCAGCTCATCCAGCACTACATCGTGGATGCCCTGCTCAAGCTCCTGCGCTTCGAATTGAAACTCGCTGAGCAGCAGCCGCCCGCGCCCAAACGCAGAGCGCCGCGCAACCTGCGCACCAATGTCGATGATATCGCCAGGGCCAGCGGCCAGGCCAAAACCGACAGTTCCGAGGAACGCCACAAAGTGCCTGCTAAGTACGCTTCAGGCGGGAGCTCGCGCCATAATGGTCGCGCTGGTGGCAATGGGCGCACGCCAACAGCCGCGCCATCGCCTCGTCCCGCTGTCCCGGCAAAAATTGGCCGCAACGATCCATGCCCCTGCGGCAGTGGCAAAAAATACAAGAAATGCCACGGCGCCTGAAGCATGGTGAGAAAACCTACGTCAGACCCGCGTCCCTGGCGCGGATAATCGCCTGGGCGCGGTCGGCCACCTGTAACTTGCTGAAGATATTCGAAACATAGTTGCCGACCGTCTTGGTACTCAATGCCAGTTCCTTCGCAATGTCATTGTTCGTCCTGCCGCGGGCAATCATTTGCAGTATCTCGCGTTCCCGCTCCGTGAGCGTCGGGAAGATCTCCTTTGGCGCGGCCGGGCGTGGAGCCGCGAAAAAGTCCATCAATCGCGTGGCGATGGCCGGGCTGAAAATGGCCTCACCGCTGCCCACTGCCCGGATTGCCCGCAGCATCTCCTCCTCCTTCGCGTCTTTCAGGATGTAGCCGCGTGCCCCGGCGCGTAAAGCGGTGAAGATGGATGCATCATCCTCGAAGAGCGTGACAACGAGAATACGAATGTGAGGGCTCGTATGCAGAATCTGCCGTGTGGCCTCAATGCCGTTGATGCCTGGCATCTGCAGATCCATCAGGATCACATCGGGTTGTAAAGCGGCAGCCAGCTCGATGGCCTCCTGCCCTGTTGTCGCTTCCCCTACAACCTCGGTACCGGGCGTGGCCGTGAGCAATGCCCGCATCCCTTTACGAAACAGCGGGTGATCATCAGCGATCAGAATACGGAGAGGTTCCATACGATTCACTCCTTGAGCAGGGGAAGCCTGACCAGCACGCGCGTACCCTGTCCTGGCGCTGTTTCTATCATACATGAACCTCCCAGCTCTGCTGCGCGTTCGCGCATCGAGAGGAGTCCCACACCGGCGTGCGGCTCTGTTGGCAGCCCCACTCCATCATCCGTGATCTCGAGTTGCAGCCCATCGAGCAGCGCAAGACGGACCACGCAATTACGCGCCTGCGCATGGCGCGTAACATTGTTCAGCGCCTCTTGTGTGACGCGGTAAGCAGCCACCTCTACAGCGGCGGGCAGCGCAGGAAGTTGTTCTGGCGCCTCCACGACTATGTGAAGATTTGCACCGGTCTGCGTCGCTTGCTTATTCCCACTGCCGGATATGCTGCACTGCGTGGCATACTGCTGGATTGCCGCGACCAATCCCAATTCATCCAGGGTGGGCGGGCGCAGCGCGTAGACCAGGCGGCGTATGTCGCCAACGGCGGAGCGAATCTCTGCCTGCAAATCAGCCAGTTCTTCTTCCGCAGCAGCAGGGTCGTGCCGGACTATAGCACGAATAGCCCCCGCCTGCAGGTGCAGCGCGGCAAGGGTCGAACCAAGGCCATCATGCAGATCGCGCCGTAAGCGACGGCGTTCCTCTTCCCGGGTGGTAACCAATCGCTCACGTGAGTGCTGCAGGTCTGTGGTGAGACGCACGGCATGGACAGCGACGCCAGCCTGGTGGGCGATATCTTCGAGTAACCTCTGGTCCGCGGCAGTGAAAGCGTCCCCTGGGGCACGTGAGGCAAGCAGCAACTGACCAATGATTTCTGCCTGGTAGACCAGCGGCAGGATCAATGGCTTGCCCTGGGAAAGCCCATACGAGGCGGTGATGGAGAAGGCATCGTCTTGCTTCAAAGCGATTGCTACATAGGGTAATTTGAGCGCTTGAGCGACGGTCTCGACGATCGTCGGTAGCACCGCCTCGGGAGCAAGTGTCACCTCCAGGCGTTGACCAAGGCGTGAGAGCACTACATATGGCTCATCGCGCTCGCCATACATCAGGCGGTTGATCAGCCGCTGCAGACGAGCGCGCAGCGGTTGAAACAGGACCGCGACGAGACCTGTGGCCAGCAGCGAGTTGATGGGACTTCCAGAGGTATGCAGCAGTGTGCCCAGGGTGCTTACCACGAGGACATACACGCCTACGACGCTGGCTGTGAGGATACCATACACCAGCGTGCGATTGATGAGAATATCAATATCGAAAAGGCGGTAGCGCAAAATGGCGATGGGCAATACCAGGGGATAGGGCAAAACCAGCAGCCCGAGTCCGTCCGAATTGAGCAGTGGTTGCCCCAGGATAAAGGTAGGGAGATACCAGAGAAAGAAGGTACTTCCCCCGCACACAAGGCCAGCAAACATGAGCCAGCGGATTTTTTGGCGGTCGGCAGTGGTACGAAGTATTCGGTAACCCCAAATCACAATGACAATGGTCAAGACAAGATAGATGGCGGGAAGTACGCTCTCGATTGTACCCCAGCTGTCAATCCAATCAAGGGTGCTTGCAGCTCCCGGCCACACACTTATAAGGTACGCACAGGAGAGCGCGTAAGGCACGATGTAGATGAGTGGGATCACCCATCGCCATTTGACGACGACCGGGTGCGGTTGGGGAAAGACCAGCGCGAAGTGAAGTAAACCGACCCAGAAAAGCGTGTACACACCAAAAGTCGTGGCTACGTAGAGCCAGAAACCAACGCCGTTGACCAGGTCACCCACTTGCAGACCCAGCGACCAGGTGGTGGCGCCCGTGATGCTAGCTGCAATGAGGAGCTGCACCCGGGCCGCGCGATCATCGGGACGCAGGAGAAAGACGAATGCCGCCACCAAGAGAAAGACCAGCGCGAAGAGCACCGTGCTCCACTCGTGTATCAGGATGGCGCCCAGGGGGTATGGTCCCAGGGTCACAGGTATATCCAGGTGTTGCCCGCTGCGCACAATCGTATAGGTAACCATCTGACCAAACTGCCAGTGCGGTCGCGGGGTGCCAGGCTGGAAGAGCGCTCGCGCCCATGACTCCATACTTCTCCCCGCCACGGCGACAACCTCGTCTCCTTGCCGCAAGCCGCCAGGTTCTTCCTGGATCGGCGTTACGATAACTCCATCGGATCTCAAGACAGGTTGTCCTGGCGCCAGGCGTGCGCCGTCGGAGGGGCTGGTCAATTGGAGCAAGAGGAAAGCCACGCCAAGCAAGACAGCAGTTATCGCAACGATCACAACTGCCAAACGGGTACGTGCTGGCTCTTGCATCCTCTCGCGCCTCCAGGGGTCGAATGAGTTTGGTTCAATCTCAGCGTATTGTACCATACGAGCGGGAGCCTGGCGACCGCAAGGGTCGACCCCACGATAAATCGGGGGCCTACAACGCTCTGGTGGGTGAAGCGAGCGTAGTGGCAGGGCTTGCCCCTGTCAGACCTACTGAAAAAATTAAAGGGAAGGTGGTGGTTGTCCTGTACTGCCCTTGTTTTGGACGGCAAGCAGCACAGGACAAGTGAATGAAGTCGCTGGAAACGCTTAAGACTAACCTTGACCTGGTTAATGACCTACAGCCTTTATGCGCTCGGGACGACGGAAGAAGTAGTAGATGACTGCGCCGAACAAAGGGATGAGGAGAATGATCAGTGTCCAGGTCAATTTGTCGTTGCCCTCAGATGGCTCGTTTGATGCGCAGTCCGTCCGCATCCAGAGCCAGAAGACCGTCGCCGCGAGCGATATAAGCACTGCGGGGCCAGGAAGTGGCATGCGGAACATGGTTGTTTTCTCCTTTAACTAGCAATTCATATCAAATCCGTTTAGAAAGCGATTATCGGAGGTACCACTACACCTCCGGTCATGTTAGTTCTTAATTTGGGTCGGCG
>WNFA01006044.1_pt1 | contig 10138 bp, 10 predicted proteins | sample 5400481 | NCBI WGS metagenome assembly WNFA01 (sample SAMN13153340, study PRJNA577476) | soil metagenome | isolation source: 120 cm saprolite under Douglas fir tree site 2 hole 1 replicate 2 | place: USA:California | collected 2015-04-18 | reverse complement strand
AGCTTTTCGTACTGGCGGAAGTGGTTCTGGACCGTGATCGTGGCGATCGTCTTCTGCTCCTGCTGGACCTTGACGCCCTCCTTGGCCTCGACCGCCTGGTGCAGGCCGTCGGACCAGCGCCGGCCGACCATCGTGCGGCCGGTGAACTCATCGACGATGATCACCTCGCCGTCCTTGACCAGGTAGTCGCGATCGCGCAGGAACAGCGCCTTCGCCTTCAAGGCCTGGTTGATCTGGTGCGCCTCGATCACGTTTTCGAGGTCGTAGATGTTGCGGATGCTCGTCCAGCGCTCCATCTTTGCGATGCCCGCTTCGGTGAGCGACGCGGACTTGTGCTTGAGGTCGACCTCGTAGTCCTCGATCTCGACCAGCCGCCCAGCCCAACGCGCGTACTCGTAATACTTCTCGGTCGACTCTTCGGACTGCCCCGAGATGATGTGCGGCGTGCGCGCCTCGTCGATCAGGATCGAGTCGACCTCGTCCACGATCGCGTAGTGGAGCTTGCGCTGGCTGCACTGGTTGAGATCGAGCGCCATGTTGTCGCGCAGGTAGTCGAACGCCAGCTCGGAGTTGGTCGCATAAGTGATGTCCGCGAGGTACGCCTCTTTCTTGGTTGCGGGACGGAGGTGCTGCAGCCGGCTGTCAGGGTGGGTCTCGTCGAGGAACTCGGGATCGTAGATGAAGGTGCCTGAGGTGCCGACATTGACGCCGACGGTCAATCCCAGCAGGTGGTAGATCGGTCCCATCCATCCGGCGTCACGGCGAGCGAGGTAATCGTTGACGGTGACCAGGTGCACGCCCTCACCGGCGAGGGCGTTCAGGTACAGGGCCAGGCTGGCCACCAGCGTCTTCCCTTCTCCGGTCTTCATCTCGGCGATCTTGCCCTGGTGCAGCACGATGCCTCCCACCAGCTGGACGTCGAAGTGCCTGAGGCCGATGGCCCGGCGGCCGGCCTCGCGACAGACGGCGAAAGCCTCGATCAGAAGCTCGTCGAGGTCATGGCCGTCGCGAGCGCGCTGGCGCACCTCGTCGGACCGCGCGCGCAAGCCGGCGTCGTCGAGCGCCTTGAGCTCAGGCTCGAGCTCGTTCACGGCGGCCGCCACCGCCAGGTGTCGTTTGACTTCCCGCTCGTTCGGGTCCAGGAGTTTGGTGAGGTTCAGCATCAGGTCTAGATCTAGGGTACCTGCTCAGATTCTTTCCCTAGGCCGGGTTGGGTTAATCGGCCAGGGGGAGGCGGGAACCTAGGGAACGACCGGCTCGATGATCGCGACCGACCCGTCGGGGCGCCTGAACGCGATCTGGATGCCACCTGAGAATTCGTCGAGGAACACATGAAAAGCCTGGCCGTCCTGATCGAGCTCGGTGATCGCTTGCTCGAGCGATTCGGGGAGCAGCTTGATGCGAATCCTCTCGGGTTCGGTGGAGCGCGGCTTTGAAGACTTCGGCGGCGGCGGAACTCGGAGGGGCGAGACCTCCAGGTGCCGATGGGTCCTGATCTCCTTGAGCTTGACCACCTGTCGATCGATCTTGTCGAGGGCGAGATCGAGTGCTGACTGCGCATCGACTCCGCGCTCGGTGGCCCTCAGCAAGGGCGTGCGGCGCCCGTTCACGTGGACATTGATACGGCACACGATGGTCGCGAGCCCGAAGCGCTTGCGCTCTTCGGAAAAATCCACGTCCGCGTCGGCCACCTTGCCGAAATGGCGCTCGAGGCGACTCAGCTTGCGCTCGGCATAGGCCTTGAGCTCGGGCTTGAGCCCGCCCGTGCGGTCGTTCAGGACGACCTTCACAGCCTGAGTATATGACTGAAAATGCGCTCTGCGCGCACCTGGCGCCCGACCAGCGGGAGCTCTAGCGCTTCGAGGGCTTGTAACCCACCGGCGGCGGGAAGAGCGATGTGATCTCTTTCGGCAGCGGGATGCCCTGCATGAAGATGCGCTCCAGGATCTTGGGCCGCAGGCCGGTGGGCTTGAACTCGGCGATGACCTTGCCATCGGGCGTCGCGCCCTTCTGCTCGAGGATGAAGAGGTCCTGCATCGTGATGATTTCCTGCTCCATGCCCACGACCTCGGTGATGTTAGTCACCTTGCGCGAGCCGTCGCGAAGCCGGCTCAGCTGGACAAAGAGGTTGATGGCGCCGGCGATCTGCTGCCGGATCGCACGAACGGGCAGGTCGACGCCGGCCATCAGCACCAGCGTCTCGAGCCGGGCGAGCGCGTCACGCGGGGTGTTGGCGTGCAGCGTGGTCATCGAACCGTCATGACCGGTGTTCATGGCCTGGAGCATGTCCAGCGCCTCACCGCCACGGCACTCGCCGACGACGATTCGCTCCGGGCGCATGCGCAGGGCGTTGATCACGAGGCGCTGAATCGAGATCTCGCCTTCGCCGTTGATGTCTTTGGGACGCGTTTCCATGCGACACACGTGCTCCTGGTGGAGCTGCAGCTCGGCTGCGTCTTCGATGGTGACGATGCGGTCCTCGACAGGAATGAATCCCGAGAGAACGTTGAGGAACGTCGTCTTGCCGGTGCCGGTACCACCCGAGATGACGATGTTGGCCTTGGCGAGCACAGCGGCCTTCATGAAGCCAAACCCCGCCTCGTTGCAACTGCCGAACCGGATCAGGTCGTCGACCTGGTACGGGTCGCGCGAGAACTTGCGGACCGTGAGCAGAGGCCCGTTCAGTGCCAGCGGCCGGATGACCGCATTGACACGGGAGCCATCGGCAAGACGGGCGTCGCAGAGCGGCGTGCGTTCGTCGATGCGCCGGCCGACCGTGCGGACGATGAACTGGATGACGTTGAGCAGCTGGTCCTCGTCAACGAACTTGATGTTCGTGAGGACGACCTTGCCGGACATTTCAACGTATACGTGGTCGCTGCCGTTGACCATGATCTCGGTGACACGATCGTCACGAATCAGAGGTTCGATCGGCCCTAGCTGCTGGTAGTACTCATCGATATTGATCCCGGGGATCCGAACTGCCATTCGTCAGCCTCCCGCTGTGATACCGCCGCCGACCAACTATAAAGCCCGGGCCCTGACCTTCATCCCGCTACACGGGCCACCGCCGCCCCGATCACCGGGCCCGATCCACCGGCTCTAAGAGCCTCCGCGCACGCCTCCAGGGTGGCCCCCGTAGTCAAGACGTCGTCGATGATCAGGATCGATCTGCCGGCCAGATCGGGTCCATGCCAGGCGAAGGCGCCCCGGACGTTGTTCTGGCGCCACAGGCGATCGTGGCCCACCTGCGGCGGTGTGGCGCGCGTGCGGACGAGCTGCCCGGGCGGTCCTTCCAGGGCCATACGGGCCCTCAGCTGGCATGTGAGCAGCTCCGATTGGTTGAATCCCCGGGCCCGCGCCCGCTCCGGGTGAAGCGGAACCGCCAGCGCCCAGGACGCGGCAAGACCTTCGACCACCAGCCGTTCGGCGAGCAACAGCGCCAGCGGTGCGGCCAGGCGTCGCCAGCCTTTGTATTTGAATCTGTGAATCGCGTGCTCGATCGGGCCCTCATAGGCCACAGCGGAGCGCAGGCGCGCCAGCGAGCGGAGGCGCCGCCGGCAGCCACAGTCTGGGCGCGCGGACTCGACCTCAGCCCCGCATCGACGGCAGAGCGGCTCCTGCAGGCGTCTGATGCATCCACGGCATCGATCGCAAAGCCACGTACCGATCGCGAGGCAGCCGCCACACCGAGGCGGCAGCACGAAGTCGATTAGGCCCGAAAGCACGCCCTCCGAGGCTACCGGCCGACGTCAAGCCTGCCTTTACAGGGCGGATGCAAATATCAGCTGATAAGAATCTGATCGCCGGGCTGCAGGCCCATTTCCGCCGTCGAGCCGGCGGGCAGCTCGAGGACGCTTTGTGCGCCCCATACAAACCACACCACGCCCCACCAAGGAGGCAGCCTCGAGTAGACCTTCTTCACACGTTCCTTGTTGTCGAGGAATACCGCGTCAATAGCAAATCTCATGAAGATCATGGTGACGCTGCCGCCCTCGCACGGGTTGATCCACATCCCGCGTCCCGGTTCCAGCGTGCGGCGGAACATGAGGCCGATGCCTCGGCCGAAAACGGTGCGAGGAACATCCAACTCTTCCGCGAGCACTTTGCCTGTGCGCTCGTGCACAGCTCGAGGACGTGCCATATGGATGGCGTAGCGTAGCGTGAGGATGGAGTTCGACAGCGACGGAGTGCGCCTTAATTACGAACTCCATGGTCCCGAGGCGGGACCGCCCGTGGTGTTGGTGCACGGCTTCGCCTCGGACTACAAGCTCAACTGGCTCGGGACGCGGTGGCAAGAGAGCCTGACCGGCGCGGGTTATCGCGTCATCGGCCTCGATTGCCGCGGCCATGGCCGCAGCGACAAGCCGCACGATCCAGCCGCGTACGCGATCGATGTCATGGCCGCCGACGTGCGCCGCCTGCTCGACGAGCTGGGTGTTCCTTCCGCCCACTACACCGGCTACTCGATGGGAGCTCGAATCGGGCTGCAGTCGGTGCTCGATTTTCCTGAGCGGGTTCGTCGCGCGGTTCTGGGCGGATTGGGTGCGAGCGGCGCCGTCGAGGATGCCGCGCGGATTGCGCGAGCGCTCCGCGGCGGAAACCCCGAGAGTCCCTCCGCGCAATCGTTTCAGAAATTCGCGTCTGCTCGGTCGATCAACGACCTGCAGGCTCTGGCCGCGTGCATCGAAGGCTTGGGGCGAAGTTCCCAGCTCGACCCCGAGAGGCTCGCTGCGATCCGCACGCCGATCCTGCTGGTGGCGGGAGAGCGTGACGAGATCGCGCGCGACGCGGCCGCGCTCGCTGGCCAGATTCCTTCTGCGCAGCTGGTCATCGTTCCCGGCCGCGACCACATGGGCACCGTGCCCGCCGGCCAATTCAAGGAGGCGGCTCTGGAGTTCCTGGCCGAAACTGACTTTGGCGGGGCCCTCCCCTCCCCCAGAGCCCAACCGACCTAGCGCTCGAATTCAACCACGGGCTCGAGGGGATGCAAACCCTGGGTGTTAAGACCGGACGCTAGGCCCGGTGGTGGTAGCGGATCCGGTGCTTGGTCCGAATCATCGCCACACCGGTCGGCACAATCGAGATCGTCCCATCCGGCTCGAGGACCGCGAGCTGCACTTCCTTCAAGTCGGTGATGCCGTGCTCGCGCATCGACATCTCAACCTCTTCCTGGTCGACGCCTTCGCGCTTCATCCCATCGGGCAGGTACTTGCCCTCTCGCACGATGACCGCCGGCGCCGGAGTGAAGAGCCGATGGAAGCGCGGCAGGTTGTCAAGCATGCCGACCATGTAGTTCAATCCGACGAGGGTCACGATCAGGATGAAGCCGCCCAACAAGGAGGTGTCCGGCCCGGTGATGGCGGGCTGCAGCGCGTTGGCGACCAGCAGGATGAAAACGAGGTCGTACAGCGTGAACTGACCCACCTCGCGCTTGCCAAATAACCGGAGCGCGAGCAGCAGCCCGGCATAGATCAGCACCGCGCGAACGACGAGCTCCCACCACGGGATGCTCAAGTGCAGAAAAGAGGGCGTGCGTTACCTCGGGCGAAGCAGGATCAGCGCCGCGGGTCCGAGCAGGACGATCCAGAGCGTCGGGAAGATGCAGCCGACCATCGGCAGCATCATCTTCAAGGTCGCCTGCGCAGCCTTCTCCTGAGCCCGCTGGCGCCGCTTGCGCCGCATCTCGTCGGCCTGGATGCGAAGGATCTTGCCGATGCCGGTGCCGAACTGCTCCGACTGGATCACAGCCTGGATGAAGTTATGGAGGTCCTCGACGCCGCTGCTGCGCCCCATCTCGTCCATCGCCTCGAGGCGCGGACGGCCGAGGTTGACCTCACGCAGCACCTTGGCGAACTCTTCGGACAGCGCGTTCTTGTACTTGTCAGTCACCCGCGCCAGTGAGGCATCAAAGCCAAGCCCAGCGTCGACTGCAATAACCAGTAGGTCCATGGCGTCGGGAAGACCTTTCTGGATTTCCTGCCGCCTCGCATTCACCTTCTGCTGAAGCCACATCTGTGGCAAGAAGTAACCCAGGACGGCGCCCGCCAAGAGCGCGACCACCAGGTACAGAGTGTTTTGGAGCAAGTAGCCGAGCAGCAAACCGACTGCTGCCAGCACGGCCGCGGCGACGATCCTGATTGCGCCAAAGTCCTCGGGCGTCAGGTTGCCCGGCCGACCGGCAAGGTCGAGTTTGTTCTGCAGGTCCTGTCGCTGCTTCTGCGGCGTCGAGCGGGACAGGATGCTGCCGAGTCGCAAAAGAGCCGGTCGCAGGAACCGCTCGGTGAACGGTCTCTGGAGCTCGACCTCCTCTATCGTCATCGGCCTTGCCTCGCCACCCGCCCCGTACACCTGGAGGCGCTGCTGGACCATCGCGGCAGTATTGACATTCGGGGTACGCGCAAGGCCAAGGAAGGCGATGAAGATTCCAAGGCCGACCAATAACGCAAAAAGGACAATCATCAGCTCATACCTCGATCGCGACCACGCGACGAATGATCAGGTTGCCGATGAAAATCATGAAGACGCCGATCGCGATCAGCGCCCAGCCGTAGAAGCTTTCGAACATGGGCCGAAAGTAGGACGGCGTGACGAAGTACATGAAGACCGCGAGCACGATAGGCAGGAACGTGATCAGGGTGCCCGAAGCGCGGGCCTGTGCCGTGAGGGTTGCGATCTCGCCCTTGATGCGGACTCGCTCTCGGATTGTGTAGGCGATGTTGTCGAGGATCTCGGCCAGGTTGCCACCGACGGTGCGGTGGATCGAGTAGGCCGTTGCCACCAGGTCGAAGTCAGCGCTGGCGATGCGCTTGGTGATGTTCGACAAAGCCTCGTCAGGTGACCCACCGAGGTTCATCTCGCGGACTGCTCGCGAGAACTCCTCTGAAATCGGCGGAACGGCGTTCTTGGCGACCGTGTCGATCGCCTGCGCGAACGAATAGCCGGCCTTGAGAGCGTTCGACAGCAGGGTCAACGTATCGCCGAGCTGCCCGTTGAACGCCCTCAGGCGCCGGCCCACTCGGTACTTCACGTAGACGCCCGGCAGCAGGTAACCGAGGATGCCGAGTCCGACAATCTGGATGATCCCGCCAGGGAAGCCGAACCGGATCAGTCCGACCAGCATGAAAAATGCCGTGCTGCCGAGCTGGATCATGAAGTACTCGGACGTGCGGAGCTTCAGATCCGCCCGGTTCAACTGCTCGGCCACCGACGGCTTGCCCTTCTTGGCGTTGCCGCGGCCGACGCGATCGGCGGCCGGCTGGAACAAACGGTTCAGCGTGTCCCGGAAACCCGTTGCCGGGGGAAGAGTCGTCGCGCCGGCTGTCGTGACTCCATACGCAGCCAGGCGCGCCTGAAAATCCTCGGTGCCACCTGCAGCGCGCCGCATCTGGCTGAGTCCGATGAAGAGCAGGAAAACGCCGGCGAAGGCGACAAGGGCGAAGATCACGCCTAACGGCATCTGAGACCTCCTAGGGTTAGTACAGCTTATCCGGCGGGGGCTGAGGGGTGGGTGTAAATAGCGCTTCCGGGACGTCCTCGCCCTCGGACTTCAAGTGCTCCATGCGGAAAGGCCGGAGGCCGGTAGCGGTGTGATATCCGACCGCTTTGCCTTCGGCGTTGACCCCGATCTGCCTGAACACGAAGAGCTCCTGGAACTGGACGTCGCCATCCTTCACGCCGGTGATCTCGGCAACGCTCACGATTCTGCGGACACCGCCTCGCAAGCGAGACTGCTGAACGATCAGGTGAATGGCGGACCCGATCGTCTCGCGGATGGCGCGTGATGGAAGGTCCTGGCCGGCCTGCAGCACCAGCGTTTCCAAACGGACCAGGCACTCCTTGGGGTTGTTCGCGTGCAGCGTCGACATCGAGCCATCGTGGCCGGTGTTCATCGCCTGCAGCATGTCAAGCGCCTCGCCGCCACGGCACTCACCGACGATGATGCGGTCGGGGCGCATACGCAGACAGCTCTTGACCAGCTCGCGGATCGGTACGGCGCCCTTGCCCTCGACGTTGGGTGGGCGCGACTCGAGCTGAATCCAGTGGGGCTGCTGCAGCTGCAGCTCGGCGGCGTCCTCGCACGTGATAAGGCGCTCGGTCTCCGGGATGAACGACGACAGGATGTTGAGCAGGGTTGTCTTTCCGGAACCGGTGCCACCGGAGACCAGGATGTTGAAGCGCGCGCGCACGCAGGAGCGCAGGAAGGTCATCACCTCAGGGCTCGAGGAGCGGAATCGGTTCACAACATCCGCGGGGCCCCATTTCTCTTTGGCGAACTTTCGGATCGTGAGGCACGGACCCTTGAGGGCGATCGGAGGAATGACCACGTTGACACGGGAGCCATCCTTCAAGCGCGCGTCACAGATCGGCGTCGACTCGTCGACGCGGCGCCCGACCAGGCTCACGATGCGGTCGATGACCTGGCGCATCTGACGTTCGCTTTCAAATGTCACCGCCGAGAGAGTCGGCTCGCCGCTCTTCTCGACGTAGATCTGCTTTGGGTGGTTGGCCATGATTTCAGTGATGCTCGGGTCGGCGAGCAGGGCCTCGAGAGGACCGAGCCCGAGGACGTCGTCGAGTACCGAGTCGATGAGCCGCTCCTTGTCGGCCTTGGTCATCGTCATCGCCGTCGTGCGGAAGTACTCCTCCGCGAGCTCGAGGATCTTTTCGCGGACGCCGGCCTTGTTACTCGAGTCGATCTGGTCCGCGTACTTCTCGATCAGCTTCGAGTGGATCTGCACCTTCGCGGCCGTGAAGGCCGGGGTCATATCCCCGCCGACGGCCGCGGTGGCGGCGCGCGACGACAGGCTTGGCGCGGCCGCCGTCTCTACCGGAGCGGCCGGTCGGCGCTCCATAGGAATCGCGGTCGCCGCCGCATAGGACGCCGACGGCGGGGGACCGTTGGTCGCCGGGGCGACCGGCGCCGGCACACCCGTCTGGTTTTGCTTGACCCTGTCGAGGAGGCCCATCTTCAGCTGCCCACAAGCGAACTCGGCCCGAGCTTGCTCAGGCCGAGGGCAATCGGTTCCAGGCGACTATCACAAGTTCGAGAAATGGTACCTGGCTTCGACCTCTTTCTGGCTCACGCCCTGAGCCGACAGCACGGTCGGGCACGTCGGATCCGGCGCGGTGGGCGGCTGCTTCAGATAGTCGTTGAACGACTGCAGCGTGTAGCGCACCGTGGTGTTGTTGAGGAACCACGTGAAGAACTCGGCGTCACATTGCGTCAGCTCGATGGTCAGGCTGGACGTGATGCCGCTGGTGGCTCCCGTGCTGCCGCCTCCGCCTGCACCGGTGGCCGGCTGCACATTGGCGGCGGCCGGACCCAGTCCAATTATGTGGACGTTGGTGAATATGGTCTTGCTGATCACCTTGGGCACGCCGGTCTGACTGGCGGTGGGCGTCAAGGTTGAAATGCTGGCCGAAGCGATCACGGTGATGTAGTCACCGACGGTGATGTGGCCCGCGACTCCCTGCTGTTCGCCAGTGGGAATGGTCATGGCGACGTAGCCGCTCGCGAGCGGGAGATATGCAGGCGCTGAACCGGCGGGGATCAGGCCGATGTCCCTCGCCAGCATGTCGGACGTGATGAGCACACCCTTGCTGATCTGGACCTCGGTGATCAAGCCCTTGGCGTCGCTGACCTTGGCGTACGTGTTGAGCAGCCCACCAGAGATTTTCGTGGTCGTCAGGTCCGCATCTGTGAGCTGGTGGCGAATCGGGATGGACTGCGCGGCAACAACGACGACGTCGCTGGGGCCGCCGACAACGCCGTTCGAACCGAAGAGGGTCCCATACAGGAACGTTCCACCTGCGGCGACGATGGCGAGCACGAAGCCGAGAAGGATCAGAAAGCGCCCACCGCCTGCGCGCGGTCTTGCTGGAGCTGGTGCGACGGCCAAAACTAAGTCACCTCCGGAATCTGATCTTCAAGAACGTGGCCATTGTAGCGACGGGGACCGAGATCGTCCCCCCGTTAAGCGACTACTCCTCCGCAAGTGAAGAGAGCCCCTTGCGGGGCTCTCTCTTGAAGGTGCTACTACGTTTGGTTCTCGTTAGCCGAGAGCGGCTACGACGTTCGAGAACACGTTCTTGATCTGGTTGCCCATCGTAAGAAGGATGACGATGACCACGATTG
>WNFA01023638.1_pt1 | contig 10140 bp, 8 predicted proteins | sample 5400481 | NCBI WGS metagenome assembly WNFA01 (sample SAMN13153340, study PRJNA577476) | soil metagenome | isolation source: 120 cm saprolite under Douglas fir tree site 2 hole 1 replicate 2 | place: USA:California | collected 2015-04-18 | reverse complement strand
ATTGGTGTGCGGGCTGGTGCGCGAGTCGTTGAGATTGGCTGCGGCCCGCAGGGCTGTCTCGATCTCCTGTCCGAGCGGGTCGGCCAGACCGGCAGCGTGGTGGGTGTGGAACGCAGTGAGGAGGCGGTCAACCTCGCTCGGAGGTTCGCCGCCGACCACAATCTCGCGAACGTCCAGGTTCTCAATGGCGATGCTCGGGCAAGCGGCCTGCCGAGGAGCACGTTCGATCTCGCAACGGCGCGTCTGGTGCTCGTCAACGTGCCGCAGCCGGAGGAGGTCGTTGCCGAGATGGCAGCCTTGGTCCGACCGGGCGGAGTCGTCGCTCTTCACGAGGCCGATTGGACACCCCACGTATGTGACCCGCCGCTGCCCGCCTGGGACCGCCTCTTCGAGATACTCGTCACCTACTCCACGATGAACGGCATCGACCTGTTTGTCGGTAGGAGGGTCCCTCGTATGCTTCGGGAGGCGGGACTCGTAGACATTCGGGTGAATCCCCTGATCCACGTCTACCCACCCCGACATGGTCGACGCGCGATCTTTCTGGAGTTCGTCGAGAACCTGCGCGATCGCCTTCTTGACCAGAACCTGATCGAGGACGGAGAGCTCAAGGGGTTGCTGGCGGATCTGAAACGCCACCTTGACGACCCGCAAACGTTGGTCGTGTCGCACATGTTCTTCCAGTCGTGGGGCCGCAAACCTGAGCAATAGCCCGAGCCGTCCCACACGGCGCTGCAGCTGCGACTCATGATCTGGAATCGGTTAGGCGGAGAGACGGGCGAGCACCTCACGCACCGCGGCCGCGGGGTCGGGCGCGCGCACGAGCGCGCCGACCATGGCGACGGCGTCGGCGCCCGCGGCGCGGACCGCGGGGGCCGTCTCGGGCGTGATGCCGCCGATCGCCACCAGCGGGCAGCGGACGGCGGCGCGGACGGCAGTGACGAGCGCCAGGCCGCGCGGCGCGAGCGCGTCGGACTTGGTCGTGGTCGCGTAGACCGGACCAACACCGATGTAGTCGGCGCCGGCGGCCTCGGCGGCCCGTGCCTGCTCGAGGTCGTGAGTCGAGACGCCCAACAGCCGCTCCGCGCCGAGCACGCAGCGCGCAGCCGCGACGGGCAGGTCGTCCTGGCCGAGGTGCACGCCGTCCGCCTCGGCGGCGCGCGCGATGTCGGGGCGGTCGTTCACCAGGAAGAGGGCGCCGGCGGCGCGGGCCAGGGGGCGGACCGCCAGCGCGGCGGCGAGCAGCTCGCGAGGGTTCGCCGCCTTCCAGCGCAGCTGCAGAAGGCGCGCGCCGCCGGCCAGCAACGCCGCCGCCAGCGCCACCGGATCGCGACCCGTGTCGAGCGGGTCGACGATCGCGTAGAGCGGCGGCAGGCGCATCTCAGCGCGACGCGGTGCCGCGGCGGATCTCGATGCCCAGCTCGGTGATCTTCTTGCGCAGCGTGTTGCGGTTGATGCCGAGCATGTCGGCTGCCTTCACCTGGTTGCCGCCCGCGCGCTCGAGCACCACCTCGATGAGCGGCCGCTCGACGGCGCTGATCAGCATGGCGTGGAGGTCGCTCGGCGTGGCGGTGGCATCGGCCGCCAGCAGGTCGGCCAGGCGCTGGCGCACGGCCTCCTCGAGCGGCAGGACGTCGCTCGCTGCCTGTCGCGGCTGGCCGGCGAGCGCGAAGTCCTCGGGGACGAGCGATCGCCCGCGCGCCAGCACGGCGGCGCGCACGAGCGCGTTCTCCAGCTCGCGCACGTTGCCCGGCCAGCTGTGGCGGAGGAGCAGCTCCCGCGCCTCGGCGCTCACCCCCACCAGCTCGGTGCCGAGCTCGCGGTTCACCTTATCGAGGAAGAAGTCGATCAGCTCGGGGACGTCGGCCCGGCGCTCGCGCAGCGGGGGCACGGTGATTTGCACCACGTTCAGGCGGAAGAAGAGGTCCTCGCGGAAGCGTCCGGCACGTACCGCCGCCTCGAGGTCCTGGTTGGTGGCGGCGATGATGCGCACGTCGGCGCGGATCGCCTCGCGGCCGCCGACGCGCGTGAACTCGCGCTCCTGGAGGACGCGCAGGAGCTTCGCCTGGAGGGCGAGCGGCATGTCGGCGATCTCGTCGAGGAAGAGCGTACCGCCCGCGGCGGCCTCGAACTTGCCGGCGCGTCGCTCGATCGCGCCCGTGAAGGCGCCGCGCTCGTAGCCGAAGAGCTCGCTCTCGAGCAGCTCATGGGGGATGGCCGAGCAGTTGAGCGCCATGAACGGGCCGCCGCGCGAGGAGTGGTAGTGGATGGTCTTGGCGATCAGCTCCTTGCCCGTACCGGTCTCGCCCTGGACGAGCACGGTCGCGTCGGTCGGGGCGACCCGGCCGATCACCTTGTAGACCTCCTGCATGGCCGGGGTGCGGCCGATGACCAGGTCGTGGCGCTGCTGGAGCTCGCCGCGCAGCCGCTCCAGGTCCCGCGTCAGCCGGCGGAGGTCCATGGCGCGCGCGATGAGCGCGGCCACCTGCTCCAGGTCGAAGGGCTTGGTCAGGTAGTCGTAGGCGCCCCGCTTCGTCGCCTCGATCGCGTTGGCCATCGTGTTCTGCGCGGTCATGATGATGAACAGCGTGTCGATGTGGGCCTCGCGCGCCTGCTTGAGCACGTCGAGGCCGGAGAGATCGGGCATCTTGATGTCGACCAGCGCCACGTCGAAGGTGCGCGCGCGCAGCTCGGCGAGGGCCGCGCTGCCGCTCGCCACCGCGACCACAGTGTGCCCGTGCTGAACGCAGGCGCGCTCCAGCACCCAGCGGATCGACTCCTCGTCGTCGGCGACGAGGATGGCGCCGGCCACGATTGGCCCGGCCTCCTGGGTGCTCATCGGGCTGCGTCCTCGCTCACGGGGAGCGTCACGCGAAAGGCCGTGCCGCCCGCCGGGCGGGGCTCGTGGCCGATCGTGCCGCCGTGCTCGGTCACGATGCGGTGGCAGAGGGCGAGGCCGAGGCCGGAGCCGCGTGCCTTGGTCGAGAAGAAGGGCGAGAAGAGCTGCGCCTGGTGCTCGGGGGTGATGCCCGGCCCGCTGTCCTCGACCAGCACCGAGAGAAAGCGCCCACGCCCCGAGCCACGGCGGATGTGGAAGCCGGCCTCGAGGCGGGTCGAGAGGCCGAGCTCGCCCGCCCCGCCGAGCGCCTCGAGGGCGTTCTTCACCAGGTTCAGGAAGACCTGCGTCAGCTGCGCAGGGTCGCCCCGGACCTCGGGCAGGCTCGGGTCGAAGGCGGTGCGCAGCGCGATCGATCCCCAGGCCGATGACTGGCGCTGGAGTACGAGGACGTCGTTCAGCACGCGGTGGATGTTGACCGTCTCGAGGCGGAGGCGCGGCGGTGTCGAGAGCTCGCGTAGCTGCTCGATCAGGCCATCGAGGCGGTCGACCTCGCGGATGATGATGTCGGTGCAGCGCTCGAGCTCGGGGTCGCTCACCGCGCCGCGCAGGAGCTGCGCGGCGCCCTTGATGCCCCCCAGCGGGTTGCGGATCTCGTGCGCCAGGCCGCTCACCACCGTACCGAGCGCGGCCAGGCGATCGGCGCGCCGGGTGGTGGCCTCGAGCGTGTGCTGGAGGGTGAGGTCGTGGAGCACGAGGACGGCGCCGCGCGCGCGTCCCTCGGTGTCGACGATCGGCGCGCAGGCGGCGCTCACCGGCACCCCGCGTCCGTGCGCCGAGAGGATACCCTCGCCGCGGCGCCGCGTTGCTCCCTCGACCAGCGTCTCGCGAGCCATCTCGGCCACCCACGCGCTGGCGCGGAAGAGCGTCCCCACGTCGTTGCCCTGGATGTGCGACGCGGACATGCCGGTGAGCTGCTCGGCGGCCGGATTCAGGTCGGTGATGCAGCCCGTGCGGTCGAGGACGATCACCCCGTCCTCGATCGAGGCGAGCACGTCGGCCCAGGGCGGCCGCGGCGAGAGGCGCGGCGGGGCGAGTGGCGTCGGTTTGGCGCCCACGGTCAATTAGAGGTCGTCCCCGCCCGCGGCGCCGCCGTCATCCTCGCCGCCCTCGGGGTCGCCGCCGGCCTCCATCTCGTCGACCATCTCGTCGAAGTCCTCGCCGGCGTCCTCGCCCAGCTCCTGCCCCATCTTGCGCATCCAGCGCGCCATGCTCTTGGGGTCCTTCTCGTCGAGGCCGGCGAGGGAGCTGTCGTCGGCGAGCGAATCGACGCGGCTCTCCTCGGAGCGCCCGAGCGCGAAGCGCGACATCAGGCGCGTGAGCGCGCGGCTCCCGCAGTGCTCGCACACGGGGTCGACGGCCTCGCTCACGCGTAGGGTGAGGATCGTCACCTTTCTCTTGCAGGCCGTGCAGCGGTACTCGTAGATCGGCATTCCGGGGCGATTATAGCCGCGACTCCGGTGCTGCAGCCAGCGGCGGTTCAGCGGGACCCGGCGGATCGTTTATTCAGGCAGGCGATTATAGCCACGAGGCCGGTGCAGCAGCCAGCGGCGCCCCGGAAGGGTCACGGGCGTGCTACTTGCTTGCTTTGGCGGAGAAGCCGCGCTCCCCGTAGGTGAGGATGGTGCGCTTGCCGTTGACCACGCTCTCGAGGGCGACCTCGCGGCCCCACAGGCGGTGGACGTAGGCCAGGGTCTTCTCGGCGTACTCGAGCTGGAGGTCGCGCCCGTCGTGCAGGTGCGAGAGGAGCAGGGTGCGATTGTGGTTGTGGTCCGCGTCCTCGACGCGGATCACCGGGATCCCTCCCATGCCGACGCTCTTCACCAGCGTCTCCTTCACGTTTCGCCACCCGTCCTCGTCGGAGACCTCGCTCACCACCAGGTCGTCGCCCTTCGGCTCGAAGCGGAAGAGGTCCATCTCGCGCATGAGCTTCTCGTGGAGCCAGCGGCGCAGGAAGGAAGGATCGCGGTCGACCTCCCGCGTCTGGAAGAGGAGGTCGCGGCCCGACTTGTCCGGCGGCAGGTTCTCGCGCTCTTCGGGCGTGGGTTTGTCGCCGCGGCGCTCGATGTCCTCCCACAGCTTGAGCCCCAGGTGATAGGGGTTCAGCTGCCCCGGGATCGGCCGCACCACCTGATTGTGGCGCACCAGGAACTCCAGGTGCAGCTCCTCGGGCAGCTCGAGCGCGTCCAGGATCCTCTTGTGCCAGAACGAGGCCCAGCCCTCGTTCATGATCTTGGTCTCGATCTGCGGGATGAAGTAACGCGCCTCCTCGGTGACGATGGTGAGGAGGTCCTTCTCCCACTCCTGGAGGAAGACGTTGTGGTCACGGATGAAGAGCAGCAGGTCCTCGTCCGGCGTGGGCGGGACGCGCTTCAGGTCGGGCTCGGTCGCTGCCTGCCGGCGGTGGATGCGCTGGAAGGGATCCTCGCGCGGCGTCGCGGCGGCGATCAGGCGCTCGCGCTCTTCCTCCTCGGAGAGCTTCTTGACCGCCAGGTTGCGGCGGCACTGGAGGGAGAGCGAATGCGCGGCGTCGAGGAAGGTCTCGACCTTCTCCAGACCGATGGACGGCGTGTCGACGTAGTGGCGCACGCGGTCGGCGTGCGCCTTGAAGGTGCCGATGGTGAACTCGGCGCGCGTCGACTTGAAGGTGAAGTTGTTCTTGAAGAAGTCGTTGTGCCCGTAGACGTGCGCGATGGTGAGGATCTGCAGGCAGAGCGAGTTGTCGCGCATGAGGTAGGCGAGCGCGGGGTCCGAGTTGATGACCATCTCGTAGGGGATGCCCGACACGCCATAGTCGTACAGCGTCTTCAGCTTCTCGTAGGACTTGCCGTAGGACCAGTGGGGGTAGTGCGACGGCATGCCCGAGTAGGCCATGTAGCCGAGCATCAGGGCGTGGTCGCAGATCTCGAACTCCTGCGCGAAGCAGTCGAGGCCGAACCCGGCCACTTTTTCGCGCACGCGCTCGTCCCAGTACTCGAGGTCCTTGAGCGTGTACGCGGCCACGCTAGGCGCCCTGCTCGCGCCCGCGGTCCTTGGCGAGGAAGGCCTTGAACGAGGGCCAGATGTCCTCCTTGCGCTCGATGAGGACGGTCTGGAAGTTGTCGGCGTCGAGCCGGCGGAAGATGTTGAGCATCGAGCTCTCGTAGTAGCGCGAGCCGAGTGGCTTGATCTCGCCGTAGCCGAAGAGGTTGCAGACCTCGGCCAGCTCCTTGGCGGTACGGAGCGCGGCCGGATTGTCCGAGTCGAAGTTGTCGCCGTCCGAGCAGTGGAAGGCATAGATGTTCCACAGCGACGGGTGATAGCGCGCCTGGATGATCTCCAGGGTCCTCACGTAGCCCGAGGAGATGAACGTGCCGCCCGATTCGCCCTTGTGGAAGAACTCCTCCTCGGTCACCTCGTGCGCCTCGGTGTGATGGGCGATGAAGACGATCTCGACGTTGCGGTACTTGGTGCAGATGAACTGGTAGAGGAGGAAGAAGAAGCTGCGCGCCAGGTACTTCTTCATGGTGTCCATGGACCCGGAGGTGTCCATGATGCAGACCACGACGGCGTTCGACTCCTTCTTCACGTCGGTGATCATGTGACGGTAGACGAGGTCGTCGTCGTGGAAGGGGAAGCGCCCGGGAGAGGGCCCGAGCGCGGTCTCGGCCGGCGTGTCGAGCGCGTCGCCCCGGCTGAGGCGCGTCGCGAGCTTGCGCCGCACGCGCTCGCGCACGGTGCGGCGCTTGTCGAGCCGGACCCGGATGCCGACCGCGCGGTAGCCCTTGCGCTTGGCGAGGCGGTAGGCCTCGATCTGGCGCAACGCCTTGCGCTCGAGGTCGGGCAGCTCGAGGTCCTCGAACATGATGTCGATCAGCTCTTCCAGCGTGACGTCGGTCTCGTAGTAGTCGCTGCCCGGCTGGTCGCCGGCCTTGTCCTCGCCCTTGCCGGCCTGCTTGGCCTTGCCCACCACCTGGCCGGTCTCGGAGTCGCCGTTCCCCTGGCCCACGCCCGGGGTGTTCTCGCCGTAGATGAACTTGTACTCGCGGATGCCGCGGATGGGGACCTTGATGATCTTCTCGCGGTCCTTCCCGATGATCGACTCCTCCGCGATGATGTCCGCGATGTTCTCGCGGATCGATTCGCGGACCTTGAGTCGGTGCCTTGCTCGATCCCCCGCGGAGCGGTCGCTGCGCTCCGAGATCGAGGGCTCGAAGGGCCGGAAGATGGACTGGAGGGTGCGGTCCACGGGCGGCGGGGAGGACCGACCGGCGGCGCCGGTCAGTCCTTCCAGAGGTTGTTGGCGGCGTACTTGAGCACGACGTCCACGCAGCTTTCGCAGTAGCCCGAGTCGAGGAGGTTCTTCACCATCGCGTTGTACTTCTGCATCTGCTCCTCGTCCCGCGTGCGCGCCTTGGTGATGATGCGGCTGATGTCACGCACCGACGTCATGAGCTTCTTCTCGATGGCTTCCTTGATGGGCTCGTAGGAGCGGTAGGAGACGCGCTCGCCACGGCGGCTGGATGCCCACAGGTAGGCGATCACCTCCTGCCGGAAGCCCTCGGCCGCCGAGCCGATGATCGCGATCTGCTCCTCGATCGACTTGAGGAAGCCCTCGTCGGGCTGCAGCTCCTCCTTGGTGTTCCGGTCCTTGACCCTGGTCTTGTTGACGAAGGCCTCGGCGTGGTCGAGATAGTTCTGGAAGAGCGACTCGGCCTGCTCCTGGTAGGAGTAGACGAACGCCTTGGTGATCTCCTTCTCGAGCATCTCCAGGTACTCCTTGTGCAGGACGTCCTGGAGGAACTCGAGGTGCTGCTTGCGCGCGTCGTCGGGCAGGTCGGCCTCCTTCACCATGTTGATGAGGGCCTCGCGGACGTTGATCGGGTTGATGCAGTTGCCCTCGACGTTGTCGGAGAGCGCGTTGTCGAGCGCCTTCATGATGAAGCGCGTCGAGATGCCGCTCATGCCCTCGCGCTTGGCGTCCTCGCGCAGCTCCTGCACGTCGATCTTCTTGGTCTTGCCCTTCTCGACCACCTCTTCGCCGTTGTAGAGCTTCAGCTTGGTGACCAGGTCGCACTTGGCGTTGGGCTCGAGGCGGGAGAGGAGCGCGAACATGGACGCGATCTCGAGCGTGTGCGGCGCCACGTGGGCGCGGAAGTCCGAGAAGCGGATGATCTTCTGGTAGATCTTGACCTCCTCGGACAGCCGGAGGTTGTACGGGACCTTCACCACCACGATGCGGTCGAGGATGGCCTCGTTGGTGTGGTCGGCCTTGAACTTCTGCCACTCCGCCTCGTTGGAGTGCGCGACGATCACGGTGTCGACGTAGACCATGCCGTGGCGGCCCGGCGCGGGGATGACCTTCTCCTGCGTCGCGGTGATCATGGCGTGCAGGTACTCGGTCTCGTTCTTGAAGACCTCGATGAACTCGCACATGCCGCGGTTGCCGACGTTGATCGCGCCGTTGAGGTCCAGCACGCGCGGGTCGCCCTCCGAGTACATGTCGAGCTTGGAGATGTCCTCGCTGCCGATCAGCACCGAGGTGTCCTGGTTGTTCGGGTCGACCGGGGGCACGACGCCGATGCCGATGCGGTTGCGCTTGGAGAAGTCGCGGGTGGTGATCGGCACCTCCTCGTAGCGCCCGCCGAACTCCTCCTTCAGGCGGAAGCGGCACACGGGGCAGAGGTCGCCCTCGATGTGCACGCCGAGCATCTTCTCGAACTCCTTCCGCAGGTGGCGGGGGATGAGGTGCAGCGGCTCCTCGGCCATGGGGCAGTTCTCGATCGCGTAGAAGGGCTCGGAGGCCTCGAGCCCACGCTGCAGGCGCTCGACCAGGGAGCTCTTCCCCGAGCCGACCGGGCCCATCAGGTAGAGGACCTGGCGGCTCTCCTCGCCCTTCAACGAGGCCGAGTGGAAGTAGCGCACGATCTGCGCCACCGTCTTCTCGATGCCGAAGAACTCGTCGCGGAAGAAGTTGTAGACCTTGAACGACTCGTCCTTGTAGAGGCGCTTGACGCGCGGGTCGTCGGTCTCGTGGATGTCCAGGGTCCCGCTCCGCATGATGTTGTCGAAGATGCGGGCATGGGAGAGCTTCGGGACGCTGGGGTCTTCGCGGACGAGGTCGAGGTACTCGAGGAAAGGGCCGCGCCAGGTCTTCGACTCGCGGGCGGCGCGGTCCTCTTTGATCAGCTGCTCGAAGGAGGGCCTGTCCATTGGCAACTCCTCTGGCTAGACGTCCTCCCAGGGCCCGGCCGTGGGCGTCGCGGTGAGCACCGTGCCGGCTGCGCTGGGCTGTGATCTTCCCCCCACACCGAGGTGGGGCGCGCGCGCGAGGTACTGCGTCTCGGTTATGGGATCCTCCCGTGATCTCGTGGTCCCTGACCTCCGCTCCCCACCCCCATCACCACTCCGGGCGACCGAACCACACTGCCGGGTACCCCAACACGCAAGACGAGCGAAGGGTATCGAACCCCCGTTACCGACGTGAGAGGCCGGCGTCCTAGCCGCTAGACGATGGGACCGGAGCGAGCTGAGGAGGGAGGACTCGAACCTCCAATGGCCTGATCCAGAGTCAGGTGGCTTACCAATTAGCCGACTCCTCAACAGGAGCGGGGGACGCTACTCGAAGGGTTTCGGGCAGTCAAGATCGCGGCGTCGCCGCGGCGAGGCGCTGGAGCGTCCGCTCGCGCCCGAGCACGTCGAGCACCTCGTAGATGCCCGGGCTCACCGTGCCGCCGGTCACCGCGACGCGCACCGGCTGCGCCAGGGCGCCGAGCTTCAGCCCGTGCGCGGCGAGCGTCGCCTGGAACGCGCCCTCGATCGCGGCGGTGTCCCAGCGCGGGAGGGCCGCGAGGCGCCCGGCGAGGTCGGCGAGCGCCGGCGCCACGGCGGGCGTCAGGTGCTTCGCCGCTGCCTTCGCATCGGGCGTGATCGTCTCCGCCAGGTAGAAGCGGCAGAATTCCGCCAGCTCGATCAGCGTCTTCGCGCGCTCGCGGAGCGTCTCCACCGCGCGCGCGAGCCAGGCGCGATCGGCGGGGACGCGGAGCCCGGCGCGCTCGAGGAAGGGCTCGAGGAGGGCGACCAGGAGCTGTTCAGCCGCGAGGAGCTCATCGCCCACTTCACACTCGAGAACGTCGGCAAGTCGGCGGGAATCTTTAACCCCGAGAAGCTCGAGTGGGTGAACTTCCAGTACATGAAGGCGACGCCAGCCGCCGAGCTTGCGACGCTCGTGGTGCCCTTCCTCGAGCGGGCCGGGCTCCCGGTGC
>WNFA01006040.1_pt1 | contig 10141 bp, 10 predicted proteins | sample 5400481 | NCBI WGS metagenome assembly WNFA01 (sample SAMN13153340, study PRJNA577476) | soil metagenome | isolation source: 120 cm saprolite under Douglas fir tree site 2 hole 1 replicate 2 | place: USA:California | collected 2015-04-18 | reverse complement strand
GCATAAGACAGGCATCTATACCTACGAAAAACTGCGCGCCAGTTGTGAGTGTGACGAATGCGAAGCGGCCCGGCACAGGAAGAAATAGATGTTAAGAGTGGGTACATCTCTCGTTATATGTAATTGAGTACTAATTGAATCTTGGTAGTTCACTATGGCGAATGGAGAAAGCTGTTTATGATTACTAGAGAAACGAATACTCCTGTTCGCACAACACCACTCCCCCAACGCCGCTTCCCCATAGCCATTTCAGGTCTGGCTATCCGGCTGCTGATCGCTTTTGTCATTAGCTGGCTGATTGTACTCGCCTTTTTTGCCTCGGGAGCGGTCTCTCACTAATCTTCTTTTCCCTCAAAGCGGACTCCGTACCGGCCACTCAGGTAGTCATACATGTGGTCCGTCAATTACCCCAGCGCTAAAGCGCGGGGCTTGTATCTAAGCTCCATCGCAACTCTGCGTAGCGTTGCCGCCGCGCAGCTTTGACTTCATCGCTCGACACATCGGGGACGATTGACAACCGCCCCGTCCTGGTCCAGTCTTGCCGGGCCAGGAGCGTTCGGAGCGCCACGTTGCGCGCTCCCACTAAATCCGCATGGAGGGTATACCGACAATGCTGACAGAGGAAGAGCAAACCCTTGTTGGGCCTATTCCCTTTGCAGGTATGCCCACAGATCGGGCAGGCTTGCGAGGTATACTGCGCGTCAATCTTGATCGCCATACTCTCATGCAGCAGCGCTTTGTAGGCGATCATGGCGTGCAGTTCAGCAAAGGTCCACTTGGAATAGGCGACATTGGCCTTTCTCTGCTTTTTGCTCGCTTTTTTGCCCCTCCGTCGTTTCGTTCTGTCTCTGATATCGGTCAAGTTCTCCAGGCCCAGAAGCGCGTGCGGATGAGCACTCACGAGTCTCTTACTCACGACATGATTGGCGTCGGCTTTCAACCGTCTCTCCCGTCCACTCATCACCACCAGGCGGCGGGTAGCGGAACGGGTGCCTTTTCTTTGCAGACGCTTTCTCAGGCGTGCGTAATGATTGGCCTTCTTAACGATGCGTTTCCCGGAATGGAAGGATTGCTTACCCCTAGTCGTAGCGGTTACTGCCAGATAGCGCAGACCCACGTCTACACCGACGACGCTGGTATGCGTTTCGGGAGTTGGCGTCTCTACTTCCACGTCCAGGGAGACGAGCAAATAGAACTGCTTGCGGGGCTTGTCATACCACAGTTTCGCCGCCCCGATATGAGCGCCGCGCTCTATCAGAGCAACATGCTGGGAATACGCCGTGTAGGGAAGCACAATGCGGCCTTGCAAGGTCAAGATGCTCACACAGTGCTCTCTCTTGAAACTGTAGTCATGCCCAAGCTGATAGGTCAAAGTCGGCGAGACAAACTTGGGAGCCTGGTCCAGGCCCTTATAGCGTTTCTTGGTCACACCCGCCTTGCGTTGTGCAGCGTTTTGCCTGACCTTCGTCCACAGGGCTTTGTAGGTGGCTCCCACTTGACGGGGGATACTACAGGCCATCTGAGCCGGTATCTTGAAGCGAGCGCGTATCTCATCGTAGGTGCCATCCTGCAACCGGACCTTGTTGCTCATCTTGCCGTGCTCAAATGCGTAGCGGGAGACATAGTTCAAACCGTCACGATAGGCCAACTGGGTCGCTCGCAACGCTTTGAACTGGGCGGCATCGGTATGCAATTTGAGCTTAGCGGTCAATGTTACCTTCATCACCTTTCTATTATCGTATATTTGATGAAGGTCGTCAAGTGGCAGAGGTACCCCAGTGCCCTGTCCCCAAACGAGGAACGCCGCATTCCTCCCCGCAACTAAAGCTGGGGGCTTCCTGCGGCGGGTTCGGTGAAGCTGTGTGGGTCTACAAAGCCGCGATCTTCTGTCTTGATTTCTGAAAGCTGGATCATCAAGCGCGAGTCTCCATTGCGATAGTGACAGTACAACGACCAGCGTTCGTTACGTTCCAATAACGTGAAATCCGATGAGATAGAGCCTGAGCCATCACCAACACGTTCGCGCCGGAGTTGTGCGTGATGGGCAAGGTGACGATAGGCGGCATCGAGATTATCGACCACGAAGCCAATATGGTGCCAGCGGCTGGGAAGACCATCCGAGAGCGGCGCCTTCTCGGCATCGAAGAAGAATAAGGTGGTACCTCTGGCACAGGGAACAATACACTGACGACCATGCTGCTCGCATCTCGTGCTATGCGCGCATGGGTGGCGCCAGGTATGGTCTCGGTGCCGGGCAGTCGGGAAGCGTTTGACGAAGAAGGCCGGGCGCGCGATCCCGTCATCAACCGGCGTCTGCAGATGCTAGGTGTTGAAGTTGCACGAGCCAGTGCCATGTTCGCAGCCCATTGGCTGGTCGAGTAGTCCATTTATTTCTTCCTAAGCGCTTTTCTCTGCTATATGTAACGTCGCTTTGGATTCACCGTACTGTATCAGCTGCCTTGTAATCGGCAGCTCGCGCATGTGCTTGGGTAGATGGGGGAGCACCGTTCGGATACTGAATGCCGATAAATTGAAAACGTATTGTCGCCAATCGCTCCATTCCAACCCGTATATCTCACGAATTGGTTGTGGTAAAATTGCGCACGTCATTTGCAGGTTGAGGTGTAGGATCGGACGGATGAACCTGGGCGTGGGCGGGAAGAGCACCTGCCTGGCAAGTTCACGAGCCTGCGGTGTGGCTGCCAGGTGATTGCTATGCACCATGTCGTTGACATATTGTTGTAGGTCTCGTGCGGTGCCAGGCATATCCGCGTTGGTGAGACCGAGCAGGCGTCCCATGGCTTTCGACTCTTGATAGTACTGCTCCTGCTCTGCGTCGCTGAGCGGTCCGACGAACAATGGATACATCAATAAGATAGTATCGACCAGGGTGGCATGAACCCAGAGCAACAGTTCCGGGTCGCCAGCAAAATAGTGTGTGCCGCTGCTGTATGCTCCTGCTCCCGCTGGAAGTATACCGTGTACATGTTTATGCAGGCGGTTGATCTTGCGAGCCGCGCTGCGGGCGGTTGTCGAAGAGCCAAAGGTGAGCATCTGCCCCAGCAGGAATGTATGCCATGAGCGCCCAAAGGGGTCTGACATGTAGTTGCTGTGCTCACTGACTCCCATAGCTACCAGCGGGTGCGCCAGTTGCATCAGTACCGCGCGTGCGCCACCCAGCAGAATAGCGGCTTCGCGGCTGATCTTCCAGGTAACGCTTTCCGGTCCATAGTAGCCATAATCTTGCATAGATGTTGCTCTCTACTGCTGCTGTTGTCCCGCCAGTTGCGCCAGTTGCCTGCGAAATGATTCGCCGACGAGCATCTCCGCTTTATCAGGATCCTCTTTCATGATCTGTAAGGCCAGCGCAATTTCTGGATTGGGCGCCAATGTCAGGTCTCGTCGATCCTCGGTTACAGCCTGGAGAATCTCGTTTGCTACCTGGTCTGCTGTAAGCATGATCTGCATATTCATCCAGCGCATAGTTTCTGTTTCTTGACTGGTCATAGGCGTCTCTACCCAGGCGGGGTAGACAGTGGTAATGCCAATGCCTGCGCCATGTAATTCTGCGCGCAAGGCCGATGAGAAGCCTCGCACGGCCCACTTGCTTGCGCAGTAACCGGAGAGCATAGGAGTGCACAGTTTTCCTGCTACAGAGCTAAGAAAGACGAAATGACCCGACTGTTGTTGCCGCATTGTGGGAAGCGCCGCCTGCACGCAATAGAAGGTACCCATGAAATTGATATCCATCAAAGCTCGCATATCGCTAGATGAAAACGTGTCGATCGGCCCACCGCGTCCGATGCCAGCGCTTGTCATCACCAGGTCGATACGGCCGCACGTTTCAACGGCCTTGCGCATTAGAGCCTGTACCTGTGCTTCATTGGTGACGTCGGTAGGGACACCAAGCACACGAGCATTTACCCCTGGGCTCTGCTGGAGTATATCCTGCTCTGCCTGCTGCAGCCCTTGACTGTTGATATCTGCCAGAATGAGATGTGCACCTTTAGCCCGCAGTGTACGCGCTGTTGCCAGCCCGATGCCACTTGCTCCACCGGTAATAACAGCGACTGCGCTAGCAAAGTTCGTCAATGCCATCGAGACTGCTCCTCTCAACAAAAAAATAAGCGGTATGTGTCTACTCTACCGCTTAGCGAGGATGGATGTCAAATGCTGACGTTAATGTTGACTCGTGACATTGCCCGCAGTCAGTCCGTGAAGCCTCTACCCGAATCTCCGCATCAGGTATAGCACGTTCCTGACGTAGCGCCAGTTAAAGATACCGCGATGTATAACCGCCCAGCCCCCCTCGTTGTAGGCACTGATGACTTTGGCTAGATAACCATGGAAGTCGCGCCATAGCCATGATAAATAGGTCGCACCAAGGTTGATGTTATCCCACAGGCGATAGGGATCTCTTCGCATGCCCGTCCCGGCATTGATGCCCATAGCGGTGTATGGCATCAACTGCATTACACCGATACCGCCATCCCAGGCGATTACATGCTGGTACCAGCCACTCTCCTGCCACGCGATAGCCAGCAGCAAGTTTGCAGGTAATCTATAGCGCGCCGCCGCTAGACGCAGCATTGAGACAACTTGCCTGCGTGTAGACCAATCGAGCGCGTTGTAGGCGTACCAGCGTACGGTACCGTTGGCTAAAATACCGCTTGCCTGCCTTGCTTGGACGCCTCCCACCCCGTATGGAATGCACAAACGTTGCCCTATGAAAATCAAGTTCACATTGCGAATGTGATTCACACTTGCCAGTCGCCACATAGTAGTATTATTGCTCCATGCGATGACGCTCAGCGTCTCACCCCTGTGGACAATATGCCAGGCGCACCTGTAGCCAGAGCGAGGATTAGCGGCAAATGCAGTCTGTTGATTGTAGGAAACTACAATAGAGCCAAACGCCATCAAAGCAGTCAATGTCAACAACACCATCTGCTTATAGCAATGGGAGGGCAGACCAGAGCGGCGATATGTCTTGCTTCTGCCGTGCTGGCCGATTGTTTGCCTTCTGGATCTCGTCGAATCCGGCTTCTGCATCGGTACGAATCCCATGTTGTATCACTCCTTTCTGGCTTTACTATATCCGTCCGTTAAAGCGGGAAATATGTATATTGATTGCATATCACTAAATAAATCGGTCTTTTAGAAAGGTGTAAGGGAATTCGCAGGGGCCGATTATGCGGTGCCCCACTCTCTTCTCTCCGCACAAGGACAGATATTTGGAGATAAGACTTCCCCTGTGAGCGAACTTGGCCTGTGTCCTGGCTGTCATGCTGAGCGCAGCGAAGCATCTGTGTGCCCCGCGAGCCAGACCCTTCGCTGCGCTCAGGCGTGACCGCGAGAGCGTCGGTCAAGTCAGGCCGTTGCTGCTCAGCGGGTGCTCACCATGCTGGCGCAGTGAGCACCCACACCAGACCCTTCGCTGCGCTCAGGGTGACAAGCAACAGGTTCGCTTCCTTGTCCGAGAGGAAGTGGTGAGCATGCTTATCTCCAAATGTCTGGCACAAGGATTGAAAGCTTGACCCGCCGATCAGATGTGCTAGAATCGAAGAGATGCAGTCCCGGCATAGCACAGCAGAGGGCAACGAATTATGAAAACAGAAGAAACGCTCAGCGCGACCGTCGAAGAGTACCTGGAGACAATCTATAACATGGCGATGGAGGATGAGATAGTCATTGGTGCGCGGCTTGCCGAAAGGTTTCGCGTCTCCGCGCCGACCGTAACGGAGATGCTCAAACGCCTGGTGCGGGATGGATATGTAGAGATGGACCACAAACGCCAGGTCACACTGACAGAAGCTGGAAACCAGGCAGCAGAGGCGGTTTTACGCAGGCATCGACTGACCGAGCGCTTCCTGGTAGATATGCTGGGTATGCAATGGCACCAGGTACATGAGGAAGCCTGCCGCCTGGAGCATTTCATCTCTGGTGCAGTAGAGGCGCGCGTCATCGCGAGCTTGAACAATCCCACCACGTGTCCCCACGGTAATCCCATCCCCGGCTCCATCGCCAATGCGCGCAGCTACCTCAAAGATCAGGGCGCCGTTCGCCTCTCGACATTGGCGGCTGGTGAGACGGCCTCCATCCTCTGCATCTCAGAAGTCGTGGAGGATGAAGAGGCACTGATCCTCTATATGCATGAAAAAGGCCTGACCCCGGGAACACAGTTAACAATGCTAGCGCAAAACGACTCTAACGAAACGGGGCAGGAAGAAAGCGTCAAACTGCAAGTCGAAAGTCTTGAGGTGTGCATCAGCAAGACAGCGGCAGCCAAAATATGGGTGACGCGCTAGTACTACTTTGTTAGTTGCTCGCGCTCCGGCAGGGGCTCTGCCCCTGCCGGAGCGCGAGGTGTCCTCGCAAACCTCCTTCCTCTCAAAGCGGGCCGCAGGCCCGCCAAAGCAGTATGAGTGGATCTGAGCTTTTCCCTGGCATCCACTCATAAAGCAGGGGTGCAGGGGACGCAGTCCCTTGCCGGAGCGCGAGGTGTCCTCGCCACACTCCCTTCTCTCAGAGCGGGCCGCAGGCCCGCCAGGAGAATGATGAGTGGATCTGAGCTTTTCCCTCTTGACATCAGACATTAGGTGATGCTAATATCTGAGTGGAGAACTAGGAATTAACTGCATTGCGCTGTGATGGTTTTGTGATGATTATGCTGTACTCTCGTGATCAGGTTGTGATGCCGATACTTTACACTGCACACAAGTAGTTTTTTCCCTGGTTGATGATACTCATTTTAAGAATCGGGCCTTCTCGCGGAGAAGCCTGGACAGCAAGTTAGTAAGGTATGCTCATGTTAGCAACGTTCATTCTTTTCCTGCGTGAAGGGCTGGAAGCCAGCCTGATAGTAAGCATCCTCTTTGCCGTACTGCGCCAACTGCGCCTGACCCATCAGGCGCGAGCTGTCTGGACCGGCGTAGGCCTGGCAATAATAGGCTCTCTTGTTGCCGGGGTCGTTGTTTATTTGACCGTCCATGCATATGCCAATACGCTACTCCAGCAGGTATTTGAGACCGTAGCCTATTTAGTGGCGGTCGTACTGCTCACCACGATGACCTTCTGGATGCAGAAGCATAGTCGCTCGATGAAGAAAGAGATCACCGTCAAAGCGAGCGCTGCTGGTTCTGGATTCGCGCTTGGTCTGCTTGCTTTTACAACCGTGGGAAGAGAAGGAGTAGAGACCGCGTTCTTCACACTGGCCTTTGCTTTTCAAACGAATGGATTGTTGCTCTTGCTTGGCGCATTACTTGGCCTGCTGGCAGCCTTGGGATTGTGCTTCCTGATCTATCGCCTGGGCTACCGGCTTGACTACCGTATCTTCTTCCGTGTGATGGGCCTGCTCTTGCTCGTCTTCGCCGCTGGACTGCTCGGTGACGCTGTCCAGAATATGCAGGGCCTGGGCTGGCTTCATTTCGGCACAACGCCCCTCTGGAACACGTCTCGCATCCTGAGTGAAGACACTGCTATCGGTGACATCCTGCACACCTTTATAGGCTATTCCGAGCAGCCCACCGTGCTGCAAGGCCTGCTGTACACTGCATACCTGCTGGTCGCAGGCTCGCTTTTTGCCTGGATGACGCGCAAGCCCAATGCAGGTGGCCCTGTTCATAGGTCGGTGGCTAATACTAGAGAAACTGTACACAGCCGTACATAGCGAGCTATGTTCCCATGTTCAACATCTGCCAACGGTGTGGTTTGTGGTCGGATGAGCAAATTCCTGACACCTGTTGACAGGATTTCTGTGGTATACTCTTTTAGCATTGTCAAAGAGGACCTCACAAGATACGTAAAGGAGGATTCCTTGCGCGCAGACCGACTGCTCTCGATCCTGCTGCTCTTACAGGCGCGGGGGCGCATGACCGCCCGCGAACTGGCAGAGCGGCTCGAAGTTTCGGAACGCACCATTTACCGCGACCTGGATGCCCTCAGTACGGCCGGTATACCTATCTACGCCGAGCGCGGACCCGGCGGAGGCTGCGAGTTGCTGGACGGCTACCAGACGAAGCTGAATGGGTTGACCGAACTGGAAGTACGTGCGCTGTTTCTGCTCAGTGTATCCGGCCCCCTGGTCGACCTGGGACTGGGCAAGGCCCTGGAGGATGCCCTGTTGAAGCTCTCGACGGCTCTTCCCGCGTCGTATCGCAGTAATGCAGAACTCGTGCGACAGCGTATTCACCTGGATACAGCTCCTTCGTATAGTTCCGAGATGAAGGCACCGTATCTACACATCATTCAGGACGCCCTATGGCAAGATCATAAGCTCCATCTCACCTACTCTTTGGGTAATAGCCACTCCATCGAGCAGCTAGTTGACCCATACGGGCTGGTTGCCAGGGCTCGTACATGGTACCTGGTAGGAGCAATAGCAGGAAGAGTCCAGGTATTTCGCGTTTCTCAACTGCAAGCCGTCGAGACGACCCAGGAGTGCTTCGAGCGCCCCGGCACATTCGACCTCGCAGCCTACTGGGCCGAGCGCGGACAAGAGCTTGAGGCGAACCGTCTCAGAAACACTGAAAGAACAAAAAGAAACCATATCGGAGCTATCAAAAAAACCAAAAACGCAGGCACACAGCAACAAAAAAAACGCCTTCCTACTCCCACTTACCGCTCCACAAACAAAAAAAAGGATTTGAGTTCGTCTCATGTCCACTCCCAAAACAAAAAAAAGAAATTTAGTCACTTTTGTGTATCCCCTCAAATAAAAAAAACAATTATATTTACCCCACAAATGTTCCGCTGCACCACCCTGGCAGTCGCTTAGGATTGCACGATGGGACTTCCGCCTGCTGCTACTGCAGACAGTCATATTCGCTATGAGATCGCTCAGATACTCGCAAATCTAGCTCCACCATCGTTTGACCGGGAGAGCGTGCTCACCGGTTCAGCATCAAGAGGTGTGGCTGACAAATATTCGGATATCGAGATGATGTTCTATGTAAATGCGCTTCCTGCGCGAGAGGACCGTGAGGCGTGGCTGTATGACGCGGGAGCATTAGATATCGTGTTTGATACCGAAGCCCCTGAAGATTCTGAGGTATGGGTGACGTTCTACATTAGTGACATAGCGGTAGAGGCTGGGTGGCGCGTCATCACGGAGCACGAAAAAGACCTCGATGCTATTGTTGCGGGCAAGGTTGTGGCACACGGACCGCTGACACTGGCATGGATTACGAACCATGCCGTCTCACTGCGGAGCATAGGTCACCTACCACGATGGCAGCAAAAACTCTCTCACTATCCCGAGATGCTCACACAAAAAATCATCGACAGCGTCAATGAGTACTGGATAGTCCCACAGGGCTTTGCTATTCGCTGGGCCTTGCTCGCCAGAGAAGAACCGATGGCCCTCACTCAGCGTTTGCTAGGAGAAATGCAATTTGCGCTACGTATTCTCTTCGCCATTAATCATCAGTGGGAGCCCGACTGGAAATGGCTCAGGTCTGAGGTCCAACGTTTAACCATCAAGCCAGAGCGCCTGATTGAGCGAATCCACGACATCTTCACGAGTGCGCAGAATGAGCAGACCGTTGCCCAGGTGCTGATGCTCATCCGTGATACGTTGAAGCTTGTACCTCGCAATATAATGTCGCACGCGCGCTGGCGAACGTGGAAGAGAGTCTGCGTTTACATGGATACGCGATCTCATGATCTTCCGCTATGCGAGGCTATGCTACAGTCGGCGTCACCTTCGTCCATGTTTGCCCGCCGTCCGTGGTCTGGTACAGAAGTTGCAAAGAGTCAATCGCCCAGCCCGGGTGGCGTTCGCTGGTAAGGGGATGGCTTGATGCCGCCACGTCGCGCCCCCATCGTGTGTGACGTAGAGCCAGGCAAAATTGTCGGCAGCGCTGAAACCGGTGACCCAGCCGGTTGTCTCGTTCACGAAGCTCAGCCCTGATTTGTCGCCTCCAAATGGGATGGCTAGCCCCCTGCAGCCGTCGCCAATGTCATGAAGGGAAAGTCATACTGCCAGATTTCATGTCCGTCATCGAGGCTCAAGGCATAAATGCTCTCTGCCCCGGAAGGGCGACTTACGATGAGATAGATTTTGTCATCCAGGATAGCAATCAGGCCATGCATCAAGCTCTGCGGGTCAGGCACGTTTTTGGACCAGAGCACTGTTCCGGTG